>VYLX01000084.1_pt1 | contig 19895 bp, 13 predicted proteins | sample 5114181 | NCBI WGS metagenome assembly VYLX01 (sample SAMN12291812, study PRJNA351875) | freshwater metagenome | isolation source: freshwater lake | place: USA: Michigan, Sherman Lake | collected 2011-08-08
CGGCCGGGGGGTCGGCCGGGAGCGCGGGTGGTACCGGCGGCGGACTGGTGCTCACTACCGACGCGAGCGGCAGGCTCGTCATCGCACGCACCGAGCAGGCCGGAACGCCCAGGCCGGGCGAAGCCCGACCGAAGAAACGCAAGGACCAGAACCGCCAGCGCACCGGCGAACAGCGCAGCGGCGAGCAGCGACCCCGGGGCGACAGCGACCGCGACATGCTCGCGCGTCGACAGGCCATGGAGCAGGACGCTCGCCGGCGAGCGCAGCTCGAGGCCCTCCGCCGTGCGGAGGAGGCCGATCTGCGCCGTCCGGTGCTCAGCCCCGCCGCGGCGGCCGCGGCGGCGGCGGAAGATCGGCGATCGATGTCCAATCCCTACCAGCCCAACGTTGGCGTGTCGCTCGGCGGCATCCCGCAGACCCCCGACCAGTGGCGCGCCGCGATCATCGCCGCGGAAGTTCTGGGCCCGCCGGCATGCATGCGCCCGCCGGGCTGAGGCCCGACGGACGCACGCGCGTCAGTTCGACGCGGCGTGGCGGTCGATCAGCCGCTGGAGCGCTTCGGCGCTCTGCAGCCCCACGACGCGATCGACCTCCTTGCCATCGCGGAAGTAGATGATCGTCGGGATCGACTGGATGTCATGCCGAGCCGCGAGGTCCTGGCTCGCGTCGACATCGACTTTGGCGATGCGTGCCCAGCCGGTCTGCGCGTTGTCCCTCGCCAGACGGTCGAGCGTCGGCGCCAGCGCCCTGCACGGCGGGCACCACGTCGCCCAGAAGTCCACGAGCGTCAGCCCCGGCCCCGCGATCGCGCGACCGAAGTTCGCGCTGTCCAGGTGCAGGATCGCGCCGGTGATGCTGCCCGAACTGCTGGCCGTGTTGCTGGCCGTCGTGTTGCTTGTCCCGCCGGTCTTTGGGCTTGGGTTCATGGTCGTTCCTTTCGCGGCCCCGTTACCGGGCGACGCGCCCGGGCGTTCGGAGCAAACCCGCGGGCGTGCTCGCGCACGCCCGCGGACAACGCCCTGCATCAGCGGGCCATCGCGTGGCTGCGCGGCTCGACACGCGGGAAGTCGATCTCGACATCGAACGCGCGGTTGATGAAGTTCGTGAAGATGTTCAGCGCCACCACCGCGACGATCTCGGCGATCTGCCCGTCGGTGTAGCCCGCGTTTCGCACGGTGCGGACGTCCGCGTCGCTCACGCCGCCGCGGGCGTCCAGGATGCTCTGCGCAAAGACCAGCGCGGCCTTGGCCTTGGGCTCGGTCGCGTCGGCGGACCGCGCGGCCTCGAGCTGCACGGGGTTCAGGCCCGCGAGTTTGCCCAGCGCCGAGTGCGCCGAGAGGCAGTACGCGCACGCGTTGCTCTCGGCTGTCAGCACGGCGATCTGCTCACGCAGCGCCGCGGGCAGCTTCGACGCGCCCATCGCGCTGTTGAACTGCGCAAAGGCCTGCAGCACCGCCGGCGAGTTGGCCATCGCCCGCGTCATGTTGGGAACGAGGCCCAGGCCCTTGTTGAGCGCGCCGAAGATCTCCTTGACCGAGCCCGTCGCGTCCTGATCCGAAACCAGCGGAATGCGTGACATGTGTTCGCTCCATTTGTCGCCAGAGGTGTCCGAGTGGCGTCCGTCCGGGCGGAACATCCGCCGGCCCGTCGCGTTGCGTTCCTCTTGAGCGGCCGGGCGTTGGTGGCCCGGCGTCACCATTGAGATGCACGCCGATCGTCGCGTGTGACACGAATTCTGATTTTGCGTTCTCGCCCCGGAATCCCGGCCGCGCCGAACTGCCCTGCCCCCGCCGGCCGCCGCTCGCTCGCTCTCGCCCGCCCGCGCTCAGTGCCCCGCGTGGCCCTTGCCGTCCTCGGCGGCGCAGTCGCGCAGCGAGCGGAGAATCGCGTCGACCAGGTGCGTTGGCGCGGGCGTGATCCTGGGCGAGCCGTCGCTCGCGCCGCTGGGCCGGCTCGGCGCGCCCGCCGCACGGGCCACTTCCGCCGCCCTGCGGTAGTTCTCGATGTAGATCTCGCAGTCCTGACAGAAGGCGATGTGGGACTCGAACTTGAAGCGAACATCCGTCGGCAGCACGCCGTCGATGTAGTCCAGGATGAACTCCACGCACTGCTGGCACGTGATCGTGCGTGCGATGTCCGGGCAGGGCGGGCGCGTGGGTTCCGGGGTGCTCGAGCTCATGGGGCCTCCGCGTTCATTGTCGGGCCGAGCAGTTTGACGAGCGCCTGTCGGGCGCGGTGCAGCCGCTGACGCACCAGAGCGTCGCTGATGTTCAGGGCCTGGGCCACCTGTGCCGAGGTCCGCTCTTCCATGTCGCGCAGCACGATCACTTCGCGGAACTCCTCGGGCAACTCGCCCAGCGCCCGCAGCAGCGCCTCGCGCTGTTCGATGCGCCGATCACCATCAACTGTGACAGACTTCCATCGTCCCGGATGCTCGATGTGGTCGCCATTCTCGAACGCCGGCAGCAGCGCGTCGATGCTCGCCGTCGGGTGTGCCCGGTCGCGTCGCAGCCGTGCGAGCGCCGCATTGACCACGATGCGGTGCAGCCACGTGCTCACGCTGCTGCGTCCGTCGAAGGTGCCGATCGCCCTGTACGCCAGGAGGAACGCCTCCTGCACCGCGTCCTCCGCGTCGGCCTCGGTGCGCGAGACGCGCCGGGCCACCGCCAGCAGCCGGCCCGAGAGCGTGCGCACCAGATCCTCGAATGCCGCGGGGTCGCGGGCACGCAGACGCTCGATCATCGCCGGATCGTCCGGCCCGCTCGTGTGCCCGATCGTCGAGGCGGTGTCCTGCTCGGCGCGCGTGCTCATCGCAGGATCCTGGTGTAAATGCCGGTGCCGTGCGAACGCTCGCGCGGCACCGGCAGTATATCGACCGGCGGTCATCCCGCGGCACGCCTCAGCGCACCCGCGCCCGCATGAACCCGCGGATCAGCCCGGCGATCTCCGCCCCCTTCTCCTCCAGCGCAAAGTGGCCCGTGTCCAGCAGGTGATAGTCCAGGTTCTTCAGGTCGCGCTTGTACGGCTCGGCGCCCTCCGCCGGGAAGATGAAGTCGTTCTTGCCCCAGACGATCAGCGTCGGCGGCTGATGCGTGCGGAAGTACTCCTGCCATGCGGGGTACTTCGGCGGATTGGTCGAGTAACTCAGGAACAGCCTCATCTGGATCGCCTTGGCACCCGGGCGATCCAGCCCGAGCTGGTCCAGTTTCCACGTGTCCGGGCTGATTGTCGACACGTCCTTGACACCGTGGGTCCATTGCCAGCGCGTCGCGTCGATCTCGAGGAACTTGGCCAGCGCCGCCTCGTTGGCGGGGCTCTGGTCCTTCCAGTACGCGCGGAGCGGGTCCCAGAACTCGCGCAGGCCCTCCTCGTACGCGTTGCCGTTCTGGATGATCAGCCCACGCACTCGCGGCGGGCTGGCGCTGGCGATACGGAAGCCGATCGGCGCGCCGTAGTCCTGCACGTACATCACGAATCGCTCTGCACCCACCTCGGCGGTGAACTTGTCCACCACACGGGCCAGGTTGTCGAACGAGTACTCGAAGGTCTCGGGCGACGGCATGTCGCTGTCGCCGAAGCCCGGATAGTCCGGCGCGATCACGCGATACTTGTCGCTCAGCGCCGGGATCAGGTTGCGGAACATGTGCGAACTGGTCGGGAAGCCGTGCAGCAGCAGGATCACCGGCCCGTCGCTCGGCCCGGCCTCGCGATAGGCGATCCGCACGCCGTCGATCGTCACACTCCGATATCGCACTTGCGCATCGGCCCGATCCGCCGTCGCGGCCGTTGTCGCCGGCGCCTGCGATGTCGAGGCCCGTGCCGCGCCCGCGGCGGACATCATCCCCGCCACGCCCGCAAGGCCCGCCGCCACGAGGGCAAACGAGAGACCGCGAACGATCCGACGCGACGCTGAAACTGGAAGGCTCATGACGATGCTCCGGTGGGTTCGTGGCCGTGCGGTGTCGCCGGTACCCCCGGCTGCACTCGGCACGATCACGCCACTTCCGATGCGCGTCATCGCCAGGATGTGACAGGCAAAATCAATCCGCCGGCGCACACCGCTCCCGCCCCCACGCACGCAGCCGGGCCATCTTCTCGCCCATGGTCACGCTCAGGGGCGGGCTCCGCTCCAGCACCGCCAGCACATGCTCGTTGGTCAGCGTCAGCGCCGCCGGGGGTTTGCGTGCTCCGTCGCCCGCGCCCGCAGGGGGCTTCATGCTCTGCTCCAGCGCATCGAACAGCGCCGCCTTGACCGCTTCCTCGATCTCCGCGCCGCTGAAGCCATCGCTGGCGGTGGCGAGTTTGCCGAGGTCCAGTTTCGCCGGGTCCTGCTTGCGCTTGCTCAGATGGATGCGGAAGATCTCGGCACGCGATGACTCGTCGGGAAGATCGATGAAGAAGATCTCGTCGAAGCGTCCCTTGCGCAGCAACTCCGGCGGCAGCGCCTCGATGTCGTTGGCCGTCGCGACAAGGAACACGTTGGCGCGGTGCTCCTGCATCCAGGTCAGCAGCGTGCCGAACATCCGCCGCGACAGACCCCCGTCGTTGCTCGTGCTGCTGGCCCCGGCGAAGGCCTTCTCGATTTCGTCGATCCACAGCACCACCGGCGCCATGGCCTCGGCCTGGTGCAGCGCATCGCGCAGACGCTTCTCGCTCTCGCCGATGTACTTGTCGTACAGCGCCCCGGCGTCCATCCGCAGCAGGAGCCGGTTCCACGCCGTGGCGATCGCCTTGGCGCACAGGCTCTTGCCCGCCCCCTGCACGCCCAGCAGAAGCACGCCCCTGGGCGGCGTGATGCCCAGGTTGTCGCCGCCGGCCTCCATCGCCCCCGCCCGTTGGCTCAGCCACTTCTTGAGTTTGCGCAGCCCCGCGATGCGGTCCATGCTCGCCGGCGCCTCGACATACTCCAGCACGCCCTGGGTCTGGATCGCACGGCGCTTGGCCGACAGCACCTTGCGGATGTCGCCATCGTCGAATGTCCGGTCCTCGCTGACGACCTCGCGGATGATCCGCTCGACCTGACGCACGGGCAGGCCCGAGAGCGTGCGCAGCAGCAGGTTGCTCGCCTCGCGCGAGAGATCCACCTTGATCGGCTTGGCGCGGTGCATGCCCGAGAGCGTCGCCTTGACCAGCGCGTGCAGTTCCGCCGCCGTGGGGAACGAGAGTTCCAGCCGTGTGCTCGCGGCGTCAACGACCGGCGGAACCTCGGCGTGGTCGTCGATCATGATCATCCGCCCGCCCAGCCCCGGCTGCCCGAAAATGTCCATCTGGTGCACCAGTTCGCGCCAGGCCCGCAGCGTCCGCGCGTCGCTCAGGTGCCGGGCCGCGTCCAGAAGGATCAGCAGCGTCCGCCCGTCGCAGCGCTCCATCATGCGCACGCAGGCCCCTGCCAGTTCGCGCGTCGGGTCATCGGGACGCTGGTCGTTGGTCCCCACCCGCCCGTCGATCAGCCCGGACACCGCCGACCACTGGAACACACGCCACGTCCCGGGAACCGCCGTACGCGCCGCATCCAGAGCCTCTCGCTCCTCGGGCGTGACGATCCGCACGGCCGCGTGACCGGCGTCCAGGAGTGTGCTCAGTGCCTGTGCGTCTCGGTGCATGCGCCCTCCTCCGTCAAGTGGGTGTCAACGCCATTCGGGGGTATCTTGGCAACCCGGACCCCGAGATTGCAAGGCCCGGCAGCCGATTCCCGAGCGATGCCTGTGAATCTGGGGTATTTCCGTCGCCTTGTTGGCCGGAGGTGGGCTTGTGAGGTACGCTTTTGGCCGACTCAGGAACCCGAGTGTCACACCGAGAGGCTTTCATGAATACGTCCACGAACGCGTCCGCCCGTCCGTCCGCGCTGCTCGCTCTGGCCGCATTGGCCGGGCTGGCCGCTCTGCCCGCCGGGGCGATGGCCCAGTCCTACCGCACAACCTTTGCCGGCGCAACCTTCGCCGGCAGTGTCAGCGTCGGGACCACGTTCAACGGCACCATGACCGGGAACTACAACGCGACCACCAACGCCTCCGGCACACGCGTCGTCGGCGGTCTCTTCGGCGGCAACACCGCCGCGCCGCGCAACGACACGCTGCCCTTCACGGGCACCGGCGGCACCGGCTCGTCCGGCAACGGCCAACTCGTCCCCCTCTCCACCGCGCCCGCCGGCAGTACCCGCATCACCTTCAACCGCTCCGCCAACACCGTTGAAGTCTCGCAACTGTCTATCGATGCGATCGGCACAACCACCCCCGACCCGGCCGTCGGCATCGTCGCGAACGTCACGTTCACCAACGGGCCGTTCCGCACCTTCAACCCCACCTACACCTATCCCCTCTTCGGCGCGCTCCCCATCCCGCTGGGCAACGCGACCATCAGTGGCTTCGATCTCGCTCAGTCCGGCGCGGGCATCGGCACCATCACGCCCACCGGTGCCAACACCGCCAACATCGCCGTGACCGTCCCCGTCACCGGCCTTGTCACCGTTGAGATTCAGGGTGTCGCGTCCTCGCTGCCCACCGCCGCGAACCTCACCTTCACCGGCACCGTGAACTTCGCGACAAACGCTGTGTCGCTGACTGCGGGCATCAGCATCACCGAGCCCATCGTCGATGTCCTCGGTACCCCGCAGCCCTTCGCGCTGCCCGCGGCGTCGACCGCGGTCCCCCCGCCGCCCCCGGCCAACGTCCTGGTCACGCTCAACCTCGACGCCGGCCCCGCCACGCCCAACGCCGGCAGCGTCGCCACCACCGGCACCCTCACGCTCCCCGGCACCCTCCAGCCCGCCCGCATCGCTGACATCGCGAACACCGACGGCGACCCGGGCCCCGATGGCGCCGTGGACAACGGCGACTTCCAGGCCTTCTTCTCCGCCTTCTTCCTCCCCGAGGGGAATCCCGCCGCCCTTGTGGCTGATGTCGCCAACACCGACGGCGACCCCTCGCCCGACGGCGTGATCGACAACGGCGACTTCCAGGCCTTCTTTGCATCCTTCTTCGAACCCTGACCGTATCGGCTCCTCGTCCTCCCGCGCCGGGTCCCCACACCGGTCGGCGATCGCACCCGCTCGTGAGTGTGCGCACGCCTGACCGCGGATCCCGCCGCGATGACGCCCGGAAGGTCCATCATGTCCGATTCGTTCGTCCCCGCTCGTTCGCGTCCGTCCGCCGCCTGTCTGCTGCTCCTGGCCGGTCTGGCGCTCCCGCTGTCGTTCTCGGACACTGCCCGAGCGCAGGCCCGCGACCAGGCCCCCGCCGTTGACCAGGCCGCAGCTCAGCGACAGGTCGCCGCGGATTGGGCCGAGATCGAGCTGCGAACCTTCCAGGGTCCGCGGACCTTCCGCGTCCTGCGCCCCGATGACCGCTCCAGCCCCGCCGCCGGCGTCATGTCTCACCGCGCCCCGGCCGACGGCGGCCCGCGCGACCCGGGCTGGACGATCGAGTCCAACGTCCTGCTCCAACTCTCCGACGCCGCCGCCGACGCACTGATCGACGCCGGCTGGGCGCTTCAGGCCATCGACGGCGTGCCCGGCTTCCGCGTCTTCCGCGCCGAGAGCATCCGCAGCGCCAACAGCGCCGCCCAGAGGCTGGCCAACCAGCCCGGCGTGGATCTGGCCTATGTCGATATCGCCCCGCCGCAGAACGACCGGGCCCTGCCCACCGATCCGAACTTCGCCGATCAGTGGCACCTCCAAAATCTCATCACCCCCATCGCCGATGCCAACGTCGTCCCCGCGTGGAATCTCGGCTTCACCGGCGCAGGAGTGATCGTCGGCGTGATCGACGGCGGCGCGCTCGTCACCCACCCCGACCTCTCCCCCAACTACTCCTCCGCCCTCTCCACCTCGAGCACCGCCTCAACGCACGGCACCAGCGTCGCCGGCGTCATCGCCGCGCAGAACAACAACGGCCTGGGCGGCGTCGGCGTCGCCTACGACGCGACGTGGTCCAATCACGTCTACGGCGGGGCCACCACCACCGCCAACGCGCTCGGCGCGTTCAACACCTCTCACGTCATCAAGAACAACTCCTGGGGCCCCGCCGACAACGGCCGAATCACCTACCTCGACCCCGCGGTCCGCACAGCCCTGCAAACCGCCGCCACCACCGGCCGCTCCGGCCTCGGCGTCCTGTTCACCTGGGCCGCGGGCAACGGCGGCACCGCCGACCGCATCGACTACGACCCCTACGCCTCCAGCCGCTTCACCATCCCCATCGGCGCGATCACCGACACCGACCTCGCCTCCTCATACACCGAGCCCGGCTCCGCCGGACTGGTCGTCGCACACTCCAACGGCGGCACCCGCGGCATCACCACCACCAGCGGCTCGACCACCCCGTCATACACCGCGACCTTCGGCGGCACATCCTCCGCCGCTCCGCTCGCCGCCGGCGTGCTGGCCCTGGTCATGCAGGCCAACCCGAACCTCTCCCTCCGCGATGTTCAGCACCTGCTGGTCCGCAACGCCCGCAAGAACAACCCCACCGACGCCGGCTGGACCACCAACGCCGCCGGGCGCGCGATCAACTACCGCTTCGGCTACGGCGCCGTCGACGCGAGCGCGCTCGTCACCGCCGCACAGTCCTTCTCCCCCGTCGCCCCGCTGGTCTCGCTCGATTCCGGGCTGCTGAACGTCGGCACCGCGCTGCCCGATGCCAACACCACCGGGCTGACCCGCACCTTCACCCTTCCCGACAACATCCGCCTGGAACACGTCGAGGTCGTCCTGAACATCTCTACCCTCCGCGTCGGCGACCTGCGCGTCACCCTCACCAGCCCCGGCGGCACGCCCAGCGTCCTGGCCACGCCCCGCTCCGACGGCACCGACAACTACTCCGACTACATCTTCACCACGCGCCGACTCTGGGACGAAAACTCCACCGGCACCTGGACCATCCGCATCGCCGACGAAACCGCCAACAACATCGCCACGTGGAACTCCTGGCGGCTCCGCTTCTTCGGCACCGCCATCACCCCCTCCTGCCCCGCCGACATCGCCAACACCGATGGCGACCCGGGCAGCGACGGCCTGATCGACAACGGCGACTTCACCCTCTTCTTCAACGCCTTCTTCGCCGGCGCGGGTGACCCCATCCGCACCAACGCAGACCTGGGCAACACCGACGGCGAGATCGGGCCGGACGGCCTGGTCGATAACGGCGACTTCACCCTCTTCTTCTCCTCCTTCTTCAGCCCCTGCTGATCTGCTGAAGCTGCCCGCCCCCTCGCGTCAAACCCCCGCGCCCGCATAACCCGCACGCCTTGCCGCACCCCCCGCTCGGGCGTTCCCTGCGTGCTGGCACGCGCCCACAACGTATCTGAGCCTTGAAGCGTCACCACGAGCCGTCCGTGCAGAGCCCCGCTCCGCACGACGACCCTCAGGAGCCGCTTCATGCGCAGGCGCATATTCCACCCGCACGCTCTCCCTGACATCTCCACGCACACCCCGCGCCGCCACCGCGGCGTACTCGCCCTGGCGCTGCTCGCGATCGCTCCATCTCTCGCCTGCGCCAAGCCCGTTTATCAGACCGCCTTCGTCACACCCGCCGGCAGCGAGTGGTCCGCCACCGACATGTTCACCGCGCCCAACGGCGAAACCTTCCTCGGCCCGCTGAGCAACCAGCGCGTGCAACTGACCGTCGGCGGGCTGCCCGAACACACCCACGCGCTCATCGCTGTTGATGTCCACATCATCGGACCATGGACCGGCAACGGCGACGCCTCCACCCCGCCGTCGTCCATTCTGATCAACGTCGTCGGCGGCGACGCGCCGCTGCTCGACGCCACCCTGGCCAACGACGACCCCACGGGCACGATCAGGCAGAACTATCCCGACCCCGATCGCGCCGCCTTCGCCGGGTCCGGCGCATACGCGACCAACGCCCTCGGCCTGACCTCGCCCAACACCACCTTCCGCATGATGTTCCCTGTCAAGCACTCGGGCAAGTCCATCACCATCGAGTTCACCGCGGCGGGCCTGCCGCCCGACGCGACCTGGGGCCTCGATAACTGCGTCGTCGAGGTCTTCGACATGCAACTGACGACCGATACGCCGTCGGGCAACATCGTCGGCAAGTCGGGTCTCGACGCCGCGAACCCGGCATCCTCAGGCCGCGGCGGCATGAACTCCAACCCGCCCGTGGGCTCGCCCCCGGGCGGGGGCGGTGGTGGCGGCGGAGGAGGCGGTGGCGGCGGCGGAGGAGGCGGTGGCGGCGGCGGTGGTGGTGGTGGCGGCGGTCCCCCGCCGCCAGAGGTCGTCCCGACGCCCGCATCCGCCGCGGTGCTGGTCATGGCCGGCGCGTGGGCATCGCGACGACAGCGCCGCGGGCCCGCCCGTCAGTGATCCCGTCGAATCACGCGCTGCCGCGCCCGCTCCTCATGGACACCCGACGAAGAACGCCCCGAAGAAGAGCGTGAAGTCACCGTTGTCAACCGCGCCGTCGCCGCCCGGGTTCCCGTCCGTGTCCGCGATGTCCGCATTCGCCCGCAACGGGTCGCTCGTGTCGGCGAAGAACGCCCCGAAGAAGAGCGTGAAGTCGCCGTTGTCGATCGCGTTGTCGCCGCCCGGATTGCCGTCGGTGTCGGCGATATCCGCCGGCGAGCAGCTCGCTGGCGCCGCGACGACCATCCGCAGCACAAGCACGTCGAACGCACCGGCCTTCGTCAGCGCCACCGCACGCGGACCGGCCCCGTCCGTCACCGTCAGTGACACATTCACACCCGTCGTGCTCGACGAATTTGCCAGAACGTTCGGGAAGTCCACCACCGACCCGTCGGGCGTTCCTTCATCCGGGTTCGCCTGCGAGAGGTTCGTCGCGGTGTTGAAGTTCGATGTGGCGAGGTAGTACGTCCCGGGTGCGAACGTCCGCGTCAGCGTCGAGCCGCGGTTCACCGGCGTCCCGGGCGTGTCGTCGTTGTGATACCCGGCGATGGGCAGGAAGTTTGAGTCCAGCAAGATGAACTCGGTGTCGATCTGCGAAGCGCCGGTCGTGCCGACCGAGGTGAGGGTGATCGACCCGGAGCGCAGCGTGCCCCCGGGCAGATCAGCGGGTGTCTGCGGGGTCGAGTCCAGCAGCAGCGAGTAGGGCGACGTGGTCGAGGCGGTCCCCGTGACGCGCACGAACACCGAGGCGTTGCCGGTTCCCAGGCCGTACCACTGGAGCGTGCGCGACGCCGGTGCCGTCGCCAGAGTGACATCGCTGGTCGTGCTGATGACCCCCGGGGCTGTCTGCGACAGGCCGCGCAGCGTCAGGCTCTGCCCGGTGATCGTCGACGAGAGCAACAGCCGATGGCGGACCAGCCCGCCGGTGCCCGGCGTCGTGATGCGGAACGTGTCGATCCCCGCGCCGGTGTTCGACGTGCTGGTGCCGACGATCGAGTTGCCGGTCGCCATCGAGAACGCGTTGGCGGCGGCCTTTGCGTCGTTGGGCTCCGTCTCGTTGAAGACGGTGCTGGAGGCCTGCACGCCACGCCGGAGGTTGATCACCGCCGGGCCCGTGCGCGTTGAACTCGATGTCACACCGAAGTCCGTGGCGTTGAAGATGCTGTCGTATCCGGCGATCGCCAGGTAGTACGTTCCCGCCGTCAGCGTCGCGCCGTCGCGACCGTCATAGGCAGAACCGTCGCCCACGGCCGGCCGCGTACCTCGGCCGAACGACAGTTGCGAATTGAGTCCCGAGCCGTCGTCGTCGTCCGTTGCGATCAGCGCGCCGACGCTGGAGTACAGCCCGATCTCCGCGTCGTTGCCCTCGGCCCCCGTGATGAGATTCGAGCCCTCGCTGTCGATGTCCAGGAACGTATTGGCCGACAGGTCGATCGCCGTCGCCAGCGTGAAACGGTACCACTGGACCTGCCCCGCGCTGAGCGTCACGCTCCGCGAGACGGGAGAGCCCGCGTCGGTCAGCGTGCCAAGGTCGATCGCGGACGGCTCGGTCACGGTGATCGTCGCCGCGTCGCTCGTGACGCTGTTGCAGGGACCGGTGATCACGCAGTCGTACGTTCCCGCCTGAGCGGGCGTGATGCCCGTGATCGTCAGCGTGGGCGAGGCCGCGCCCGAAGTCGTGCCGCCGTCAACCAGCGGCGTGCCGTTGCGTCGCCATGAATACGTTGCGCCGCTGGCGGTGCCCGACACGCTCACGCTCAGCGCGAGCGTCTGGCCCGTGGCGATGCTCTGGCTCGCCGGTGATGTCACCACCGCGAGCGTCGACGACGCCTGCGTCTGATACGCGCGGTTCCCCGCGCCCTGCGAGCCGAGCAGCACGCCGACCTGCCGCACCGCGTCATACGCCGACGCGACTCGTGTCGAGGTCTCACCGCCGACGAACACCGGTCCGACCGTCGAGATCGCGGCGGTGCCGTCGTACGCGAGCGTCCGCAGGTTGTCGCTGGTGACGATCATCGTGCTCTGGCGGGCGCGGTCGTAATACGCGCCGGCGAGCACCCCGGGCATCACGCCGGGATACGAGAGATTCTGCCATGTGTTCGTGCCCATGCTCAGTTCAAAGACGCTCAGCGAAAAGTCCGCCGTTTCAACGATCAGCACGAGTGTGTCGCGCCGCTCATCGAACGCGACAGCGTAGTTGTTCGGCGCGATCACGCCCGGGTTGGGCAGCAGCGACCACAGACCCGTCGCCGAGGAGCGCGCCAGCGTCAGCAGCGTGTTCGATCCGTCGCGGATCAGCCCGATCATCTGCCGGCGAGTCGGGTCGTACCCCAGCCGACCGGCGTTGCAGCCCGGGTGCGCTGCGTCGAAGCTCGTCCAGGTCGTCCCGTTGAAGACCCACGTGTTGGCGCTCGGCGAACCGCCCGCGAGCGTGCCGCTGGCCAGCACCACTTCGCGCCGGACCGGGTCGTACGCCATGCCCGCGTCGGCGACTGCCGGTCCGCCTGAGGTCAGCAGCGTCCAGCCGCCGCTGTTGAGCCGCCAGGTCTCGCTGCTCGGCGTGCCGCCGACCTGGCCGCCGTGAACGATCACCGCGTTCTGCGCCTCGCTGAACGCCGCCGTCGCATTCAGCCTCGCGCCGGGGCCGCCCGCGGCGGCGCTGGCCCAGTTCACGCACGCGCCGGGGCTCGGGATCGTCATCGCCTGCGCCATCGCCACCGCCGCCGAGGCGTCGGGCATGCCGTAGCCGAAGGTCGTGTCGTACCCCGTCGCGCCGTTGTCCCGCGCCGTCAGGCGCATGATCTGCTCGACCTGTGGCCCGGTCAGGTCCGGCCGCACCGACAGCACCAGCGCCGCCACGCCCGCGCTCAACGGGGAGGAGAAGCTCGTCCCGTTGATCGAGACCGAATCACCCGCGCCGTACCCGTCGTTGCCCGTGCGGTCCGTCGTGATGATCGCCTCGCCCGGCGCGCTGAAGTCCACCTCCAGGCCCGTCGTACTGAAACCCGCGATGTTCCCGAAGCGATTCGTCGCCGACACGCACAGCACCGCGGCGTAGTTCGCGGGCCAGCGTGTCGCCCCGCCCGCGGAGTTGCCCGCGCTGGCGAAGTGGATCAGCCCGTTCTGCCGCGTCTGGGCGTAGATCGCCGCGAGCGTCGCGCTGTTGCTGCCGCCGCCGTACGAGTGATTCGTCACGCGGTAGCCGTTGGTCATCGCCGAGTTCAGCCCGTTGCCGACCCAGGTCGTGCTCGACGAGAACGTTCCGCCGCAGGGCGAGGCCACGGGCGTCACGCCGATGCGTGCGCTGGCCGCGACGCTCAGAGGTGCGGCACCGACCGATCCCAGCGCGTTGTCGGTGATGCCGACCACGCAGCCCATCACCGCCGTGCCGTGACGCTCGCAGACATTCGCCGCGCCGCCCCCGGGGAAGTTCTCGCCCGTGAAGTCGCCGCCGGGGATCTGGTTCAGGTCCGGGTGGTCCTGCTGCGTCCCGGTGTCGAAGATCACCGTCGTGATCGCGTTGCTGCCCAGCGACACGTCCCACGCCGGCGTGATGTTCAGGTCAAAGCCCCCAAGCCCGCCGCTCTGCCCCGTGTTGAGCATGTGCCACGACGAGCCGAACAACGGATCGCCCGGCACATAGTCGTGCGTGTACGTGATCAGCCGATCGGTCTCGGCGAATTCGAACATGTCCATGTTCGTCAGCGCGCCCGCCGCCTCGAGCAGTTCCAGGCCGTTGTTCGTCGTCGCCTCCAGCCGGTGCAGACGCTCGAGCGTCCAGCCGTTGAGCCCCGCCTCCCGCGCCACACCCAGCCCCGCCAGCACCGCACGCGCATCGCCCTCGTTGACCGTCGGCCCACGCCGAACGAACATCACGGGCATGACCAGCACCGGCTGGTCCGCCACATCCATCATCACCGGCGAGACAAAGCCCACCCGATCATCAGCGCTCAGCCGCTTGATCAGCGCCCGAACCCCCGCGTCGGAGCGCTCCGCCTCCGGAACCGCGATGTACGTCCACCCGCGGGCCGGCCCCGACGCCAACTCCGCCTTGTCCATCCCCAGGTCCTTCAGCACCTCGCCGAGCAGTTCGCGCCGGCCCTTGCCCCCGTCGTACACCGCCACACGCGACCAGTCCCCCAGCATCGGCACCCACTGCTTGAAGTAGTACACGCCCAGCGTCGATCCGACCGCGCGCGGGTCGATCATCGCGGGCATCTCGCCCGCCGCGGTCCCCGGCTCGCCGCCGCGCCGATGGTCGTGCCCCAGCGCGGGGGTCCAACCGCCCGCCTGCCCAATCTGCCCGGCGGACTGCGCCAGTGCCCCGGCTCCGAACAGGCCCACCGACATCACGACCGCGCTTCGGACAAGTTGACGCATGCTCGAATCTCCCAAAAAAATTCAGTTTGGAACATCAATCGGCCGGGTCCCGTCATCGCCGCGCCCGCACTCTGCTCGCGACACAACTCCATGGTCGCTGAAGCGTTCTCCGAACGCCCGGTCCGAGAACCACCGCTCCCGTGACGCACTCCGGAAGCGGAAGCACCGGACAAAACTACCGCGCATTCCTTCCAGCCGCAAGGTGAATTGCCGACGCACCTGCTCGCGCGCGTCCGCGCTCTACCCTTTGCCCGTGGCTCTTCACGCAGATCCAGTCGCCGCCCGCGCCGCCGCATTGGCCATCGTCGGCCACCTGCGATCCCTCGGGCACACCGCGTACTTCGCCGGCGGCTGCGTCCGCGATGAACTCCTGGGCCTCCATCCGACCGACTTCGACATCGCCACCAGCGCCCGCCCCGAACAGGTGGCCCGCGCTTTCCGCGGCACACGCCTGGTTGGCCAGGCCTTCGGCGTCGTCCTGGTCCCGAGCGATGACCATCGGGCGATGATCGAGGTCGCCACCTTCCGCGCCGACGGCCCATATTCCGACCGCAGGCGGCCGGATTCCATCGCCTTCGCCGACGACATCGCCGACGCGCAGCGCCGAGACTTCACCATCAACGCCCTTTTCCTCGATCCGATCGCGCCGCCCACCGTCGTCGGCGATTCGACCATCGCCGGGCGCGTCATCGATCACGTCGGCGGGCTGAACGACCTGCGCAGCCGCGTCATCCGCGCTGTGGGCGTCCCGGCACAGCGGCTCCACGAGGACCACCTCCGCGCCCTCCGTGCCGTGCGCTTCGCCGCCCGGCTCGACTTCGCCCTCGACCCCGCCACCGCCGACGCCATCCGTGCCCACGCCCGCGATCTGGCCGGCGTCAGCCGCGAACGCATCGGCGAGGAAGTCCGCCGAATGCTCGTGCACCCCCGGCGGGCCCAGGCCGTTTCTCTTTTGCGCGACTTGGACCTGCTGACCCCGGTCCTCGATCTGGCGACGGCCCCGCCGGCGTGTCCGATGACCTGTCTTTCCAGCCTGCAAGGCCCGGATCCAGCGCCGCCGACCGAGCCGTTCGTCGTCGCCCTCGCCGCGTGGATCGTCGATGCCTTTGCGCCCGCCGAGCGGTGGGGGTCGGCGGAGATCATGGCGGTCCTCGGCAAGGTCCGGGCGGCGCTGTGCTTGAGCAACGATGTGCGCGACGGGGTGATGGGTGTGATTTCGGGCCTGATGAGCCTGGAACACGAGTGGATGGGGGCGGGGATGGCCGTGCGGAAGCGGCGGGCGTCGTCGCGGGGCTTCGCCGGGGCGCTGGCGCTGCTGCGGGCGCGGAACCCGGAACTGGCGGGGTCGGTGGAGGAAGAAACAAACCGACTGTCGGTTTGTTTTGGTGGTCTGGCACCCGAGCCGTTGGTGACGGGGGACATCCTTGTGGAGCAGGGGTTTGCGCCCGGTCCGCGGTTTAAGCGGATTCTGGATCAGGTGTACGATGCTCAGTTGGAGGGGCGGATTTCGACGGTTTTGGCGGGGTTGGAACTGGCGCGGGATCTGGGCGTCTAACGTCGGCGGCATCCGCTTCGGCGGTGGGTGCGGAAGCAGAGCGTCAGAGCGTCAGAGCGTCGGCCGGGCGTACGAATCACGGTCCTGACGCTGAGTCGGAACTTGCAAGGGAAGCGAACACATGAAGACTATGAGCCACACGAACACGCGCGGGATGGGGACGATCATGCGGGGGTTGCTGGCGGCGTCGCTGCTGGTGGCCGGTGCGGGGCTGGCGGCCTCGCCGATGATGCTGACGGCCAGCGCCTACGCCGGGGCGCGCGCGGAGTTGTTCAAGGCTGGTGACAAGGTCAAGGTGACGCTCAAGGACGGAACGGTCCTTGAGGGCGAGGTGGTGGAGCACACGCAGGCGCAGATGCGCATCCGGATCAAGAAGGACATCGGGACGTCGACGCGGACGCTCGAGAGCGCGGAGATCGCGTCGGTGGCGTTGAGCGACGGCGGATCGACGACCCCGGCGACCCCGGGCACCCCGTCGTCGCCGGCCAAGCCCTCGCTGGGCGGGACGACTTCGGGCACCACGTCGGATCGCAACAGCCCGTTTGTGGCCGGCTCGTCGATGGACCCGATCGGGGCCGAGACCAAGACGATTTACGTGATTCCGTTCCGCGGGGAGTTCGGCCGGAATGTGGCGATCCCGCCGATGGCGGAGATCATGGCGGATGCGAAGAAGCTCAAGCCGGACATCATCATTCTCGACATCGATATGGAGTTTATCAACAACGGGCGAGAGACTCAGCCTCAGCTCGCCGACCCGCGTGTGTTCTTTGAGTTGGAGATTGTTCGTCAGTTGATGCTTCTGTTCACGGATGAAGTTCGCGATGACGCGACCTTTGTGAGTCGTACCGGCGAGAAGCCTCGGATGGTTGTCTGGGTGCGGCGTGCACTGGGTGCGCCGGCATTTCTTCCGTGGGTGATCCCGGAGATTTACTATGCGCCGAGCGCGATGCATGGCGGGATCGGGCACGTGGAGCGGATCTCCGGCTCGCCGTCACAGCGTGTGCGTGAAAAGATGATCGGCATCATGCTGGCAACGGCGGAGGGTCTGGCGATCAAGGGCGGTCACGACCCGATCGTTGTGCGGGCGATGGCCCGAACGGATTATGAGTTGTCGGTGGACTACATTGGCGGCAAGCCGGTGTTCCGGAATGACCTGCTCGGGCAGGAGATTCTGACGGATGCGGGCGGGCTGATCGAGGAGCGTGCGGACACGATCGACAAGGTGGCGCGATATCAGGGCAATGACTGGCTGACCCTGACGAGCGAGCGTGCGCTGAAGCTCGGAGTGGCGAAGGGTGTGGCCGGTTCGATGGATGATCTGGTCTTTGAGTTGGGTGTGGCTCGAGATTTTCGTGTCCTGAACGGTCGTTCGAACCAGGTGATCGCGGATTGGGGCCGGGAACTGGTTCGTGCCGAGCGAGAGATTGTCGAGCGGATTCGGATGCTTCGCCAGACCGAGGTCAATGGTGAGACGCCCGAGGAGCGGAACCGTCAGCGTGGTCGGATCATCGGTCTGTGTCGCGACATCATCCGAATGCTCGATCGGTACAAGGATTCGCTCTCTCCTACGGCGATCGGATTCGACGTTGCGCCTCTGCGCCAGAATCTTGAGGTGCAGATCGCGGAAGTTGAGCAGGCGATTCGCGGTGATCGCCGCTGAGTCGGGTTGAAAGGTGTGTCCCAGTGATTGGGTCGTGCGGGCCTTGTGTCGAGGTTGATGAAACGGAGAACTGACCAATGAACCGGATGATTTCAAGTCTGCGGCTTTTTGCCCGTGGTTCCGCTCTGGCACTGGCGTTGGGCCTGTCGGCGGTCCTGTGGCCGTCAACGGGATGGGCGAGCGACACGGTGACACTCGCCTCGGGCGAGACCCTCACCGGAACGATCGAGCGCGATGAGGGTGATGTGGTCATCATTCGCGTTCTTCGTGACGGGAAGGAAGAGCGGGTGTTTCTGACGCGGCAGGAGGTTCTCAAGATCGTCCGCGGCACTGCGGATGCTCAGCCCTCCAACCCGAAGAAGGATGTGTCCTCAGCGCCTGCGGCAATCGCCCCTGGTTCGGGAAAGGCCGAGCCGACGCAGGGTGGTGAGACGGCACAGGCGTCCAGCGACCAGAAGAAGCCCAACGAGCCGAAGTTGCCGGCGCTCACCGGTCGCCCAACACGAGTGGCGATGTTGAACTTCGGCGGGCCGTCTTCTTGGAAACTCGGCAACGGAGCGAATCAGGTCGGCGAGATGGCCATTGCGGAGCACTTTGTCGGAGCGTTGCCGCTACTGAAGAAGGACAACATCGACGTGGTGATCATCCGGGTCAACTCGCCCGGTGGCTACACGACGGAGGTCACCGAGTTCCACAACATCTTCCGTGAGTACAAGAAGCACTTCCGGTGCGCCGCTTGGATCGAATGGGGCATCTCTGCGGCCGCGATGAGCCCGTGGGTCTTCGAGGATATCTACATGTACCCCGAGGGCGCACTGGGTGGGGCGACATCCCACATGGGCGGTGTTCGGGCCGTCGAGGGCTTTGATCTTGAGAAGACGCTGTACCGAATGGAGTTGGCGTCGGCTGAGGGCAAGAAGCATCCGTTTATTGCTCGTGCCATGCAGATTCAGGCCGCCCTTTCGGTGAACATCGACGAGAACGGAAATGTCACGTACTTCCAAGACGAAACCGGGCAGCGTGTCATCAATGGGTCGAGCAAGGTTCTCACGCTGACGTCGAAGGATGCTTACGACATCAAGGTGTCCAAGGGCACGGCGGCGACTTTCGAGGAACTCATGAGCGTCATGGGAATCTCCGAGTGGGAAATGGCCGGTGCCGAGGCGACCAAGTTCGTTGACGACGGCATCCGGCGCATGAATATCGCTCGCGAGGAGATCGTGATCACGATGCAGAGGTACCAGATGGCGCTCGGAGCGGCCGCGGGCACAAGGGACATGGATGCCCGGCGCCGCGAAGTTGGTGTCGCTCGTTCTCAGCTCAGCCGCATGCGGAAGTGGATGGAGGAGAACCAGCTTCTCGGTTATAACGTCGGACTTGAAGGCATGGGCTGGTTCACCGAGCAGGACCAGATTCTGCGTGACCTGCTCCGCCCGCCGCAGAACTGAGGCCAGGCCGGTTGAACGATGATGCATGATCTCTTCCGCCCCCGCGAGTTTCGCGGGGGCGGTTTGTTTTTGGCCCGGCGGGGGTCTGGAGGGTCAGGAAGGGTCATGGGGTGGGGCAGTGGGTGGGTGAAGGGGGATCTTGAGTTGTCGGCCTTGTGGGCTGACAAAAATCATGTTCAAGAGCATTGATCGGAATGTGTTTGGGTTGTACGCTCGGTGCATGTGTGTGGCTGATTTGGGTTTTGAGCGGTATGGTGCCGAGGGCTGTGTGGCTCGGGCTTCGGCCGGGCGCGGTGCTGTGTGCAGTGCTGGGCGAGATGCCGGCGGGCTGCGTCGGCTGGCCGAGGCGATCGCTCGGCTGGAGGCCGGGCGCGGCGGGGCGCGGGCGGTGGATGAGGCGGTGGAACTGGCCGGCGGCACATCGGCGGAAGCGGTGTCGATCGCTGAGGGCGTCGACCTGCGTGAGCCCGGGGCCGACGCGTGGGCGGG
>VYLX01000085.1_pt1 | contig 19762 bp, 22 predicted proteins | sample 5114181 | NCBI WGS metagenome assembly VYLX01 (sample SAMN12291812, study PRJNA351875) | freshwater metagenome | isolation source: freshwater lake | place: USA: Michigan, Sherman Lake | collected 2011-08-08
TGTTCAGATTCAGGACATAGGTGGCGCTGCGTCAGGACATGGGTGACGGTGTGTTCCCCGCGTCGGCGGGCTGAGCGAGCGTAGCGAGCGAGGCACGCCGACGCGGGGAGCGCGGCTCGGCGTGGAGGTCCAGCGTGCCGATCGCGTGCGGACCAAGGCACACCTCCACCACGCCGTCGCGGCCGGTCGGTCGCACCGCCACTCGCTCGCCGATGAAGCCCTTGCCCACACGCACCTGCAGGCCCAGGTACGAGATGATCCCGCCGTCGCCCACGCGACGCACCGCCTCGCCGGGGGCGTAGTCCGGCTCGACCGGCCGCTCGGGGTACGCCCGCGCGCTCGGCGTGTACCGGCTGGCCGGCGGATGGTTGTCCAGCGCCTCGTGCGGACGCTCGATGTTGTATCGCTCACGCCACCGGTCCATCATCGCCTGCGCGTGCGCAATGTCCCGGATGTCCATCCGGCTGAGCAGCTCGGCCTTGAGCGTCCGGTTGAACCGCTCGAGCTTGCCCTGCGTCTGCGGGTGCGACGGCCGGCCGTGCGACACCCCCACGCCCAGCTTCAGCAGCCACACCGCCAGCGCGCTGCGCTCGCGACCGTCGCCCGTGCCCCAGGGCGATCCGTTGTCGCACAGGATCCGCTCGGGCATGCCGAAACGCCTGAAGATCTCGGTCAGATGCGCCGACACGCCCGCCTCCCGCTCGTTGTCGAACGCCCGCACCGTCAGCGAGAATCGCGAGTGATCGTCCAGCACCGCCAGCGGATGGCACCGCCCGCCGCGGAGCATCGGCACGTGCCCCTTGAAGTCCATCTGCCAGAGCTCGTTGGGACGCTCACGCTCGAACCGCACGAACGCCGTCGCGGCCCGCGACGCCGCCGGATCGACCAGCCCGTGACGATGCAAGATCCGCGTAATGGTGCTGGCCGACGGCACGTCGCACGCCCCACGCTGCTCCAGCCACGCCGCGAGCTTGCGTGCGCCCCACGCCGGGTGAAGCTCGCGTGCCTCCAGCACCCGCACGGCGATGTGCCGCGGCGTGATCCCGGGCGTGCTGCGCGGCCGATCGTCCAGCGGGGTGCCCTGGCGATGCCGCGTCATCCACTTGTACCCGGTCTTGCGGCTGATGCCAAAGCGTCGGCACAACTCGGCCATGCTCACCCCCAGCGCGGGCGAGCTTGCCATGGTCACGAACTCTTGACGAGACGACATGATCGACAACTCCCGCCAGGGCATAGTGGGCCTCCTGTGAAGCCCAAACAGTCCCCAGCCAAAGTGTCACCCATGTCCTGACGCACTGTTACCCATGTCCCCGGTCTGTACATTCCCAACGGGGGAGGTGGCGAGTCCTCGAGGCGGAGGGGGCAAACGCTCCGCTGTCGCCAAAGCCAGCAAGCCCCCACGACCCCTTCTTTGTACTCTTCCCCGTTCGAATTCTGAACTTTCGCGCACCGCCCTACGCCCCCAAAAACTCCCGCGCGGCCCCGCTCCGCAGCAGCCCCGCCGTCGTCGTATCAGAACCCATCGATGCGATGAGTTCCCCCGCGACATCCTCCCCCAGCGGGAACGGATAGTCCGTCCCCAGCGCTACGCGCCGCGCTGAGAACATCTCGACCAGCAGCCCCAGCGCCCGCGCATCGTGCGTCAGCGAGTCCACCCACACCCGCGCCGGCTCGCCGTCGCGCGCCAGGTACGCATGCGCCTCCTTCGCCCCCGCCGGGAACAAGTCCGGCCGCGCACGCTGCCCGTGCGTGATCCGCCCGATCGTCCCGGGAAACGACCCGCCCCCGTGCGCGAAGCAGATCCGCAGGCTCGGCAACCGATCCAGCACCCCGCCGAAGATCACGCTCATCATCGCGATCGTCGTCTCCGTCGGCATCGCCACCAACCACGGCATCCAATACCGCATCATCCGCTCGCCCCCGAGCATGTCCCACGGATGCACGAACACGCACGCCCCGACCTTCGCCGCGTGCTCCAGCACGCGCACCACGCGCTCATCATCCAGGTTCGCGCCGTTGACGTGCGTCCCGATCTGCACGCCGCGCAGCCCGAGCTCCCGCACGCACCGCTCCACCTCCGCGCACGCCATCTGCTCATCCTGCATCGGCACCACCCCGAGCCCCGCGAACCGCCCCGCGTGCGCACGGCACACCTCGGCGATGTGGTCATTCAACAGCCGATGCAAGTCCCTCGCATCGCCCGCCTTCGCCCACGATGCGAACATTACCGGCACCGTCGACAGCACCTGCATCGCAACCCCGATGCGGTCCATCATCGCCAGACGGACACTCGGCGACCACAGCCGCGCATCAACCTCCCGAAAGAACTTCGGCGCTGTAGACCCATCCACACTCGTCGTCGCGAGCATCTTCGCCCTGGCCAACTCAACGCCTGCATCGCCACTCCGTGCCGACTCTTCTGTTCTGCCTTCCACTGCGCCACCCCCACCGCCGCACCCGCACCCGCCCGCCGCGTGCGCAAGCTCCACCCATCCCGCGTACCCCGTCCGCTGCGTCCACGAAGGCCATCGCTCCGGCAGGATGTGCGTGTGCAAGTCGATCATGCCCCGCGCGTCTCCGTCGGCCGAGTCGCCGACTGCGTCGGCTTCCGCAGCACAAAGAGCGCCAGCACACCGCCGGTCAACGCCGAAGCGGCACCCGCAGGCCCGATCGCGATCGCCGCGAGCAGCATGACCCACGGCATCGCCCCGACTTTGGGTATCCCGCCGCTGTTCATTCCGCTGGTCACAAACCATAACTGCGACATGAACACCAGCCCGAACGCCACGCCGAAGCCGACCACACCGACGAACACCAACGTCAGCGCCGCCCCGATCTGCCGAGTCTCCGCCCACCGACCGACCTGATCGAACACCCGGATCATCGCGCGTTCCTCTTGCTCCTGCTCTTGCTCCCGGCCGCCCGGATCTTCCCGCCCTTGAGCTCAATCTCCCCCGCCTCCTCGATCACATACCCGCAGTGCTTGCACGTGCGCTTCTTCGCCGGGCTGGACCAGAACGCGTGCATGATGATCTTCAGGTCCTCATCGATCTTCTTCAGCCGCCACCTGGCCTCGTGCACGAGCTCATCGCACTTGGGGCAGTACCACCGCAGCGCATCCTTCGTGCCCTTGGGCCGAGGGAACTCGATGATCAGCCCCAGCGTTCCCTTCGGCCGCTGCGGCCTGTGCGGCACCCACTGCGGCAGCAGGAACAACTCGCCCTCCTTGATCACCACATCGTGCGGCATGCCGCCATCGAGCGGCCGGACGCGCACCGCGATGTCGCCCTTGAGTTGATAGAACAGTTCCTCCGTCGGGTTGACGTGGTAATCGTTCCGCGTGTTCGGCCCGCCGGAAACGAACACCACCGCGTCCTTGCTGGTCGCGAACAACTGCCGGTTGCTCACCGGCGGCTTGAGGTGCTTGTGATTGGCGCGGATCCACGCGGCGAGGTTGAGCTTCTCGATGTGCTTCATGTTCGGGTCCATGCCGCGGAGTCTACCACACGCTCGGTCCGCCCGCGCGTACGCTCGCACAGCATGATCCTCGCCGGCCAACTCCTGCTCCCCGACGGCCCCGACAGCGTCGCCCTCACGCCCGGGTGGCTCCGCATCGTCGGCGACCGCATCGCCGAAGTTCACCCCGGCCCCTGCCCGCACACGCCGGACCTCGGCGGTGATGACCGCGTGATCTCGCCGGGATTCATCGATACGCACGTGCACCTGCCGCAGTTCGACTCCATCGGCGTCGACGGCCTTGAGCTGCTCGAGTGGCTCGACCGCGCGGTGTTCCCCATGGAACATCGCTGGGCCGACGCCGACTTCGCCGACGCGATGACCGCGTACGCCGCCGACACGCTGCTGGCCGCGGGGACGACGACCATCGCCGCGTACGCGACGGTGCATCACGCCGGGGCGCAGCGGGCGATCGAGCGGCTGTCGTCCAAGGGAGTGTCGGGCATCTGCGGCCAGGTGCTGATGGACCGCAACGCGCCGGAGTGGCTGGTGCGTCCGGCGGACCAGTTGCTGGCGGAGGCGGCGGGGCTGAAGGCGAGCGGGCGGGTGATGCCGAGTGTGACGCCGAGGTTTGCGGTGTCGTGCTCGGCGGAGTTGATGCGCGGGGCGGGGGAGTTGGCGGCGAAGACGGGGTGGATGATCCAGACGCACCTGAGCGAGACGCGGGCGGAGTGCGAGCTGGTGCGCTCATTGTTCCACGTGGAACATTACGTTGAGGCGTATGCGCGGTGCGGGGTTCTCACGAATCGGACGATTCTGGCTCATGGAATCCACCTGAGCGCGCAGGAACTGGCGCAGATTTGTCGTGCCGGGGCGCGGATCGCGCACTGCCCGACGGCGAACCTGTTCCTGCAGGCCGGGGCGATGGACCTGCACGAGCGCGAGCGGGCGGGGGTGATGATCGGGCTGGGGTCGGATGTCGCGGGCGGGCCGGATGTGAGCATGGTGCGGGTGGCGCGGGCGATGATCGAGACGTGCAAGCGGCGGGCGATCGGGCGCGGGGAGGCGATGAGCCACTCGACGGCCGAGGGCGCGCCAACAGCCGAGCGGCTGCCGACGGCGGGGCGGGCGATGTGGATGATCACCGGCGGCAACGCGCGGGTGCTGGAGCTGGAGGATGTCGGCGTGCTGCGGGCGGGGGCGATGGCGGATGTGCTGGTGATCTCGCCGAAAGCGATGAGCCGCGAGCGGGCGGCGGATCTGCTGGGGCACATGCTCTACGCTTGGGACGATCGCTGGCTCGAGGCGACGATCACCGGCGGCGTGGTTCGGTACACCAGCAGGAGCAGGGCATGAGCGTGATCGTCAAGTCGGTTCTCGGTGCGCGTGCCGCGATCGATGCGCTGGCGCAGGATGACAAGACGCTCCGCGCGGCGGAGGCGGTGGGCGAGTTGCTGGTGGCGCGGCTGAAGGCCGGGCAGAAGATCATGGTGGTGGGCAACGGCGGCTCGGCGTGCGATGCGGCGCACTTCGCCGAGGAGTTGACGGGGCGGTATCAGCGGAACCGGCGGGCGCTGGCGGCGATGGCGTGCACGGATGCGGGGCACATCACGTGCACGGCCAATGACTTCGGCTTTGAGCACGTGTTCTCACGCTGGGTCGAGGGGCTCGGGCGGGCGGGCGATGTGCTGGTGCTGCTGAGCACGAGCGGGAACTCGGCGAACATTCTGCGGGCGCGAGAGAGCGGCGCGGCGATCGGGATGACGACGGTCGGGCTGCTTGGCCGTGATGGCGGCAAGATGCGCGGGACGTGCGATCACGAGGTCGTCGTGACTGGCGGGACCAGCGACCGGATTCAGGAGTTGCACAAGGTGATCATCCACGGGTGGTGCGAGATGGTGGATGGGATTTGAGCGGGGGGCGGGGTGGGTGGCGATGCCGACGGGCACCGGAGCGACGCCCCCCTACTGCTTGCGCTTCGGCTTCTTGATCTCTTTTGGAGCCTTTGCCTTCTTTGGCTTTACAGCGCGTGTCACCGGCTGGGCGACGCTCCATGTCCCTTCGAGTTTCAGTTTGTCGTAGCCACGCTCTTTGGTCAGTTTGTCAATCGCGGCGGGGTCGGCGAGGGTGAACTCGTCATCGAACTCGGCCAGTAGTGCTTTGAACAAAGGAACCGCCATGTCGGCGGCGTGCTTGGGACCAAGCGCGAGATCGTACCAGCGGGCAAGATCGGCCTTGGTGATGATGCCGCGAACCCGTCCCCCAAGTCCTACTTGCGTCAGCACAGCTTGAATGGCGGGTTTGTCCGCGTCCTTGCAGACGATCACAATATGTTCGGCGGAAATGCTCTCGACGATGGGCTGCGTGTTCTGTACGTCCAGCGCGATGTGCTTGACCTGAATCGCTGGGCCGAAGTTGGCCCACAGGTCTACTCCGCCGTCGCGCGAGTTCGCGCCGCCGACGCGGTAGAGACGAGCGGGCACGGTAATTGACGGCGCGGCGGCGTCAACGCCTAGAAGCAGTTGGCCATCACGGCACTCGTCGCAGCCCATCGCCTTCGGCCCCGAAGGGGCCACGGGATGTAGCCACGGGTGTAGCGGAGCCCGCGTCTTTGCGGGCGCAGCGCAACCCGTGGAAGCGAAGTTGTAATCTCTCTCCTGCCCCGGAGGGGCAGAGGAATCGCGGCATCACAAGCCCGCTCAGTCAAACACGTACTTCTCGTCGAACTCCACGCCATGAGCGCGGAGAATCCGCAACAACTCCGATTTAAAGTCTTCCTTCTTGTGATGCTCGACCTGGCCCGCGATGTACTTCTTCACCGCTTCTTCCTGCGACTTGCTGACGGAGAAGACGCTGTATCCCTCTTGCCACGCGAACTCGGCGAGGTTCGGATACGTTTCGTGAATCCACTTCGACGACCGGGACTTGACCGTGCGCATGAGGTCCGACACAGAGCCGTCGGGCCGCCACCGGAGGTACATGTGGATGTGGTCCTCGACGCCGCCGATGTCGTAGAGCACGCCCTTCTCCGCCCGGACGATGCCACCGATGTAGGGATACAAACGCTCTGCGACTTCGGCGGTGATCCACGGGGCGCGGCCCTTGGTCGAAAAGACGACGTGGAGCAGGAGTTGGGAGTAGGTGCCGGGCATCGGGAATCCTTCGCCCCTCCGGGGCGAGGAGTAAGTAGAGAGTACCCGTTTCCACGGGTTCCGCGATGCTCAAAGCAGCATCGCTCCACCCGTGGCTACACCCCGTGGCCCCTTCGGGGCCGAAAGACACCGCAGACGGACGAAATGGAGAACGGCACGGCTGCCGTGGAAGGTTGAACCACTGGAGCGGCGTCAAGCAACCGCGACGGTCGCTCGCCATGATGCCGCAATCGTGGTCTGGTAGCAGCACTCGGCCTTCAGGGCCGCCGCCGGGTCAGGGATGAGGCGGGCGATGGGATTGGACTCGATGTTGCCGACGACGACAAGCCAGAAATCGGCGCGACGGGCCTTAGCCTCGGTCCATTCGCGGTCGGTGAAAGCGATGCCGCCACGCTTCTGTTTCATCCCTTTGACTTCGATGGCAATGCCGTCGCGCTCGCGTACGCCGAAGTCGTACCCGCGTGCGAGCGCGCGGTGATCGAGAATGAACGTCGGCGCGACACTCGCGATGGCTTGGCTATGCGCGAGAAAGAACTCTTCTGCAAGTCGGCCTGTTCGGAGCCGCTCGGCGACGTTGTGCATGCGTTCGGCGGGCTTGCTCAAGGGCGTCACGACCTCTTGCACGGCTTCGGGGTCGCGGGCCAGTATGCGGTCGATCATTTCGAGGAGCGCGGCGTCGCTCACATCGCACAGTTCGCCCATGACGCGCTGGCGATTTGGCCGCATCGGCCGGTCCACCCATCCCCGGCGTGCGTTCCCGTGGACCGGATCGAACTCATCCCGCAGGTTCTTGATGGACGCGGGAGCCACATCGAGCAGTTTGCCCGCATCAGCGAACGCTGCCTTCCAGTTCTTGATCCCGCGAGCCTCCAGATACGCCTTGTCCAGCCGGCTCATGGCGTAACCCACGATCAGCGCGGAGGTCTCCAGCAGCGTCTTGCGCTGTGGCGCTTTGTGATCGGGCTGGGTACGCTCCTGGCTCATGTGTGGATTGACGCGGACCTTACCTGGAGGCAACGACTATGGAATCAAAAGGCCTTGAAACGGAATCGGACTCACTTGAAAAGGCTGTTGATCTCCTTGACCGGCTGCTGGCGACCGCAGATGGCGGCCCGAGTGTCTCGCTTGGGACGTACGAAGCCTCCACGATTCTCGCGCTGCTCATGGACAAAGCCTATCGAGTGAACGTGATGTCGCGACTCGACGAATTCGCAGACGCGGAAACCGGCGATTGACGCGTGTCTCCTCGGGGGGTTTTTGCGCACCGATGATGCTGAACGGCTGGCACGGAAACCCGGCAAGCAGGATGTCGTGGTCGGGGATGTCCGACGGATCGACCTTGGTGATGTCGCCGTGTGGCTTCTCGCCGAAGTTGGCTTCATAGGTCACAGCGGCGAGTTCGTCCCACTCCGAAGCGAATACGCCCTTACCGCCGACGGATTGGAAGCCCAGGCGTATCCCGCCGATCCCCGCGAACAAATCAATCGTTCGGAACGATCGCCAGTCGACCCTCTGGATGGCGGCCAAACCGCGCGGGTCCGGGGTCGTCGCGGCGTGGTACTCGGCGCGGGGGGCGCGAGTCGGCCAGCGGTATGTCTTGTGTCCGTTGTGTCCGTTGTCGGTCGCCTTGGGCTTGGACTCGATGATCTCGCGGCGGCGGGTCTTGCGGCCTTCGATCTCCAAGTGCGTTTCGATGTCCTTCGCAACGGCGGGTGCGACGCGGATGTGGAAGCGGTCGAGCCTTTCCAGCATCACGAAGTCACCCGCTTTGATCTTGTTGGCCTTGAAGAACTCCGGCACCCATGCGCGGTTTCGGAAGAACTTACGGGGTTCGCCGCCGTCGGCTTCGGTCGGAATGACGGTCTGCACCGGGTCTTTCAAGCCCGCGACTTCGAGCGTCAGCCGTTGCCCCTGCGTTCCCTTCTTTGAGGACGAGCCAAAGCACGCCGCAGGGAAGAATCCAAGGTGGCCAGTCAAGTACAAATGCCCGTTGCGAACGTTCGCCTCGGTGACCTCAATCAGTCTGCGTTTTTGGCCAACTTGTCCGCGCATGGTGGGGTCTCGTTTGGATACGCCCGAGTGTAGCGGGAGTTGGGCCGGTGCGTAACGGGTGGGAGCGTGGCGCCGGCAACGGTCGTGCGCCCGATGCGGGCGAAGGCAGCCCGTCGACGCGACGTTGGCACTTCGTTCCTGCCCTGGAGGGGCAGAGGAAGCTCCGCCGAGCGGGTTTTTTGCGTGTTCTGTCGTGTTCCCCCGCCCCTGCCGGGGCGGGCGTGTGTCGTGCTGGAGGTCCACTGGTTGCGCGATGCCCGGGGCGGCATCGCTCCACCAGTGGCCACATCCCGACGCCCCGTTGGGGCGTGAAGAGGGTGACCGTGCCAGCGAATGGTGGCCACATGCACGCGGGCGGGCGGGGTCGTCCGCCCTCAGACGGGCGGGAGAGAGGAAAGGGGGGGGAGGGGGGAGGGATTGGCGCTTTCCGGTGGCTTGCAAGGGCCGTCGGAGCACGGCCCTTGCTGCGCCGCCGGCAACGGTCGTGCGCCCGAAGCGGGCGAGGGGGCCGAGGCGCTACGGACGGGGGATTCAGAAGAGGGCATGAGGCAAGAGGCATCGCGGCATCTAGCCATCGGGGCATCGCGGCATCGGGGCATCGGGGCATCGGGGCATCAGGTTGAGATGCGGAGGATGGCGGTGGCGAGTTTGCGGCCGGAGTCGACGAGGGTGTAGGCGTCGGCGATCTGGTGCATGTCGAAGCGGTGGCCGATGACGGGGCGGAGGACGCCCTGCTCGGCGAGGTTCATGACTTCCTGCAGGGCGGCTTTGCTGTCGGGGGCGATGCCGGCGATCACGCGGCCGCGGGCGGTGATGAAGGCCTGGCGGAACTCGCGGAAGGTGGCGACGATGGGGACGAAGCGGCCGGTGGGTGTCAGGGCGCGTTTGGCACGGGCGAAGGTTGTGACGCCGACGGTGTCGAGGATGACGTCGAAGGGCTGGGGTGTGTCGAGCGGGTTGGTGGCGGAGTGATCGATGGTTGCGTGAGCGCCGAGGGAGCGGAGGAGGTCGGCTTTGTGGGGGCGAGCGGTGGCGGTGACGTGAGCGCCGAGGTGATGGGCGAACTGCACGGCGGCGACGCCGACGGCGCCGGTGCCGCCGAGGATGAGGATGCGCTCGCGCGGCTGGAGGCGGGCGAGGGTGCGGAGGAAGTGGATGGCGGTGTTGCTGCCGAAGGGGAGTGCGACGGCGTCTTCGAAGGAGAGGCGTTCGGGGATGGGGACGATGGCCTGATCGGCGTTCATGGCGACGAACTCGGCGTGAGCACCGAAGCGCACGCCGCGGAGCGAGACGACGCGGTCGCCGGGCGCGAAGGCGGTGACATCGGGGGCGATGGCGTGGACGATGCCGGCGAGTTCTGTGCCCAGGACGCGGACGCGCGGGCCGCGGAAGCCGATGGCCAGGCGGCCGAGCACGGCGAAGGCGGGCGAGGGCATGTTCATGCCGCGGATGCGGGCGTCGGCGGTGGTGACGGTGCTGGCGATGACGCGGACGAGGATCTGGCCCGGGCGGAGTGTGGGGACGGGGCGGTCGATGATGGAGACGACGGAGGGGGGGCCGAAGCGAGGGCAGTCGATGACGCGCATCGGCGAGCGTAGCGGAGGGCGAGGTGCAGGGGGCACTCAGTCGCTGGACGCCCCCTCATCGTCCTCATCGCCGGTGGGCTCGATGAAGAAGGCTCTGGGCATTGCGGCGGAGATCTTCTCAGCGACGACGGCGGTTTCTTCGGGGACGATGATGGGTGTAGCCATCGCGTCCTGCGAGAAGCCGATGGCGGTGCCCTTTTTGGCGCCGAAGGTGCCGCGGTTTTCGCGGACGAACTTGATGTGGATGGGGTTGATCCACACTTCCAAGCCGTCTTTGTCGGTGAACTTGACGAGCATGTGCGGGGCTCAGCGGCGGGCGGGAGAGGCGGAGAGGCCGGCCTGATCGGGGTACTGGCCCAGGCTGTGGGTACGCATGGTGTTGCGCTGGCGGGCGAGTTCCGGCGGGAGTTCGGCGTACATGTCGTCGAACATTTCGGTGGGGCTGGGCTTGGCGATACCCTCGCTGGCCTTGACGACATCGGAGACGATAGCCTTGGCGCGTTCTTCGAGCGCGGCCTGCTTGGCGTCGTTCCAGAGGCCCTTGCGTTCGATGTACTTGCGAAGGCGGATGGCGGGGTCCTTGGCCTGCCAGGACTCGACCTCGGCCTGATCGCGGTATCGGCGTGCGTCGTCGGCGGTGGTGTGGTCGCCAAGGCGGTACGTGACGGCTTCGATGAGCGTGACGCCGCCGCCGGCGCGGGCGCGTTCGCGGGCGTCGAGCGTGGCCTTGTAGACGGCGAAGATGTCGTTGCCGTCGACCTGGATGCACTGAGCGCCGTAGGCCAGGGCCTTCTGGGCGATGGTTTCTGAGGCCATTTGCTGTTCGCGCGGGACGGAGATGGCCCACTGGTTGTTCTGGCAGAAGAAGATGGCGGGGAGGTTGAAGGTGGTGGCGAAGTTCATGGCTTCGTGGAAGTCACCCTCGCTGGTTGCGCCGTCGCCGAAGTACGTGATGACGACGCGGTCTTCTTTCTTGAGTTTGAAGGCCCAGGCCATGCCGGTGGCGTGGAGCATCTGGGTGCCGATGGGGATGGCGATGGGCGTGACGTTGACGTCGGCGGGGATGGCGTTGCCGCGTTCATCGCCCATCCAGTGCAGGAAGATGAGGTGCGGGGGCAGGCCGTGAAGGAAGAGGGCGGCGTTTTCGCGGTAGCAGGGGACGAGCCAGTCGATGCCCTTGCGGAGCGCGAAGCCGGAGCCGAGGGCGCAGGCTTCCTGGCCCTTGTTCTGCGGGTAGGTGTACATGCGGCCGGAGCGCTGGAGGGTGAAGGCGATCTCGTCGATTCGGCGGTACTCGATCAGTTTTTCGTAAAGGAAGACGGCCTGCTCGTCGGAGAGGATGTCCTTGCCGAGTTTCTCGTCGAGGATGCCTTCCTCGTTGAGGATCTGGAGGTGATCGATCTTGGCGGAATAGGCGGTGGTGATCGGCATGATGGAGCTCCGCGAGAGGGTGTCGGCGAAAAGCGTAGACCGGGTGCGGGGGCGCGTGGCTTAGACTGGGGCATGAGCCAACAGACGATGGAAGGACTGAGCGGGATGCGGGTCGGGGAGTTGCTCGAGTCGCTGGCGGCCAAGACGCCCGCGCCGGGGGGCGGGGCGGCGGCGTGTGTTGTCGGGGCGATCGGGGTGGCGCTGGCGGGGATGGTGCTGTCCTACAGCGTGGGGCGGAAGGTGCGGTCGGAGCATGAGGGGTTGCTGCTGACGGCGCAGGAGCGGCTGGCGGCGCTGCGTGCGCGGCTGATGGACCTGGGCGATGCGGACGCGGCGGCGTATGCGACGCTGAACGCGCTCCAGCGGAAGGACGCGAACCCGGGGCCGGGGATGCTGGCGGAAGCGAGCCGAGCGTGCACGCAGATTCCGATGGATGCGCTGGGGGTGGTCGCGGAGGCGATCGATGTGATGGTGACGCTGGCGCGGACGACCAACCCCCACTTGCGGAGCGACCTGCGTGTGGCGGTGCAGACGGCTCGCGCGGCGGCGCAGGGGTGCGCGGAGAATGTGCGGGCGAACCTCGGGACGCTGGGCACGCACGCCGGGGAGGCGGAGGCTCGGATTGCGCGCGAGCGGTGCGATCGGGTGCTGGCGTCGGCGGTGCTCGCGGCGGAGGGGCTGGAGCGGGCGACCGCGTGATAATCGGGGTGTTGTGCGCGGAAGTGGTGCGCCCTCAGACGGGCGGGGGAGAAGAGTGAGGAAGGGTTGTTGGGCGGCTTCCGGTGGCTGGCTCGCAGAGCCTCGCTGCGCCACCGGCAACAGTCGAGCGCCCTGCGGGCGGGAGGCAGGGAGCGGGAGATTGAGGCGCGCGGAGGTGGTTCGGAGCTCAACGGGTTGGCGCAATTGCCGAGATGAGCGGGGCGCTGGGGCGTGGTTCGGCGAGCGGAGCAAACGGTTGGACCGCGGAATGGTCGCGCGGTGCGTGGTGGCAGATGTGTGTGATCGCAGCGATCGCTGCGCGAACGTCGGCGGTAGTGGTGAAAGGGCCGACGGAGAGGCGTGTTGCGCCCTGGTTGGTGGGCGAGGTGCGGGTGCCCATGGTGGTGTGGGCGGCGGGGGCGCAGTGCAGGCCGGTGCGGGAGAGGATGTTGTGGTCGCGTTCGAGGATGTCGCCGAGGGTTGAGGCGGGGATGGTGTCGTGCGTGAAGGAGACGACGCCGACGCGGCCGGGGAGGGATGGATCGTGCGGCGTCAGGGCACGCGAGGCGGGGCTGAGCACGCGGAGGCCGAGGGGCGCGAGTGCGAGAAGGCCATCGAGAAGGATCGTGGTGAGTTCGGCTTCGTGGCGGAGGATGTGGTCCATGCCCGTGCGCTCGAGGTATGCGATGCCTTCGCTCAGGCCGGCGATGCCGACGGCGTTGTGAGAGCCGGGCTCGAAGCGATCCGGGAGGAAGTCGGGCATTTGTTCGAGTTCGCTGCGGAAGCCTGTGCCGCCCTGGCGGACGGTGAGCATCTGGCGTTCGACTCCTGGGCGGATGTAGAGCGCGCCGGTGCCGGTGGGGCCGAGGAGGCCCTTGTGGCCGGGGATGGCCAGGAGGTCGATGTCGGCATCGCGGACGCTGAGGGGGACGTGGCCCAGGCTCTGGGCGGCGTCGAGGAGGAAGAGTGCGCGGTTGTCGCTGCGGGCGCGGATGATGCGGGCGATGTGCGCGGCGTCCTGGAGCGCGCCGGTGACGTTGCTGGCATGAATGACGGCGACGAGCGCGGTGGCGGGTGTGATGAGGCTGGCGAGGTGATCGAGATCGATGCGGCCCGTGTCGGGATTGAAGCGGGCGCGTTTCTGGATGATTCGGCCGGGGAAGCGCTCGACGAGGGCGTTGAAGGGGCGGAGGGCGGAGTTGTGGTCGAGTTCGCTGGTGACGACTTCGATCGGGCGGGACGGGGGGGTCTGCTCGAGGCGGTGCGCGAGCGTGCCCCAGATCGCGAGGTTCATCGCGTCGGTGGTGTTGAGGGTGAAGATGATGTGGTTGGGGTCGTCGCCGTCGATGAGTGTGCAGAGGCGCTGGCGGCAGCGGCTGAGGATGTCGCGGGTCTGGCGGGCCTCGGCGTATGCGCCGCGGCCGGGGGTGCCCAGGTGGCGCGAATAGTCGATCATGGCCTCGAGAACTTCGGGAGGCTTGGGTCGGCTGGTGGCGGCGTTGTCGAGATAGATGCGGTCGGCGGTCACGGGGAAGATGGTACGTCGGCGCGTGGGGCATCGAGCCGGGGGAGGCGATAGGTCAGGCGGAGATCCTGTGCGATGAGGCGGGTGTCGAAGTGCTCGAAGGTGCGGAGGGAGTCGAGGGTTGGAGATGCGCCGGCGTCGAAGGCGGAGGGTGCTTCCTGATCGCCCATGATCGTCGGCGCGAGGTAGATCTGGCACTCGTCGATGAGGTTGCTGGCGAGGAACGAGCCCAGGAGACCCGGGCCGGCTTCGAGCATGGCGTTTGCGACGGGCGGGCGCGGCGCGGGGAACGCCGCGGGTTTGTGAGCGGGGAACTCGGCGTCGGGGTCGATGCCGGGATTGGCCAGGACGCGGAGGAGATGGCGGAGGTCGATTCTGCCGGGGGTTTGAGGGTCTTCGGGGATTCGCAGGAGCGTGACGCCCTGTGCGGCGAGTTTGGGGGCGAGGGCGTGCGGGCTGAGGTCTGCGTTTGCGCGGATGACCAGCGCGGTGGGGATGCGGTCGGTGTGCGTGAAGACGCGGCGCTTGGTGAGCAGGCCGGTGGGCTCGACGAGCGAAGCGTCGGGGTCGATGACGACGCGGAGGGCGCTTCGGCGGACGGGTACGTTGCGGGTGTTGAGCGTCGGGTCGTCGGCGAGGACGGTGCCGACGGCGGTGATGATGGCGTCGACGCGGGCGCGGAGGCGGTGAACGCGGAGGCGGGAGCGCTCGCCGGAGATCCATTGGGAGTGGCCCAGGCGTGTGGCGACTTTGCCGTCGAGGGTCTGGGCCCACTTGGCGATGACCCATGGGGTGGCGGTGAGGGTGCGCTTGATGAATGTGTCGGCCAGGCGTGTGGCTTTGAGTGCGTATGCGGGGCTGGAGGGATGATCGGCCCAGACGACGCGAACGCCGGCGGCGCGGAGGCGATCTGCGCCGCCGCCTTTGGCGGGGCTGGGGTCGGCGCGGGCGATGACGACGCGCGAGATGCCGGCGGCGAGCAGGGCGTCAACGCACGGCGGGTTCCGGCCGGTGGTGTTGCAGGGTTCGAGCGTGACGTACGCGGTGGCGTTGGTGGTGGAGTGGCCCAGCGCCCGGGCGCGGGCGATGGCCATGGCCTCGGCGTGAGGCCCGCCGAAACGCTCGTGATGCGCGACGGCGAGGATGCGGTCGGCGATAGGCGTGGGGTTCGCGGGATCGAGCGGGGCGACGAGGGTGCAGCCGACGAGCGGGTTGGGCTCGACATAGCCGGCGGCGCGGCAGGCGGCGCGGGCGGCAAGGGCGAGCGGCAGGGGCGAGAGGTCGGCGGGGTCGGGGTTGGTGGTGGTCATGGCAGGTCAGGCGCGGCGGACCATTTCCTTGCGGTCGCGGGCGGGGATGACGGACTTGAGGTCTTCGAGCCATCGGCGAGCGTCCTGCACGTAGCCGGCGGTGGGCTTGACGCTGAGGCCGGCGAGCGCGGCGCGGGCGAGCCAGTAGCGGTTCATGCGGGCCATGAGCAGCTCGCGGACGACCTTCGCGGCCATCGACGCGAGCGCGACGGGGAGATACGACGATTCGGCCTCTGGCTGAACGAGCGTCACGAGGGCACGCGAAGAGCCTTCGGGCGTCGCGCCTTTGAGCGTGTAGCGGGCACGCTGCGGAGATTCGTGATCAACGTGGACGTTGAGCGTGGCGGCGTGAGACTGGGGGATGAGGTTCGCGAGGTAGTTTGCGTAGTCGGTTCGGCCGCCCTGACGATCGAGCACGACGCGGGTTTCGTGTCCCGGGGCGGTGATGTCGGCCCAGCGGGACCAGGCGGTGGAGATGTGATGCGAGAGGCCCAGCGCGGTGGCGCGGGCTTTGGAGCCTTCATCGCGGACAACCTGGTTGAAGCGGGTTTCGCCGACGACGAAGACGGAGAGTTCGAGAAGTTCGACGCGGGCGTCGGCCATTGCGCGGGCGAGGAGGTTGGCGTCGATTTTCAGGCGGTCAGGGTCGATGGGGAGCGCGATCGGGTCGCCGGCGTACCAGGGGTGCGACTCGATGGAGCATCCCAGGGCGGCGAAGAGGTCGGCGTCGATGGCGGGCGTGAGGCCTGTGGCGGCGAGGGGGGCGAGCACGCCGCGGAGGAGATGCGTGAGCGGATGGCGCTTGGCGTCGTTGGGGAGTTTGAGGCGTTTGCTGTCTTCGATGGGGATTTTGCGTGCGTCGCCGGGAGAGCGTGTGACGGCGGGGGCGAGGAGCGCCCAGAGATCGGGGGGAGGGGAGGCCGGGGTCCAATCGTGGACGCGGAAGGCGGCCATGCCGACGGTGAGCGGCCCGATCATGGGGCCGAAGCCCGCTTCATCCATGCCGACGATGGTGAGGGACACGGGGGAGGGTAGACGGGTGGGGAATGCGGCAAAGCAGCGAAGGGCAGAGCAGCGAACCAGCAAAGCTCAGAACTCAAAGGCTCAGAACTCAAATTGAAGAGAGAGCGGGCCGGGGCACGGGCGTCGAGCCGGCGGAAATGAACAAGGCCCGCCTGGTGGGGCGGGCCTTGGTCGGGAGTGCGGTCGAGAGGAGTTGAACCTCCAAGCCCTTGCGGGCACTAGAACCTGAATCTAGCGCGTCTGCCAATTCCGCCACGACCGCGAGTCGGGGGAGGAGGATACGCCGGTGTCCGGTCGGAGGCAACGGCCGGGGGAGGGCTATGGGCCATCGGCCGGAAAGCAACGGGTGCGTGGGCGTTGGGTTATGCGGCCCTGGGGGCGGGGCGGTTCGGATGGGGACGGGGGGCGCGTTCGGAGAGGACCCAGAGGAGCATGGCCTCGTTGTGGAGATGGGCCGGGACATCGTCCTCGCCGCCGACGCTGCCGAGGCTGGCGCCGGTTTCCCAGAGCAGGACCATGTCATCGGGATCGATGCGGATCTGGAGGGTGGGGTCATTCCAGGCGTTGCCGGCGACGGCGCGGACGAAGGCTTCGAAGTCTTCGGACAACATGGGCCATTGCTCGCGCGTCATGCGTGTGCTCCTGGGCGTGGGACTGGCTTGGTGCCAGGCGGTGCGACGTGTCGGAGGAACGTCTGTCAGGCGGGGCCGGGGTCGTATGGGCAGAACGCCCGAACGCCGCGGCGTGATGCAGAGACTCGGGGAGGTTTTCAGGAAACTCGATGAGCGAGTTTCGAGAATCCGTCCGGGAATGCAAGGGAAATGTGGGATGTCGATTTCGGTGGGCGGGCGGTGGATCAGCGGTCGGTTGCAGGCCCAGCGAGCCTTGAAACCAGGGCCTGGAGGTGGGCATCCCATGCCGGGAAATCCGGGGATTCACCCCAGAGTTGCTGCGATTCAGAATCAGTTCTTACGCGGGTTATCGCCCTTCGGGCCAGCGCGAGCAGGTCGGCGGAGGGGACTTCGAGCGCGTTTGCGTCGAGCCAGAGGTGGACTTCTACCGGGAGCGAAGTGTGCGGACGGCCGAGGAGGGCGGCGAGGACCTCGGCAGCGGCGATGGCGTTGCTGGCCTCGGTGATGTCGACGTATCGCTCGGGCGGGGCGAATGCGACGAGTTCGATCGAGCGTTCGGGGAGGTTGAGCCCGAGCGATTCGACGAGTTCGAAGAGCCAGTCGGCGGAGTCGTCGTTGTCGAACGGGCCTGTGCCCCATGCGCCCATGGGCGGTCTCGGGAGGAGTGTGCGGGGAGGGGAGGCCCGGCCGGGAAAAGGCGGCGGGCGGAAGACCGACTGCGGGCGGTGGCCCGCGGTCGGCGATTCAACAGTCAGGGTCACGCGCGCGGGCGCGGGGGAGTTCAGTCTTCGAGGACTTCGCCGGTGTCGGTGTCGACGTCGGCGGGGGGTGTGGGTGCGGGGCTGGAGGCGAGTGCGGCCAGACGGATCTTCATGGTGGCGGAGCGGATTTCTTTGGCGAGTTCGGCGTTGTCCTTGACGAACTTCTTGGCGTTCTCGCGGCCCTGGCCCAGGCGTGTGGGGCCGAAGGTGAACCAGGCGCCGGACTTGTCGACGACCTTGGCTTCGACCGCCATGTCGAGGAGGTCGCCGGTGCTGGAGATGCCCTCATCGAACATGATGTCAAACTCGGACTCGCGGAAGGGAGGAGCGATTTTGTTCTTGACCACGCGTGCGCGGGTGCGGTTGCCGACGGTGACTTCGCCGTCTTTGATCGCGCCGGTTCGGCGGACGTCGATGCGGACGGAGGAGTAGAACTTCAGTGCGCGGCCGCCGGTGGTGGTTTCGGGGGAGCCGAACATGACGCCGATTTTCTCGCGGATCTGGTTGATGAAGATGACGGTGCAGTTTGAGCGGGCGATGATGCCGGTGAGTTTGCGCATGGCCTGGCTCATGAGGCGTGCCTGAGCGCCGACGGTGGCGTCGCCCATGTCGCCTTCGATTTCTGAGCGGGGGATGAGCGCGGCGACGGAGTCGACGACGATGACGTCGACGGCGTTTGAGCGGACGAGCATTTCGCAGATTTCCAGGGCCTGCTCGCCGGAGTCGGGCTGGCTGACGAGGAGGTCGTCGATGTTGACGCCGATTTTGCGGGCCCAGGAGGGGTCGAGCGCGTGTTCGGCGTCGATGAATGCGGCGACGCCGCCGTCGCGTTGGCCGTGGGCGGCGACGGTGAGGGCGAGGGTGGTTTTACCGCTGGATTCCGGGCCGAAGATCTCGATGATTCGCCCGCGGGGGATGCCTCGGCCGCCGAGGGCCAGGTCGAGGCTGATCAGGCCGGTGGAGATGCCGGGGATGGCGAGATAGGCCTTCTCGTCGAGCTTCATGATCGAGCCCTTGCCGAAGGCCTTTTCGATCTGACCGACGGCCTGACCCAGTGCCTGGAGCTTCTCCTTGCTGGGGGCCTGAGCGGGGGCGGGCTTGTTGGCGGGAGCCGGGGCGTTAGGGTTGCCAGCGGGGCCGGCGGGCTTGGCGTCGCTGCGAGCGGGAGGCTTGACCTCAACCGGAGCGGAGCGGGGCTTGATGCCGTTGGCAGAGGACGGAACGGGAGCGGGACGATTCATGCGGAGACTCCTGAGCAAGCGGACGTGGCCTGAGGGGACGGGCGGTCGAGCGAGCTCGATTCGCCCCTCGCGGGCGTCCGTGGCCGAGCGCTGGGCAATGGGCGGAAGGAACGTTCGATCCGCCGCATTGGGCCGGGGGCGGCGCTGACGCGGGCCCGGCTGTTCGGAATATACAAGTGCCCAAACAGGCTGTCAACATTGGCCCTGACAAAAGTCGACTATCCACTGACATAGTGTTGTCAGTGGGCGGGCATGAATGCGCACTTTTCATCCCCACGGGCCCATTTTGTCCACAACTCGATGGCGTGTGTGAGGAGTTCGTGATGGCGGGTGGCCCAGAGGGCAGTGTGGATTGTTGAGCGGGGCTGGCTGACACGAATGGGCCGGCGCGAGCCCGGACGGCGCGAACGGGGTGCGTGGTCGCGTGGGCCCAGGCACCGCGGCCGCGGGGCACTTACGAGGGCGGAGTGTGAACGAGTTCGCTCGTCAAGTGCGAGGCGGAGCATCGCGACGGCGCGGACGACGATGCAGATGGCTGTCGCGTCCGTCCACGGCTCTCAGCCCCTGCGTACGCCCACACTCTGACGCGTCCGTGTGCTGCGTGTGATTGGTGACGCTTGCGGGCGCGAGCGGGCGTGCGTCGTGGCGGGCGGCGGATGCGGAAAGCGGCCGCGGCGGTTTGCAGAGGCGGCGTGGGAGGCCGTAGCATGGCGACCCCCATGCCCGCCCACTTTCAACGTCGCCGAGTGTTTGCACTGGTTCGAGTCGCCGGGTCGGCGGTGGTGCTGACCGGAGCGGCGGTCTGCGCGGCGAGCGTGGCGGGGCTCGCGACGGCGTGGGCACAGGGGCCTGGGAGCACGGCGGGCGGTGCCGGGGGGCAGGGCGGGGGGCAAG
>VYLX01000130.1_pt1 | contig 19117 bp, 16 predicted proteins | sample 5114181 | NCBI WGS metagenome assembly VYLX01 (sample SAMN12291812, study PRJNA351875) | freshwater metagenome | isolation source: freshwater lake | place: USA: Michigan, Sherman Lake | collected 2011-08-08
AATCTTACACAGCCCAAAGTGCGCCGCAATAGCGACTCTTGTTCTGGTGTGGGGTAAAATCGAAACGAGTAGGCTTTTTCCATGTCTCACATTTTAGCATATATTTGGTAAATGTGTTAATATTTAACAGTAAAGCCGTCGTGAAACGACGGGGTTTCAGACCCAAATTTTCGATGAAAATTGGGATCTTTCAACAACCTAGAACTATTGTACTACTTCCAAGTCAGGTACTCAGAAGCGGAACCTCTCTATCTAGAAGCGATTAATATTTTCAGGGAAAGATTAGGGGAAAATCATCCCCATACCCAAACCGTTTATCAGAATTATCTGATGATGTTATCGCAATTACCCGAAGCAGAATGAAGATGAATTAGAGTTTAAATGCTTCGGAAAAGAGGGTCTGTAGGCGCACGGATTTTCCATTATGAATATAGTATCATGTCAAGTCGCCTTTGTCAAGAGAAATTTTGACAAAATCCAGAAAAACGTTATTGTAGGGGTAATTCATGAATTACCCCTACACCTATTACCTAGTCCAGTAACGCACCACCACCATTGACAGTGATTGGAATGATTGAATGATGGACTACAATAATGGATAATTATAGGAGGATGCTGCCTGGACTGTGATTAGGAGAGATTGTTAAATCCCTACAATAATTTTCATTATTTCATCATCAAAAAAAGGATTAATTATGATCAAAAAAATTAAAATCGCCGATGCTCAAACCGATTTACCAAGTCTCGTTAAATCGGTTACGGAAGATAACAAAATTTATGCCATTGAGAATCAGGAAGATTCTGTAATTTTGATTTCCCAAAAAAACTATGAAAGTTTACAAGAAACCATCGAATTACTATCTATTCCCGATTTAAGAGAAAGCTTACAACTATCTCTACAGCAAATTAATGAAAATGAAACCTATTCTTTTGAGGAAGTTTTGGGAGACATTGATTAATGGTTTATGAAGTCAGCATACAACACAATCATAGTATTCATTCAATCATTCCAATCAAAGTTTAGACTGATGATGTAATCTATATTCATCGTGCTAAAACTCATTATGGCGAATAAACTAGACCTTGAAAATTCTTGAAAACTAGGGTTTGCAAGCGCACGGATTTTCCATTATATATATAGCATCATGTCAAGTCGCCTTTGTCAAGAGAAAATTTAACAACATCCAGAAAAACGGGGACATGAAGCTTAAATCAAGACGGGAATTACAGCAGACGAATAAATTCTTCTTGTGTCAGTTCAGCATCGCGTAAAATTTTTAAGAGTAATCCTTTCCCGACAGTTTTCCCCCGATGAACTGGTACGGTGACAACTCTTCCATCTTCATGTTTTAAGCGCAGATGACTTCCTTTGTGTCGGATAGATTGAAACCCTATTCTCGTTAAAGCTTTGATAACTTCATCACCGGTTAATATCGGTAATTTTGGCATCAGATAGACACCTTTTCAATTCCAACAAACTTCGACACATCTTCCGGATTGTCATCTTCCAAGCAAAGTTCAATCACTTCCCTGATATTCTTCATCAATTCATCAATCGTTTCCCCTTGACTGTAACAACCCCGAAGTTGAGGAACTTCCCCAACATAACTAAGCTTTTATTGGCGATTATTGAGACTTGAAAATAGGGTCTGTAGGCGCAAGGATTTTCCATTATGAATATAGTATCATGTCAAGTCGCCTTTGTCAAGAGAAAATTTGACAACATCCAGACAAACGTTATTGTAGGGGTAATTCATGAATTACCCCTACACCTATTACCTAGTCCAGTAACCCACCACCATCGACAGTGGTTGAATTAATCACTGCTCACTGCTCACTGATAACTGATAGCTGATAACTGATAACTGATAACTGATAACTGATAACTGATAAGAGATTGTCGAAGTAAGGGCGAAGCATTCGGACGATAACCTATCGCTGAAACCGTAGATTTCCTATCTGAATGCTGCGCCCCTACTTTTTCCGCATACCCTAATTAATCGGGCAATTTGTACTGTTCCACAATCTTTTTAGCATATTCAGGAACATGGGCTGCTAATTTTTCAGGATAATTACGTTTAACATAAAGGTAATTACGGGTAAAGTGAGAATCGATGGAAAAGCGAGCATATTCTAAACCTTTAGGCCCGATTTTTTCAATTACTACTCCCATCATTTTTGCCGCCCACATCGGCAAGGTTACACCTTTATCGTAGGCAGGAATGCTATTTTGTACCGCCTGTTTTCTATCACCACTAGACATAACATCTTGGGTATCTAATTGGTCTTTAACTAACTCTAACATTTCCTTGCCCGTATCATTACGAACGACAATCCATTGCCAGCCAAAAGGCGCGCCCATATAGCCCACAACTAAATCGGCAAGGGAGTTAACATAATCAAAACAAGTCATACAGGAAGGGGCAAAAACATCCTTTAATTTATTAGTCTTTAAGCCAAAAAAGGGAACCATTTCGATCGAGCCGTCTTCGTGTTTAAAGTGTACCCGAAAATCCTGCATAAATTCGTAATGAACCACGGTTTCTGGGGAACGACTGGTAGTTTCTAGAAACTTTTGCAGTCCTGAGCGGGTGACATTATCGACGCAGGGAGTTCCTAAGACATATAATTTTTCTAAGCCTAATTTTTTTTCTACTGCTCTTAGGGCTTGAATTTGACAACCAACTCCGATAACTAATAACCGTTTCATGCCCGATTTTTCAATTTCTTCTAGGACTGATAAATTGGGAGAAAGAGTCGGTTTATTCACTTTAGCGGCGAGAATTTCTTCAGTGGTACGGGCGAGAATCGGTTGCGGTTGAAAGCGATCCTCGGCGGTATTCTGCACACAAACCACCCCTTCTACCAAACCACGATCGAGCATTTCACAGGCAATTGTACTGACAATTCCTGTCCATTGCGCCCCGGGAATAGCTTGTTTTTTCTTGGCAGCCATCATCTCTTGATGAACACCAAAATAGAGATCATTTTCCTGATTTAAGTCGCGACTTTTCCCGTGTGCTTCTGCTTCTAAATCGGCGATTTGTTGATTTAGAAAAGCACAAGCTTCTTTAACATAGTGAATATAATAAGTGTCACAAAGTCCGCACTCGCTACACAATTCTTTGGCAGGACGACGACTATTGGGTTTGAGGGCTTTGGCTTTTAGGTGTGGCGCAAGGGAGTTCATAATCTTAAAAGGCAACTAGGTCAAGGGTTTTTTCTATCGATCGTTTACCTTACCGCATTCGATCGCTTTGTTACCAATCTTTTTAAAGAAATGTAACGATTACCTGGAATAGGATCAGAGCAAAGCTTCTAAGGTGGCGACGACGGAAGCCGCTAAAGCTTCTAAATCATAACCGCCTTCTAAGCCAAAAAGCAGCGGTTTATTGAGAGTTAAGAGGTATTTCGTTAAAATTCCATAATCTTGTGGTTGTAAACAAATGCCCGCCAGAGGATCCGCTTGATTGGCATCATATCCAGCACTAACAATCACTAAATCCGGTTGAAAATTTTTCAGAAAAGGTAGGACTTGCCCCTCAAAATGTTCTTGATAATCTTTAATCGTACTTCCCGCCGGTAAGGGAATATTCAAAACATTATCAAACTCCCCTTTTTCTCTCGCTTCTCCCGTGCCGGGATAAAAGGGGAATTGATGGAGGGAACAATAGGCAATCTGGGGATGATTTTCGACTATATCCTGGGTGCCATTGCCGTGATGTACGTCCCAATCAAGAATCGCTACTTTTTGCACTCTTTTGTTTTCTAAAGCGTAATAGGCGGCAATAGCAGCATTAGAAAACAGACAGAAACCCATGCCATAATTAGAAGTGGCATGATGCCCGGGAGGACGGGCTAAAATAAAGGCAGGATCGCCGGTGGATAAGACTCGATCGACTCCATCTAACCAGCCACTAACCGCTAGTAACGCCACATCGTAACTACGGGCAGAAACGGGAGTATCTGCATCCAATCTTCCACCGCCCCGTTGACAAATTCGCCGCAATCTATCAACATAATCTTGATTATGAACTTGTTTTATCAAAGTGAGTACTTCGTCACGAATTTCGATCGGTGTCGGTAAATGCCATGTTAATTTTGACTGCCATTCTGTTGGTTTTAAAGCGGCGACAATTGCCGTTAAACGCGCCGCTTTTTCGGGATGGTAAATACCTGTATCGTGATCGAGAAATTCATCGGAATAGATAATCGAGATCATAATCAAATTACTGCTTAACTCGTTGGTTTTTGAGCAACCTAATGGTTTTAATCTATCAGAAAAGCAGCGGCTTGAGGGGCTATAGTGAAAAAACTTTACTGATTGGGTCACTTTGGCCGGATGATGCAATTATCTTTCCCTAAGGTGACAGGAAAAAAATGCTGACAAATTTTCGGAAATTTCAGCTAGAAGTTAATGGCATTACTATCAATGGTATCAAAGGTGGGCGCGGTTTTCCGCTGCTTTTGCTCCATGGTTATCCCCAAACCCATCAAATGTGGCATAAAATTGCCCCCCGATTAGCGGCTAATTTTACGGTTATCGCCACGGATCTGCGCGGCTACGGGGATAGCGATAAACCCTTACCCCTAGAGGATTCTAGCAATTATTGCAAGCGAGTCATGGCCCTCGATCAGGTGTTGCTGATGGAAAAATTGGGTTATCAGGAGTTTTATCTGATCGGCCACGATCGAGGGGCGCGAGTTTCCCACCGTCTCGCCCTTGATTTTCCCGAAAAGGTCAAAAAACTCGTTTTACTCGATATAGCCCCAACGCTGGCGATGTACGAGGCTACCAATCAAACTTTTGCTACTGCCTACTATCATTGGTTTTTCTTGATTCAGCCTTCCCCTTTTCCTGAAACCCTGATCGCCGCTAATCCCGATTATTATCTGCAACATTGCTTGCAAAGTTGGGGGCGAGATTTTAGCGCTTTTACAGAGGAAGCTTTGGGGGAATATCAGCGTTGTTTTCGAGATTTGAGGACAATAACCGCCACCTGTGCCGATTATCGGGCCGCCGCTACCATCGATTTAGAGCATGATCGTCAGGATTTAGGCCGGAAAATTTCCTCCCCCCTCTTGGTTCTTTGGGGAGAAAAAGGTTTCATTGCGCGTCAATACGATGTGATCGCTCTTTGGCAGCAGCGAGCTAATCAAGTCACTGGACAGGCGATCGCCAGTGGTCATTTTTTACCGGAAGAAGCACCGGAAGAGACGGGACAGGCGATCGAGGATTTTCTTCAATAAGTAAAGATATTGACAGCATAATTCTCCCAGTTAGGAGTGAGATTTTTCAATCAATTACCGATCAAATATTATTATGCAAATGCTAAAATATTCCCTGATTGTCCCCATCTATAACGAGGAAGAAACTATTGCCGAACTATATCGCCGGGTGAGTGCCATCATGAATAATTTAGATGGGGAGGTAGAATTAATCCTAGTAAATGATGGTAGTAAAGATAGTTCCTTAAAACTGCTGCGAGAACTGCACAAAGCTGATTCACGAGTGTGTTATATCAGTTTCGCCCGCAATTTTGGTCATCAAGCGGCGGTGACAGCTGGACTTAATTTTTGCCGAGGACAAGTAATTATTGTTTTGGATGCCGACCTGCAAGATCCGCCCGAATTAATTCCCCAAATGATTGAAAAATGGCAAGAGGGGTATCAAGTAGTTTATGCCCAAAGAACCAAAAGAAAACAAGAAAGTTGGTTTAAAAAACTGACGGCCTATCTCTTTTATCGTTTGCTTAAAAGACTAGCCGATGTGGATATTCCCGCCGATACAGGAGACTTTTGTTTAATGGATCGTCAGGTAGTAGATCTATTAAATTCTCTCCCAGAAAGAAATCGTTATATTCGTGGGTTGCGCGCTTGGATTGGCTTTCCACAAACTGCGGTTAAATTTGAGCGGGATGCGCGCTTTGCCGGGGAAGTAAAATATACCTTTAGCAAATCATTATCTTTAGCTATTAATAGCCTAGTATCTTTTTCTCGTGTCCCCTTACGTTTTGCTACCTATCTAGGATTATTTTCTGCCCTGATATCTTTGATTATGGCTCTGTTAGTATTATATTGGCGTTTACAGCAACCCGACTCACCGATCACGGGTTTTGCCACGATTATGATCGCTATATTTTTTCTGGGTTCTGTACAGCTAATTAGCATCGGAATACTAGGAGAATATATCGGCAGAATTTACGAGGAAGTTAAAGGCAGACCCACCTACACAATTGCTGAGTTAGCTGGCTTACAAATTTCTTGATTCTTGTCAGTAAGAATCGCTAATTTTTTGCTGTTTTGCCCATCTAGATAAAACTTGATCCTCCCTAGCGATCGCTACTGATGCGGCCTTGGCGGAGAGTTTTTGGGTCTTGGAGAATCTCTGGACAATAACGATCGAGCATTCTTTGCCAGCGACGGACAGGATCACAATCCCCGGTGACAGAGACAAGACGACCAAAAACGGAATTTTTTAGCCCAGTTTCACAGAGACGAAATTTCATTTCTGTTAGCTGGACTGATAGCTGATTGGAATCGCTAATAATTTTCTTGCGGATTTGTGGCACCAGGATTTTCTTGGTAGGAAAGGCTGTTACCAAACTCGAATTCCTGTCCGTAGGCTTCCTCTCCGTGTTGAGGCACATCTAACCCTTCTGCTTCCGTATTCGGTTTAACCCGCAGATCCATGAATAAACTGAGAACTTTCAGGATGACAAAAGTACCCACGGCAGCAAAGATATAAGTAGCAGCAACGCCAACAAATTGCGTCCACAGTAACCCCGGATTCCCAAAAAATAAACCATCATTTCCGACTGGATTAACTGCTTTTGTGGCAAAAAGCCCCGTAAGCAGCGCCCCTATTGTCCCGCCGACACCATGGACGGGATAGGTATCCAAAGAATCATCAAAGCGCAATTTTGCCCGCAGACTAACCGCAAAAAAACAGCTAAGGGCAGTGATCGAACCAATGAGAATCGCCCCGATCGGCAGCACATAGCCGGCAGCGGGAGTAATACCCACTAATCCCCCTAAAAATCCACTAGCAATACCGATCGCCGTCGGTTTACCCCGTAAAATCCATTCTATAAGCATCCATGTCAAACCACCAGCCGAAGCGGCGATCGTGGTATTAACAAAAGCTGTGGCTGCCAGGGAACTAGAGGAAAGCGCGCTACCACCATTAAAACCAAACCAACCGAACCAGAGTAAACCGATACCCAGGAGAACAAAAGGCACATTATGGGGTGCATAGGCTTGGACACCAAAACTACGCCGCGGACCGATCACCCAGGCGGCCACCAGTGCAGAAATCCCGGAACTAATGTGAACAACGGTTCCACCGGCGAAATCCAGCGCCCCAGTGGCCGCCAACCAACCCTTACCCCAAACCCAGTGAGCTAGGGGAGAATAGATAAAGGTGGACCAAAGCAGTAAAAACCAAAAATAGGCTTTAAAGTTGACCCGTTCCACGATCGCACCCGAAATTAAAGCCGGGGTGATGATCGCAAACATCATCTGATAGACCATAAACACTTGATGGGGAACGGTGGGTGCATAACCGATATTGTCAGGTGTGGCCGCAGTGACACCGTTAAGAAAAATCCAATCTAGTCCCCCGATAAAAGCTTCGATCCCTTCGCCAAAACCACTTTTACCCGGGGTGACATCGAAAGCGAGACTATAACCCCAAAGCACCCAAGTTACACCGATGACGCCCATGGCCACCAAACTCATCATCATGGTGTTGAGGACGTTACGGGAACGTACTAAACCCCCATAAAAAAAGGCCAGTCCGGGGGTCATTAATAAAACTAAAGCCGAGGAGATCAGCATCCAAGCTGTATCTCCAGCACTAATCGGATTGGGGGGAGCGGCGGTGATGGTTTCCGCAAAAACTGGGGCAACTCCGCAATTGAATCCCAGTCCCAGCAAAAGTACGGTTATTCCTACGATCTTTTTCATTGACGGTTGCTGCCTAGTAGCAAGATTAATTTTTTCTGTCCGGAAAGAGACAAAAACCGAAAGAGAAAAGGTTTAGAAGGCAATTATAGCCACCGATCGCATCGGGGCGAGGCCTTCTTCCTTTTCTCTTTAACTTTGTCGGGGATAAGTTAATCTATCTTTACAAGGTTTAACCTAACGAGTGCTAGGCGTTTCCATGTCAACACTGGAAGCATAATAGCTACCAGCGACGATATCGGACTCCTTGACGAAACCGCTATAGGCTTCCATGCCGTGTTCGCCTATATCCAGACCTTCCAATTCTTCTTCGGGAGTAACACGAATACCGAGGGTAGCCTTGAGGATTGTCCAAACAATACCACTAACAATCAGGGTAAATGCCCCTACTGCCACAATCCCGATAATTTGGTTAATCAACAGTTGGAATTGACCGGTGATTAAACCGGCATCTTTGTTGAAGATACCGACGGCTAAAGTTCCAAACACACCACAGACGAGGTGAACGGAAGTCGCACCCACCGGGTCATCAATTTTCAGGTTATCGAAGAAAGCCACCGAGTAAACCACGACTACGCCGGCGATTAAACCGATGATTGCCGCCGACCAATAGGATACACCATCACAACCGGCAGTAACGGCTACTAAACCGGCGAGAATACCGTTAATAATCATCGAAAGGTCGGGTTTACCATCTTTGAACCAAGCGGTAAGGGTAGCGGCAATGCCACCCGCGGCCCCGGCGAGGTTAGTGGTGACAGCGATATAGGGTACAGTTTCATTAACCGCTAAAGTAGAACCGGGGTTAAAACCAAACCAGCCAATCCAGAGAATTAAACAACCCAGGGTTGCGATACTCATGTTATGGCCGGGTAAGGCACTGGTGCGACCGTTGATGTATTTACCCATTCTCGGGCCGAGAATTGCCGCCCCAGTTAAAGCAGACCAACCACCCACCGAGTGAACCACCGTCGAACCGGCGAAGTCTTTAAAACCAAGGTCGGCTAACCAACCGCCACCCCAAACCCAGTGACCAGTGATCGGGTACATGATACCGACAATAATTAAGCTAAAAACTAGGAAATCGACGAATTTAATCCGTTCTGCCACTGCCCCAGATACAATGGTGGCTGCCGTTCCCGCGAAAGCGACTTGGAACAGGAAGAACACCGAGGTGGGCAAAGAGGCAGGCATGACGTAGGTGGCAGGATCGCTACTGCTGAGGAACCAACCTCCTGCACCGAAAAATTCGTTACTGACAGACCCAAACATCAGCGAGAAACCGATCGCCCAAAATGATATGGTGGAGAGGGCGAAAACGATCAGGTTTTTGGCGAGAACGTTAACGGCGTTTTTCTGGCGACAGAATCCCGTTTCTAGCATCGCAAAACCTGCGTTCATAAAGATCACGAGGATGGAGGCAATTAAAACCCAGATTGTATTGAGGGCGTTTTGGACATCTTCGGGGGTTAAGGGTTTCGCCTCTTGGGCTTGTACGGCTGTGTTCCAAACCACAAAAATAATCGCGGACAAAGGAACACAGGCTAACCAGACAGGGTTAATTTTCGGTAATAAACCGACAAGTTCCCCAGATTTTCGAGCAATTCGTTTCATCGTTAATTCGTTGACTTTGTTGAGTTAGTAGGTCGATTCATTACTTTTGAGAATAATTACCGAGCAATTATGTCCTTTCCACCGCTAAATCCTAGGAACAGGGGTCAATCATTTCAGAAGACCAAACACCTAGGGATTTATCTTGATCTGTGAGTAGTCAATGTTTTTCGATCTTTGTTTTTTTGATCTGAAATTTCTGTATTCTCTGATACGTTTCACTTTAAAATAACAATAGTAAAGAAGTGATCAAGAATTTAGTGATCAGTAATCAGTTCACTGATTACTGATTACTGATTACTGTTTACTGATCACTGAAAAAAAGCTTGCCACTGATTACTGTTTACTGTTTACTGATCACTGATAAAGTCTCCCCTCCTTTGGAGAAATCAACCATGGCCCAGGCAACGGAATTCGATCGCACAATGATGCAAAGATGTCTAACCCTTGCTAGACAAGGCTTGGGACGGACTTCTCCTAATCCCTTGGTGGGTTCTGTGATCGTTCAAGAGGGGACAATTATCGGCGAAGGTTTTCACCCGGAGGCCGGACAACCCCATGCAGAAGTTTTCGCCCTGAGACAGGCAGCAGAAAAAGCTCGTGGTGCCACTTTATACGTCAATCTCGAACCCTGTAACCACCATGGACGTACTCCCCCCTGTAGCGAGGCAATTATGCGAGCGGGCATTAAAAAAGTGGTGGTGGGGATGATCGATCCTAATCCCCTGGTGGCGGGGAAAGGCATTCAAAGATTAGAATCGGCAGGCATCGAGACGCTGGTGGGAGTGGAGGAGTCCGAATGTCTTCAACTCAATCAGGGTTTTATCCATCGCATTACCGCTAAAAAACCCTTCGGTATCCTCAAATATGCCATGACTCTCGATGGCAAAATTGCCGCTACTACTGGTCATAGCACTTGGATTACTAGCCCTGCTTCTCGCCAAATAGTCCATCAATTGCGATCGGCCTGTGATGCGATTATCGTCGGCGGTAGCACTGTCCGTCAAGATAATCCTCACCTAACCACTCACGGCCTCTCCGATCATAATCCCCTGCGCGTGGTCATGACTCGATCGCTCGATTTACCCTCCTCCGCCCATCTTTGGGATACCAGTCAATTTCCCACGCTTGTCTATACACAAATTGATTCTAATGTCAAGCTTAAGCAACAATTATTAACAAAAGGCGTGGAAGTGATCGAACTAACCGAGGTGACACCCACTTTAGTGATGGAAAATCTTTATCAGAGGGGATTTTGTCAGGTTTTGTGGGAGTGCGGCGGCGGTTTAAGTGCAGCGGCGATCGCTGAGGGCATGGTACAAAAAATTATCGCTTTTATTGCGCCCAAAATCATCGGGGGAATCAAGGCACCTACTGCCGTGGGTGATTTAGGTTTCCAGTTAATGAGCCAAGCTTTACAGTTAGAAAATGTCACGGTTAATTATCTCAATCCCGATATTGTGATTGAGGGATATCTGCAAATTGAACAGTAGAGCTACTGCAATTCCGCTTCAATCGGATTGCTAAAGTCAAAAAGTGCTAAATAACCCCGATAATCCGGCAATTATCCCTGATTTTTGCGATCGAGTTCTCGAATCCGTTTATCGGTACGGTTATCCCCCTAGAAGAAGTTGGGCAATCGCTCTGTGATCAATAGTGCCATCATCGAGCAAAATAAAAAAGTTAGAATAGTCAAGCCCTTAGTGATTGAACGTATGACGGTACTAGAAAAAGGTAATATCACGATTCATACCGAGAATATCTTCCCTATTATCAAAAAATCTCTCTACACTGACCATGAAATTTTTCTGCGGGAATTGATATCTAATAGTGTGGATGCTATCTCGAAATTAAAAATGGCTTCTTTAGCAGGAGAAGCAAGAGGAGAAGTCCCCGAACCAGAAATTAATATCGCCATCGATAAAGAAAATCGTACTCTATCAATTACCGATAATGGTATCGGGATGACGGGGGAAGAAATCAAGAAATATATTAACCAGGTTGCCTTTTCCAGTGCGGAAGAATTTATCACTAAATACCAAAAATCAGCCAAGGATTTAATCGGTCATTTTGGACTAGGTTTTTATTCGGCTTTTATGGTGGCTAAAAAGGTAGAAATTGATACTCTTTCCTATCAAGAAGGTGCTACCCCTGTCCATTGGTCTTGTGATGGTTCTCCAGAGTTTGAACTAACCGATTCTTCCCGCAGCCAAATCGGCACGACTATCACCCTAACTTTAATGGATGAGGAAGGGGAATATTTAGAACCTGCCCGCATTCGCCAGTTAGTCAAAACCTACTCAGATTTTATGCCCGTTCCCATTAAAATTGATGGGGAAGTGATTAATCAACAACGGGCTTTATGGAAAGAATCTTCTCAAAATCTGACTAAAGAAGACTACCTAGAATTCTATCGTTATCTCTATCCTTTCCAAGAAGAACCTTTACTTTGGGTACATCTGAATACCGATTATCCTTTCTTGCTCAATGGCATTCTTTATTTTCCCAAACTCAGACCGGATGTGGATGTCTCAAAAGGACAATTAAAGTTATTCTGTAATCAGGTTTTTGTCAGCGAGCATTGCGAAGAAATTATTCCCGATTTCCTGATCCCCTTGCGAGGAGTTATCGATAGTCCAGATATTCCTTTAAATGTGTCTCGAAGTGCTTTAACCAAAGATCGCACCGTTCGCCGTATTGCCGATTTTATTGCCAAAAAAATTGCCGATCGCCTCAAATCGCTCTATAACGAAGACGCAAAAGAATATATTCGTTGTTGGGTAGATGTGGGAACTTTTATTAAATTTGGTTCCTTGAAAGAGGATAAATTTAAACAGCAGGTAGAAGATATTTTAATCTATCGCACTACCTACAAACCCCCAGAAACTGAGGTACAAGTGGCAGTGCAAACCGCTGAAGGTGACGCCTGGCAAGAAGCAACGGCGAAAACTCCCCTAGAAGCGATCGAACAGGAAGGTTATACTACTCTCAAAGCCTACCTAGAACGCCATAAAGAACGCCACGAAAATCGAGTTTTTTACTGTACCGATCCTCGTAGCCAATCCACCTACGTTGAACTCTACAAAAATCAAGGTTTAGAAATCCTTTTCTTTGATTCTTTCATCGATACTAATTACTTTATTCCTTTCCTAGAAAGAGAATACTCTGATGTGAAATTCACCCGGGTTGATTCTGAATTAGACTCGACGCTGCTCGAACAGGATCAAGCTAGTGAAATTATCGATCCCGCTAGTAATAAAAGCCGGGCTGAATTGATCAAAGAAATCTTCGCCAAAGCCCTCGATAATTCTCGCATCAATATCAAAACTGAAGCCTTGAAATCCGATGATCCCCAAGGTACTCCCCCGGCAATTGTCTTACTTCCAGAAGCAATGCGACGCTTACAGGAAATGACGGCAATGATGCAACAAAAAGCCATGGCTTTCCCCGAAGAACATATTCTGATGATTAATACTAATCATCCCCTAATTCAACAAATTGTCCAGATTAGTCAGGGAAGTATTGTTACCGGTAGCGGCGAATCTCCATCGGCACAATTAGCGAAAATGCTCTGTCAGCACGTTTATGATTTAGCTTTAATCGCTCAAAAGGGATTTGATGCCGAGGGAATGCAAGCTTTTGTGGAACGTTCCAATCGCGTTCTGACTAAGCTAACCGAAAAGATTTAATCTATTGCCAAACTTTGGCTGTTTCGATATGCTGAGAGTGTGTTAATTCACACTCTTTTTTTTTAGCCCGATAAATATGATCTAGCGATAAGCTATCTTGCAGCCGTCAGCCTTGAATCAGTTATCAGTTATCAGATGTAAGTTTTCAGTTCACTTATACTGTTTACTGTTTACTGTTTACTGTTTACTGTTTACTGAAAAATGCGCTTACCCACCCTCAAATATGAGCGAGGAACCTTAATTCTCCATCCACCACCAAAAGGGAAAAAATGGCTAGATTTTGCCACTTGGGATGATCGTATTGAAAGATTTCGCATTTTGGCACTTCATTATCGTCCTCTGGTGGAAACTCTACAGGAGGAGGGCATTAACTTCCAAGATGAAGCAAAAGCTTTCAACAATTTAGAATTAATTGCCAGTTTTGAACGGGAACCCTACCCCCACCAAACTGAAGCGTTAATCGCTTGGAAAAAATCCCAGAGAAGGGGTGTCATCGTCCTTCCCACCGCTGCCGGCAAAACCTATCTTGCCCAATTAGCTCTACAATCGACTCCCCGGAGTACCTTAATTATCGTGCCGACTATTGATTTAATGCACCAGTGGTATGCCCAGATGTTGGCGGCTTTTCCCGATGCCGAGGTGGGATTATTAGGGGGAGGTTCTAAGGATAATAGTGCTATTTTAATCGCCACCTATCAAAGTGCGGCAATTTATTCAGAAACTCTTGGCAATCGTTACGCTTTTTTGATTTTTGATGAATGTCATCATTTACCATCGGATTTCTTTCGTAAAATAGCGGAAGATTCGATCGCACCCTATCGTTTAGGCTTAACAGCAACACCGGATCGCGGTGATGGTAGTCATCAAGATTTAGATTATCTTATTGGTGCAATTGTTTATCAAAAAAGTCCCCAAGACTTGTCAGGAAAAGCCCTAGCCGATCATGAAATAATTCAAATTAAAGTGAAACTATCTGCCAAAGAACAGGAAAAATATCAAGAAGCAATTAAAATTCGCAATGATTTTTTAAGAAAAAATAATCTCAGTTTGTCTGGTTTAGATGGTTGGCAAAATTTTGTCATGATTAGTGCCAGAAGTAGCGAAGGGCGCCGGGCCATGTTGGCCCACCGGGAGTCGAAGGAAATATCCTCCGGAACCCAGGGAAAATTGCGGGTTTTAGCCGAGTTAATCTGTGAACACCATCCGGAACCAATTTTAATTTTTACCAACGATAATGCCACAGTTTACCGCATTTCCGAGAGCTTTTTAATACCTGCCATAACCCATCAAACTCCCGTGAAAGAACGCCATGAAATCCTGACCCGTTTTCGTCAGGGAGAATACAAAATTCTGGTGACTTCCCATGTTCTTAATGAAGGGGTTGATGTGCCGGAAGCGGGCATCGCGATTATTTTATCGGGAACCGGTTCCACCCGGGAATATATTCAGCGTTTAGGACGGGTTTTAAGAAAAGGTCAACAAGAGGATAAACGGGCGATTTTGTATGAAGTGATAGCCGAAAATACCACGGAGGAAAAAACCTCCCAACGACGACGGGGAGAGCATAAAAATCAAACTAGCTATAAAACCGGTAATCGACAATTGGAATTATTGCCTTCTCCTCCAAAAAAATCTTTTTCTTTCCCGAAAGCTGCCGAATCTTCTACTCCTTGGGTAAGTTCTCCAGAGTCAGAGGAAGAATAGAAAATTTCTCTGGGGGATTTTCCTCTATAATAAAGGTAAAAAATCTGGATTGATACCCCTATGACCGAACTTGCTCAACAAAAATGTCAACCTTATCAATCGGGTTCTTCTCCTATCACTGCCGAGGAAATTACCGCTTTAAAGGCTAAAATTCCCGATTGGAATCTCTTAGAATACGAGGGTATTCCCCGTCTGCAAAAACTCTATAAATTTGCCAATTTTCAAGGGGCAATCGCCTTTACTAATGCCGTGGGAGAAGCAGCGGAAAAAGAAGGCCATCACCCCGCTTTATTGACAGAATGGGGTAAAGTTACCGTTTCTTGGTGGACCCATGACGTGGGCGGATTACATCAAAATGACTTTATCATGGCTGCCCGTACCGATGATATTTATCGTCAACAAAAGGCTTAATCGTAGGCGCGAATCATCGCTTGGGTTCCCTGTTTAATTCCCTTGCCTTCGTCCAATTCCGCTACTGCTTTAAATAGGGTTTCCGCTAAATCTGTCCCAGGCAGAATTTCCCCGGCTGTCTGGGCAGTTTCTTTGACTAATCGCAAATCTTTTAAGATATGTTCAATCATAAAAGCCGGCTGTAAATCTTGGGCGAGGATTTTTGGTCCCAAATTTTCTAAAGCCCAAGAACCCGCCGCCCCCGTTCTACAGACTTCTATGACTAAATTGGGGTCTAATCCTTGAATTTTTGCCATTTTTAGAGCCTCACACAGCGCCACCATGTGAACCGCCCCCAAGACTTGATTACAGAGTTTTACCGCTTGTCCGTTGCCGATTTCGCCACACCAGCGAATAGTTTTGCCCATGGCGTGAAAACAGGGCAAACAAGTCTGAAAATCCGCTTCTTTCCCTCCCACCATAATAGTTAAAGTGCCGTTTTTCGCCCCAATATCGCCCCCAGAGACGGGAGCATCGAGAAAACGGAGATTATTTTCCTCTAGCTTTTTACCAATCATCCTAGCGGCTTGAGAGCCAATGGTACTCATATCCACCACCAGAGTTCCCACCGCTGCCGATTCCATGACACCCCCCGCTCCCAAAATTACTGCCTCCACGTCAGGCACATCCCCGACGCAGGTAAAGACAATCTCGGCATCCCTGACGGCGGCGGCGATACTAGAACAAATGTTCGCACCAGCTGCCCCGGCAATGGTTATCCCCGGCACCTCTGGGGTACGATTCCAAGCATTGACAACAAAACCTTGACGGACAAGATTAGCCGTCATCGGCGCTCCCATCACTCCTAATCCTAAAAAGGCAATTTTTTGACTCATGATTTTGGCAATAATAGGGAACAGGCAGAGTGAACTGAAAACTAAAATCTGATAACTGATAACTGATAACTGATAACTGATAACTGATAACTGATAACTGTTTTAGGATTCTACCATTTGCAGAAATTGGGCTTCTGAAAGGGTTTTTATGCCTAATTTTTGAGCCTTTTTGAGTTTCTCACCGGGGGCTTTACCGAGGAGAATATAATCAGTGTTCGCACTGGGGGAACTGGTAACAGTACCACCGACATTAATAATCAATGATTTCGCTTCCTCGCGACTGATTTTGCCGAAGGTTCCTAGTATAACTACGCTTTTTCCCCTTAGGGGATTTTCTGCGGATTCTTGACTCGTTTGGACTATCTCCGTTGCGGGTTGCACTTCTAAACTCGTATCGGCAACCGGGATTTTTTCTGCTGCTACTACAGGAGTTTCCTCGGCAATCACTGGGGGAGTTTCCTCGGCAATCGCCGGGGGAGTTTCTGGTTCTTCTACTACCGGAGTTTCACTAATAATTGCTTCTGGTTCATTAGTGGTAATAGGGGCAGTTTGTTGAGAGAAATCGTCTCTTTCTTGTTGTAGGTTTTGAATTTGAACCTCTAAAGCGGCGATTTCTTTTTGCTTAGTTGCTAACTCACCCTCAAACTTAATTTTTTCCTTTTCTAAAGCTTTAGCTGCCGTTTTTTTGACTTCTAAATCTTGAGTTAGTTGGCGATTTTGTTGGCTTAATTCCTCGATATGACGGGAAGTTGTGGTTTCTAATTGGTCTTTTTCGGCACTTAACTGGTGTAGTTGAATCTCTAAATTAGAAATGTTTTCCCGATAAGTTTCTAGCTGTTGCGGTAACTGGGTTAATTCCTGTAATTGCCCTTCTAAATGAGCAATTGTTGCCTGAGAATCGGCCAATTGTTGCGGTAACTGGGTTAATTCCTGTAATTGCCCTTCTAAACCCTTCTAAATGAGCAATTTTTTCGGCAGCAGTGCTTAATTGTGCCGATAATTCCCCTTTCTGGGCTGCTAAAGCTTGTAACTCCAGTTTAGCTGCTTCGAGACGAGCGCCGAGACTGTCCTTTTCGGCGGTTATGGCTGTCACTTGAGCGACGGTTTCTTGCAGTTTTATAGTTAAATTGTCGCATTCTTGGCCTAAAGAGAGCGATCGAGTTTGACTTGCGGCTAAATCTTCGCTGAGAGACTTTTTTTCCTGCTCTAACCCGGTAATTTGACCCTGTAAGCTGGCTATTTCCTGCTGTCCTTGCTCATACTGTTCTGTTTGGTGAGCCAGATTCTGTTCTAAGGTTTGAATTTGACCTTGCAAGCTGGGAATTCGGGCGGCTAAATCGCTTAATTCTTGATTTTTATGCTCTAAATCGACCACTTTCGCCTTTAATTCCTCGGCTTTTTCTAGCTCTTGCTGTAAGAGAGTTTTATCCTGTTCTAGGGTCTGAATTTGACTAGAGAGAGAGTTGCTCTGTTTTTTGGTCAAATCAAATTGACGGTTAATTTCGCCTTTTTGCTGCTCTAAAGTTTGAATCTGTGCCTCTAGGCTAGTAATTTGGGCTTTTTCTGCCTCTAATTGCTCCATCAGACCAGCTTTCTCCGCTTCTATTTCCTTAGCGGTGGTTTTCAGTTGTTCGATTTCACTCTCACCTATCTGCACAGCTTGCTGGAGGGACTGGAGAGAATTTTCTAAATCCGTAGCTTTGTGCTGTAATTGGGCGGAATGTTGTTCTATGTGAATTATTTTGGCGTGCAGCTGCTGATTTTCGTCTTTTAAGTCTGATTGCGCCACGTCTAAACCCTTGACTTGAGCCAACAAATCTGAGTTACTTTGCTGTAATTGCGCTTGTGCGGCTAAAAGGGCGGTATTTTTGCTGACGAGACTAGAGCGCGACCAGAGGAATAGTCCTCCGAAAACAGCACTTAAACCTAATCCTTCATAAATTAATTCGTTGAGCATATCTACCCTCCTAGACAAGCGAAAAACAGTCACCTAACCGAACTGATGCGGCAATTTTGGTTATAGACCTACATCTCTACTTATATCAGTTACGGGGTACATTCGGGGTAAGGGGGGAAAAGTCACTTCTTTCTGCCAGTGTAAAAAGGTGATTTAGCTATTCGCGTCATGCTAACTTGTACCTGATCCCATTCTTGGGTGATTTCCTGGTCGATTTCTTCCTGATGATTAAAATAGTAGCCTATTGCCGCAGGAGCTTCGGTTGACTTTAAATTAAGGGTGCTGTCGGCATATTTCTTCTACAGACCAACCGGAGGTAAGATAATCCATAACAATCTGTGCGACTCGAATACTTTGAATCAAATCCTTGTTAGACTTCGATTATAGCATTTTTACCAAGCAACATTTTATACTAAATCCGCTTAAGTTTCTGCGTTTCATGCGGCCCAGAAAGTAACAGACTCTCGAATCACTTCTTGTCCTTGCAGTTGCTCTTCAGCTAATATACGATTAGCTTCTAAGACTAGCTCAATTGCTTCCTCTAAATTGCTTCTAGGTTCTTCTAGAGTCTCTCCTTGAGTATTAGCTCCTGGCAATTCTTCGACAAAACCAATATAGCCTTCGGGAACTTTCTGGAATATTTTTGTTAGTTTTAGTTGCATGATTTACCTCAGAATTAATCTCAGCAATTATTGTAGGTTGGGTTGACGCAAGGAAACCCAAACAATGTCCTATTATCAAATAATTATAAATGATTTTGCCCGGTTATCGGATGGCGTGTTGGGCAACAGTCTTCAACCCAACCTTGTATATTGAGAGAGGTGGTAGACCGTCCCAACCTTGGTCGGAAAAGACCGCTTCGTAGCAAGGGTCACCACCATAATCTCCCTGACAAAACTCGAACA
>VYLX01000093.1_pt1 | contig 19092 bp, 19 predicted proteins | sample 5114181 | NCBI WGS metagenome assembly VYLX01 (sample SAMN12291812, study PRJNA351875) | freshwater metagenome | isolation source: freshwater lake | place: USA: Michigan, Sherman Lake | collected 2011-08-08
GGGGTGTGGGGTGTGGGGTGTGGGGTGTGGGGTGTGGGGTGTGGGGTGTGGGGAAGTGAGGAATTATGAATTAGGGAGTGGGAAGTGGGGAAGTGGGGAAGTGGAGCATTTGGATGAAATTTCCCTATCACCCTAAAACCCTATCACCCTATCTCCTAACTCCTATCTCCTAACTCCTGACTCCTGACTCCTGACTCCTGAATCCTGACTCCTGACTCCTGATAACTGATTATTGATAACTCTCAATTACTTGACGAAATTCGCTTTTTTGTTTGACTCCGCGCATTTCTTTTACTAATTCCCGCTCCTTAAAGAATTGTACCGTGGGAGTACCAGTTACTTGACCCATTTTGGCAATTTCTGGGTCAGCTTCGATGTCAATTTCCACAAAATAAATTTTGCCATCGTACTCATCGACCACTTTATCTAAAATCGGTTTCAGGGTTTTACAGGGGCCACAGGTGGGAGAAACATATTTTACCATTAACAAGCGATCGCCATCGTGGAATAATTTCCGCAAAGCATAACCCCCAACGTGACGGGTTTTGTTAATATCAAAAGTTTCCTCCGTATCGGCCGGGGTTTCGCTAACAGTTTTCGTCTCGTAATGTTCAGAAGTGGCTGATTGACGGTATTCTTGGATTAAATTATGCTCCGATAACCATCTTTCTGCCAATAACGCCGCCATACACCCCGTACCTGCGGCAGTGATTGCCTGACGGTATTCGTGGTCCTGCACATCTCCTGCGGCAAAAACCCCCTCGACGCTGGTAGCAACAGTCCCCGGTTTGACTTTCACATAACCCACCTCATCTAATTCTAGTTGTCCTTGGAATAGGGAAGTATTGGGAGTGTGACCGACGGCATAAAATAACCCTCTAACGGCTAATTCGCTGATTTCTCCCGTTTGAGAGTTTTTAATGCGTAATCCTGCCATTTTACTGCCTGTACCGAACACATCCACCGCTTGGGTATGAAAATGAACGGTAACTTTCGGATTATTTAACACCCGGTCTTGCATTGCTTTCGAGGCGCGCATCGCTTCCCCGCGAATTAATAAATGGACGTGAGAGCCGTATTTAGTCAAATATACGGCTTCTTCCGCCGCCGAGTCACCGCCACCAATCACAGCGAGGTTTTCCTCTCTAAATATCGGTGTAGCACCGTCACAGATAGCACAAGCGGAAATCCCGTTACTCCAGAATTGGGCCTCGCTGGGTAATCCTAAGCGTTTGGCAGTGGCTCCCGTGGCGATAATAATACTATTGGCCTTAACTTCCCGGTCGGTGGAACGAATGGTAAAAGGACGCTGACTTAAATCCACCGAGATAACATCTTCGGTATAGCATTGGGTCCCCCATCTTTCGGCCTGTTCTTTCATTCTTTCCATGAGCTTCGGACCGGTGATTCCTTCGGCAAAACCGGGGAAATTTTCTACTTCTGTGGTGGTCATCAATTGTCCACCCGGAATGCCTCCCGCTTGGAAACCCTCAAACATCAAGGGTTTTAAGTTCGCACGCGCCGCATAAATCGCCGCCGTATATCCCGCGGGTCCCGAACCAATAATGACTAAATTCTCGACAGTCATAACCGTAAATGCAACTCATAACGACTACGCTTTTTAGTATAGCAGATAATGTCGGGTGGGTTAGACAACGATAAGTTAGATAACCAGAGTTCGGGATAAGCAACAACCCTGATTCTCCTCTAGAAGTCATGGCAAAATTTCCTTAACCCGAACTGACACCAGGATAGAGGGGGGAAGGTGATCTCCCACGAGCTATCGATTACCGACATTTAAAGCACGAGAGAGTGATAAAATCGAGTTTTTTGGGAAAATTATCGAAAAATTTGACGAATTATACCAGTATTTTTCTAATTCTGGGTAATGCTCGCCCACCAATTCGCCAGAGGATGTTCTCGCGGGGGTGAATATCGTCCTTTGACTCGAACCGATTTGAGAACGTTTTTCAAATCTTGATCGCTAATCTTCTTTTTTTCCGCCCAATATTGCAGAATTTCAGGAGTCGAGAGGATTTCTAGGTTTGGTTTTTCCCGTCGAAATAAGTTCGTTGCCTGTTTGTCATCCGTCGCAATTGCCCAGCCTCTGGAAATAGCGATCGCTCCGCTTGCCGACTCTCCATCATCTTTTAAAATAGCGACATAATTGACAAAAAGATCAGTTTCTGATTCGGATTCAAAATCAACAATTTGGATGATTTCGTTATTAACCGATTTATCTAGCTGGAGTCTGTCACTTTCTTCAAAGCGATCGAAGTTAATCAATTCCTCTTCCCAAACTGTTTGCGCGATCATAATTTGAATGGGAATAGCCGTAATGATTTTTAAAAAACAACCAGAAGCTATCAGATTAAAAACACAACAGGCATCGAAAACAATAGGGGAGGATCGCTTCAGCATAAGGTTAATAGCCTCTCCCCCACTTATTTGATTTTAGTTAAATCAATATCTCTGTAGTCTTCGGTTAATTCCTGTGATGGTTCACGCAATATCTCGGCGAGCCGACGAGCTTCTAGGCGATCAACACCTAAAAAATGAGCGAAAGCACCTTCAGTAATTAGTTCTCGATTGTAAGCCTCGATCGCTAAACGTTGATAATGAGTAGGAGTTAAATCGTAGGATTTATTAGGATTATTTTCTAAGCCTAGTTCCTGTTGCGCTTTTCGGATTTTAAATCCACTATCTTTTAATCTGTTATAAGTACCCGATGGCAGCAATTGCATTTCTTCCAATCGATAGCATAGTGCTTGTATCGAAACACCGTAGTAATGAGCTAAGTGAATTAAATGGGTAGGAGTAAATTTACCTTGCGATCGTTTAATGTCATTATAACGTTTCAGTAAGCTACTGGTGGGCATGAGAAAATATTTCGGAAAAGCTTCCGCCAATTGTTCACTTTTAGGCATTCTTTGATATTCATCGAGATAATCGATCACGGGTTGATAACGATGGGCTAAAAAATGGAGATAACCGTGGGCTAATGACCACAGTTGACGTTCTCGCGGATGATTGGCATTAATCGCCATACAAGCTCCTACGGTTTCATTATAGCTATACATTTCCGAGCATTTCGATTGGGAAGGCATGGGCAGATAAAAAATTCTGATTCCTACTTCTTGTTCTAAAATCTCTCGTAATAGCGGAATAGGTTTATCTCCTAAACCTAATCGTTGTCTTTCCGCATTGGCGATACTTTCGGCGATAATATTAATGGGAAAAGTATCATCTAGATGATATTCGGGGGGATAGTTACGGGGTAAAGGAGACTTCATTAGTTCTTCTAATTCAAGGTAATTTTGACAGAATTCTTGGAAGCGCAAGATCACAGACTGTACTTCCGTTTTTTCCGCTTCACCTTGACGAGAAGCGGAACGAAATTGTACCTCGAAAGATTCAATCGGAGGGGTTAAGACAAGAAAATCACTAACATTTTTACCGTAAGCGCGAGCGAGTTTTACTAATTCTGAGGATTTGAGACGGCGCTCCCCTTTTTCAATTGCCACTAGGGTTGTCCGCGCCACATCGATAATTTTTGCCGCCGCTTCTTGTGTCATGCCGCGCTGTTCTCGCGCTTGTTTGAGTCGTTTTCCTAAGTCGTAGGGATTGATGTGATCGAGGATATTATTCGTCATGATTGTCATCCTCAATAGTCGCTTGAACTTGAGATTTCACCCGATTCCATTCGTCTATATAATTTCGATAGAGATTTAATAATAAATCCCGTATATTATTGCAACTTAAATCATAATAATTTAATTCTAAATAATCTGAAATTTCGTAGTCTAATTGAGGATATTGGTTAGTTATGGCATTCCATTGTTGATCGAATTCATCAGAAGTATTAAGTAAATTATACAAGGTTTTAACCTGTTCGAGTATATTATTTAAATATAAATAGTAATTCTGCTTAATCGAAGAACTTGCATGGGAAATATAATATTTGGTTTTGTCTTCAATTCCCGCAGCTAGAAGAGACTGCTTTCTAAGTAAACAAGATGAGCAATATCCACATTGGCTCGGATTTTGATGAAGGGATTTATCACAAGATTTGGTCAAAAAGGCTAAATCAATTGCCTGATTTTTGACTAGCGTTTGACACATTTGAGCTTTAGTCCAAAAAAGAAAGGGATTTTCAATTTTGAACGATTCTTCCAAGAGAATTGATATAAGCTTCCCCACCATAACTAATGTTCTAGGATGAACTGAACGAGTATGATCTAAACCTAGAGCAGAATCACGATAGGGAAGGTTAATCGCACCGATTCCATTTTCATAAATATTTAAGACTCTCTTGCCCATTAAATAAGCACAAGCAGAGCCAATTAACATAAAAACAATACCGCGGGATCGAGAGATGGGGTTTTTAGGGCATTTTTTACTATTATAAAAACGTATAGGTACTCTATACAACATTAAACGATTAGGAAATAAACGCTCAATCGCATCAAAGGTCTGTTTTTGGATTTTAAAAATTATATTGTTGCTACCCGATCCGCATAAAATGAATAAACCGTTTGGAGCATCGCATATTCTGTTATAAAGTCCAGCGAGAGCGTCTAATCCTCCGCTCCAAAGTGCAACTTCATTAACATCAATAGGAAGATCGAATAGAGTATTTTCTTCGGCAGAGCGTTTTTGATCATCCCGTTTTGTAAAAGAAAAACACCAATTACTTCCCGTAGCCCAGTGCATTAATTTTTCTAGCTTTTCTTGAAATAATTTACTATTTAACAAATCTGGATTACGAACTGGAAGGATTACTTTTATTTGACATTGAGGTTGATCGAATGGCTGTCTAACAAGGCGATCCGAACCATGAATCGCCACTGCCAAATCAATTAAGTCGGCGATTTTAGAGGGATATTCTATTTTTAGACGACACTGAAAACCCGTGTCATCAATATTAATACTCACATTAACTTGCTGATCTCTAGCATGGTCGGTAAAACAAACCGTTCCTTGAGTATTTTGAATTGAACTAAACTCTAATGTATAAATCTTGCTCATGATAAATCTTCATCCATACCTATAACTTGTCTATTCTTTCGTCTAGGCAATCGTAAATTCTTAACACTTCCTTGTTGATTTGCTTTTTTAGATAATCTATAAATGATTGATTGAATTTCTGGAATCATCTCGTTGATAAGTTGTTGAAGCAACTGATCATCAACTCCAGCGTAATGAGCCTGATTTAAAGGAAGTTTGCTGATAAAGTTTACGCGCAGAATTATATTAAAAGATTCTGCGATCATCTCTTCTTTTAAATTATTAGTTAAAATATTATTTTGTATTTTTTTTAGAAGATTTCGACTGGCTTGATGAAGTATTTCTTGGTCATAATGCGAAAGATTAGAGTTTTTGATGGATTTATAAATATCTTCTCTAAAGAGAGCTAAGTTTCCTTGAAATCTAATCGTCACAAGATGATTTTCAAGCTCTTCCGATAATAATTGAGCGGTTTTTAAAAAATTATCCCCTTTTTGCCGAATATCTTGCAATAAAGCCTTCATAAGTTCCCATACAGACTCCTGAGAACTCGTTTTACTTTCACAAAGACGCTTATACGGTCTTTGATATCGCCAAGGAAGCTTACTGTGAACTTTATCTCCATCGGGCATAATCTTATTTCGAGATGGTTTCGCTCTTATAATAATGCATTTTTCTGACAATGTCAACTTTTAGTAGTTTATTTTGTAGCAAATGTCAGATAGTAGCACTCTGGACAATAAAAATCCCGCTTCTAAGGATGTGGTAGCATACCCAGATTATCTGCTCAATCCCGATGTTCATACTTGGGGAGCAAGCCGAGATTATTGCGGTCGGGTGAGACTCGGAGGCGGCAAACTCTGTTTTGACGGTTCGCCCCAAGGAGGTCCCGCCTGGTTATCACAGCCTTACTATCAACCGCCACCCGGACAGCCGGCCGATGATAATAGCTACCCGGCCTACACCGACGAACAGGCGATCGATCAACTTGACAGTGACTATCGGCATAATTTACCCATCAGTGTCATATGCGTCGTAACCCACCAAGAAGTAGATTTCTGCCTAAACATCCAGAATCTCTCGGATAATAGCTTTTAAATCGGCATCAGCAGGACGTTTGACAAACTGCTCATGGCTGTAAATCCAAACCAGTTTAACTGTGTAGGTAGTCGCGCTCACTAAATACATTAATCTAATTTGCCCCGCAGCACCTTTTGAAACCCGGATATCGAGCTTGTGAAAAGTCCAGCCTTCCGGCAACTGAATTTTCCCCGGTAGAGGTTCCTGGCGGGAGTTATGGGGATATTGGTCATCGATTAAATCCTCTAAAGTTTTGGCAATAAGTTCAACAAAGCTATTTTTGTGAACTTTTGCCAGTTTTTTGAAAGAGCGCTCGAAGTTGTCAGAAGATTCCATCGAGAAGGGAATTGAGCCAGTCATGCACTTCTCCTTTCCCAATAGGATGAGAAGATTTCGTAGCCAATGCCGCCTTCAAAACTTCAGACATGGCCGGTTTGTAGGCAGGATGTTCCTGTTCTATCAAATCAAGCTTTTGATAACCTAATGCTTTCATATCATCAAGGAGAATTGGCTCTGTGGAACTTTCTTCTGGTGGCAGACCTTTACGAGCCTTTTTCCAAGGAAACTCCGCGTGAGTCATATCACTCAACCGATAGGCGTGGTAGTTACCGAAATATTGCCAAATTTCTTCTAAAAGTTCTTTTTTCTCCGATGGCAGCCCAGACAAGGATTCTTGGCGAGGAATTGGTAATTGTTTAGCCTCAAAATCACTGTAGAACTTATAAGCAGCAGGACAAACGGGACTGTAACGCCATGCCTGAATTTCCTCCTTAAACAATGGTTCATCGTATAGGGACAAATGCAAGCTCTGTGCATAATATAAAAGCTTTTGGACTTTCATATTAGTCATTTCAGCGTCCATACCATCCTCGTAAGCTCTGATAATAAAGTAGCGAGCCACAGTCAGGCAGTCAATCATAGCTCCACAAAATTTCTAAAATATCGACCTTTGACCATTGTAGAAGAAATTGACAATTAGTACAAGTGTACAAAGAAAGCTTAACAACCCCATCGGGTAATAGGCGAAGTTTTAATATTTGTCGTCACTGACTCTACCAGTGGGTAAAATCTGCCGCAAATTGAGATAGGGATAACAGCTTAATACGGGTATCTTGAGCAACTTTTTGGCGCATTTGAGCGGTATTATATCCCCAATCGGCTAAATATAAGCCCACATCGTTTAAATCTGCTTGTTGTTGCACTAATTCCAAAGCATCGAGACGATCCTCGACAAACCACAAATTAGCGGGAGATTCTGGTAAATCAGCCAGTATTTGCTGAATAGTCAGGTATTTCGGCTGTTTAATCTCTTTGCCGATTAATCTCGCTTCGGGAAAATTAATTGCTACTTTTTGTAACAGTTGCTTGACAAAACGACTTTCTTTTGTAGTGATGATATAAACCAAAAAATCCGAGTCTAAAAGAGAGGCCAGGCGATCGATTGCGGGTTGATAAAATTGATGTAAGGCTAACCAAGACTCTATATCCGACTCAATCCATCGATCCCTAAGACCATCGAGAGCATTTGAGAGAACTTTTTTCGCTATTTTCTCCCTTTCTAGTATATTTTGCCGAATTGACGGCCAATTATTTAAAGCTTCCTCGTCGGGAATACCGAGAACGAGCGATCGCAACAGTAAGGGCATTTCCCAACCGGTTTCGATAACGGGACGAAGTTGCGAAAACCTAGGGAAAAAATCCTCGGGAATTATTTCCGGCCAAAGGGTTTCATAGGTGCGTTTGCTAATCTGAAAATACTCGATCATGCCATCACAAAGAACACCATCAAAATCGAGTGCTAGAATGCGGGGGGATTGATTCATAAATGCTGGTTTAATCTTAATAATGGCAGTATAGCGCAGCTATTAGCTATTCTTGGCTTCATCGTTGACATAACATAGCTGTCTGATGATTTCTGTAACAGAATTTTTCAATCCCTCTACATGAATCCAACCCACATATACAGCATATACGATATTTTGATGATTGTCCTGTATATAAACATGATGGACACGATATAAATCTGAGCTTAAATAAATATAACCACTAGCATCTTTAAATTTACCTTCTAGTAATATTTTTTCTTTTAAAGGTTTCATTTTTACCACATCTTTAGTTACTCCAGATATTTTGGCTATTCTTTGTATGGCAAGATCAACACAGGTGTTATTACTGTAACTATTGCCATGATTATAATCCTGCTGATTAAAATAAATTGTCTCTACGATATTTTTAGCCACTTTATCTGATGCTAGGTAATAGGTATGAGCATTAAGGGAATTTAAGACAACGGCAGCAATTTCTACGGAATCAAAAATATTGCCAGTCGCTTCTAGATAATAATCGCTCATTAAAATCTTGGATACATCGGTTATAGAATCAAAAAGAGGACGAATTGGATAAGCGATAATATCGGAGGAATTGATTAGATTATTCCAGAGCAAACGCTGACTTTGATGCTGGCTAATAAATTTTTCAATTTGATTGGTATCAATGCCTAGAGTTAGATTTAAAAATGGAATCGGTGAACCCATCGTTGTTACACTAGATAGGGAAAGTTTGCCCCGTTCTTTACCGATAAGATCACGAATTTCATGAGCGGGATATTTAGGGTCAAAACGCTCAGAAAATAACAGATCCCAAAGGATTACAGTACCCAAAGAATGGGCCACTATATGTAATTCGGTTTCCCTGGGATAAGCTTGAACAAGATCGATTAATTGATTGGCAATAATGCGGCGAATTTGGTTTCCTCGATCGCTGCCTAAATAGCTAAATGCGTCACCGATAAAATAAGATAAATACTCTTTTCTAAAATTTTGATAGCGAAAGGATTGCTCGGGGTTAAAATTACTATTTTTCTGTTTTTGTGTCTGTAATTCTTGCTCGATATCTCGCCATAATTTTTCGGTTCCTTTGAGGACATTTCCCCAAAATCCCGCATAACAGTAGGGAATCGCCAGATTTTTGCGTTTACATTCTTCTTCAATTAGTTTAATTAATTTATTGGCATAACTAGCCTCTCTTGTTGCTACTCCGTGAATAAAGTAAATAAGCATAATAGATTTATCTCAATAAGCGGCGATCGGAATCTCTCACCTTCCTAGTATATCGGCTCTTCTGGTTTCTGTGTGGAAACGAGGTCTATACTGATAGAATATCCGCAAAATAGTCCTAAAAGTCTTGCCCAATAAGCACTTCAGGATTCCATAAGCCAAAATTATCATACAAAGTCGAGAAGAGCCAACTTAGACTAAAAATAACTTTTGGAACTGTAAAAATTTGGCATTCATCCCTTGATTCAGCAAGGCCTTTTGATTACAGCAATTACCAGTCAAGGAAGATAGCTTATGGTTCAAAGTTTTAGGAATCGATCGAGATTGTTGATTTCTAACAATCTTTCTGCTACATTAACTGGACTATTAATCATTTAGGTTTACTGGCGAAATTGCCGAAAAATAATTATCAGAGTTTATCTTTATTTGACTTGTAATTTTAATCAGTGGGGAAAGGGCGATACTTAAGGATTAATTCTCGCACCGATTCCCCTAGATTTAATCTCAATCCCCTAGACAAATACCCAAACCCCTGGCGGTTTTGACTAAAGTTTCTTCGGGATCGACGACGCGATAGGTTTTAATCGCCTCCTCAATGGGAACACTGACCACTTGCCGATTTTGCCAGGCCACCATGCGATCGAATTCTTCCCGGGCAATCAGATCCACGGCCGCCACCCCAAAAGCCGCCCCCAGTAAGCGATCCATTGGAGAAGGAATACCCCCCCGTTGAATGTGGCCCAGGAAAGTCACTCTCGTTTCGGCCCCGGTTTCCCTGGCAACTTCTTCGGCTAAATAGCGACCGATACCCCCGAGACGATCTTCCCCTAGGGCTTTCTTTTGTGATAGGCGATCGCCGGTTTCCGTACGCACAGCCTCGGAGACAATAATCAGAGAAAACTGTTTATCCATACGCTGCCGTTGCCGGATCTTCTCGCAGATATTCTCTAATCGGTAGGGAATTTCGGGAATGAGAATGATATCGGCCCCCCCCGCAATACCGGCAGCCAGGGCGATATGGCCGGCATCTCTACCCATAACTTCTAGAATCATCACCCGGTTATGACTAGCGGCGGTAAAATGGAGGCGATCGAGGGCTTCTGTGGCGATATTAGTAGCTGTATCGAAGCCGATGGAGACTTCTGTAGCTCCCACATCATTATCGATGGTTTTGGGGATACCAATCAGATTAATGCCTCCCTGTTGGGCAATACGGCGCAAAATCGCCAGACTACCATCGCCACCGATGCCGATCAGGGCATCCAGTCCCAGACTATGATAGCCGTCAATGATTTCCTGAGAGCGATCGATCAGGGTTCCATCCGGCATCGGGAAAGCGAAGGGATCCCCCTTATTGGTAGTACCGAGAATTGTTCCTCCCATCACCAACAGGCGATCGACTCCTTCAATATCAAAGATAGTGGTTTTTGGGGGACGGTTAATTAATCCGTTAGTTGCTTCTCGAATACCCACCACTTCCCAGCCATAATTGCCACTGGCATGGTGGACAACGGCACGAATGGCGGCATTTAAACCCGCACAGTCACCACCACTGGTGAGAAGTCCAATTCGTTTTTTTTCACCCATAGGTTTTTGTTAGGAGATTAACAAATCTATATTTAGGGAAAAGTTGCAGATAATGCCTGAAAATTAAGAAAGTTTCTAGATCGTCCCTGACAGCTAGGGGAAAAATCCGCTCTCATCCCCTCAGTAATCGATCACGAGCAGGGTATGCAGGGCGACACGGATTCCCATTATACTAGAAAGTATATAGCAATCTTAGGGCATTTGTCAACCCTAATGTACGATAAATTTTCTGATAACTGATAGCCAATCAATTTAACTATTTACTGCTTGCTGAAGACGGGATATATCCCAACCTTTTTGATTGAGAAGTAGCCAAGACTGCATTAAATCTGGACCGTGTAACTCCCCCATCAAAGCGGCGCGCAGAGACTTCATCACCAGACCTTTTTTAACCCGATGGGCTTTAGTTGTTGTCTCAACAATACCCTTAGCAACTTCTCCGGTCAAATCGGGAGTAATAGCGGCGAGAATATCCTTGATAATATCCTTAACTCCCTCTAATTGTAATTGACTTAAAGCCTCCTGATTATAATTAGCCAGAGGGGTTAAAAGTAGGCGACTTTCGGCGACAGCATCGCTTAAACGAGTTAAACTCGGACCGATGAGAGTAGCCAATCCGATCAACCAAGCTTGATCGGTTTCAGCATCAAAATTATACCCTGCTTCTTGCCAGTAGGGGAGAAGTAAAGGCACTAATTCCTCACCGCTTAAACGATGGAGATATTGACTATTAATCCAATCCAATTTAGTCCAGTCAAATTTTGCCCCCGCTTTATTTACCCGTTCTAAACTAAACACTTCAGAGGCAGTTTCAAGGGTAAAAATTTCTTCAGTGGAATCGGGAGGAGTCCAACCGAGGAGAGTCATGTAATTAACCAAAGCTTGCGGCAGAAAACCCAGTTTTCGGAAATCATCGATCGAAGTGACTCCATCCCGTTTAGATAACTTACGACCCTCCTGATTTAAGATCAAAGGAGTGTGAGCAAACTCCGGCACTTTTGCCCCTAAAGCTTCGTATAAAAGAATTTGTTTAGCCGTATTAGCGATGTGATCTTCCCCACGAATAACATGGGTAATTTCCATATCGATATCATCAACAACTACCGCTAAATTATAGAGAGGCTGACCAAAGTTTTCCTCGGCATTTTCGCAGGTACGAGCGATCACCATATCTCCCCCTAAATCACTACCTTTCCAGATAACTTTTTCCCGGATTAAATCCTGCCAAATAATTTCTCGATCGTCATCAATAATAAAACGAATTACTGCTTTTCTCCCCCCTTGCTCCAATTGCGCTTGTTGTTCGGGGGTGAGATAACGATGACGATTATCGTAACGGGGGGCAAGATTGCGGGCTTTTTGTTCTTCCCGCATTTTTTCCAATTCTTCCGGGGTACAATAACAACGATAGGCTAAACCTCGATCGAGCAGGGTTTGAATGGCTTGACGATAATAATTAAGGCGTTGAGTTTGAAAAAAAGGACCTTCATCCCAATTCAGTCCTAACCATTGTAGGCCCGCTTGAATATTTTCCGTATATTCTGGTCGAGAACGTTCTAAATCTGTATCTTCCACGCGCAAGATAAATTTCCCCCGGTGATGATGGGCAAAAAGCCAGTTAAACACGGCTGTGCGCGCTGTTCCAATATGTAAATTTCCCGTGGGACTGGGGGCAATACGAACTCTCACTGTCACGATTTAACTCCTAGGTTTTTGCGGCAACGATATCCCATATTATTGCAAATTCACCTAGGCCAACTCGCGAAATTAAGACAGTTTTTAGCCAGGGTTGCCAGCAGCAATTATCAGTTCTTTTGTACCGATTAAGCTCGGATTGTTAGCCCTGAGTAACCGCACTGGGCAGCCGGAGAACAATAAAACATCTTGGGGAATGTAAAAATATATAGCAAAGACCAAGGTGCTTAGGACAATCCATCGCTGAAACCCTGCTCAGATAAGAGTTTGAAAATTGAAAGCGTCCTAAATAACCCATTATTTGCTATATAAAAGTATGTGAAGATGTGCGGAATGTCGGTTATAAATTTTGGAGATGTCTATTGGTTTTATCTCTGAGCTTGCGATTAATCACAATGTTTGAAACTCTATTATCTTCGATTTTGCTTACCCAGTCTAATTATATCTATCTGACTCCCACTAATAAGGTGGCAGTGCAGAGAAGAATTGTCGAAAAAAGTTTTAGTTCCGATCCTCAGATTAATCCTAGCGAAATCTCCAGTATTTTGAATCTTCAGCCCCAATGTGGTGCGAATCCTGCTAATTCTCAGATTCAATGCACTTGGAAAGAAGGAAATAGACAAATAAAAGCCTATTGGTTAAAACCTTGGCGCTTTCAGCGCTGGGAATCTAGGGGATTCTAGCTATATGTTGAGGTAATATCAGTTCTCAAAATGAATAGCTACCAAAGGGTGAGGGAGTCTCCCTCTCCGGGGAGAGGGGTTGAGAGAGAGATATTTTAGTACCCGTATTATTTCGGTAATTCTAGGCAGCGATTAAAGATTTGCTCAAAGGTTGCCAACGAAAATATCTTTCCCCACCCAATTCGAGGACAAATTTTAACCGGGGTTCCTGTTGACTAAGATTAATTAAGTATTGTTTTTCTTCCGAGGACAAAACAAAACTTTCAATAATCCAAATCACTAAACCTTTAGATTTGGGGGGTAAATTTTCCAATTGATAGGTAGCAATGGGAGGAATAAAATAAACCGGTCCCACGGCTGCTTCCTGACCAATATTTTTTTTACCTAAATGGGGGGGACGGACTCCATGAATGCCGGTAAGATAGGCACTTAAATCGCCTAGACCTCTAGCGGTGATATGCAGGACATTGTAACCAGTGGCCCGTAAACGTCTTTGATAGCGTCCCTCGTAACCCCCTTCTAAGGGTGCGTAAACCCCTAAAGCACCGTATTGTTCCAGATCGCGAATAAATGGTTTTCCCGTGGTCAGTAGTGCCATAGCTAGTAAAAAAATCTTTTTCCCTATAATCGCACGTTTTGTTAAGTTGTGCGTCAGCTGAACAAAGAAAGACTTAAGATCAAAGATAGAGAGAGACAATCGCTACTCTCCCAAGGAGGTAATATGTTTCACGATCTCCTTTATCCCAACGGACTGCTTTATATCCTCATTAAACTAACTGTTTTAGCTTTAGCAGTCTTGCTCTGGTTTATGGTCGTTTCGGCCCCGGCTGTCTGAAAAAAATCCTGCTCTTGTCGCAGGTTGGCCTTGTCTTCTACAATTAGCGTTCTATGCAATGCCTGAATTTTGTCGATGACTCCTGTTAAATTGCCGATCGATCCTTTTCTGAAACCCAACCTAACTACTAAGCTCCTAGTAGTTGGGTTGGTATTGACAATTATTTTTATCCTGATTGCCCTGTTTTCGCCCCTTCTGCAAGCGATCGGACTGATTCAGGATTCAACCGACATTTTAAGCAATTATCCCCTACAAGCCCCCAGTTCTGCCCATTGGTTCGGGACGAATGTGCGCGGTTATGATGTCTTTTCCCGCACCCTATTCGGGGCCCGGGCGGCCTTGTCCGTGGTATTTTTGGCCACAGGATTATCTTTGGTCATCGGGGTTCCTTTAGGGTTAATTAGCGGTTATTTGGGGGGTAAGATCGATCGCGTTCTCCTCTTTCTCATGGATACCCTCTACACCTTGCCGGGGTTATTATTATCGGTGGCTCTCGCCTTCGTCTTGGGTCGTGGTATCGTCAATGTAGCGCTCGCTGTTAGCATTGCCTATATTCCCCAATATTTTCGCGTGGTCAGAAATCAAACCGCCAGCGTTAAAAATGAGTTATTTATCGAAGCAGCGCGAGCGATCGGGGCCAGTCCTAGCCGTATATTATCAAAATATCTTTTCTTTAATGTCGTCCAGAGTGTCCCGGTTCTGTTTACACTCAACGCGGCGGATGCGATCCTTGTTTTAGGCGGTTTAGGCTTTTTAGGCTTAGGATTACCGGAAGAAGTGCCGGAATGGGGTCATGATCTCAAGGAAGCTTTGGCGGATTTATCTACAGGTATCTGGTGGACCACTTTATTTCCCGGATTAGCAATGACCACGATGGTGGTGGGTTTATCCCTCTTGGGAGAGGGGTTAAGTGAAATTTTTAACCCCCTGAGTCGTAAACGCTAAAAGCGAGGTCAGAGTTCGAGAGAAATCATCTCACGGCCTCCACATCCTCAGCCTCTCTGTCCGGTAACGATGTAAGATACCCTTTGGGCGATATTGGTGGCGTGATCGGCCATACGTTCCAGATGACGGATTAGTAAAGCCATCAGCAGGATTGGTTCCACCACACCTTTGATGTCTCTTTGATGGGCGAGAGTGTGATAAAGATGCTCATAGGCTCGATCGACCGTATTATCTAGTTCTTTGACCTTTTGACCTGCTTCTTGATCGAGGTCGGCCAGGGCGACAAGGCTCGTGGCTAACATATACTGAGCATGGTGGGACATAGCCTCGATCTCACTCATACAATCGTGAGGAGTATAGGCGAATAATTTGAGCGCTATTTCAGCCAAATCCTTGGCATAATCGCCGATACGCTCCAAATCGCGCACTAATTGCATAAAAGCACTTAACAGCCGCAAATCTTGAGCTACGGGAGCCTGTAGCGTCATGAGAGTGGCACAATCTAACTCGATTTGACGGTAGTAGCGATCGATTTCCTGATCGAGGGGGGCGATTTTTTTCGCCATTTCCAAATCCCTAGCAAAAAGGGATTGATGGCTAAGACGAAAGGATTCTTCGACCAAGGTTCCCATTCTCAGCACATCCTGCTCCAATCGCTGGAGAGAACGAGCGAAATAGGTGCGATCGGGATGATTTGTTTCTTTGGATAGGCTCACGGTCGGATTCGCTTAACATAAAACTACTCTTTCTCTACAGTGATAACAAGAAAATTTTCGATTTTGTACAGTTGTCTAGAGAACTTGATACTAAATCCGGTTATTAAAGACTGATTATCTATTGCCCCTTTTGCCTATTGCAAGAGTGCCTTTTGCCTGTCCCCATAAGTAGCCTATACTCAACGGATTTAGTATGACAGATTTTTTGGGGGATGGGGAAATGGGGGAAATTCAACTAAAACCCCAACACCCATCACCTCACCTAATTTTTTTGACGGGGCAGAGTGACTTGTAGGCGAGCGCCACCGGTGTTAGGATCATTTTGAGCGACGATCGAACCGCCATGGGCTTGAATAATCTCTTTGGCAATCGATAAACCTAAACCGGTACTATAATCCTTTGTGCCTTGTTTTTGACGGGTGCGGGAAGGATCACCGCGAAAGAGGCGATCAAGAACGTAGGGTAGATCCGCTTCGTTAAATCCCTTCCCGTTGTCGATAACGTCAATTTTTAGCCATTTTTTCCCGATAGTATCGGATATTTCCTCAATTTCTAGGCGTATTTTTCCCCGATCGGGACTATACTTAATGGCATTATCAAAGAGATTCAGGAAAACTTGCAGCAGACGAGAGTGATCGACTTCCAGCGTCCAATCCACCGGAGAGGAATAATCTAAGCTAATCTGTTTTTGGGCGGCTATTGGGGTGACAGTCTGCCAAGCGGTGGTGATTAGCTCCTGTAGATTAATCATCTGGTATTGTAAAGAGCGCCCCGCATCCGCTTGTAATTGACTGATTTCTAGCCAATCGCACACTAATTGGCTCAAACGCTCCACTTCTTTCGCCATTTGTTCTAACCAGCGTCTTTCGGGAGCTTGGAGGCGTTTCTGTAAAGCTTCGGTAAGGAGAGAAATGGAGGTTAAGGGAGTGCGTAACTCGTGAGTTAAGTCAGAGAAAGCTCGCTCGCGATTTTGCGATAATTCCACTAAAGGCTGTCTATTTTCGATAAATACAGCGATTTCACCTTCTGGTAAGGGATAACCGTAACCTTTCAAGGCAATCGATTTAGGAGCAATCACTTGGCGATCGCTAATGGGGGTGACAGGATAATTAGTCGGGTAAAAAGTCCAAGTTTGCACCTGTGGACTCTGTTTTTGGCGAGTTTCTTGAATTAATTGATCTAATTCGTAGGAGCGCACTAATTCCAGCAGCAGACGCACTTGCTCCGGTTGCCAGCGATCGAGTTTTAAGAGGGTAATTGCCTGTTGATTGCACCAGAGCAGTCGATTATCGGCATCTATATGAAGATAGGCGATCGGCGCTCGTTCTAGCAAGGATTTCTGAATTTCTAAGCTCTTTTCTCGCTCTTGCAGACTTTGGGAGAGAAACTGTAATTCTCGACGCACCAGGGAGGTAACGGGAAAAGAGGCCGACAAATCCACCGAATCCGAGAGAGCGCTCAGGGTTCGCTTTAACTCTCTATTTAAGCGTGAGACTTGCCAGTAACAAATACTCAAACCTAAAACTACTCCGAAAATAAAAGCGAAAATAGTCATTATCCCAGCAAGCGGCGATCGCTAAACTTGAAAATATAATCGCTCACCTAGCCAAAACGATAACCGAAACCGCGTACAGTAATCAGGTATTCTGGTTGACTGGGATCGATTTCCAGTTTTTCCCGTAACCAGCGAATGTGAACATCGACGGTTTTAGTGTCTCCTAAAAAATCCGGTCCCCAAATTTGTTCAATTAATTGATCTCTTGACCAAACTCGGCGCGGATAACTCATAAATAGGTCGAGGAGACGGAATTCTTTAGGAGAAAGGTTAATTTCTTCATCTCGCACCGTCACCCGACATTCCTGGGTATAGAGAAGAACATCGCGGAATTTTCGCACGGGAGCGGCAGCTAGGGAAGTAAATCCTTGACGACGAATGAGAGCGCGACAACGAGCGACTAATTCGCGCATACTAAAGGGTTTAGTCAGATAATCATCGGCACCCACTTCTAAACCCAAAACTCGATCGGTTTCGCTGGCCTTAGCACTTAAGATTAAAATCGGGATAATATTGCCGTGATAGCGCAACAGACGACAGATATCAAGACCGTTGATTTGGGGTAACATTAAATCCAAAACGACCAAATCAAAACGAGACTCACGGTGATTAGATTCTTGACTTTGCAGTAGTTCTAGGGCAGCGCGACCATCACTAACACCGAGTGCCTCGTAACCTTCTTCTTCCAAAGCCAAAATAATCATATCCCGAATCACTTCTTCATCTTCCACGATTAAAATCCGATGATTGGGAACGAAATCCGTACTCGCCGACAAGGGGGGGTTGTCAAGGGTTAACATAAAAATACTTGATTATTCGTCCTAATTTTATCTCAATTTGTCAACCTGCACTCGTCTTGGAAGGCTGGAGCCGAATGTTATTACAGTTATCTACATGGTTAGAGGTGGAATCCTATCTAGAACAATCTCAGGGAATTATTATTCCTATCGGTTCCACGGAACAACACGGGCCGACGGGACTGATTGGTACAGATGCGCTATGTGCGGAGGCGATCGCTAAAGGAGTGGGGAAACAGGTACAAGCAATGGTAGCACCGACCTTAAATGTTGGTATGGCCCTACATCATACGGCTTTCCCCGGTACAATTAGCCTTCGTCCTAGCACTTTGATTCAAGTAATCCTCGACTATGTAACTTGTTTAGCTAGAGCCGGTTTTCGTCAATTTTTCTTTATTAATGGTCACGGGGGTAATATTGCTACCCTAAAAGCCGCTTTTGCGGAAACCTATTATCATTTGGATTCCCTTAATTTACCTAACACAAACGAGGTTAAATGTCAAGTGGCCAATTGGTTTATGGTGCGAGAAGTTTATCTTTTAGCCAAAGAATTGTATGGAGATCAGGAGGGTTCCCACGCTACACCAAGCGAAGTGGCGTTAACTCAGTATCTTTACCCTGAGAGTCTTAAAAACGCCTTTTTATCCGAAAAAGTGGCTTCTGGTCATGGTATTTACGGTGCGGCTAATTTTCGCCAAAATTATCCCGATGGTCGTATGGGTTCCAATCCTGCTTTAGCGACTCCCGAACACGGTCAGAGGTTCTATGAATTAGCCGTGAAAGAATTGAGTAATACTTATCTAGGGTTTGCTGAATAAATCTAAAAACCTTGTTGTAGAAGACTTTTAGACTTTTTTCCCCTCAAAAAGTGCCAGCCCTCGCAGTGGTCGGGGGGAAAATTCAGGGACTTTTTCCCTGAAAATTAGGTAATTGACCCCCTCAAAATCGGTAAAACCCTACACCCCACACCCCACACCCTGCCACCACCGAAAAACTTTTTGCCGCAAACCCTATCTAGGGTCTGCTGAATAAAGCTAAAAACCTTACAGGAAAAGGCTTTTAGCTAGATTGAGAGTCGCTCAGGTGCCCCTGAATCTGCTAAAATTACTCAAAACCCTTGCATCTTCTCTCCTTAG
>VYLX01000094.1_pt1 | contig 18990 bp, 14 predicted proteins | sample 5114181 | NCBI WGS metagenome assembly VYLX01 (sample SAMN12291812, study PRJNA351875) | freshwater metagenome | isolation source: freshwater lake | place: USA: Michigan, Sherman Lake | collected 2011-08-08
CCCGCACGCACCCCCCGCACCCGCCGCACCAAGCACCGGCAGCGGGATCGTCACGCCGCGCGCCTTCGGCCCGCAGTTCGCGCCCGCGTTCGTGTCGCTCGCGTTCACGCTAATACGCCTGCTCCACGCTCACGATGATCCCCGCACGCACACGGATCACGATCGGCACCCGCGCCACCACATCGCGTCCCGCCGACGCGTACATCCGCACGCACTCCGGACACTCCACGCTCTCCCCCGCCGGTTCATCCTGCCCCGGCGGCGGCGAAAGATCGACCGCGATGATCCGCCGACCGCTCACCGTCGCGTACCGCTCACGGAACAACGCGTGACAGTGCGGGCACGTCCGCCGATACAGCACCCACGTCTGATCATCCTCCGGGAAACTCCGCGGCGAGTACGCCTGACCCGCCGCGTCCATCGGCATGAACCCCGCCAACTGCGTCCGCGCGAACTCGCGCCCCACCCACGACGCCGGCTCGAGCACGAGCCACGCGCGGTGATCCCGGAACAGCCGTGCCGCGCCGAGATGAAACCCGCCGAAGACCCCCGCGATCAGCACCACCGCCACCACCGTCAGCACGTACATCCGCGCGGGCGTCGCCGGTGGCACGCCGCGACGGCGGGGCAGCAGCAGCACGCCGGCCAACAGCACGCCGTCGATGATGATCATGACCCACGTCGGGATCTTCGCCGCGCCAAGGCACCCGCACGTCGCGCTGCCCGTGGCCCACTGCGTGACCAGCACCACCATGAACACCGACAGCACCGCCAGCGCCAATGGCCGCGCCAGCCCGCGGTGCAGCGCGATCGTCGCGGCGATGACCAGTTCCGCCGCGATCACCACCAGGAACAGCGCCGACTGATCCACCGGCAGGCGCGACATCAGCGCGGGCAGTTCGTCCGGTCGCCCGGTGAAGAACTTCAGCAACGCACCGCCTGCGATCCACAGCGGGATTCCAAATCGAACGAGCCGGTCCCCGGCCAAAGGGCGGGGGACCGGCTCGCTGGTGGTCGGCGAACTCATGATGAACATGCTAGCCACGATCGCCCGCGGGCGTGCGCCCGGGGCGGGGTGTCAGGGTCAGCCGCCGAAGAACGCGCTGAAGAACAGCGTGAAGTCGCCGTTGTCAACCGTGTTGTCGCCGACAAGGTTGCACCGCAGCGCCGGGTTGCTGCTCCACTGCGGCAGCCCGTCGGTGTCGGCGATGTCCGCCTTGAGGTGCAGCGGGTCGATCGTCGGAGCAAAGAACGCGGAGAAGAACAGCGTGAAGTCGCCGTTGTCCACCGTGCCGTCCGAGCCCGGATCGCCGTCGGTGTTCGCGATGTCCGCCGGGTTCCGCGGGGCCTGAAGGTTGGGCAGCGTCATCGCCGTCAGCGTGCCCGCACGGCGCGGCGCGAGCGTCACGCCCGCATCGCAGCGCGGCGGCAGATCGCACGTGAACCAGAACGTGTACATCGTGCCCCAGCGGATCGTGTTGGGCAGCGTCCCGGGGTTCGGCGTGGGAGGCGTGAACGCCAGCGCGCCCTTGCTCAGGTCGTAGTTGCTCGTCCACGCCGTGTTCGTCGTGAACTGCGACTGCGGGTTGGCCAGCGTGAAGCCGTGATACCCCGGCGCACTGTGACGGGGCTGCCAGAACCCGACGTTGGTGATGTTCGCGAAACTCGGCACCGGAATCTCGACCTTGTTGATCTCGCGATCGATGTCCACGTTGTACACGTTGTACTCGTACCGCCACTGACCGGGCGCAACCTGCACCACGCGGCTGGCGCCGTACGCAAAGCCCTCGGTCACCGGTGTCGAGGTCGTCTGGCGATCACCCCAGCTCAGCATCGCCGGGCCGAACGTGTGCGGGCCGTCCTGCGTGAACGACGACGACGTCACCGCCGAAGCCAGCGTGGACCCGGTGATCGTGTGGTTGTGCCGACGATACGCGAAGTTGTTCAACTTGTAGTTGTCACCATTGACCGCGTAGTACGACTCGAGATACACCTTGCTCGCGCCGACAAACTCCGACACCCGCACCTGGTTCAGCTTCCACGCCTGGGCCGTGCCGGAATTCGAGTACGAACGCACGCCGTCGCCCTGGCCGCCCGGCGTGTCGGTGTTCGTCGCGTAATTCATATTGTCCAGCCACGAGCCCACAAGGCTCCAGCCGGGGTTGTTCCACGTCCCGCGGGCGTTGATTTCCGTCCTCGGCCCGAGCCACTCGCGGGCGGCGTTCAGCCCCGCGCCGTACGTGTCCGAGCAGCCCGCGCCCAGTTCATCGTCGCTGGGCGTGAACGAGCACGACCCGCTCCCGCACGCCGGCTGGCCGTTCGCGCCGGCGACCGCGCCTTGCGGCGCTTCCGCCGCCGACCACCCGTGCTTGACCCATGACGCCGCCAACTGCTCCAGACGACCCTCACTGTTGAGCCGGAAGACGTTCTGAGCGATGTACGGGTGCCGCGCGCCCCAGGCCAACGGCGGCTCGCCCGCCCCGCCCGTCGCGCCGTCCCAGCCCGCAAACCACTGCGCCGTCACGTTCCCCACCGGGTACGTCACCGCGCTCGGTGACATCACATACTGATCCTCGAGCGGGATCGGGCCGCCACCGGGAGACAGCGACCAGTACCCGTTGTTGTTCGGCTGAACGTTGCAGCTCGTCGTGCTCAACGTCATCGCGATCGAGTCGCTCGGCAGCGACGCCGAAGTGGCCGCCGAGTTGTACACGTTGATCGCTCGACTGCCGCCCGTCCCCGCCGCCACCGCCGACACCGACACGTCGATGCCCGGCAAGTTCGGCCACGGCGCCGCGAACGGCCCCGAAACCTGCGCTGTCGTCATCGTCATCACGCCCACGGTCATCAGCCCCGCGGTCGCCAGCAAAAACACAGCAGTCGGCAATCGGTTCTTCACGAGCAGTTCTCCCAGTCGAGGTTCAAAGGTGGCAAGAGAAAATACACCAAACTTCCCGGCTCGGCACACGAATCCGTCCGGAAAATATCCCAAAGTCACAGGGGGGCATTCAACCACCCCCAGATTGACCGTATCGGGGCATAGGACTTTTACTTATCACACCGACGCACTCACACCCAGATGGTCGCGAACGGACCACAGATCCGGAAACAGCCGTGACGACACGGTTGATTGAAGATACTTCGCCCCCGATGACCCGCCGGTTCCAGTCATTCCACCGATCATCCGCTCAACCATCTTGACATGGTGAAAACGCCACAGACTCACCCGCTCATCCAGCTCCACCAGGTTCTCGCACAGCCGGAACAACTCGTATCCCTGATCCCGCCGGGCGTACACGCTCACCAGCAGCCGCACCAGCCGCTCATCACCTTCATACGGCTGCGACACGTCTCGCTCCAGCAGGTCCGTCGGCACCGCCACGCCCAGTCGCGCCAGCATCCGCATGAAGTGGTCGTACACCGCCGGCATGTCCAGGTACCGCTGCATGATGCTCTGCGCCGACTGGTCATCACCGACCAGCGCGATCATCCGCGCGTTCTTCCGCCCGCACAGAAACTCCACCAGCCGGAACTGCACCGACTGGAACCCGCTGGCCGGGCGCAAATGATCGCGGAACTGCGCAAACTCCACGCTGAACATCGTCTCGAGCACGGGGATCTGCTCGATGAGCAGGTGCTGAATCGCGTGTACGCGCTGGAGCAACTGGGCCGCGCGTGACGGGTTGTCGCGGTCCATCCAGCCGCAGACCTCGTGCAGTTCGTGCAGCATCTGCTTGAACCACAACTCGTACACCTGGTGGCTGATGATGAACAGCAGTTCATCGTGGTGCACCGGGCTCGATGCCTCGACCTGCAGCGAGAGCAGCTCGGGAACCTTCAGGTACGAGCCGTACGTGAGTTTGCCCTTGCCCACGCCCTGGCTCGGGCTGCCGTCGCCCGCAAGCGGCCCACCCGCTCCTCCCGAACTTCGATCGGCGTGTCCGGCAGATGGGTCGCTGGGGTGCATCGGGCAGGGCATGGTCGGAATGCTACCACACGCCCGCCCGCGCGTTGCGTACCCCGCGCACACACTCGCCCTCACCCGCCCTCGCTCCCGCCCGCACCTGAGCGCGCTTACGCTCGGGCATGGCCAAAGCCTCGAGCACCAAAGCCGCGTCCGTATCCGCCGGGACCGCGCCGGCCCACGCCGCTCACGCAGCCACGCCCGCGCCGGATGCCGGTCGCCCCGGCCGACCGCCTCGCGTGGCCATGGAAACCACGCTCCTGCTGCACGGGGTTCCCCGCAAAGATGCGCCCGCGCTGGCCGACGCCCTCGAGGCCGTCGTCCGCGAGGGCGGCGCGGTCCCGTGCCTGGCCGGCGTGGTTCACGGCATCGCCACCAGCGAACTCTCCGCCGCGCAACTCCGCACACTGCTGGACGCCCCGCCCGCCAGCGTCCCCAAACTCAACTCCTCCACCCTGGGCCTGGCCATTCACCGCAAGGGCCACGGCGCGACCACCGTCTCGGCCACCATGGAACTCGCCGCCGCCGCCGGCATCCGCGTCTTCGCCACCGGCGGCCTCGGCGGAGTTCATCGCGGCATGGCCGAGCACCTGGACATCTCCGCCGACCTGGGCGCGCTCGCACGCTTCCCCGTCGCCGTCGTCGCCAGCGGCTGCAAGAGCATCCTCGATGTCCCCGCCACTCGCGAACTGCTCGAGACCCTCGGCGTGCCCGTCGTCGGCTGGCAGACCGACCGCTTCCCCGCCTTCTACCAGCGCGACGGCGGCGTCGGGCTCGACGGACGTTTCGACGACATCGCCGAACTGGCCACCTACATCCGCGGCGAAATCTCCCGCTCACGCCGCGGCGTGGTCGTCTGCAACGCCATCCCCGAGAACGCCGAACTCAAGGGCTCCGACTGGGAACGCTGGCTCGAAGAAGCGCAGGCCGAACTCGTCCGCTCGGGCGTCAGCGGCCGCGACATCACCCCCATGCTCCTGGCCGCGGTTCACCGCCTCAGCGAAGGCGCAACCCTCCGCGCCAACATCGCACTGATCAAGAGCAACGTCCAACTCGCCACCAAACTCGCCGTCGCCATGCACTCGATGCGCGGCACGCCCAGCCCCCGCGCCTCGGCCGCACCCGCCACCCCGAGCACCGGAGCCGCACGATGAGCACAGACCTTCGCCCCCAACCGCAGAGCATGTTCGTGCGGATGCTCCCGCTGATCCTGGGCATCATGGCCTACATACTCGCCCGCGTGGCGCTGGGCCTTGCGCTCCCGAAGCTCTTCGGCTTCGAACCTACGCCCGAAGCCGCGCCCGTGTGGGCCTTCGCCGTGCGCACCCTCGGCGCTCTGGCCGTCGCCATCGCCGTGATGTTCGTCTCCGCCCGCATGCTGGGCCTGCGCATCCGCCGCTGAGCCCGCTCACGCGCCAGCCGCGTCCGCTCACGCCCCCATCACTTACGCCCCCACCGGGTGCCACACCGTCTTGAACTCCACGAACGGCTCGATCCACGATGGGCCGTGGCATGCGCTCGCGTCGGCATGATCGATCTTCGGGCGGATCTTCACCCGCTTGAGGTTCTCCGCAACCCCCGCGCCGATCGACTTGCTCAACTCGCCGCCCACCGCCCCCGCGTGGATGCCGTCGACATCGCGATGCCCCGCCAGCACGGGCACGAGTTCATCGAGCGAGCCGGTGAGAATGTTCGCCGCGCCCGCCGGCAGATCGCTCGTGGCCATCACCTCGCCCAGCACGCTCGCCACCGCCGGGTTGGCCTGCGTGATGATCACCACGCAGTTGCCCACGCACAGCGCCGGCGCAGCGAGCGTGACCATCGCCAGCAGCGCCGGCTCCGCGGCCCCCGGCACCACGCCGATCACGCCCGTCGGCTCGGGCGTCGAAATGTTCCAGTACGGCCCCGCCACCGGGTTCTGGCTCCCCAGCACCTGCGCGAACTTGTCGCTCCACCCCGCAAACGCCACCAGCCGATCCACCGCCAACTCCACCTCCCGCTGAGGCGAAAGCCCGACCGCAGAACCCCCGGAATTCGCCCGCACGCTCTCCAGCAGCCCCGCAACCTCCGCACGCTTGCCCTCGAGCATCTCGGCCATGCGGTACAGAATCTGCCCGCGGTTGTACGCCGTCGCCCCACTCCACGCGGGCAGCGCCTTGCGTGCCGCGACGACCGCCTCGCGCAGGTCCTTTCGGCTGGCTTTGCACGAGTGCCCGAGCACACGCCCGTCGCTTGCGACGATCGGCTCGCTCCGCCCGCTCTCTGTCCGCGGGAACGCACCGCCGATGAACAACTTGTACGTCTTGAGAACATCCAGCCGATCGTTCATGCGCGGGGCTCCTTGCGGGAAACAGTCGTTCAATTATACTGCCCGCTCCATGCCCACCCGCACGACACACTCCGCCGCGTTTGCCGGCATCCTCGCCGCCGCCGCGCTCGCGCTCCCTGGTTGCACGCCCTCGCCGGAACCCGCGAAGTCCGCCGTGACCGCGCCCGCCCCCGCCGCGCCCCCCGCGTTCCCCGCGCCCCCCGTCGCGCTCACTCCCCCCACCGCCGACCGCGTCCGCGACTATCCCGGCCTGCACAACGTCGCCGCGTTCGCCCCGGGCGTGTTCAACGGCTCGATGCCCGAGGGCACGCAGGGCCTCGACTCGCTCGCCGCCCTGGGTGTCCGCACCATCATCTCCGTCGACGGCGCACGACCCGAGGTCGACGCCGCCTCTGCCCGCGGCATGCGCTCCATCCACCTGCCCATGACCTACTCCGGCGTCAGCGAAGAACGCGCCCTGCAAATCGCCCGCGCCATCCGCGACCTGCCCCGGCCCATCTACATCCACTGCCATCACGGCAAGCACCGCTCCCCCGCCGCCACCGCCGCCGCACTCATCTGCCTGGGAGACATGACCCCCGAGCAGGGCCGGGCCATGCTCAAACTCTCCGGCACATCGCCCAGCTACCCCGGCCTGTACCGCAGCGTCGAAACCGAACGCCCGCGCTCACCCGCCGAGATCAACAGCGCCGACGCGACCTTCCCCGCCATCGCGCAGGTCTCCTCGTTCGTCGGCGGCATGGTCGACATCGATCACGCGTACGACCATCTCAAGATCATCGCCGCGAACAACTGGACCACGCCCGCGACACACCCCGACCTGGTCCCCGCTGCGGAGGCCGGGCGCATGGTCGAGACCCTCCGCTCCATCGCCTCGCGCACCGACTCGCACCCGCGCCACGCCGACATGCTCGCGATGCTCCACGCCAACATCGACGCGGCCAGCAAACTCGAAGATCTCATTGTCCGCAAGGCCCCGCCCGCCGATCTCACCGCGGCCATGGGTCTGATCAGTGCCTCGTGCAAGGACTGCCACAAGGTCTACCGCGACCGCTCAGTGTGGTGAGCCCGCTCAGCCGTCCACATTCACGTACGGCTTGAGCCCGTGCAGCCCGCCCTCGCGCCCGAAGCCGCTTTCCTTGTATCCGCCGAACGGGCTCGCCGCGTCGAAGCGGTTGTACGTGTTCAGCCACACCACGCCCGCCTCGAGTTTGCGTGCGATGTGCAGCACCTTGCTCCCCTTGTCCGTCCACACACCCGCCGCCAGCCCGTACGGCGTGTTGTTCGCACGCAGCAGCGCCTCCTCGGGCGTGCGGAAGGTCATCACCGTCAGCACCGGCCCGAAGATCTCCTCCCGCGCGATCGTGTGCGCAGGCTGCACACCCGTGAACACGCACGGCTTGCAGAAGTACCCCTTGCTCGGCAGCGCCCCGCCCGCGCCGCCCACTCCGCCCTCGAACAGTTCCGCTCCCTCGCCCTTGCCCAGCCCGATGTAATGACGGATCCTCTCGAGTTGCGCTCGCGAGTTGATCGCGCCAAGGTCCGTGTTCTTGTCCATCGGGTCGCCCACGCGCAGGCTCTTGAGCCGCAGCTTGAGCTTGCGCACGACCTCATCGACCACGCCCTCCTGCACCAGCAGCCGGGAGCCCGCGCAGCAGACGTGACCCTGGTTGAAGAAGATCCCCTCGACGATCCCCTCGACCGCCTGATCGATGCTCGCATCATCAAAGATGATGTTGGCGCTCTTGCCGCCGAGCTCCAGCGTCAGCCGCTTGCCCGTGCCCGCGATGGCCATCGCGATGCGCTTGCCGACGTCCGTGCTGCCCGTGAACGCGATCTTGTCCACGCCCGCATGGTTCACGATCGCCGCGCCCGTCGCCCCCGCACCGGTGACGACATTCACCACGCCCGCCGGCAATCCCACCTCGAGAAAAATCTCCGCCAGCCGCAGCGCCGTCAACGGCGTCGTCTCCGCTGGCTTGAGCACCACCGTGTTCCCCGCCGCCAGCGCCGGCGCGATCTTCCACGCGGCCATCAGCAGCGGAAAGTTCCACGGAATGATCTGCCCGCACACGCCCACCGCCCGGGGCTCTCGCACGCCCGGGAATGCGTACGCCAGCTTGTCCGCCCACCCCGCGTAGTAAAAGAAGTGGTGCGCCGCCAACGGCACGTCCACATCCCGCGACTCGCGAATCGGCTTGCCGCCGTCGAGCGCCTCGAGCACCGCCAGCTCGCGCGCACGCTCCTGAATCCTTCTCGCGATGCGATACAGGTACTTGCCGCGCTCCGCCCCCGGCAGCGCCTGCCACGCCCCCAGCGCCGCCCGCGCCGCGCTCACCGCCGAGTCCACATCCGCCGCCGACCCCTCGGCCACGCGCGAGAGCACCGCCTCCGTCGCGGGGTTGACCGTCTCGAACGTCCCGCCCGACGCCGAGTCAACAAACCGGCCGTTGATGAAGTGCCCATACCGCTCGGCGATCGCGACCTTCACCGTCTCCGGCGCGGCGGCATAGTCCCAGCCTCGCTTGGCCGTCGCCACGGCCGCGACCCGGCCGTTGGCGTGCCCGTTCAGCGCTGGCGCGCGGGCCTTGCCCGTGGTGCGAGAAGACGTCGAACGCCCAGCTGGTGCTTTGGCCTTGGCCATGCCGCCAGTGTATCAGCCCGGGCCGTGCACCGACGCGGCCGTTACCGCCTTTGCCCGATCGGCCTGGTGATGAACGTCACCGAGACCATCGACGAAACCTCGACAGTTCCGGGCACATACGCGTCCTGCCCCTCGGTCTCCGGGCCGCCCGCGTCGTTGTTGACGTTCTGCGCCATCCGGTTGCCCCACCCGCCGTACTCGGTCACATCGGTGTTGGCAGCCTCCACGCCCACGATCTCAAGGTCCAGCGCGCCGGCCATCACGCCCGCCTTCCTCTTGGCAGCACTCGCGGCCAGCCGAATGGCCTCCTCGCGTGCCCCGATCGCCTCCTTGATCCCGAACGCCACGCGGTCCACACGGTTGGCCCCGGCCTTCAGCCCCGCATCGATGATCCTCGCCGCGGCCTTCAGGTCCGTCGTGCGGATGTTCAGCGTGATGTTCGAGCGATAGCCGAGAATCTGCGCCGGCTTGCTGGTGTCCCGGCGCTCCTCGTACCGCGGCGAAAGGTCCGCCGAGCCGGTCTGAAGCTTCACACCATCGAGCCCCATCATCCGCACCGCACGAACCACCGCGTCCATTCGGTTCGTCGCCTCGCCCTGCGTCTCCCCCGCCGTCGCCCCGACCGCCTCAACCCCCAGCACGATGTCCAGGTGGTCCGGCGCTCGGCTCACACGCGCAAGGCCCGTCGACGTGATCTTGCCCTGCACATCCTCCACGCCCGCCGGCAACTTCCCGCCCTGCTCCACGAGGTGTCCCGCCGCCGCGACGTTCGCCGCGGCCCCCGCCGCCGCCCGCTGCGTCAGCACCATCGCCCCGCACGCCCCCGCGACCATCATCACCCCGCACGCCGACATCACCGCCGAAGTATTCATCCGCCGCACGATGTTCATTGCAAGTCTCCTTGAGTACCGCTGTTCAGGGCCATCGGCCATGGGCCATCGGCCATCGGCCGAACTCGCCACCGCCCGGCTCACCCCTCCAGATGCACACCCCCGCCCCCTCCGTCACCAGACTCGCCGAACCCCTGTTCGCCGCTCAATTTGGCCATTTGACGATTTGACCATTTGACCACTTTCCTCACGCTTCCGCCGTGTCGTACCTCGACGAGTACCGCCCCTTGTTCATCCACAGCACCTGCCTGCACACATCGTTCACCAGCGCGCTCGCCCCGAACCTGAACCACTCAGCGCTCAGCCACGCATCGCCATCATCGATCACGCCCATCGTTTCCTTGACCATCACCAGGTAGTGCAGCGCCTGCTTGGCCGTGCGGATGCCGCCCGCGGGCTTCATGCCGATCTTCCGGCCCGTCGCCAGCGCGTAGTCGCGGATCGCCTCGAGCATCACCAGCGTCACCGGCATCGTCGCCGCGGGCTCGACCTTGCCCGTGCTGGTCTTGATGAACCCGTGGTCGGCACGGGTCTCATGCAACACCTCGATCGCAATATCGCTCACGCGCCGAACATTATCCAGCGTCTCAAGCTCGCCCGTCTCCAGGATCACCTTCAGGTGCGCCCGTCCGCAGGCCTCGACCGTCGCGGCGATTTCCTCCCGCACCTTCTTCTCGTTGCCCGCCAGAAACTCCCCTCGGCTGATGACCATGTCCACCTCATCCGCCCCGGCCTCCACCGCCCGCCGAACATCATCCAGCCGAACCTTCAGCGGATACTGCCCGCTGGGGAAGCCCGTCGCCACGCTCGCAACGTTCACACCCTTGCCCCGTGCGCCAAACCGATCCAACTCCTTCCGCGCCGCCGACACCATCGTCGGATACACACACACCGCCGCGACCGCGGGCAGCGTCTCCAGCCCCGGCGTGCCGTCGCCCGGATTCACAGCCTTCCTGCACAGCGACCGCACCTTCTCCGGCGTGTCCTTGCCCTCCAGCGTCGTCAGGTCGATCATCGACAGCGCCAGCTCCAACCCCGCGCGCTTCGCCGACGCTTTGATCGACCGCTTGGTAAAGCTCGCCGCCCGCTGCTCGGCCATCACTTTGTCAACCGTGTGCGCCATGCCCCGAGTTTAGTCGACCCTTCTACCGCCTGCCGCTCCATACCGTCGCCTCATGTCCACCCCCACCACCCCCGCACTCGTCCCCATGCCCGCCCCCGCGCCGCTCACGCTCGCGCACCCCGCCCTCCGCGCCAAACTCATCCCGCTCGCGCCCGAGCATCACGCCGAGCTCCTCGCCGGCGCACAGGAAGACCCCGCGATCTTCCGCTTCCTGCCGCACGGCTCGTATCACACGCCCGAGGCGATGCACGACTTCATCGACCGCGCGTTGCAGGAACAGGCCGACGCCACGTCCCTCCCCTTCGCCGTCGTCGACACCCTCGGCACCGCCGCGTGGCCCGCCAACACCATCGTCGGCAGCACACGCTACATGGCCATCGACCGCCCCAACCACGCGCTGGAAATCGGCGCCACCTGGTACCGCGCCGGCGCCCAGCGCACCGCGATCAACACCGCGTGCAAGATCCTCCTGCTCACGCACGCCTTCGAGACGCTGCTCGCCCGCCGCGTGTTCCTCAAGACCGACCTGCGCAACGAACGCTCCCAGGCCGCGATCGCCCGCATCGGCGGCGTGCGCGAGGGCGTCTTCCGCCAGGACCGCCGCCTGCCCGACGGCACCTGGCGCGACACCGTGTACTTCAGCATCATCGCCCCCGACTGGCCCGCCGTCCGCGGCCGCCTGCACGCGATGCTCGCACGCTGAGCCGCCAAGCTCCGATCACCGCCACCCCCCGACCGCCGCCACGCCCCGCCCCGGCGCGTACCCTCCGCTCATGGCCAAGAAGAAGCCCGCACCCGCGCAGAAGAACCCCCCCGCACGCCCCTCCAGCAAGGCCGCCCGCGAGCGCGATCAGCGCACCCTCGCCAAACTCGTGAACCTCGCCGAAGGCGTGAGCAAGTCCGCCTTCGCCGGCAAGGAACCCACGATCGAGATCCCCACGCGCACCAAGAGCAACACCATCTGGAACCGCAAACGCGGCATCCTCGAGATGGGCGACGCCGCAGCGGAACGCGAACTGTTCAACCTCAACCAGGCCAAGCAGTTCATGCAGACCATGCTCCACGCCAGCACCATCAAGGACCTCATCAACGCCGACAAGACCAGCAGCCTCCGCGGCGTCTTCTACAAGGCCAAACACACCGTCGCCGGCACAAAAGAGAACACCTTCGACACCCAGGACGAAAGCGACCCCATCCTCGAAGACCTCGAAGTCTCCATGGGCGCACTCCGCGAGGAACTCCACGTCTTCGCCGAGAACCGCGGCTCGATGGTCGGCAACATCACCGTCGTCGACAAGGGCGACAGCATCGACTGCCGACGCATGGGCAGCGGCGGCTACGCCATCCCCAGCATCGTCGAGCCCGACGTGATCCAGTTCGCCAAGTGCGAGGCGAAGTTCGTCCTCCACGTCGAAAAGGGCACCGTCTGGAACCGCTTCAACGAGGACCGCTTCTGGGAACGCAACAACTGCATCCTCACCCACGGCGCCGGCCAGCCGCCCCGCGGCGTGCGCCGGCTCCTGCAACGCTTCAACCAGGAACTCAAGCTCCCCATCATCTGCGTGCTCGACTGCGACCCCTGGGGACATTACATCTACAGCGTCATCAAGCAGGGCTCGATCAGCCTGGCCTTCGAGAGCTCCCGCCTGGCCATCCCCGAGGCCCGCTTCCTGGGCATCCGCTCCAAGGACTACGAGCAGTGCGACCTGCCCGACGCGGTCAAGATCGACCTGACCGACAACGACATCAAGCGCGCCAACGAAATCCGCGCGTACCCCTGGTTCGCCGACAACAAGCAGTGGCAGAAAGAAATCGACCTCCTGCTCCGCAACGGCTTCAAGATGGAAGTCGAATCGCTGATCACCAAGGACATCAGTTACGTCACCGAGCAGTACGTCCCCGAACGCCTCGAAGAAGAAGACTGGCTGGACTGATCCCTCTTCAACCCGAAGGGCCGCTCGCATCTTCTTCAGCCCGAAGGGCTGCCCGTCAGTAGCCGGGGGTCAAGCGAGTCCTCGAGCGCGACCCCCGGAACGCACGCCCACACGGCTCCCGACCCTGAAGGGGTCGGCGTGCGTGCCGTGCCCCAACCACCTCACGAGCGGTCCGTCAGACTGCGCACCAAAGTCCGGCCCCACAACGCACCTTGCCCAACACCCCGGGCGTGCCGCTCGAAGACTCGCCGCACACTCCGGCTACTTACGATTAGGCCTTCCGCCTGCAAGCACTACAACCCCTCACCCCGGACGCCGGACCTGAGGCGTCCTCGCCGAAGGTCCGGATCGCCTTTGCCGCCCAGACGCCCCACCTACACCCCACCCCGCGCATCCCAAGATCCTCCATAACTTCCAATTGGGGGAGGTGGCGAGTCCTCGAGCCGGAGGGGACCCGCGCCTCCGCCAAACGCCCCGACCCTAATCCCCACACACCTTCCGACTTGAACTTTCCCGCAGCACCGCACCGCCAGACCCGTGGCCCACGAGGCGAGCCGTCTGTGATTGCTCCCACTCGACGAATCCCACCGACGCATCGCGAAAGCACGATGAGCCGGTGGTACGGCATTGACCGGCGCTCGTCCCATGCTCCGAGACAAAACTCCGTCAACTGACCATCGAGTGCTGCCCCAGTCGCGGCACTATTGCCAACGATCAATCCGGTCATTGGCCGTTGCTTGTGGCTTAAGGATAGAAACCGAGGATTCTCGTCAGCGGACCAGCGGACGAGCCCATCTTCGCACTCTGCGCGAGCACGGTAATCCAGCCTTCCGACTGTTTGGATCGGCATAACCAATTGGACTTTCGTTCCCAACTGATCTTGTCGGTGGTCCAAGTGGGCTTGACAAGGAAACCCGTATTCGAAAGTCGCTGCCGCGCTGACACCGCCGCTTGGAGGTCGGCGGCCACGCGATCCCTAAACATCGCGACGAACGCCTCACTCACACCCGAGGACGCCAAAGTGAGAGCGAGTTGCTGAACCGAAACTTGAACTCGGGAGTCAGCTAGGAGCAGGTAATCGCTCTCGGCAAACCACAGACTCTTCTGAACATCGAGTTGGAACGTGGTGACAGATACCTCGCCCAGAATGCGAACTACATCGGGCGAGATATTCCAGGTCTTGCTTCCACCATTCTTGATGTGTTCAAGCCCATCGCGGCCGATCACCAAAAACTGCAATCGGAGTCCGTCGAGAATCCAGTAGCCGTCCGAAGACGCCTGGCGACGAAGCTGCGAATCCGCTATTCCGTCGATTTTTGCGCGTCCGCCCACGTCGCTGCGAGTCGACCACCGGGTGACGATGACGCCGCTGCGGTTAATGGTCTTGAGCACCCTCGACTCGGCATCAAAGACGGCGGTCCGGGCCTCATTGGTGGCCTTGGTGTAGGTGGCCATTGCTTCGGCGAATACAACTTCTGGAATCTGATTTGATTGATTCTTAACGCTCGCGTTCTGGAGTCTTGAAACCGCCTGGGTCATCGCGTCGTCAATTGCGTTGAAGTACTCCAACTGTGCTCGCTGGAACTCGCGGATCTCTGCTCGAACCTCGAGAATCTTATCGCCGTCGTGATCATTGCTGGCCGAACCGAACGTGCAGGTGAGCGTATAGGAATCCTCGCCGGGATTCACGCCGACCGCCGTCGTGGCATCCGTTGGATCGGAGAAGTGAATGATGGTCCCCGGAGAGTAGATGGGAATCATCCCGATCACACTCATGACCTCATTGTGCGACAATATCGACCCACGCGGCTCGCGTGTATCGCTCGTGAGGTCCTGCAGCGCTGATCGAAACTGCCCCCGATGAGCAACACACCCGCCAGCAACCAGCGCCATGCAGAGTGTAAGCCCCGAAACGAGCGCAAGGTGTTCGCGACTATGCCGAGCGATTCGCAATTGCGGGCACGCCGAAGAACGATCGAGCGAACAGCGACTGGTTTCGGCTTGCATTACGCCCATAGTGGTTGAACCGTGACTTCGCATTTGACCCTCCTCTCACGACCAGCTACAGCCATGAGAAGCGAGCATACAGCAGAATGGCTGTCGGTGGTCGCCGATCCCGAGAGCTACACCACCTCGCCAAGTAAAGTTTGAGTAAAGATGTGCATGATGGGACATCATCGGCCGATGACTTTGCCGCTTCAACGCACGAGGTGCCCGCCTCTCCCTGACCCCGCAAGACGAAGCAGAACGGAAACGTTCTCACGTGGATGCAGTCGTCCCAAACCTCAATGTCTGTCCCCGATGCTCGGAGATCCGGAACCGCGGTCGCTAAGCCTCGATCCGGTCAAGTTGGAAAGCCGCATACTGAACCGTATACCCCCCTCCCATCCCCTCCTCATTTGACCATTTAGCCATTTGAAATTTTGATCATTTCCCTTCCCCCATCCCCGGCAACCTCTCCAGCGTCCCGTCCCTCGACACACGCAACTGGCCCGTCCGCAGCAAGTAATCCAGGATCGCAAACTGCAAGTCCGTCCGCGCACGATCCCGCGCGTTCCGCGCTCGGCTCAGCGCCTGGGCCGTCTCGACGATCTGCTGCGCCGTCACCTCGTCGCGCTTGAGTTCCTGCTCCTCCGCCCGGCGCTCGGCGATCTGCACGCTCCGTTCCTGAATCTGCAGACTGAACCGCGCCAGCTCGATGTTCCGCACCGCCGAACGCGCATCGACCACCACGTTGTCGCGTGCCTGGCCAAAGCTGCGCTCCGCCGCCTGCGCGCCGATCGTCGCGATCCGCAGGTTGTACGTCTCCACCGTCCGGTCCAGCGGGATCGTCAGCGTCGCCCCGGCGGTTGCAACATTCGATTGCGGGTTGATCAGCGTCGCGTCGCCGAAGGTCCGCGAGTCGTTGTTGCCCATCGTCACCGAGCCGTTCAGGCTCAGGTCCGGCAGCAGGCCGTTGCGCGCGTTCCGCACCGCCCGCCTGCTGTCCTCCACCTGGTCGCGCTGGGTCTGAAGATCCAGCCGATACTGCAGCGCCAGCACCCCCGCTTCCTCGGGCGTCACCTGCGGGTCGGGAATGCTGAACTCCTCCGGCAAAAGTTTCACCGCCTGATCCAGCCCAAGCCCCAGCCGCACCTTGAAGCGGTCCAGCGCCAGAATGTACCGCTCGCGCAGACTCGCCAGCGTCGCCGTGCGCGACAGCACCTCGTTGGATGCAATGTTCTTCTCGAATTCCGCCAGCCGCCCCGCGGCCACCAGCGCCGCCGTGCGCTGCTCGGTCCGGCGCACCAATTCCAGCGCCTCGGTCTCGTTGGCGATCTCCTGCTGCGTCTGCACCAGGTTGAAGTACTCCTGCGAGATATCCACCAGGAACGACCGCCGAAAGTCCTCGAACGCCCGCGCCGCGTACACCAGGTCGCGCTCGGTCTGGATCAGGTTCTCGCGTGCAATATCCCCCGCGCCGCGCAGCAGCGGGATCGTGCCGCTGAGAATCAACTGCGACGTCTGGACATAACTGTCCGTCGCCGCGCCGCGCAACTGGTCCGTCAGCCCGAACAGGTACGTCGCCGCCAACTGCCCGCCGAACGGCAGCCGCTGCGTCACCCCGACGCTGTTGACCACATTCAACGCCGTCGGCGTGGGCAACTCGCTCCCGTACGTCTGCGTCACCGTCGCCGCCACCTGCGCCGCCAACTGCGGGTTCCACAGGTGCCGCTCGCTCAGCACCCGGATCGCCGCGATGAAGTACGTCTCCTCACGCGTGAGCAACTCCCGGCTGGTCCGCTGGGCCTGCCGCAGCGACGCCTGGAGGTTCATCTCCATCGCCCCCTCGCTGTCGGCCGAGTACGACTTGAGCCGCTCATCAATGTCCCGCTTCTCGTCCGCCGCGTCGTACTTCAGTTCCCCCGCCGCCGGGTTCACCGTCCCCGGCGTGCCTCGCCGAGCCGCCGGATCATCCGCCCCGTTCACGTCACCCCAAACGCGGGATGGAGACGCCGTCGCCCCAAGCAGCCCCGACCGCTCCCGAATCAGCGCATCGGTCCGCTGATCCACATCCTCCAAACCCCGCACACATCCCCCGGCGACGAGAAACAGCACCATCGCAGCGGACGCCGCCCCCCGAATCAAGTGATTGGTCGCCCGCATGTTTGGTCTTTGCACGGTCACTTCTCCTGCCACGAGTGGCCCGAGTGTAGCGGGATCCGCGTTCGGCGTTGCTTACCGGCCCCTGTTTACCTATCGTTCATGCGTCGTGGCCGCATCTCGTGGCCTCGACCGCTCCTGCGGTGTCGCGGCGTTCGGCCCACGTCAAGTTTTCGCCGCCCTGCATCCCCCAAAACCGGGAGCCCACCAACCATGGCGGCGATCACCTACGACGGCCAAAGCTTCATGATCGACGGCCGGCGAATCTGGCTTGTCTCAGGCACCGTCCACATGGCCCGCACTCCGCGCGAGCAGTGGGCGGACCTCATCAACACCTGCAAACTCTCGGGCCTCAACGCCATCACCATCCCCGTCGTCTGGGCTCGCCACGAGCCCCGGCCGGGTCAGTTCGACTTCACGGGCGACAACGACCTGAAGTACTTCGTCGAACTCGTCGGCCAGGCCGGCATGTACGCCATCCTCCGCATGGGCCCGTACATCGGCGGCGGCTACGACATGGGCGGCCTGCCCCCATGGCTGCTCACCCTCAAGGACGCCGCGCTCCGCACCGACAACACCGCCTTCCTCGAGGCCACCAGCCGCTTCTTCACCGCCCTGAGCAAGCAGCTCCGCGACCTTCAGGCCACCGCCATCGTCGCCGGGCCCATCGTCCTGGTTCAGAACGAGAACGGCTGGACCTGCGGCGCCGACGAGCTGGCCCAGGATTATCTCGGCGAGCTCGATCGTTACATCCGCGAGGCCGGCTTCGAAGTCCCGATCCTCAACGGCAACGACCTCTGGCAGGGCGTCGAGGGCGAGATCGAGTGCTGGAGCGGGAGCACCAACATGCTCTCCAACCTCCGCCAACTCGCCTCGGTCCGCCCCAGCCAGCCCCGCATCGTCGGCGAGTTCCGCGTCGGCTCCCCGCAGGTCTGGGGCGAGCCCGTCCGCCAGCCCGAGCTCAACGGCGCCTCGATGTCCCCCTCGCAGCTCCAGCGGCGACTGGCCGAGGTCCTCGCCGCCGGCGCTCAGTTCAACATCGAGCCGATGTTCGGCGGCACGAGTTTCGGCTTCTCCGCCGGTCGGCTGGGCAACGCCCCCGCTCGCTTCCTCTGCACCAGCCACGACTGCGGCGCGCCCATCGACGCCGCCGGCCGCCCCGGCCCGCTCCGCGAGCCCCTCCGCCGCGTCGCCATGTTCGCGCGATCCTTCGGCCGCGTCCTGGCGCACCTGGACCCCAAGCGCCAACTCGTTACCATGCTCCCGTCGGAGGAAGCCGGCGATAACGCCGACTCCGGCCCCGTCGTGGTGCACGCCGGCGGCTCGCAGGGCTCGGTCGTCTTCGTCTTCCGCGGCGAACGCCCCGAAAAGCCCGGCAAGGCCTCGCGCCAGGGCGCCCGCCCCGTCCGCCTCCTGCTGCCCAACGGCGAGCAGATCCCCGTGTACACCGGCGAGGACCCCGTCTGCTGGGTGCTGGTCGATGTCCGCCTGGCCGGACGCGCCCAGCTTGATTATTGCAATCTCTCCGCCTTCGCGCTCGTCGGCAAGGCCTTCGTCGTCGCCGGCCCGCGCAACACGCCGGTGCGCATGAGCATCAACGGCTCGCCCGTCGAGGCCACTGTCCCGGCCGATGCAACACCGGAGATCATCGAGCACGAGTCGATGACCATTGTCATCGTCGCCGACGACGACCTGCCCAACGTGCAGATCACCGACGACGCGGTGTTCATCAACGCCGACGCCGTCACGCCCGCAGGCGAGGCCGTCGTGCACACCGCCGATCAGGAAGTCACCCGCATCGGCGCCGACGGCCTGGTCACCACCCTCGTCCACGAACTCGCCGGCGGCTCGTCAAAGCGCAAGCACACCACCACGCCCCCCGCGCCGAGCAAGTCCCGCAAACCCCTGGCCGTTCACAACGCCCACACCGCCAAGGCCGCAGCCGCGGCCGCCGCGGGCAAGG
>VYLX01000095.1_pt1 | contig 18916 bp, 12 predicted proteins | sample 5114181 | NCBI WGS metagenome assembly VYLX01 (sample SAMN12291812, study PRJNA351875) | freshwater metagenome | isolation source: freshwater lake | place: USA: Michigan, Sherman Lake | collected 2011-08-08
AAGGGGGAAGGGGGAAGGGGGGGGCGGGAAGGTGGAACGGGAAGGGGAGTGCCGACCTCACGAAGGGGCCGCCGTGCGCCCGAGCGATGGTTGGGGACTCGTTGGAGATTCGCAGCCTGTGCGGGTTGCCGGATGTGCCGACTTTTCCATCGTTCCGCCCGGCACTCGGGCCTCGGCGGTCGTGTCGATCGGCGGGGCGTGGTTGGATTGTGTTCGGATTTTGGGGTGCGGATGAGGCGTGCGGGCGTGGTGCAAAGGAGCTTTGGAGCGCTCCCAAGGAGCTCGTCACGCGTGACGAGGAGCTCGTCATGCGTGACGAGGAGTTCGTCACGCGTGCAAAGGAGCTCGTCATGCGTGACGAGGAGCTCGTCACGCGTGCAAAATGATTTTGCGCGCGCTCCGAAAAGGGCGGATGGGGGTCGGATCGACGCGTGAACGCGGCTGGATCGCCAGAAAGTCGTGCGTGATGGGCGAGAGTCGGGTTTTGTGCGACCCGGGGGAAGGGAAAGCGGCACAATGCGAACAGAGCGCGTACATGGCAAGACGGCACCGCGGCAAGCCCGTGGACGCCCCGCCGCGCCGCGGCACCCGGGCAAAGGGGTTTGCGAACGGTGTCCGACAGGATCCCGGCCGCTGCCCCGGTCCCCCGCCCGTGCCCACGGGTCCCCTTCGGCCCCACGCCCGGCAAACGAAAAGCCCCGCCGAAGGCGGGGCTTGCAGGGTCTCTGGATTCGGTCGTGAAAGCGAAGGATCCAGCAAAGTGGGCGAGGAGGGATTCGAACCCCCGAAGGCGTTAAGCCAGCAGATTTACAGTCTGCCCCGATTGGCCACTCCGGCACTCGCCCAATGGGGCGGATGCTAGGCCGATGAGCGGCCGGAGGAAAGGGCACGGGTGTCCGTGCCGTGCGTGGGTTCGGCGTCGCGGGCGTGTGCCGAGGGGGACTGCAAAGCCGCCGAGGGGACTCGAACCCCTGACCTGCGCTTTACAAAAGCGCTGCTCTACCAACTGAGCTATGGCGGCGCGGGAACAGTGTAGCCGAGATGATGCCGGGGGTGCCTTCGACACGATGGCGCTGACCCTGGCGTACCGCCGTACCGGCGTACCGTCGGGGTGGCGGGCAAACGACTTCCGGCGGGAACGAAAAACGGTCGGCGTGGCGCCGACCGTCAAGTGCCGAGGGGCGGACTCGAACCGCCGACCTGAGCGTTATGAATGCTCCGCTCTAACCAGCTGAGCTACCTCGGCAGAGGGCCTCAAGGGTAGACAATCGCCCGCGGCTTGGCAAGGACAGGACGGCGTACGGAGCCGATGGCGATGCTCCGCGTGGCCGTTCCACGCTCGCCTGTGCCCCGGGCGTGATTGTCCCGCGATCGACCGGTCGCGTTACTGCGGACCGGCCGGGGGCTGCGGGGTGCCGGGCGGCGCGACCGCCTGCATGGGCATCTGCGGAGTGTGCGCCATGGGCTGGCCCTGCGGCAGTTGCTGCGGCATCTGTTGAGCGTTGTTCCACGCCTGCGGCGCGCCCTGTCCGGGGAGCGCCTGCTGGTAGCCGCTGCCCGTAGGGGGCTGCTGCGCGGCGCGGTTGGCGTCGTCCTCAACGCCGCTGATGCCCTTCTTGAACTCGACGATTCCCTTGCCCAGGCTCTTGCCGACTTCCGGCAGGCGACGCCCGAAGAGCAGCAGCAGCACGGCGAAGATGATGATCAACTCCAGCGGCCCGATGTTCGGGAGAAAGCCAAGGCTCAGCGGGCCGATGCTCGGAATGTTCGCGATCATGCCAGACTCCCGGCGGAACTCGCCGCCGATGCGTTCGACTCCGGGCCCGGAGTGCCCGTACAGCCATGCCGTCAGCACCCGAGCCGATGGTGATGATAGACCTTCGGCACCGCTCCACGCGGCCGCGATCCTCCGGTTCAACGCCGGGGGCGGGGGCTCATTGCCGACCTTCGGGCCGCGCGATTCCCGCGAGCATCTCCGCCGCCTGAACGACGTTGAGCAGCAGCATGGTCACGGTCATCGGCCCCACCCCGCCGGGCACGGGGCTGATCCAACCCTCCTCGCCCAGCGTTCGGCTGACCTGCTCGAAGGCCACGTCACCAACCGTCACCGTCTTCCCATCGGCCCCGGGCACGCGGTTGACCCCGACGTCAACGACGATCGCGCCCGGGCGTACGCAGTCGGCCTCGACGAGGTTCGGTACCCCAGCGGCGCTGACCAGAACGTCCGCCCGGCGCATCACGTCCTTGATCCCCGGCGTCCACTTGTTGCACGAGATGACCGTCGCGTCGGTCCGCATCAGCAGTACGGCGATCGGCTTGCCCACCACATCGCTCGCGCCGACGACCACGGCGTACTTGCCCCGGAGCCCGCCCTCACGCGCGATGCCCGTGCTCTCGATCATCTTCACGACGCTCAGGCCCGTGCAGGGGGCCAGCGACGAGCGCCCGTAGACGACGTTGCCGATGTTCGCGGGGTTCACGCCCTCCACGTCCTTCTCCGGCGCGATCAGCCGTTGCACTGCGTACGCGTCGACACCCGCGGGCAGGGGCAGGTGCACCATGATGCCCGTGACCTCCGGCTGGGTGTTGAGCAGGAGCACCCGACCGGCGATATCGTCGAACGTCGCGGTGCTCGGCAGCGAGTGCAGGCGGTAGTCGATCCCCACGCCGGCGCAGGCCTTGCCCTGGTTGTGGGCGTACACGTGGGCCGCGTCATCCTGCCCGCCGCAGATCAGCGCGTCGAGCCGAACCCGCAGGCCCTGCTCGGTCAGCCGGCGCACGCGATCGGCGATGTCGGCCTTGTGCCGAGCGGCGAGGGCGCGTCCGTCGATGATTCGTGCGGGCATCGACGCATCATAGCGACAAGGCCCCATGCGGCCACGTCGGGCTGTTGCCACGTCGGCAGCGCGGTACCGATGCACCCCGTGCCGAGCGCCGCCACTACACTCCGGCCGTGAGCCACATCAATCGCATCCGCGAACTCCGCTCGCTCCTTGATCGCGCCAACCGCGCGTATTACGTCGACGCCAGCCCCGTCATGGCCGACGCGGAGTATGACCGCCTCATGAGCGAACTCATCGCCCTGGAGGCCCTGCACCCGGAACTGGCCGACCCCGCTTCGCCGTCTGTCCGCGTTGGCGGCGAGCCGATCGAGGGCTTTACGCTCGTCCGCCACGAACTGCCCATGCTCTCGATCGCCAACGTCTACGACGCCGCGGGGCTCCGCGAGTGGCACGAGCGCATGCTCCGCGCGCTGCCCGAGGGATCGCCCGCGCCGGCGATCGTCGCCGATGCGAAGGTCGACGGCGTTGCGATGAGCCTGCGGTACGAACAGGGGGTCCTGGTCCGCGCCGTCACCCGCGGCGACGGCGTGCAGGGCGACGACGTGACCGCCAATGTACGCACCATCCGCGGCGTGCCCCTGAGACTGGCGGGCCCCGCGCCCGATGTGCTCGAAGTTCGCGGCGAGGTCTTCATGCCGTGGACCGAGTTCGAGCGCATCAACGCCCGGCGACAGGCCGACGGCGACGAACTGTTCATGAACCCGCGAAACTCGACCGCGGGCACCCTTAAGCAACTCGACCCCCGCGTCACGGCCTCGCGCCGGCTCTCGTTTGTTGCCCACGGGCGGGGGGTGATCAGTGACGCGTCCTTCGCGCCGTCGCACTCGTTGTTCATCGATCGCCTGCGTGCCATGGGTATGCCCGTCAACACGCCCCTGGCCCTCTCATCAGACTTCGGTGCCGTCGTAGAGGCAATCGAGAACTTCGACAAGGCCCGCCACGACGTGGACCACGCCACCGACGGCGTGGTCGTCCGACTCAACGACCAGGCGCTCTGCGACACGCTCGGCGTGACGAGCAAGAGCCCGCGATGGGTCGTCGCGTTCAAGTTCCCGGCTGAGCGTGCGACGACCACGCTGCTGCGCGTGGACTTCCAGGTCGGAAAAACCGGCAAGATCACGCCTCGCGCCACGATGGAGCCCGTGCTCCTTGCCGGCACCGTCGTGCAGCACGCCACGCTCCACAACCTCGGCCGAATTCAGGACGCGCCGACCGAGACCGACGGCGTGCGCACCGACATTCGCCTGGGCGATACGGTGTTCATCGAGAAGGCCGGCGAGATCATCCCGTATGTCGCGGGCGTGGTTCTGAGCAAGCGACCGAAGACCGCCACGCGCATCGCCGCGCCGAGCGCATGCCCGACGTGCGGCGGCCCGGTCGACATCGATCCGCCCGAGGCCCATGCCGACCCGACGCTCGAGACGCAGCGATTCTGCGTCAACCCCTCCTGCCCAGCGCAGATGCGCGAGCGTCTGATCTGGTTCGCGGGTCGCAAGCAGATGGATATCGACGGCCTGGGCGAGAAGACGATCGATCAGATTCTCGGCTCGGGCACGATCCCGCTCGCGTCGTTCGCGGACATCTTCAGGCTCCGCGATCATCGCGAGGCGCTGCTGTCGCTGGACCGCATGGGCGAGCGCAAGGTCGACAATCTGCTGGCAGGAATCGAACAGGCCAAGGCCCGCGGCATGGCCAAACTCCTCGCCGCGATGGGCATCCGCCATCTGGGCGAGTCTACCGCCAAGGGACTGGCCAAGGTCTTCCCGAGTGTTGACGCGCTCCTTGCCGCCGACGAGCCGCAGTTGCGGCCGAAGGCGTGCTCCAAGGCCGAAGCCGAGCGGCTCGGCATGAGCCCGTTGCCCAAAGACAGGCCCGAGACGGGTCTGGGGAAGGACACCGCGCCGATCGTGCATGCGCTGCTGCACTCGCCGCAGATCGCGGGTGTGCTGCGCGAACTTGCGGAACTGGGTGTATCGATGGACTCTCGCCACCACGCGCCGGCCGCCGCACGCCACGTCGGGAGCGCGGGCGAGCAGGAGGCGGGGCTCTTTGCCGGCACGACCGGCGAAACGCCCGCACCCGGTGACCGCGATCTGGCGTCCGGTCCGCACCCGGCCTTCGCGGGTAAGAAGATCGTCATCACGGGGACGCTGGAGAGTTTCGAACGCGAGGCGCTCAAGGACGTTCTCGAAACACTCGGGGCGAAAGTCACCGGCTCGATCTCGGCCAGCACCTCGCTACTGATCGTCGGCGCAGAGGCGGGCAGCAAACTCGAGAAGGCCCGCGAACTGGGCGTGGCGACTATGGACGAGCCCGCGCTTCTGGCTGCGCTGGCTCAGGCGGGCGTCCGCCGATAACCTCACCCGGCAACGGCCCGGGCAGGCGGAGTTTCCTGTGCTCGGCCCGTCGAGCGTTGCACGACGGGCGATCGGGCCGATACACCCATCGGACGCACGCGGAGCGAGCATGCAGAACGTCGAGTACAAGGCCGAACTGCGTGACCTCGCCCTGGCGCGCCAGATCTGCCGCGCGATCCGTGCGCCGCTGGTCGCGTCGCTGTGGCAGACCGACACGTACTACAAGCTCGCGACGGGCCGGCTCAAACTCCGACAGACGGAGGGCCTGCCTGACGAGGTCATCCACTACGAGCGCGACAACAACGCCACCGCGCGGATCAGCAAGTTCACGATCTACGCCCGCGCCGAGGCCGACGAGCGCTTCGGCCCGAACCCCGGCCCGGTCTGGGTCGTCGTCCGCAAGATGCGCGAGGTGTACATGCACGACCACGTGCGGATCCACCTGGATCAGGTCGAGAACCTCGGCTCGTTCCTGGAGTTCGAGGCGCTGGTCACGCCGAGCCACAACCTGGTGAAGGCCTTCGGAGCGGTTGAGTCTCTGCGTCAGGAGTTCGCGCACGCGATGGGCGAGGCGGTGTCGGCGTCGTACAGCGATCTGCTCGCTGCGCAGATCGACGGTCCGGCCGAGCACTTTGATGCCGACAACCCCGGTCGCCTGCCCGGTCTCTAGACGCCTGGGAATGACCGCGCTTGCCCCGGAGCGGTGGGGGTGCAACCATATTGATGAGTCTCGATATGCTCACCGAAGGCTGCGCAGACTGCGTACGCTCGGATTGATCACCATCACCCAACGGAGCACCCCATGAAGCCCATCGCCGAATCCACGCTGAGCGACGCCCTGAACTGGCGCTACGCCGTGAAACTCTTCGACCCCAGCCGCAAGATTCCCGAAGCGACGTGGACGACCCTGGAGAAGTCGCTGGTGCTTTCGCCGTCGAGCTTCGGGCTCCAGCCGTGGAAGTTCATCGTCGTCAAGGACGCAGCGCTCCGCTCCAAACTCCGCGAGCACAGTTGGAACCAGCCGCAGATTGTCGATGCGTCGCATCTGGTCGTCTTTGCCCGTCGCACGACGCAGACCCGCGCGGACGTTCAGCGTCTCATCGACAAGATGGTTGAGGTCCGCAACATCCCCGCGGCGTCGCTGGACGGGTACAAGGGCATGATGCTCGGGTTCATCGAGAAGCCGGCGTCCGGGTTCGATGCGGGTGTGTGGGCGTCGCGCCAGGCGTACCTTGCTCTGGGCGTGTTCCTCACCGCCGCGGCGGCCCTGGGCGTCGATGCCTGCCCGATGGAGGGCATCATTGCGCCGAAGTACGACGAACTGCTGGGCCTCGCTGGCACGGGGTACACGACGCAGGTTGTCGCGACCGCGGGCTATCGCAGCGACAAGGACGACCTTGGCCGAGCGGCCAAAGTCCGCTTCGACCATGCGGAAGTGATCGAGTACCGCTGAGCCGACGCTCGCAACAGCACGCACGCAGCAACACGCACGCGGATCACGCCGACCCGGGGCCAGCCCACGCCCCGGGTCGTTTCATTCGGGCTGATCGTCCACAGGCTCGCCCGCGGCCTTGGCCGCCGCACGCCGGGCACGCTCAAGGAACCGCTTTTCACGCTCGATGCGCTCGTGCTTGTTGCGGATCGCCCATCGGCAACTCGACCCGAGCGAGCAGACGCCGACAAAGAACGGGAAGATCGGCACGAACATGATGCCCGTCAGAAAGAACAGCAGCAGGCCGCCGAAGCCCTTCGTCCCCGACGAGAGCAACGCGAAGAACTCCACGGTGAGCATCGAGAGCGCGTACCCGCCGCAGAGAATCGGCACCGCAAAGACGCCCGTTCGGAACCGCGCGGTCGCGAAGTCATCGCGAAGAAACTCCGCGATGTCGTAGAGCGCCAGACAGACCGGGATCATCGACGCCCCCGCCAGCAGCACCAGCGCCGATGCGATGTACCCCACCAGCTTGCCGTCCGAATCCGACGGCCCGCCCAGCAGCATCGACACGCCGATCGTCGCGAGCACCAGCAGCCACGCCCACGGCGAAGCACGGCTCAGCAGCGCCAGCGACCGGACCCGCTGGGTGCGCATGTTCGCGAAGGGCGAGGGCGTCCCCGCCGCCGCCGGTGCGTGATGCACCGTCAGCAGCCACTGTCCGGCCGCCCAGATCAGCAGCGCCAGCACCGCCGCCGCGCCGTACCGCGCGAGCACCGCATAGAACGGCCCGAGGTCCATGCGGATCCACAACTGCGATCGCAGGACAATAAACACCCACCCCGCCAGCATCGCGAGCGCAAAGCCGACCAGCCCGACCTGCATCAGCGTCGCGGCACGCGCGAGCAGGCGAAGATCCTCATCTGTCGCGCTGAGCACCGGCAGCGCCCGCAACTGCGACGCGGACTTCCTCGGTCCCCTGGGCTTGCTCGGCTCGCTGTCCGCGGGCGGATCCATGCTCAGCACATCGCCGCCGAACGGCGTCCCGCACTCCGGGCACCGCCCGGCCATCGGCAGGCCGGTCACGTCGTACCCGCAGCGTCCGCAGGACGAGCCCGGGCCCATCATCGAGCTTTCGCCGCGTGCCTTCGCCGCCGACTGCCGGAGGAATCTCGGGTCAACGACCATGCTGCTCCATTCGTCTCAGGCGGTCGCGCGGTTGCCCATCTCCGCCCGCACCACGCCCACCGCACCGCGGAACATCGCCAGCCCGGGCGTATCGCCCGCTCGCTCATCCGCGGTCAATCGCGTCCAGAACGGATGCCGCGTCCAGTCGAGGAATCGCTCGGGGTGCGGCATGAGCCCGAAGATCCGGCCGGTCGCATCGCAGATTCCCGCCACGTCGTCCTCCGACGCGTTGGGATTGTCGCCCTTTGCGTACCGCACCGCGATCATGCCGCGGGACTTGAGGCCGGCCATCACGCCGGCGTCGCGCGCGACGAATCGCCCCTCGCCGTGGGCGATTGGCAGCATGCTCGCCGGGCCGGTGAGCCCCGCACGCGCCAGGTCGCGCGTCCAGATGCACACCGACGACGCGTCGTACTGCACGCCGCACCATCGGTCGATGAAGCGACCGCCCTCGTTGAAGGTGAGCGACACCTGCTGCTCCGCGGGCGAAGAGGGAAGCTCGCCGTCTGTCGGCCCGGGCAGCAGGCCCGCCTGCACGATGATCTGGAACCCGTTGCACGCGGCGATCATCGCCACGCCGCGCTTGGCAGCGGCGCGCAGCGCCGGGTAGAGCCGCTGACGCAGCCGCAGCGCGAAGACTCGCCCACTGGCCACATCGTCGCCGTAACTGAACCCGCCGGGGAAGCCCAGCAGGTGCGCACGCTCCAGAATCGCCGGATCGTCGACCAGCGCATCGAGGTGCACCAGTTCGGCGTCCGCTCCGGCCAGGCGGAAGGCCCGGAGCATCTCCGCATCGCAGTTCGTGCCCGGCGCACGCACCACCAGGGCCAGCGGCCGCTGCTGTTCCGAGTCAACCGCGATCGGCGGACGTTGCATCTGAACGCTCATAGCCCGATGGTAGGAGCGGTGACCGGCGCGACGAGCGTCGCGCTACATCAGTTTGGGCGTCGGTATGCCCAGCACATTCTCCAGAGCGTCCACGAGCACTCGCTCTGTGAGTTGGCAGAGCCGCAAGCGGGCCAGACGCGTTGCGTCGTCCGCCGCCAGCACGGGGCACTGATCGAAGAACACGCTAAAGGCGTTGGCGAGGTCGTAGATCATTCCGCAAAGACGATGGGGTTCGAGCGTGCGCTCCACATCGAGCACCGCGCCGGGATATCGCAGAAGGGCCAGCGCAAGCGTCTTCTCTGCCGGGGCGGCCGGTGCGAACGCCGCTTCAGCGGTGAGCTCGGGGATCCTCAGCCCCTGCACTTCCGCCTTGCGGAAGATCGAACGGATGCGAGCCACCGCGTAAAGCAGGTAAGGCCCCGTGTCCCCCTCGAACCTCACCATCTCATCCAAGTTGAAAACATAGTCCTTTGTGCGCTCGATGGACAAGTCCGCGTAGCGGATCGCCGCGATGGTGGTAGCACGCGTGATTTCGCCAGCCGCGGCCCGGCGCATAGTCTGCATGAGGACCAGTTCCGCATGGCGCAGCGCCGCAGAGGCTGTGGTGCCCGGTATGACGGCCGCCTCCCCAGCGCTCAGGTCCCCCAATCTCCTAGATACCTCGTTTTCGGCCCGCTCGGTCGCTTGCTTGAGCAGGTCCGCAAGCTTCACCGACTCGCCCGTGCGAGTCTTGAACGGCCTGCCGTCCTGACCCAGGATCGTGCCGAAGCCCGCGTGGTCCAGTTGCGTCCGCCCGCCATCGGGCCGGTCGGCGTACCCGGCCTTGACGCACCCGGCGAAGACCTGCGCAAAGTGCAGGCTCTGCCTGGCGTCGACGCAGTACACCACGCGGTCGGCCTTGAGCGTCTGCACCCGATGGCGGATCGCGGCCATGTCTGTCGTCGCGTACAGGTACGCGCCGTCGCGCTTGCGCACGATCACCGGCTCGCGGATCCCCACGTCCTCAAGACGGATCACCAGCGCGCCGTCGCTGATCTCCGCGACGCCGCGGGATTCCAGGTCCGCGACCAGCGGGGCGAGCGCCTCGGCGTAACTGCTCTCGCCCGCCGAGTGCTCCGGGCGTACATCCGCGTTGAGCATCCGGCACGCCTCAAGGCACGCGGCCATCGTCACATCGCTGATGCGCTGCCACACCGCCACGGTCGCCGGGTCGTGATTCTGCAGCAGGCTCAGCACGCCACGCGCAGCGCGGTCCTCCTCCTCGGCCCCCGCGACCTGCTCCTCCAGTTCCGCCAGAGCCTTCGGCCCCATGTGCCACTTCCGCGCCGCCTCCAGACCGCGCTTGTCGGCATCGCACGCGGCCTTGGCGTCCTTGTACGCCCGGTCCAGATCATCGAGCGTGATCGTGCTCAGATCCATCTTTCCCGCGTCGCGCAGCGCGATCACGCGGGCGGTCACCATCGCGATCGGCAGGCCCCAGTCGCCCACGTGGTTCTGGCGGATCACCCTGTGCCCGCGCCGCTCGAAGACCCGCGCCAGCGTGTCGCCGATGACCGTCGAACGGATGTGCCCGACGTGCATCTGCTTGGCGAGGTTCACGCCGCAGAGGTCCACGACGATCGTTCGCTTCTCGCTCGGGCCCACGGTCAGCCCCATGTCCTTCGTGCTCAGCCCGCCGAGCAGACGGCCCAACGCGTCGGCACGCAGCATGACGTTGATGAACCCCGGCCCGGCGATGCTCGCCTCGCTCAGCGGCTCGGCCAGATCATCGAGCTTCACGGCCGCGAGGATGGCCTTGGCCACGTCCCGGGGCGGCTTGCCCACGAGTTTGCTCAGGCTCATCGCGGCGTTGCACTGAAAGTCGCCGAACTTCGTGTTCTTCGACGCGGCCACCAGCGGGTCGGCCCCCGCATGCTCGGGAAATGCCGAGGCGATCGCATCGCTGAAGCGCTGGCGGATGATCAGGACGGGATCGGGGGTCTGAGACAAAGCGGGCCTCGCTGACGTGAGTGTTCCGAGTCGGCACCATCACCACAATCGTCGCCCTCGGGCTCGATCGTTGGCGCGCCAGAACGCCCACGCCGTCACGCTGTGCGACAAACTCCGCTTCGAGCCGCCGCTCAGTTGGCGTAGCTGCTCATCGGCGGGCAGGTGCAGACCAGGTTCCGGTCGCCGTACGGATTATCGATGCGCCCGACAAACGGCCAGAACTTCGCGTCCCGCAGCCACGCCGCGGGATACCCCGCCTTGCTGCGCGGGTACGGGTGCGTCCACGTGTCGCCGCTGAGGTGCGCCACGGTGTGCGGCGAGTTCTTCAGGACGTTGTCCGCCCGGTCCGCCTCGCCGCGCTCGACTTCCGCGATCTCCTTGCGGATGCCGATCAGCGCATCGCAGAAGCGGTCGAGTTCCTCTCTGGGCTCGCTCTCGGTCGGCTCGATCATCAGCGTGCCCGCGACGGGCCAGCTCATCGTCGGCGCGTGGAAGCCGTAGTCCATCAGCCGCTTGGCGATGTCCTCGGGCTTGATGCCCGCGCTCTTGTCGAACGGGCGGCAGTCGATGATGAACTCGTGCGCACACAGCCCGTTCTGGCCCTTGAACAGCACGTCATAGTGGCCGTCCAGCCGCTTGGCCATGTAGTTCGCGTTCAGGATCGCGATCTGCGTCGCGCGCCGAAGGCCCTCGGCGCCCATCAGCGCGATGTACACCCACGAAATCGTCAGGATGCTCGGCGAGCCGTACGGCGCAGCGCTGATCGGCCCGATGGCCTTGGCCCCGGCCGACCCCGGCGCGACGACCGGATGCGTGGGCAGGAACGGCACGAGGTGCCTGGCGACGCCGATGGGGCCCATGCCCGGGCCGCCGCCGCCGTGCGGGATGCAGAAGGTCTTGTGCAGGTTCAGGTGGCAGACGTCGGCCCCGATGAAGCCCGGGCTCGTCAGGCCGACCTGCGCGTTCATGTTCGCGCCGTCCATGTACACCTGCCCGCCCGCGTCGTGCACCAGTTGGCAGACCTCGCGGATGCCCGCCTCGAACTTGCCGTAGGTCGACGGGTAGGTGACCATCAACGCACCGACGCGGGACTTGTTGGCCTCGATCTTGGCCTTGAGGTCGGCCAGATCGATGTTCCCGTCGGCGTCGTTCTTGACGGGCACGACCTTGAACCCCGCGATGACGGCCGAGGCGGGGTTGGTGCCGTGGGCCGAGTCGGGGATCAGGCAGACGTCGCGGTGCGCGTTGCCGGTGGCGTGAAGGTACGCGCGGATGACCATCAGCCCGGCGTACTCGCCCTGGGCGCCGGCATTGGGCTGAAGGCTCACGCCCGCGAAGCCCGTCACGTCGCTGAGCCACTTCTCAAGATCCGCGAACATCTTCTGATACCCGCGGGTCTGGTCCACCGGCGCGAACGGATGGATCCGCCCGAACTCGGGCCACGTGACCGGGATCATCTCGCTGGTGGCGTTGAGCTTCATCGTGCACGAGCCCAGCGGGATCATGCTCTGGGCAAGGCTCAGGTCGCGGCCCATGAGTTTGAAGATGTAGCGGAGCATCTCGCTCTCGCTGTGGTGCTGGTTGAAGACCGGGTGAGTGAGGTAGCCCGACGAACGGGCGAAGAACGCGGGGACCGGCGCGACCTCGCGGGCCAGCGCATCGATGTCCTCATTGCCCGTGCCGCCGAAGGCCGCCAGCAGGTCGCGGATCATGCCGCGGTCGGTGCACTCATCGAGGCTGATGCCGACGCTGCCATCGCCGAAGTTCCGCAGGTTGATGTTGCGTTCAACCGCCGCGGCGATGACCTGCTGGGCGGTGCGCCCGGCGGGCGTGACGCGCAGCGTGTCGAAGACCAGGTCCGCGTCGTTGATCGCGTGGCCGAGTTTCCGGAGGCCGATCCGCAGCGCCCCGGCGTACACCCGCACACGCTCGGCGATCCGGCGCAGGCCCTCCGGCCCGTGATAGACCGCGTACATGCCCGCGATGATCGCCAGCAGCGCCTGGGCGGTGCAGATGTTGCTCGTGGCCTTGTCACGCTTGATGTGCTGCTCGCGCGTCTGGATGGCCATGCGAAGGGCCGTGTTGCCGTGCGCATCGCGCGAGACGCCGATGATCCGCCCCGGCAGCCGTCGCGCGTGCTCGCTCCGCGTGGCGATGAACGCCGCGTGCGGCCCGCCGAAGCCCATCGGCACGCCGAACCGCTGCGCTGAGCCGACGACCACGTCAGCCCCCCAGCCGCCCGCCGCCTCGCCCGGCGCTCGCAGCAGCGTCAGCGCCAGCAGGTCCGTCGCGGCCACAACCTGCGCGCCGCCGGCGTGCATCGTCTTGGCCAGCCCCTCGTAGCACTCGACGCGCCCATCGGTCGCGGGATACTGCACCAGCACGCCGCAGACGCCCGACAGGTCCACATCCTTCATGCTCGGCCCGGCGGGGCGTGCTGGCGTCTGATCCGTCAGCGGCACATCGCGCGTGTCGATGAGCACCACGTCGATCCCCAGCCCCTCGGCCCGCGTGCGCACGACCTCGATCGTTTGCGGATGGCAGTCCTTGGCGACCAGGAACCTCCGCCGCGTGTTGCCCGCCTCGTGGCCCCCCGCGATGCCGAAGCACATCGCCATGGCCTCCGCCGCGGCGGTGCCCTCATCCAGCAGGCTCGCGCCGGCCAGCGGCATGCCGGTCAGGTCGCTGACCAACGTCTGAAAGTTCAGCAGCGCCTCGAGCCGGCCTTGGGCGATCTCGGCCTGATACGGCGTGTACTGCGTGTACCACCCCGGGTTCTCAAGAATGTTCCGCAGGATCACGCCGGGCGTGATGGTGTCGTGGTACCCCATCCCGATCGCCGACCGCACCACGCGGTTCTGCGATGCGATGGCCTTGAACTCCGCCAGCAGCGCCGCCTCGCCCGCGGCCGAGGCCAGTTCGCCCATCAGCAGCGTGCCGCGGCCGCCCATCTGCCGACGATCTCGGATCGCCTCCGGAACCACGGCATCGGTGAACTTCTCCAGGTCGCTGTACCCGAGGCTCTCGAGCATCACCTGCACATCCGCCTCGCTGGGGCCGATGTGACGATGAACAAACGTGTCCGAGGCGTTGAGCAGGCCCAGGCCGTTGCCCGGCCCGGCCGGTCGCCCGGCGGCCCCGTTGGTCGGGTTGATCGTGACGGAAGGGCGAGTCTGGGCGGTCGTCATGGCGGTGTTCCGTGCGTGCGAGGCCGAGCCGAAAACTCGGCCCAAGCCGGGGTGCTGAGGAGGGTTCGTGAGTCTAGGACGAGGCGACGGCCCGAAGCAGTCAGGCCTGATCGATCCGCAGGTCGGCGGCGACCTGCCGGGACGACCGCCCGCCCCGGGTCACTTGGCGACGCGCTGGGTACTGAATTCCGCCGAGGAGCGCCTTCGTCGTATCGTGAACATCGCTTCCTGACGGCCTTTGGCGCCGCCCGAGCGTGTGTCGACCGTTCGTGGGCGAGGCCGCCCGCTCCGCGTCGTCAATCATGTGGCCGTTGCGGTCGTACTTCGGCGTCGCCGCGACCGCAGGCGCGGCGCGATCCCCTGTCACAGTCCTCAAGGCTACCGGTCGGGTGAGTTCTCACCTCCCGCAGACTCGGAGAGGCCGATGAACACGCGGATATCCTCGCCTGCCCGTTCACCGCTGAACGGCCCGAGAACGAGCGGGGACCACGTAGGCATATCTGCCCGTGCTTGAAGTCGAACCGGCGGCACCATGACGATGTGAGATGATTCGATCACCTCTGCTTTGCGGCTGTCGACGTCAAGCACTCGTGACCGTATATCTGCCCAACTGACAAGTGCGAATGTTCCGTCATCATTTCGGTGCAGAAGTGAGTAACCCTTTGCGTCATGGCCCACGGCTACGAGATTCTGCATCGCCCAGCGGTCAAGCGGCTCCAGAGTGGACAACAGCTGGAAATCGGGACTCCACAACGGCTCTACCCCAATCGGATGGATCAAAATGTATGTGAGGACAATGCCCTGACGTCCTGAATCATGCCGACCAGCCGGTCGCCAGCCGACGAGTTGAAGAAGAGAAGTGCTGTCTGTGCCATCGTTCAGGACTGCGCGTTGCGCGGCGGCCAGTGCTGCGATCGCAAGAGCGCGAGCGTCCTCATCGGAGATCTCTCCGTCGATTCGGATCACCGGTGCTCCGGTCGCGTCGATCGGAACCGGCTCACCGGTCGTCGTCGTGTTGCCGCCGGTGTTCGGACCGCCGGGTGGCGGCGGAGCCGATTGCTCCCGGCAGCCGATCGTGGCGGGCGAGGCGGATGCCGCGAGCACGATCAGCGGCACGATCAAGCGACGGTCCATGATTCTCTCCATGAGCATTGCTCGGTCCTGGGTGACGATTCGGGTGCGCGGCACCGGTTGGCCTCCTTCACGTGCGGCCGGGTTGTCGGGTCTGGCGGGGCGGCGACGAGCCGGTGCGTTCTTGCTTGGGCGTTCGACCAACACGGGGACGGTTCCTTGTACGCTGGACCAGCGGCACCGCACAGCACCGACGCCACGATCCCTAGAATGTCAGGAGGTAGACGTTACAGCCGCGAGGCATCGACTCCTGAAAAATCTCTGATGGAGAAGTCGTACAGCCGTTAAAACACCATACAAAACAATAGAATTGAGGAACACAGCAAGGACAAAAGATCCCCATCTTGGACTTAGCGGCAGCGCATGATTTGCACCAACCATCCAAACTGGTGCTCGAAGCGCATCGACGAAAAACAACTCACTTGTAGGGCCGTCCGAACCTACAGTCCAGACGCGATAGGTCGCATAGCCGAGATAAGGAAAAGGGAACCCAAACTCACGAACAAAGCCCTCCCGCGCTTCACGCCCGCTCGACACTGCGAGACTTATGGACTTCTCCATCAACCTCCTGATCGGGGGCTCCGCAACCCACGCTGGCTCGGGGCGCCATCGCTCCGAGTCGGCGTCATTAAAGTCCCACACGATGTCGCGATGAAACCAACTTTCGACGGATCCCACAGCTATGCCGCGGCCGTCAACTGCTGTCCGCGAGTGCACCATATCTTGCTCACCAAAAACCATTCGCAGCGACGGAATCGCCGCCAGTGACCAGGCGATGCAGACGGTCAAGAGTGCGCCAGAAACACCATAAACCGTAGTGTGCGCCGCAATAGTTCGAATCATAGTTCTAACCATATCTATTCTCTATAGCCCAGGGTGAAACTTTGGTTGACCTGGCAATGATCTCGGATCGCCCCAGCAGGAGGGGGCCGTGGCACCGGTTGCACTCCTCGACGTGCCACCGGTTCGTCGGGCTTGGGGGGTGGCGACGAGCCGGTGCGTTCTTGGTTGAGCGTTCGATCAACACGGGGACGGTTCCTTGTTCGCGGGCCCAGCCACACCGGCTCCACGCCAAAGCCCTCGAAGTCTATCTTGCGGTTTCAGTGCCACGCTTCCACTACACCCACGAATCAATAGTCCCTATACCAGCCTTCCGAGCTCCTTGACCTAATAAAATGTGCAGGATAATGAAACTCGCCGTCTCCGAACGACAATTGGTACTGATCTCGCTGAGCATTGACGACGTACCGCCACGTCCTGGTTCCGGCAACGGGCGGCAACAAGGCCGGAAGGTACCCTGGAACCAAATCCGCCAATTGTAAGGGATACGATCCCTTGGCCTTCAAGTATGCTTCGAGCGCCACAACAATCGCATCACCGCGTCGTTCCGACTCAGCAGTTAAGTACGTCGCCATGCCGGCGGAATCCACTTGTTGAGCCAGCAGGTAGCTTCGCGTCTGAACAAACGCATACATCAGAACGGCTACGAACACGACCGCAGTCAAGCCAACAATGTGAGCATACCTCATTCCCTTCATATCATAGTTCTCTTAAGGAATCGCGGGCGTGGCACCGGTTGGCTGCTTGGACGTGCAGCCGGCTTGCCGGGCTTGAGGGGTTGCGGCGAGTCGGTGCTCTCTTGCTTGGACGTTCGATCAACACGGGGACCGTTCCTTGTTCGCGGGTTTGGTTCGCCGTGGCACCCGCGCCCCCTCCGCCGCGAAGACTCGCCCCCCAGCACCTACCCCGATTGGAATCGGGGGAGCATCTTCTGGGGGTCGCGTGAGAGTGTACAGGGTTCCGGTGGTTTGTGGTGGGCAGACGGGAGCGCCGCGGGAGCCACCAATCCCCGCAGCGGACCGTGGTTCGGCATGAGCGCGATCCCCTCAACCGCCCGCTGGATCTGGGCACCCGCCAGCGGCGGCCCCGCATCGGGCCGCCGGTTTTCTCAGATCCCGGGCTTGCGCTCCGTGGGCGTGGGCTCTTCGTTGGTGGCGGAGTCAGAGGCATGGTACTGGCAGAAGGCGCGGTAACCCTCGGTGCCCATGTAGCGCTCGATGTGCCGGCGTGGGGCGCGAAGAAGATCGACGACGATGAGGCCGTCGAGGGCGTCGCCGAAGGCGGGATCGACGTTGAAGCCGATGAGGTGGGCGCCGAGGCGGAGGTATTGGCGGAGGAGCGTCGGGACGCCGCGGTTCTGCGGGTCGATGGCGGCGACGAGGCGGTCGGCATCCTCCAGCGTGGTGATGGTTTCGCAGGCCAGTTCGGTTTCGCGGTGGCGGAATCGGCTGAAGCGTGGTGGCGTCGTGGGGCGGGCGAGGGCCTTGAACTCGCCGGGGCCGAAGGCTTCGGTCAGGAAGCGGACCAGGAGTTTGCGGGTAATGGAGGGGTAGGCGTCGGAGATGCTGGCGGCGCCGAAGAGCATCCGGTATCGCGGGTTGGCGACAATGAATCGGCCGATGCCCTCCCACAGAAGCAGGAGTGCGAGCGGATGTCGATGGTACTCGGCCCGGATGAAGGACCGGCCCAGTTCCAGGCCGGGCGTGAGCGCGGCGAGATGGCGCTGGTCGTAGCGGAAGAGCGTGGCTGTGTAAAGACCGGCGGGGCCATTGGCGGGGACGAGTTCATCTGTCAGACCCAGGCGATAGGAGCCGACGAGCCTGCGGGCGCGGTCGTCGTAAATGAACAGGTGGCGGTAGGACTGGTCGAAGGCGTCGAGGTCGGTCGCCTTGCCTGTGCCCTCGCCCACGTCGCGAAAGGTCAGTTCGCGGAGACGGCCGATCTCGGCGAGCGTGACGGGGATCTCGGCCGCGGCTGCGATCATGACGCGGAAGTCGCCCTTGGCGATGAGTGTGCGATCGTCCGCGAGGCGGTTGATCTCGCGGTGGATGGGTTCGTGGTCGGGCTCCGGGGCGATGGGGCTCATCGCGGCGGCGGTCGCGGCCTTTCGGGTCCGGTCGGACATGAGGTAGGTCCGGGCGCGGAGATAGGCAGAGGTGCTCGCGTCGGAGTCGAATCGGGTCAGGTCGGCGGTGGCGATAGGGCTGCCGATGCGAACGGCGATGGTCGCGTTGCGCTTCCGGAGCATCTCCGTGGGGAGCATGACGGTCCGGAGCATGGGGTGGAGTCGGCCCAGGGTCTGAAAGAGCCAGCTGTTGCGCGCGTCGAAGCAGACGGGGACGACCCGGGCGTTGGTGAGACGGGCGAGCATTGCGACGGAGGGAGACCAAGGGCCGTCGGAGACCTCGCCATCGCGGAAGCGGAGACGGGAAACTTCGCCCGCGGGAAAGGTGGCGATGGCGTGGCCGGCCCGGAGCCATGCGAGCGCGCTGCGGAGTGCGGCGATGTTGGATGAGCCCGACCGGGCGAAGACGTCGACGCAGAGCAGGTGCTCTCGGAGCTCGGGGACGATGGCGAGCATGGCGTTTGCCAGGAGCCGGTTGTCGGTGCGGACCTTGCTGATGAGTTCGAGGAGGATCAGGCCGTCGATCGCACCGAGGGGGTGATTGGCGACGATGATGACCGGTCCCGTAGCGGGGATGCGGGCCAGGTCGGCGGCGGTGAGATCGATGGAAATGCCCAGGGCATCGAGGACGCGGGCGGCGAAGCTCGTGCCGGGGGTTGCCAGCGCGTCGTCGTACACGCGCTGGACGGCGGGGAGGCTGAGCAAGCGGTCGACGGACTCGCTGACGAGGGCGCGCAGGCCCACAGGTTCGCTGCCAGCAGAGAGGGCACGAACGGAGATGGCCCGGCGCGGGCGCGGTTTTGGCGTGGTGTTCGGCGGTACGGGACGGCTCCTGTCGAGAGTGGTGGGTGTTGCTCAGTCGGAGTCGGCGGAGGCGCCGGGTCTGCGGTGATGTGCGCGAAGGGCGGCCAGGACGCTCGCGAGGGTGGGCGGGC
>VYLX01000096.1_pt1 | contig 18723 bp, 16 predicted proteins | sample 5114181 | NCBI WGS metagenome assembly VYLX01 (sample SAMN12291812, study PRJNA351875) | freshwater metagenome | isolation source: freshwater lake | place: USA: Michigan, Sherman Lake | collected 2011-08-08
CGTCGCGCATCGCGCACACGCGCCAGCTCCGCGTCGAACGGCCCCGCCGCGGAGCTGGCGCGTGTGCGCGATGCGCGACGGCTGCTGACCGCGACGGCGCAGGCGACGGACGCCTGGGCGCAGGCGCACACGAACCTTGTCCGCGCGATGCGTGATCGCCGGGCCATCAGCACCGACGCACTGGCCGACGCGGCCGTGCGCATCCGCGGGATCATCCGGAGGATTGAGGACCAATGAGCGAGTTCACCAAACTCATCACGCTCGAGGACTGGGCCGAGAAACTCGACGAACTGCTGAGCGAAGCGGAGGCGGCGACGGGTCAGCGCGACGACACGAAGCGGCTGAAGCTCGGGGCCAGGCTGCGAGCGTTCGCGAGCGAGTCGCCGGCATCGCTCGAGGGCACATCATCGCTCGACAAGGTCGCGCTCGACGCGGCCAGCAGCCTCGCGGCGGCGATCATGGACGAGTCGCTGGCGCGGATCAACGAGCGCACCGCGGAGTTCGCGGCCCTTCGCAAGACCGCCGAGGCCGCGGCGAACACGACGATCAAGCACGCGCGCGAGGCACGATTCACCCGTGCGCAGGAGGTGCTGCGATCGCTGACGGACGCGGCGACGGTGCTTCGAGACTTCGATGACACGTTCCGTGATGCGGACGATCCGACCTTCCGAAAGAAGGTTGCCGACGCGCTGAAGGTGCTGGAATCCACGCGGAAGACGCTGGCCGACATCACGCGCGATGGGCAATGATCGTGCATGAAGATCGCACGCACCTGCGCGGCCCGACGGTTCCTTGCCCTGCCGCTCGCACTTGTTTGCTGCCCGCTGCCGGTCGCGCTCGCGGCGGGCTCGCTCGGCGCCGGATCGCTGCCCGCGCCGACGCCGCTGGTGTCGCTGTCGGGTGACGACAAGTGCTCGCGGTGCGCGGGCGTGCTGCTGCCGGGACGGCCGGAGTTCTTTGCAGCCGGGCCGGGCGCGGCGGGAGCCGGTGCGAGCGGCGGCAGCGATGTGCCGATGCGGGTCGATTCGGACCTGCCGGAGATTTTTCTTTCCACGGGCGTGTTGTACAGCACGAGCGCGACGCTGCCGGAATTCAGGGCCAAGGACGGCACGCCGGTGATCGAGTCGCAGCGTCGCCAGCGCGGCGGCGGGTTCACGACGATCGACGGCGGGTTCGAGGTGTTTCTGTATCACATGAGCAACCCGACGCCGGCGATGCCGGGCGCGACGGCCGCCGAGCCGCGACAGCGGCGTGTGGTGGTGATGGTGCGGAACGCGGGCGCGTCGGCGGTGACGATCCGGCCCCGGCAGATCATGGAGTCTCGCGGCAAGATGGCCGCGGCGGACGGACCGGAGTCTCGGCTGACGGCGCGGATGCTCCGCGATGACTGGCGCACGCCGATGGAGGCGGTGCGCGTGGAGCCCGGCGCAGCGCGCGTCATCGCGTGGTCGCCACGGCTGAGCACGCCCGATGGGCCCGGCGCGGGCGACGCGGCTGCGCACGGCGAGGGCGACACCTCGCCCAGCGACTTCTTCACGGGCATGGTGCGCGCGGCGGTCGAGCCCGCAGGCGGCGAGGGCGCACGGCCCAGCCTTGAGGTCTCGGTGATCGCGATCGATGCGGCGGCGGCGCGCGAGGACTTTGACTCCGCGGCGCTCGCGGCGTCGACGCGCGGGGCGTGGTCGGGCGAAGGGGGCATGGACCTGCAGATCCCGCCGCCGACGTGCCACGTGCGGCGGGTCGTGGGTGTGTCGCGGAGTTTCCTGTGGCGCAGCGACGAAGTCGTGCTCAACGCGGCGGACCTGCGCGGCTCGGCGGGGCTGGCGGCGGAGCAGAACACCGGCGATATGCCCGAGCATCGCGATCCGGACTTTTATCGCGGTGAGCGCGACCCCATCACCGCGGCGAGCGAGGCCCGAAAGCGTGCGGTCGGCGCGGTGCCCGGCGTGGCGTTCTTGATGGCCGCGCCGGCGGTGCAGACGGCTTCGTGCCCGCAGGCTCGGCAGACGGCGGACATGCTGCTGCACCCGGGGTATGTGCACGCCGACACCGTGGGGAACTATCAGGTCGAGTACCTGCTGACGTTCACGCTGATCAACCCGAGCGCGAGCGAGCGGAGCGTGGACATCCGCTTCGGCAAGCAGGACGCGGATGTCGGGCTGGCATGGCAGGTGCACACGGGCGAGTCACCGCTGACGCGCGAGGATCTGCGGACGCTGGACGTGAACGTGCAGTGGGCGGGCGGCTGGCGGAAGGACGATCTGGGCGACAACACGCGATCGCTGCTGGTGCGGGCGACGGGCACGTCGGCGGATGTTGCGACGCCGGGGCGTGTGGCGGTGCCGGCGGGGGGGAGGCGGACGGTGAGCGTGCGCGCGATGATCGTCGGGACCAGTTCGCTGCCGTTCTTTGTGTATGTGGTGCCGATGGACGAGGCGGGCGTGAAGTGATGCGGCGCGGGGCGATGCGGCGGCTCAGGGCGTGACGACGGCCTCGCGGATGGCGTAGCGGACGAGGTCCGAGCGCGTGTGGATGTCGAGTTTGGCCATGAGGCGCTGGGTGTGATTGTCGACGGTCTTTCGGCTGAGCATGAGGTCGGCGGCGACTTCCTTGACGCTTCGGCCGCGGGCCAGGTGCATGAGCACTTCGCGTTCGCGGAGGGAGAGTGCGGAGAGGCCGGTCATGACCTGCGGGCCGTTGATCCCGGCGGGCCTGCCGAAGAGCGGGGCGTCGCCGCTGAAGCGGGCGCGGACGCCCGGGGAGAAGTACCCCTTGCCCGCGGCGACAAGGCGGATGGCGCCGACGATGGCCTCGAGCGGCTCGTCCTTGGTGACGTATCCGCTGACGCCGGATTGCAGGGCCATCTGGATCTGGAAGTCACGGGCGTGACCGGAGAGGACCAGGACGCGCGTGCGGCTCTCGGCGCTGCGGAGCACATCGGCGATGTCGAAGCAGGTGCGGCCGGGCATGTCGATATCGAGCACGGCGACGTCGGGCTTCTGCGCCATGATCAGCGCCAGGGCATCGCCGCCGTTGCTGGCAACACCGGCGACGCGGAACTGCGAGTCCATGCCCAGCAGGCGCGCCAGGGCGTCGCGGATCATGACGTGATCGTCGGCGAGGATGACGCGGATCTGTTGGATGCTCATTCGACTCCCTGGCTGACGGTGAGATCAACTTCGGTCGCGGGGGAAGAGGCCTACGACGCGTGGCGGCCCGAGGCTGAGGTGCGGAGTGAATCGCGCGGGCGGGCGGACGCGACTGATGCGGCGGGGGCGAGCACGAGGCGTCCAACCACCTCGTGACGTGCGCGGGGCGTGCCGGTCTCGGTCACGAGCAGTTCCAGCAGGACGCCGTGGCGTATGCCCGGCTCGATCGAAACGGACCAGTGGAGTTGATGATCGGCGTTGAAGCGGTCCATTGCGCGGGTCATCATCGCCATGACGCGCGAGCGCAGGCGAGCGGAGGCTGCGCGGACTCGGGCACGCCGAGCCTGAGCGGTGGCGGCGATGGCGACGCGACGCCCGCTGAGGGCGGTGATGATGGCGGCAGCATCGCTGAGGGCCGCGAGCGGATCGGTGCCGCCCGGCGCGGCGCGTGTCGCGGCGGGCGATGCGGACTCGATCAGACGGGCGTAGAGCCGAACGAGCGATCGACCCCGTTCGACGGCGGCGTCGATGCCGACCAGGTGCGATCGCAGTTCGGTTCGGGTGCTCAGGGCGACGCAGATCGCGGCGCGGGCCGAGACCTCCATCATCACGTTGTGCAGTTCATGAACCAGACGCGGGGCGACGATCATCGGCAGCGGCGCGACCCTGACCTTGCGGGCGCGGCCCTTGCTCCGCACGGCGGGCGCGGGCTTCGCGGCTACGACGGCTTCGGGAGGACTCGGCAAGTTCTCGTTGCGGAACGCACGCATAAATGGTCTCTGGAGTACAAATGCTACCAGAAAAATGAGACTTGCCAACATCGATCATCGTCGATATGCCGCGAAGCTCGACGGCGGGAGTGGCCCTGGGGCGGAGGCGCGGACCTTGCGCTGACCTCAAGAGGGCAGCGCAAGGTGCAACTTGGGCGACTCAGGCCTGCTTTTCCTGCTCGCGTCGTATCTGGATACAGATGTTGCGATTCGGCAACACGCATTCCTTGCCTGAAGTCTCAGGGAAAATCGATAGACGCGGGAGGGGAAGATGAGCGGACGTCACGCCGAGGCAAGAAGGGAACGGAGATGCTTGAGCACGGTGCTTCGTCGTCGGCAGACGACTTCGGGCCGGAGTTCGAGTGCTGATCCGGCTTGCTGGCTGCTCAGGCCTCTGACGCTGGTGAGCATGAGGGTGTGGAAGTCATCGTCGCGCACACGTTCGAGCGATGCGGAGAGGGCTCGCGATCGACACGAGTCGGCGTCGTCCATCGGCTCGTTGTGCGCGGGAGAACTGTTCGCACTCGCGGCCGCGTCGGTGACGCCGTCGAACGATGGGCAGTCGCCGCGGTGCGCTGCGCTGGCCAAGCGGCGGCGCTCACGATTGACCAGGTTTCTGACGACTCGGAAAAGATACTGACGCGTCAGTTCGCGGCGCTGAATGGTCTCGTAGCGGAGCAGGCGCAGGAACGCCTCGCTGACAACATCGTCGGCGGTTGCGTGATCGACGAGGGTGCGGGCGAATCGCACCAGCGCATCGCGATGTTCGGTGTAGACGATGGCGACACCCCCGGCGTCGGCAGGGGTCGCGCACTGGCCGGCGACTCGGCCCATATCTTGGCCCACATCTGGACGGTTCTGCGTGTTCATGGCTCGCTCCCGGAAACATCTTCGGGCTGCGGGCGGCCCGGGGTGGATCGATGCGGCTCGTGGTCGCTCTCGCAGGAGGGCGACACGGGGGTTGAGCGGGTATCGGCGCGGCGCTGGGTCGCGGGCGCACATGCTGAAGTAATCTTTACTTCCTGCGCAGGGCTTGCAGGTGCGGACCACTCTGGGGGGTGCGGGACTTCGCCCATGAGCGCCTGGACGGAGCGGCGTGCCGAGGCCCATGCGTCGTCGTACAGCATGATCACCTCGCCCAGTTCGAGGCCGAGAGCCTGGGCGTGATCGAGCAGGAGTTGGAGCGAGCGGGCCGAGCGGGCGCAGAGTGCGGAATCGTCGGCGTTGCGCGGGTCGAGCGTGGCGATGGCCGGCTCGAGTGCGCGGGCGCGCTCGCAGAGGTCGCGTGCGTAGCCGTCGGGATGGCTCGCGGGGTGGCGCGCGGACCAGGCTCGGATCTGTGTGGTCAGATCGAGCATCGTCTGGCCTGTGGGCCTGCGAATCTCGTCACGGGCGCGGAGCGGCGCGGGCCCGCCGCGATGCGAGCGCTCAACGAACCGGGACACGTTGGGCTGGTTCCACCAGCGGTTCATGGCTGCTCCGTGCCGCGCTCCGGCGGCGAATGCTCCGCGATTCCCGTTCGGCCGTTCGGATCGGGCGCGAGGCGGGCGATGCGGGGAAGAAAGCCGATCCGTCCGCTCCCGAACGGATCGGCTGTTCTGCAAACGCGCGTGCCGACGGGGCGTGTCACGAGGGCATCCGTGCCCGGCGATTCGTCCGTGGGATGTGTCGGCGCGAACGGTCGAGAGAAAGCTCGTCGAAGCGCGGTGAACCTCGACGAGCCCGAGGAGAAAACGTCGCACGCGTGATGCTCGATCGATCCGTGACGACGGGCGGAGTGGTCGGATGGCCGCGATGAGGGCGTCGCGTCCCGTCGGTCGTATCGAAGAGCATCGATATCACGCCGTCCGTGGCGTTCGCGTACAACTCAATAATCACATGTGGACATGATGTTGCCGTGGGGCAAATGCCCCGATCTCAAGGCCGGCGCGCCGATGCCCCTTGACAGGCGGAGAATCAGGGGGCGCTCCGGGGGCGGTGTTCGAAGGTCTTTACCCATTGATGATCATCGATGTCAGAAACTGCGCGTGGGGCGGGCGGAAGGCACTCGGCGCGATGAGGAGGATCGCTCGGCTCGGCGGTGCTGGTCCCTATGTGCGGTCGGGGCGTCCGGGCGGGGCGGGTGTCGCCGAGGTGCCGGGGGTGGCGATACGCTCGGGGTCGGTTGGTGGCACGGTTCGCGTCGGATGCCGGTGCTCGGCGTGGCGTGGGCGGGTGCGGCGGATGGCGCGACGGATCAGCAGCGCCCCATGCACGAAGGGATGACCATGGATCAGGCCGAGAGTCTCAAGTCGCTCATTCGCGATGTGCCGGACTTCCCGAAGCCCGGGATCAACTTCAAGGACTTCACGCCGTTGCTGCGTGACGCGTCGGGGCTGGCGCTGGCGGTGGAGTTGATGGCCAATCCGTTCCGCGGGAAGGCGGTGGATCTGGTGATCGGTGCCGAGTCGCGCGGGTTCATCTTCGGGACCGCGCTGGCGCAGGCACTGGCGTGCGGCTTTGTGCCGGTGCGCAAGCCGGGCAAACTGCCGGCCAAGACGGTGAAACTGGCGTATGACCTGGAGTACGGCTCGGACCACGTGGAGATCCACGTCGACGCGATTTCGCCCGGGCAGCGTGTGGTGCTGGTCGATGACCTGCTCGCCACCGGCGGCACGATGGAGGCCTGCTGCAAACTTGTCGCGGGGCTCAAGGGTGAGATCGTCGGGATCACGATGCTCATCGAGTTGTCGTTCCTGAACGGGCGGCGCAAACTCGAGGGCTTCGGGCCGATCCACACCGTGCTGCGATATTGATGCATCGTTCTGGCGGTGCGCAAGGGCGCCTCGCGGAAACGAACAGGCCCGGCGCGCTGCTGCGCACCGGGCCTGCGGGTGAAACGTTCTCGGCGATGCGGCTCAGCCGGCCATGGCCCGGCCCGGGGTTGATGGTCGCGAGTCGCTCTTGACTTCTGCGCCGACTTCGACGCGCGACCGCCCGGCGGCCTTGATCTCGATCGGGGGCTCGGTGCTGGTGGTGACCTTGACAGCGCTGAGCCATCGGCCCGAGCGGTCCATGGACACGCCGTGGGCGCCGTAGTCTGCGACGAAGATGGACTCGTCGACCATGTAGCAGAACTGGTGGTTGCCGACGGGCAGGGCGAACTCGATCTCCCACCAGCCCGGCGGGACGCGCTTCATGAGCACCGGCTGTCGCGACCAGTCCGTGAACGAGCCGACGACCTCGACGCGCTGGGCGTGGGGGAGATAGATCCGGAAGCGAACCGTGCCGGTCGATTCAACGGTGATCATTGTTGACTCCTTGGACGGGGTGACGCCGAACACTGATCGCGGTCGGCGCATACCGCCGTATACATGCTACCGGGTCAAGGAGAAACTGGTTCGGTTGGTTGAGAATCCCGACACAGATAGAGCAAATCCCCCTCAGAGCAGAGAGCGAAGTTTTCGCCGCTGCGCAAGGGCTTCGCCGTGGGGGTTCACCCGACGGTCATTCCAGATGGGGGTTTCTTCGAGGCTGCTGGATGTCATTCTTTCGCAATACTCGACGAGGCTGGTGGGTTCTCGGTCTGCTCCTGGGGCTGGCAGCAGGGCTCGGCGTTGAGGCCGCAGCGGGCGCACTGCGAGTGGCCGTGCACGAATATCAGCCTCATTGGCTGATCGCCGCATGCGGGGCAGCGGTCAAGCAGCGGGGCGGGGCAGTGGTCGGTCATTGGCGAGACTCGCGGGAGATCGCGGGCGGGAATGGCGGGGCAATGGGCGCGGTGCGGGTTATCGCCGAGCGCGGGCGACGGCGCGGGTGAGTTCGCGGACGCGGGCGGGGTCTGGGTCGTTGGCCCAGTGCCCGGCGCGCTTGATCGAGGAGCCGACGATGAGGGCGCGGGCGACGGCGGAGAGGTCGGCGACGGTGGCGGGCGTGACGCCCGAGCCGACGAGCACGGGCAGCGGGGTCGCGTCGGCGACAGCGCGCAGGTCGCTCATGCTGGCCGGGCGGCCTGTGGCCAGGCCGGTGACGATGAGACCGTCGGCCCGGAAGAACTCCGCGGCGTGTGCGAGTTCGCTAATGGGCAGGTCCGCCGTGAGCGCGTGCGAGGCGTGCTTCTTCTGAATGTCGGCGAGGATCGCGATGTGATCGGCGCCGATCTGCCTTCGGTAGCGCAGCAGCGGCCCGGCCTGGGCCTCGGTCATGAGGCCCTCATCGGCGACGTGCGAGAAGACGAAGTTCTCGGCGCGTACGAACTGCGCTTCGCTGGCCAGCGCGATGGCCAGAGCCTCGCGTGTGCCCAGCGACAGGACCTGTACGCCCAGCGGCAGTTTGGGCGCGGCCTCGCGGACAGCGATCGCTGCGCGGGTCATGGCGGCGGTGATCTCGGGGCCGTGCGGGCCGTTGACGTACGGCGCATCGTGCATGTTCTCGATCATCAGCGCGTCGACGCCCGCGCCGGCGAGCAGGCGGGCCTCTTTGGCGGCCTGATCGGCGATCTGGCGGACGCTTCGGCGTGAGGCGGGCGTGCCGGGGAGCGCGGGGACGTGGATCATCGCGATGACCGCGGCCCGGGGCAGGGACTTGAAGAGCGGGTGCATATCGGAGGGTACCGCCGACGGGCGGGGCGCGGCACGTTGGCGGTGCGGACGGCCAATGATGGCCCGTGACCATTGACCTCTTGGCAACATGCGCGTTCGGGCTCGAGAGTGTCGTGACGCGCGAACTCGAGGACATGGGCTTTGACGCCAAGGGCGTCGGCGTGGGGCGTGTGGCGTTTCGCGGCGACCTCGAAGCGATCGTGCGCACCAACATCCACCTGCGCTGCGCCGACCGCGTGCTGATCCTTCTGGCGACGTTCCAGACCGGCGAGGGCGATGCGGGGTTTGATGCGTTGTTCGAGGGCGTGCGCGCGATCCCTTGGGAGCGGCACATCGGGCGCGGCTGCGCGTTCCCGGTCGATGGGCGGAGTGTCAAGAGTGCGCTGAGCAGCGTGCCGGCGATTCAGCGTGCGACCAAGCGGGCGATTGTCGAACGGCTGCGGAGCGCCTGGCGGCTCGCGCCGGGGGCGATGCTGGATGAGTCGGGGCCCAGGGTGGGCATCGAAGTGTCGATTCTGAAGGACCTGGCGACGCTGACGATCGACACGTCGGGCCCCGGGCTCCACAAGCGCGGGTATCGACGCGGAACGTATGGCGACGCGGCGATCAAGGAAACGCTCGCCGCGGCGCTGGTGATGCTGAGCGTCTGGCGTGTCGGGCGTCCGTTGGCGGACCCGTTCTGCGGCTCGGGCACGATCGCGATCGAGGCGGCGTTGCTCGGGCGGAATGTCGCGCCGGGGATGCGGCGCTCGTTTGACTGCGAACTCTGGGCCGACCCGGAAGCGCCGGCGGGATCGGACCGGCGGCGGATTTCGCCGACGGTGTTCGAGCGGCTTCGACAGGCGGCGCGGGCGGCGGTGGTGCGCACGCCGATCGTGCCGATGATCCGCGCTTCGGACATCAACCCCGAGGCGCTGGACCTTGCGCAGCGCAACGCGCGCGCGGCGGGGGTTGAGCAGGACATCCGCCTGGCGATGGTCGACGCGCTGGAGGAGCCGCCGACGAACCTGATCGAGGCGGGCGAGTATGGCGTGGTGATCACCAACCCGCCGTACGGCGTTCGGCTCGGGCAGGAGGCGGAGGTCGAGGAGTTGTACCAGCGTTTGCCGCTGGTGCTGCGTGCGCTGCCGACGTGGAGTTTCCATATCTTCACGGGGCGGACGGATCTGGAGCGGCTGTTCGGGCAGGAGGCGGTGCGTCGGCGGAAGTTGTACAACGCATCGCTGGAGTGCTGCTACTTCACGTTCCTTGGGCCGAGGCCGCCGAGGGACGCGGGACGAGATGCGCCCGGAGCGGGTGCCCCGGCCGCAGCGGGCGCGGGCATCGTGGCGGCTTCGGGCGTTGCCGACGCGGACGATGGCGTGCTCGCAAGCGTCGCGGATCTGGCGGAGGATGCGTCGGAGGGCGGAGGCGAGGGCGAAGCGCCGATGACCCCGCGCCCGATGACGCCGGTGACGCCGGTGACTCCTGTGATCGGCGCGTTCGCGTCGGCCTTCGCGTCGCCCATGGCGGCCTTCGGCGGCGTGCGCGATCGAGACCGCAAGGACGCGGAGGACTTTGAGCGCTGCCTGACCAAGAACCTTCGGCACTTGCGCAAGTATCCGAGCCGCGGGATTCACTGCTATCGCGTGTACGAGCGCGATGTGCCGGATGTGCCGTTGATCGTCGATCGGTACGCCGACGCGTTTCACGCGGTGGAGTACGAGCGGCCGCACGATCGTACCGGGGCGCAGCAGGCGGACTGGTACGACCTGATGCGCGGGGCGATCGCGCGTGCGGGCGAGGTGGCGATCGAGCGCGTGATTCTCAAGCCCAAGCACCGCCAACGCGGGCTGAGCCAGCACGAGCGCATCAGCGACGAACGCCGAACGATGACGGTGCGCGAGGGCGACCCGGCGCTGCTGCTGGAAGTGAACCTGACCGACTACGTGGACACGGGCCTATTCCTGGATCACCGCATCACGCGGCAGATGGTGCGGTCTCTCGCCAGGGGTCGGCGGGTGCTGAACCTGTTCTGTTACACGGGCAGTTTCACGGTGCACGCCGCGGCGGGAGCCTGTGCGTCGAGCGTGAGTGTGGACCTGTCCAACACGTACCTGGACTGGGCCAGGCGGAACATGCACCTCAACGGGCTGGTGTCGCGTGCGCACGAGTTCATCCGGGGCGATGTGATGGAGTTCCTCCGCTCGCACCCGGTGACTCCCGGCGGGGCGTACGACCTGGTCGTGGTGGACCCGCCGACGTTCAGCAACAGCAGCATGACGGAAGAGGACTGGATGGTCGACCGTCGGCATGTGGAGATGCTGGAACTGCTCAGGCCGTTGTGTTCGAGCGAGGCGGTGGTGTTCTTCAGCAACAACTTCCGGCGCTTCAAGCCGGACGAAGCGGGGATCGCGCGGGCGGGGTGGATGATGCGCGAGATCAGCAAGCAGACGGTGCCGCCGGAGTATCGCAACAGGCGGATCCATCGCTGCTGGCGGCTGACGCCCGGAGAGCCCGGTCGCGAGATCGGGGCTGCGGGCTTGGGGGGATCGGCGGGTGACGCGCAGCGTGATGATGCTCCGCCTGACGATGCGGAATTCGCCGACTAGACTGCGGGCGTGATGCAGGAATCTTCGGGTGTTTCTGAGGTGTCGGCGCTGACGCGAGCGACGCCGGTGGAGGTGCGTACGCCGTCGGCGCGCGTGGCGGATGTGCTGCGCCGGCACTGGGGCTTCGACACGCTGCGAGCGATGCAGGGCGAGTCGATCGAGGCGACGCTGTCCGGGCGGGATGTGCTGACGGTGATGCCGACGGGCGGCGGGAAGTCGCTGTGCTTTCAGGTTCCGCCGCTGGTGGGTGAGTCGCTGACGATTGTCGTTTCGCCGTTGATCGCGCTGATGCGGGATCAGGTGGCGGGGCTGCGTGTGGCGGGTGTGGCGGCGGGGGCGGTGCACGGGCACACTTCGCCCGACGAAGCGGCGCAGACGCGCGAACTGCTCGCGGCGGGGCAACTGCGGCTGCTGTATGTCGCGCCCGAGCGGCTGCTGCAGGACCGGTTCGTGTCGTTCCTTCGCCGGGCGAAGATCACGGGCATCGCGATCGATGAGGCGCACTGCATCAGCCAATGGGGCCACGACTTCCGGCCCGAGTATCGGCGACTGCGCGAGTTGCGGCAATTGCTGCCGGGCGTGCCGATCGGCGCGTACACCGCGACCGCGACGCCGCGGGTGCGGCAGGACATCATCGATCAGCTGGGCCTGCGCGATCCGGTGGCGCTGGTGGGCACGTTCGACAGGTCGAACCTGACCTACCGCGTGCAGCCGCGGACCGACACGACGACGCAGGTGGCCCAGTGCCTCTCCCGGCATGTGCGCAGCGGCGCGCGCACGCCCGGGGCGACGCAGGCGGCGATCGTGTACTGCCTGAGCCGCAAGGAGACCGAGCGGCTGGCGCACAGCCTCCGCGCGATGGGCTTCAACGCCAGCGCGTATCACGCGGGCATGAGCCCCGAGGACCGAACGCGGATCAGCGCCGACTTCCGCGATGAGCGCGTGGACGTGGTCGTCGCGACCGTCGCCTTCGGGATGGGGATCGATCGGCCCGACGTGCGCGCGGTCGTGCATGCGTGCATGCCCAAGAGCATCGAGAGCTACCAGCAGGAGACAGGACGCGCGGGGCGCGACGGTCTGCCCAGCGAGTGCCTCATGCTCTACAGCGGCAGCGACCCGGTGCGATGGGCGGAACTCATGTCGTCTCCGCGCGACGAGGGCGCGCCCGATCCGGACGTGCTCGAAGCCCAGAAGGAACTGCTCGAGCAGATGCGCACGCTCGCGGTCGCGGCACGCTGCAGGCACCGGGCCATCAGCGAGTACTTCGGCCAGGCCTACGAAGCCCCGGGGTGCGGGGCGTGCGACATCTGCCTTGGCGAGACCGACGAGGTGCCCGGCTCGACCGACATCGCCCGCAAGATTCTCGCGTGCGTCGCCCGCTGCGAGCACGCCAGCCCGGGCAAGACCTTCGGCGTGACACACATCGCGCAGGTGCTCACGGGCGGGCGCGGGAAGAACGTGCTGCTGCACGGGCACGAACGCCTGAGCACGTGGGGTTTGCTCTCGCACCTGACGCAGCCCGATGTCGGCTCGTTCGTGTACCAGCTCGTCGACGCGGGGATGCTGCAGCGCACGATCGGCGAGTATCCGAGCGTTCGTTTGACGGCCCGCGGGATCGAACTCATGCGGGGCACGGGCGAGGCGTTGTTCCGGCGTGCGCGGTTCATCGGTGCCGACAGCGAGCGCAAGCGCGAGACGGCGATGGCCGATCTGTCGCCGCTCTCGAGCGGCGAGGAGCAGCTGCGCGAGGCGATCCGGCTGTATCGCCAGGAACTGGCGGCCCGCGAGGGCGTGCCGCCGTTCACGATTTTCAACGACGTGACGCTCGATGAACTCGTGCGTGTTCGGCCGTCGACGGTCGAGATGCTCGTGTCGGTCAAGGGCTTCGGCGTGGTCAAGACGCAGACGCTCGGGCCGGATGTTCTGCGTGCCGTGGCGGAGCACGCCGGGCGATTGGGGCTTTCGCTCGATGCCCGCGCGGGGTCGCGCAAGGTGTCGGCGATGGACGCGAGCGGGGCCTCACCCCGGCTCTCGGCCAACTCGTCGGCGGCGTTCCCGCTGTTCCGGCGCGGGTCGACGATCGAGGACGTGTGCTCGCAATTCGGCGTGCGGCAGGGCACAGCGCTCGGGTATCTCGAGGACTACGTCCGCGCCGAGCGGCCGGCGAGCATCACGCCGTGGGTGGCCGCGCGCGAGTATGAGCGTGTGTGCGAGGCGCACGACCGCGTGGGCGGGCAGCGGCTGCGCCCGATCTTCGATGCGCTCAACAGCGAAGTGCCGTACGACGTGATCCGCATTGTTCTGGCCCACCGGGCCATCGCCACCAGCAGCCCCGCAACATCATGAACCCGACACTTCAACTTGTGCAGGTCATCTTCCAGGCGCTGAGCTCGATCGGCATCGCCGGCGGCCTGATTTACACCGCGGTCCAGTTCCGGAACTATCGGCGTTCGCAGCACTTTGCGAACTTCGGCAAGCTCGTGGAACTGCAGATGCACCTGCGCGAGATGCGTGTCAACGACCCATCGCTGGCGCAGGTGTATCGCCATGACGTCGAGAACGCGCGGAACGATGAGGAGGTGCGGCAGTACTTCTTCAACCTGATGCAGCTGTCGGTGTTTGAGGTGGTGTGGTTCGGGTATCAGGCCGAGCAGGTGCCCGAGTCGTACTTCCGCTCGTGGGACTCGCGGATGCGGGCGATCGCCAGCGAGCCGAGTTTCAGGCTCATGTTCAACTCGCAGAGCATGAAGATCATGCACGACGAGTTCCACGCGTACATGCGGCAGATGGTCGACACGACGCCCGAGCGGCGCGTGAGCGAGAAGGGGCCGCAGGCCTGAGGATCGATCGCTTCGCCGGGTGCCTCAGCGCACCTGACCCGAGCCCTCGCAGATGAACCGCGTGATGGTGAGTTCCTCCAGGCCCATGGGCCCGAAGGCGTGGATCTTGCTTGTGCTGATGCCGATCTCGGCGCCGAGCCCGAGCGCAAAGCCGTCGTTCATTCGCGTGCTGGCGTTGACCAGCACGCACGAGGCCTGCACGCGGGAGCAGAAAGCACGGGCGGCCGAGTCATCGCGCGTGATGATGGCCTCGGTGTGCAGCGAGCCGTGACGGTGGATGTGGGCGATGGCCTCATCGAGCCCGGCGACGATGCGTATCGCGACGATCTTCTCGAGGAACTCTGTCCCGAAGTCGCTCGGCGACGCCGGGTGTGCCAGCGAGCCGGAGAGCAGCACGACGCCCGGGTCACCCCTGACCTCAACGCCCGCGTCGGCGTACGCCCGCACGAGCGCGGGCACGAACGTGTCGGCGATCGCGCCATCGACCAGAATGCACTCGACGGCGTTGCAGGTCGCGGGCGCGGTGATCTTCGCCGAGACGCAGATCTTCAGGGCAAGGTCGCGGTCGGCCTGCGCATCGACGAAGATGTGGTTGACGCCGTGATAATGCTGGATCGTGGGGATTCGGCTGTTCTGCGCGACGAAGCGGATGAGGTCCGCCCCGCCGCGGGGGATGACCAGGTCGATCGACGCGTCCTGCTGCAGGAGCGTGGAGAGATCCTCGCGCGAGAGGACCGAGAGGCTGACCAGCGCGTGCTCGCTGATGCCGTGGGCGCGGAGCGCCTCGCCGACGAGCCCCGCCAGCACGGCGTTGGAGCGCTCGGCCTCCTTGCCGCCCTTGAGGATGCACGCGTTGCCGGCCTTGAAGCACAGGGCGAACGCGTCGATCGTCACGCCGGGACGGGCCTCGTAGATCATGCAGATCACGCCCAGCGGCGTGCGCACGCGACGCACGCGCAGCCCCGACGCCGCGACGCTCTCTCGCACGACCTGCCCCACGGGGTCGGGCAGGGATGCGACCTGCGAGAGACCCTCGGCCAGTTGCGCGATGGACTTCTCCGAGAGCGCCAGCCGCGCGAGCTTGGCCTCGGCCAGGCCCGCAACGCGGGCGGCCGCGATGTCCGCACCGTTCGCCTCCAGAATTGCCGGGCGCAAGGCCTCCAGCCGACGCGCAAGGTCCAGCAGCACCGCGTTCTTCGCGTCGGTGCTCAGGGTGGCGACCTCTCGCGAGGCGAGGCGGGCGGCGGCACAGCGTTCGACGATCAGGGTCATGGCCGATCGTAGAAAGCGATTTCGATGAACCCGCGGGGCCGCGAGCGGCATGCACGGGCATGAGCACCCCCACTCTCGGCACCATCTCCCTGCCCGCCCGCACCCCCAACCGCCGCCGAACGGCGGCACGCCTGATCGCGCTGGCGGCCTTCGCGGGCGTGCTGGCCAGTGCCGCGGGACCGGCGGCGCTGGGGCTGGATCGGCGCATCGCCCCTCCGGCGAAGATCGAGCCCAAGGCCGAGCCGGTGATCAAGGACGCCTTGCTGGCCCAGCAGACCTTCACGTCCAGAGTTCTCGCGGCCCTGAGCGAGAAGGCCGACGCGAAGGAGAACATCTTCATCTCGCCGTGGTCGATCGCCACGGCGCTGGACATGGCCCGCGCCGGCTCGCGGCGGGAAGCGCTCGCCGCGTTGAGCCAGACGCTCTCGTACCCGGGCGATGTCGCGTCGCTCGAGGCGCAGCTGGACGCGATGCGCGCGGCGGTGCTCGCCAGCGCGACCGGGGCGGACAAGGGCTTCGTGTTCACGCAGGCCAACCGCCTGTGGCCGAGCAAGGGCCTGCCCGTGCGCGGCGAGTATGTCACGACGCTGCGCGACCGCTTCGCGGCCGACGCCGCGTCGCTGGACTTCCTGAACAAGGGCCAGGCCGCGGACACGATCAACGCGTGGGTGAACTCGAAGACCCGCGGCATGATCCCGACGCTCGTCAGCTCCGATGCGATCCCCGATCAGGGCCTGATCCTCACCAACGCCGTGTACTTCCTTGGCACCTGGGCCGTGCCGTTCAACAAGGACGTGACCCGCCCCGAGCCGTTCACGCTCGCCGATGGCACGCGCGTGAGCGTGCCGACGATGTTCCGGCACGATGACTTCCAGTACGCTCAGTTCCCCGGCGGGCGCGCTGTCAAGCTGCGCTACACCGGCCCGGCCAGCGCTGTTCTGGTCCTGCCCGATGAGGGCAAGCTCGACCGCGTGACGAAGGACTTTGACCTGGCGAAGGTCAACGCCTCGTTCTGGCAGGCCGATGTGCAGCTCTGGCTGCCCACGCTGGACATCAAGACGCGCAGCAGCGTGAGCCAGACGCTCAAGGCCCTGGGCCTCGGCCCGGCGATGTCGCCCGATGCGGACTTCACGGGCATCACGCCGGCCCGGCCGACGTTCATCGCCGATGTCATCCACGCCGCGGCGATCAAGATGGATGAGACCAAGACCGAGGCCGCGGCGGCGACGGCGGTGGTCGTCGAGGTGACCAGCGCGCCCGTGCAGCCCCGGAAGCCCATCGAGATGCGTTTCGACCGCCCGTACCTGCTGTACATCATCCACGAGCCGACCGGCGCGGTGCTCTTTGCCGGGCGCATCAGCGACCCGCGCGTCAAGTAACGCTCACGGCCCGCGCGAGCTCGGCGCCAACGTCGGGCCCAGCGCCGACCGCAGTTTCGCGATCGTTTCCGCCGCCCGCTCCGATGTCACGCCGCAGTTGAGCCACTCGGCCGGCCGCGTCCACACCGTCGCCCGCGGCTCGGGGTCCATCGGCGGGGCGAACCGCGGGATCACGTGCCAGTGCACGTGCGGCTCGACGTTGCCCAGGCACGCGTAGTTCACGCGCACGCATCCAGTCGCCGCCCGCACGGCCCGTGCGGCATGGACCATGTCGCGCTGCACGCGCGCCAACACGTCATCCGCCAGCAGATCCAGGTGCTCGGCGTGCTCCTTGAGCACCAGCACGCTCCAGCCCGTCAGCGGCTGGTGCTCGTGCAGCAGCATGACCGTCGCGTCGAGCTCGGCGATCAGCAGCGGGTGCTCCGTGCGCCCCGCACGCGCCACGCCATCGCACAGCGGGCACGCCCGCGGCGCGGTCTCGCCGATCACGCCCCCGCCCCCGCTCGCCTCGGCTCGCCCCACGCTCAGAACTCCGCCTGCTTGGGCGCACGCGGGAACGGGATCACATCGCGGATGTTCTGCATCCCCGTCAGGTACATCATCGCCCGCTCGAAGCCAAGCCCGAACCCCGCGTGCGGCACGGTGCCGAAGCGGCGCAGGTCGCGGTACCACCAGTATTCCTTGATCGGCAGGCCCATCTCGTTGATGCGCTGGTCCAGCACGTCCAGCCGCTCCTCGCGCTGGCTGCCGCCGATGATCTCGCCGATGCCCGGCACCAGCACATCCATCGCGGCGACGGTTCGGCCCGGCGCGTTGTCGGTGCCCTCATCGTTGAGGCGCATGTAGAACGCCTTGATCTGCGCCGGGTAGTTCATCAACACCACCGGCTGCTTGAAGTGCTCCTCGGTCAGGAACCGCTCGTGCTCGCTCTGAAGATCCGTCCCCCACTTGACCGGATACTCGAACTTTCGCCCGCCCGCGATCGCCTTCTGAAGGATCGCGATCGCCTCCGTATACGGCAGGTGCAGAAACGGCTTCTCGAGCACCGCGCTCAGCCGCGCGATGATCCCCTTCTCGATCCGCTCATCGAAGAACTTCATGTCATCGGCCCGCTCGCTCAGCACCGTGCGGATCATGTACTTGATGAAGTCCTCGGCCAGCGCTGCATCGTCCTTGAGGTTCGCGAACGCGATCTCCGGCTCGATCATCCAGAACTCGGCCAGGTGGCGGCTGGTGTTGCTGTTCTCAGCGCGGAAGGTCGGCCCGAAGGTGTACACGCGGCTCAGGGCCATGCAGTACGTCTCGACGTTCAACTGCCCGCTGACGGTCAGGTGCGACTCCTTGCCGAAGAAGTCCTGCGCGTAGTCGACCTTGCCATCAACCTTCCCATCAAGGCGCGGCGGGTTCATCATGTCCAGGGTGCTGACGCGGAACATCTGCCCCGCGCCCTCGCAGTCGCTGGCGGTGATGATCGGCGTGTGCACGTAGTAGAACATCCGCTCGTGGAAGAAGCGGTGGATCGCCATGCTCAGACAGTGCCGCACGCGGGCGACGGCCCCGAAGGTGTTCGTCCGCGCCCGCAGGTGCGCCTGCTCGCGCAGGAACTCGAAGCTGTGGGGCTTGGGCTGGATCGGATAGTGATCCGGATCCTCGACCAGCCCGATGGTCCGCACCGCGGTCGCCTGGATCTCGTTGCCCCCCTTGGGCGTCTTGGCGATCACGCCGTCGATCTCCACCGCGCAGTGCGTGGTGAGCTTGCTGATCTCCTCGGCGTAGTTCGCCAGCGAACTCTTGGCCACGGCCTGAATCGCGTCGAAGCACGTGCCATCATGCAACGCCAGAAACGAGAGCCCGCCATCGGCCTTGCTGTCCCGCCGCGTGCGGAGCCACCCCTTGACGGTGACCGCCGTGCCCTCGGGGGCCTTGAGGGCGTCGACGACGGTGAACCAGCGATGTGAAGAAGAAGTCATGGGGCCGAGTGTAGAACGGCGGCGGAGGGGGGCGGGCGAGGGCCATCGGCCTTGGGCCATCGGCCATCGGGCCTTCGGGTAGATCGGCACTCCGTGCCGACTCTGCCTTTCGGCCTTCAAGATCCTCCCCCGTTTCCGAACGGGGGAGGTGGCGAGTCTTCGAGCCGGAGGG
>VYLX01000097.1_pt1 | contig 18707 bp, 11 predicted proteins | sample 5114181 | NCBI WGS metagenome assembly VYLX01 (sample SAMN12291812, study PRJNA351875) | freshwater metagenome | isolation source: freshwater lake | place: USA: Michigan, Sherman Lake | collected 2011-08-08
CGAGGGGAGGGGGCTCGGGGGGGGTACCCCGGGTGTCGGAGATCGGCCGGACCTTTCCGCCGAGGGTTGGCCTGGTGGGAGAGTCGGAGGGGCGACGCGGGCGGTCGGGGCGCTGGGGCATGTCGTTAAGGTAGTGGGCGTGCGGCCCGCGCGTCGGGGAGGCGGTCCAGAAGCCAGCGGGCGAAGTCGGCCTTGGGCATGGACTTGGGCGTGGCGTGGGCCGTGCCGTCGGCGAGGATGAGCGTCGCGGCGATGGTCGGTGCATCCATGGTGCGGAGTTCGTTGGCGACGATCGCGTCGAGCGACTTTCTGCGGAGTTTCTCGCGAGCAGAGCGGAGCAGGCGCGAGGCCGGCTCCAGCGCAAAGCCGACAATGGTCTGGCCCGGTCGGCGTTTGGCGGCGACGCCTGCGAGCAGGTCGGGTGTCGGACGCAGGCGAAGGACAAGCCCGGTGGCGGCTCGACGGAGTTTCCCCGAGCGGGCGGTGGGGGGCGTGATCGGGGTGAAGTCGGCGACAGCGGCGGCCATGACGAGGGTTCGGCACTTCGGGACGGCGCGGGACAGAACGCGCTGGAGGTCCGCGGTGGATTGGAACCGCTGGACCTGAACACGCGGATCGGCGGGTGTCAGGTGTGTGGGGCCGAGCAGGAGCAGAACGGACAGCCCGCGCTCGACACCGGCCTCTGCAAGGGCGATGCCCAACCTGCCCGAGGAGCGATTGGCGATGTATCGCACGGCGTCGATGGCCTCGTGAGTCGGTCCGGCGGTGATGAGCAGGTCGAATGCGAAGGCGGGCGACCGGAGTGAACGCGCGGGGCCCGGAGCGCGGCCTTGGCGTGTGACGGATTTGACGGGTGCGGTTCGATGCACGCGACGGCGCGAGCGCGGGCGGGTTGGAGTGTTCATGGGCAGTGAGATCCTGGCGATGGGGCTGCTGACGAGGCGGGAAGGGGCGTACGCTCCCGGGGGCGTGTTTGCCCCGGGCATTGTTGACACTCGGACACCCGGCGTAGTCCCGGACTGACTGAAGAGGAACCGGACGATCCATGGCACGATCTCGCAAGAAGCTCGGCGACATTCTGGTGGGCTGGGGCGTGCTGACGCCCGATCAGGTCAACGAAGCCGTGACCAAGGCCAAGAGTTCGAACAAGCGACTCGGGGACACGATCATCGAACTGGGATTTGCCAGCGATGAGGCCGTGACCAAGGCGCTCGCGAACCAGTTCGCGGTGGAGTATGTGGACCTTGCCAACAGCGATATCGGGGACAAGGTGGACCCGACGCTGATTCCCGAGGATCTCATCCGCAAGCACCTTGTGCTGCCCCTGACCAAGAGCATGGGCAAGATGCAGGTGATCATCCACGACCCGCTGGACCTTGAACTCCTGGACCTTCTGCAGTTCCGTCTGTCGGCTCAGATCGAGCCCCGGCTGGCCAGCCGAGCGGCGATCAAGAAGTGGATCGACGCGTCGCTCAAGTCGAGCAAGTCATCTGCGCCTGCGCAGGCGCCGCAGCAGGACAAGGACGGCAAGCCGCTCATGACCGCGTCGATCGACCGGTCGATGGACAAGTCGATCGACATCGCCGCGGACGACGCGCCGATCGTGCGTCTGGTGCAGCGCATCCTGTCCGAAGCGGTGCGGATGCGGGCGAGCGATATTCACTTTGAGCCCTTCGGCGATCGACTGCGGCTGCGGTATCGGGTCGACGGTGTGTGCATGGAGCGGGACAATCTGCCCAAGCGCATGCAGAACTCGATCCTGTCGCGTGTGAAACTCATGGCGGCGATGAACATCGCCGAGAAGCGGCTGCCGCAGGACGGACGCATCAAGATCTCGATGATTCCGGACCCGACTCAGCCGGTCGGGCCCAACAACGAGCAGGTGTTCATCGACTTCCGCGTGTCGGCGTGTCCGGTGTATCACGGCGAGAGCATCGTGCTGCGTATTCTGCGGCCCGATTCGGTGAAGATCGGCCTGTCGAACCTGGGCTTCGAGGACGACAACCTCGCGGTGTTCAACAGGATCATCCGCCGGCCCAACGGCATCTTCCTTGTGACGGGACCGACGGGCTCGGGCAAGACGACGACGCTGTACTCGGCGCTCGATGTGCTCAATCGTCCCGACAAGAAGATCATCACCGCAGAGGACCCGATCGAGTACAACTTCCGCGGGATCAATCAGTGTCAGACGCGAGAGAAGATCGGGCTGACCTTCAGCATCATCCTCAAGACGATGCTGCGTCAGGCCCCGAACATCATTCTGATCGGCGAAATCCGAGACCGTGAAGTGGCCGAGATCGCGATTCAGGCGGCGCTGACGGGCCACCTGGTGTTCTCAACGCTGCACACCAACGACGCGCCGTCTGCCATCACGCGTCTGATCGACATGGGCGTCAAGCCGTTCCTTGTCGCCAGCGCGATCCAGGCGATCATGGCCCAGCGGCTGATCCGCGTGCTGTGCCCCAAGTGCAAGGCGGTGGATCCGGAGCCGGATCCGAAGTATCTGGCGCTGACGAACATCACGCCCGACGAGGCCAGGGGCAAGGTTCTTAAGGCGGTGGGCTGCGACAACTGCAACAGTTCGGGCTATCGCGGGCGGAAGGCGATTTTCGAGATGATGCAGATGACCAGCGAAATCCGCGAGCTGGCGTTCCGCCAGGAGCCCATCGCCAAGATCCGCCAGGCCGCCCTTGCAGGCGGGATGCGGGCGCTTGTCGACGACGGCAAGATCAAGATCCTCAAGGGTGTGACCACTCCCGACGAGGTCGCCCGGTCGACCCAGGTCGAAATGTCCACGCTCTGAAAGTGATGGTGCGTCGGCGGGGCGTCAGGCCCCGGGCGCGAGAGTTCAAGACTGTCTCGTCCCCGTGACGTGTTTCTTTGCCCCTAGCGACAAGCGAGCCACCCATGTCAACGATGCAAATGGACCGCCTTCTGGATACGGTGGTCACGACCGGCGCGAGCGACCTGCACCTGACCGTCGGGCGTCCGCCCACGGTGCGACTGCACGGTCACCTGCAGAACCTCAAGACCAAGGTGCTGGCCAGCGACGACATGGTCGCGCTGATGAAGTCCATCACCCCCGAGCAGAAGCAGCAGGAAATCTCCGAACGCGGCGGCTGCGACTTCGGCTTCTCCTACGGCGACAAGGCCCGCTTCCGCGTGTCGATCTTCAAGCAGCGCGGCGACCTGGCGATGGTTCTGCGTCTGATCCCCAGCAGACTGCTCTCGTTCGAGCAGATCGGGCTCCCGGAAATCTGCCGGGAACTGGTGCGACGGCCGCGAGGGCTGTTCCTCGTGACCGGCCCGACGGGTTCGGGCAAGACCACGACGCTCGCGACGATGATCGACTTTGTGAACATGACGCTGGATCGGCACATCGTGACGATGGAAGACCCGATCGAGTACTACCACTACCACAAGAAGTCGGTGGTGAATCAGCGTGAGGTCGGCACCGATGTGCCCAGCTTCGCCGAGGCGCTCAAGCGCGTTCTGCGGTCGGACCCGGACCTGATCCTGGTCGGTGAAATGCGCGACTTGGAGACGATCGAGGCGGCGATTCGGGCCGCCGAGACCGGTCACCTTGTGTTCGGTACCCTCCACACCACCGGTGCGGCCAAGACGATCGACCGCGTGGTCGACGCCTTCCCGGTCAGTCAGCAGAACCAGATCCGCGTTCAGTTGTCAACGTCCCTGCTGGCGGTGCTCAGCCAGGCGCTGCTGCCCCGCAAGGACTCCAGCGGCCTGATCGCGGCCTATGAGTTCCTCGTGGTGACGCCCGCCATCGCGAACCTGATCCGTGAGGGAAAGACCTACCGAATCGACTCCTTCATCCAGACCGGGAAGAAGTTCGGCATGCAGTTGCTGGATGACCACCTCTGGCAGCACTACATGGGCGACAAGATCAGTGCCGAGGAGATGATCGACCGGTCAAAGAACCCCGGCGAGTTGACGGACAAGGTTCATCGGCTTGGTCGGACGGTTGGTCGTACGGAGTTGGACGAGGCCGACGACGCGCCGAAGGCGTAAGAACGTCGGCCAGACGCACCACTCCGGGGCTCGAGGCCGGGGCTCCAGGCCTGTCGCCGTCTGGTCCCCGGAAGTTCTGGGACACGAGAATGCAAACACGGCACGAACAAATGCGCCCATGTGTTTGTTGTCGCATAGATATTGTGCGGGGAATGAGCAAGCTTGGAGGATCCGATCGGGCCCGCCGATCGTGTAGACTCTTGGCTTGTCGAGTGTTTCCATGATCGGGCTTGAGCCCGAGAGTGCGGCTGCGGGCTTTGGAGTCTTCGAGTGCCACTGGACCTGAACGACAGCAAAGGACGGAAGTTGGGTCGCATCCTCACGAAGATGGGGGTGGTCTCTCGCGAGCGGGTGCACGAGGCGTTGGAGGTTCAGAAGACACGCAGGAAGTTGCTGGGCGAACTTCTGGTGGAACTTGGGTACTGCAACAAACGGGATGTGGATGAGGCGCTGGCGGCGCAGGCGGGTTTGGGGTTTGTTGACCTGGCGACTGGGGAGTTGCCTCCCGAGGTCGTCGAGTCGCTGCCCGCCGAGACGGTGCAGTCGTACCAGGTCGTGCCGATCGAGTACAGGGCGGCGGGGCGGAAGCTCAAGATCGCGATGAAGAACCTGAACAACTTCAGGGCGGTGGACGACCTGAAGTTGCTGATGGGGTTCAACGTCGAGGCGGTGGTGGCCGACGAAGCGCAGGTCGATGCGCTGATCAAGAAGTACTACTCCAAGCAGGAGTCGGTCACGGAGGTCGTCAGCGAACTCGCGGCGGACGACAAGTTCAAGAGCCTTCAGGGCAAGAGCAACGACTCGATCGACCTTGACGCGGTCATGGAGGCGGCGGAGGACAACAAGGTCATCAAGCTGCTGAACCTGGTGCTTCTGCAGGCGATCAAGGATCGCGCTTCGGACATCCACTTCGAGCCGTTCGAAGAAGAGTTCAAGATGCGGTACCGCATCGACGGCGTGCTGTACGAGATGGTTCCGCCGCCCAAGCACCTCGGCACCGCGATCACCAGCCGCGTGAAGGTCATGGCGAAGATGAACATCGCCGAGCGCCGGCTTCCGCAGGACGGGCGCATCGAACTGACGGTGGGCGGGGCGCCGGTGGACCTTCGCGTGAGCGTGCTGCCGACGATGTGGGGCGAGAGCGTCGTGATGCGTGTGCTGGATCGCAGCAACGTGAAGCTGGCGCTCGACCGTGTCGGGCTCCGGGACGACGACATCAGTTCGTTCCGCAAGCTGATCAACCGCCCGAACGGGATCGTGATCGTCACGGGGCCGACGGGCTCGGGCAAGACGACAACCCTCTACGCGGCGCTGCAGGAACTCAACGATCTGGAAACCAAGATCCTCACGTGCGAGGATCCGGTCGAGTACGACATCGACGGGCTCTGCCAGGTGCAGGTCAACCCGGAGGTGGAGCTGACCTTTGCCAAGGCGCTACGCAGCTTCCTGCGTCAGGATCCGGACGTGATCCTGGTCGGTGAGATCCGCGACCTTGAGACGGCGGAGATCGCGATCCAGGCGTCGCTGACGGGTCACCTTGTGCTCACGACACTGCACACCAACGACGCGCCTTCGAGCGTGATCCGTCTGGTGGACCTGGGTGTCGAGCCCTTCCTGCTGACGGCGACGATGGAGGGCGTTCTGGCCCAGCGTCTGGCACGCACGATCTGCCCCAAGTGCCGGCAGGACTTCGTTCCCAGCGAGGAACAACTCATGGAACTGAGCCTCACGCCCGAGTCGGTCACTGGGCGGAAGTTCTTCCGCGGCAAGGGCTGCGACAACTGCTTCGGTTCGGGGTACAAGGGGCGCATGGCGATCTTCGAGATCATGGCGATCAATGACGAACTGCGCGACCAGATCATGAAGAAGGCCAGCACGAACATCCTGCGTCAGATCGCACGCCGAAACGGCATGCGGACGCTGCGAGAGTGCGGGCTGCTGGCGCTCTACGAGGGCCAGACAACGATCGACGAGATCGTGCGCGAGACGATGGGCGACGACGAGTAAGCCGAGGAACTTCCGGCGGCAGACACGCCGGGCGAGAACGACACGAACGCAACGGACCTGAGAATCGGAGACTGTGCGATGGCGACCTTTGCATATGAAGCGTTGAATGCGGCGGGCAAGCCCCAGAAGGGCACCGTGGACGCGACCTCCAGCAAGGAAGCGATCGAGAAGATCAAGTCGCAGGGCTTCCACCCGATGCAGGTCCGCGAGCAGAAGGAATCCGAGAAGAAGGGCAAGGCCGAGGCGCCGGGCAAGAAGAAAAAGAAGAAGGGCGAGATCTCCATCAGCCTTGGCGGCGTCAGCGGCAAGCAACTGACCAACTTCACGCGACAGCTCTCGACGCTGCAGGACGCGGGCCTGCCTCTGCTGCGTTCGCTCCAGATTCTCGAGGAGCAGCAGAAGCCGGGCAAACTCAAGAGCGTGCTGCAGACCGTCTGCGAGGACGTCGAGGGCGGCATGAGCCTGTCCGAGTCCATGGCCAAACACCCGCGGGCGTTCGATCGCCTGTACGTGAAGATGGTCGCCGCGGGCGAGGTCGGCGGCGTGCTGGACGTGATCCTTCAGCGTCTGGCGGACTTCCTGGAAAAGGCCCAGCGGCTGAAGAGGAAGATCGTCGGCGCGATGCTCTATCCCGCGGTCGTCATGACGGTCGCCATCGGCATCGTCATGTTCATCATGGTCAAGATCATCCCGCAGTTCTCCAAGATCTTCGAGGAGTTCGGCGTGGAGATGCCCGGCCTGACGCAGTTCCTGGTCGACAGTTCGAACTGGCTGGCCGGCTTGCAGCCCGGGCAGACCTGGCCCGGCTGGATCTTCATCGCCTTCCTGCCGGCGGTGATCTTCGTCGTCTGGAAGGTTGCCCGCATGGCGGCCTTCGGACGCGCGGTGACCGACACGCTCGTGCTGTGGACGCCCGTGATCGGAAGCCTGATCTCCAAGACCACCGTCGCGAAGTTCACGCGGACGCTCGGAACGCTGATCCACGCGGGCGTGCCGATTCTCGACGCCATCACGATCACGAAGGAAACCTCGGGCAACTATGTCTACGAGCGTGCCCTGGGCAAGGTGCACGACTCGATTCGCGAGGGCGAAACGTTCGCCGCGCCGCTGCGCGAGGCCAAGGTTGTCGACTCGATCGTCGTGAACATGATCGACGTTGGCGAGGAGACCGGCGACCTGGACTCCATGCTGATGAAGATCGCGGACAACTACGACGAAGAGGTCGACGTCGCGGTCAACTCACTGGTCAAACTTATCGAGCCGCTGCTGGTGCTCTTCCTCGGCATCGTCGTCGGCGGCATCGTCATCGCGATGTTCCTGCCGCTGGTGGCGATCATCGAGAAGTTGCAGCAGTCCGGCGGCTGAGCGGGCTTCATCGGCCCCTCTGCCGCGGGTCGCGGCAGGGGGCCGGCAACGGCGGCGTGCGAGCGAGTTGGTGCTGGTGGTCGGAGCGACAGACGGAGGCGGCTCATGCGTGCCCGCGGCATGACTCTCATCGAACTGTTGGTTTCCATCGCCGTCGGGTTGGTGCTTCTGGGCATGACGGTGTGGGTCGCGGCGGGTGTTGTTCGGCTGGTCAGGAACCTGATCGCGTCGCTGAGTTGAACGCAAGGGCGCGTGCAGTCGGGTCGGCAAGTTCGTGCGATCGGGGCGGGGGCAGCGGTCGGGGGTCGGCGTGATGCGAAGGTTGAAGCGACGCGTGGATCCGAGCGGTCCGGCGTATTCGCAGGAGAGCAAGGCGATGTGCGACACAGAACTCAACCGAAGGCTCCATCACCCGCGCGGGCGCGGGTACACGCTCGTGGAAGTGCTCATCACTTTCGCGATCATGCTCGTGCTGACTTCGCTGATCCTCGTCGGCCTGACCGGCCTTGTGCGCAATGCGCGCCTTCAGGGCGAGCGTCAGACGCTGCGGTCGATGGGCATGGGTGTTGAGCAGTTCACGCGGAGTTTCGGCTTTGTGCCGCCGCTGGTCGATGACGCTTCGACTCAGGGCGCGCTGGAGCAGGATCCTTTGACGGGCAACTTCCGCGCTCGGCTTCGCGGTGTGTCGGCGACGGACGAGCAGGGCCCGGATCGCTACCTGCGATACGAGACGGCGGCCCATCGCGGTGCGCACTGGAGCGTGCTGTCGCTGCCGTACTTCCTCCTCGGGACTCTGGGCGAGTCGGTCGACGGCGTATCGGAACTCGGGATGACCAGGCCGCAGGCCGACGGCTCGTTCGCTCGCCGTGGCGAAGAGTTCGAGCCCTTGTACGACATGGGCGCGAATCCCGAACGGCTCAAGCGACGCACGAACCAGCAGCACCTGGTGGTCGACGCGAACGAACAGTTGACGATCGTGGACCGCTGGGGCACGGAGATCCGCTTCTACCGCTGGGCACCGACGTTTCATCAGAACGTCGCTGCGCCGCTGGCGTATGCGGGAGCGCCCCCGAACGACCCGGCCCGCGCAGGCCAGGTGCGTTCGTACAGCGTCCCGCCCGGCGTCGGGAGCGTGACGACAAACCCGGCGCTGCGTTCGGCGCGTTGGGCGATCGTCAGTTCCGGGCCGGATGGTCGCAGTGATGAATCGTTCGCGGACTCGCCGCTGAACAAGGACAACATCGTGATTCTGGAGGGGGCGCAATGAACCGTCGCGGCATCACGCTGATCGAAATTCTGGCGGTGATCGTCATCGCCACGGTGCTCATCCTGCTGACAGTCCCGGCGTTTCGATCGCTGACACGGACCGAGAGTTCCTCCGCCGCCGAGGGGCAGTTGCAGGCGGGGATTCTGCAGGCCCGCGACGCGGCGCTTCGAGCGTCGGCCAGCCAGGACACGGCCGCGTTCTTCTCCTTCGAGCCGGGCGGCCGCATGACGATTACCGCCTGCGTGCAGGTCGGCTCGATCGACGACGAGCAGGCATCGGTGATCGATCTGAACCTTCGCCCGATCCGGCGCGATGTGTTCGTCCCGATCGAGGGGCTCGATCCGGTGCAGCTCTCGGGCAGTTGGATGGTCCGTGGCTACGCTGCGCCGGGCATGATCCGGGGCGACTGGTACAACCAGCCGAGCACCTTCGGCGTCACGCAGCGTCACGATCCCAACGCGGGCGCGTGGGTGTTCCCGGAGACCGGGTTCTACGACGCCTCACAGGCGGATGATGGTGACAACCGCCAGAGTTTCATCATCCGATTCGAAGGTGGCAGCGGCGTGATCAAGTCTTCGAGCATCGATGAGGCGCTGGTGCTGAGCGTCCGGCCTTCATCGGCCGACCGTCGCACAACGCTCAGCGAAGCGTGGCTCAACCCCGACGGTTATCGCGGCGAGGGCGTTGCACCTCAGCCCCCCACGAGCCTGATCCGCTGGGCGACTCGCGTGCTGACCTCTCGCGATCTCAATGGTGACAACACGATCGAGACCGGACCGACGGGCACCGACACGCTCCTTCGTCGCGCCGTCATGGGCGGGGTGAGTTCGGACATGGTGCTGGTCCGCCCGGTGCAGCAGATCGTGCTGTACGACGAACTGGCTCTGGCCGCTTCGCTCGGCGTGCGCGTGAACGCGATCAGCAAGTCGCTGTACTGGATCGACCGCGACCGCTGGCTGAGCGGCAGGCAGTTGTTCCCCGCGATGGTGCCGTGGCAGGGCGATCCCCTCGCCGGCCCGCCCGCAACGGATCAGCGCGAAATGAGCCGACGCATCAACCGCTGGCTCGAGGGCAGCGATCCTGCCCGCGGCGAGCGGCTGCTGGCGATCGCGCCCAACAGGATCTTCATGCTCGACCGGTTCTCGTCCACGCTGCGGGCGGTCCAGCCTCCGCCGCTGGCGCGTGTTGGGGATCAAGTTCCCCGGGTGACCCAATGAACATGCACATGACACACACTCAACGCGCTGCGTGCGGGCGTCGCGGCCCGCGGGCGTTCACGATCCTCGAAGTGCTCATGGCGGTGCTGATCATGGCGATCGGACTGCTGGGCCTCGGCGCCCTGCTGCCCGTGGTCATCAAGCAGCAGCGCGCGGGCAACGACGCCGTCACCGGCTACGCCGCGGCCCAGACCGCCCGCGAGCAACTCGAGTCCGGACGTCGCAGCGTCGATGAGGTTCAGGTGCTCAAGATCCAAACGCTCGCCGTCGGCGCATCGACCGAGCGTGCGCTCGGCGGCCAGTTCCGCCTGGGCTTCTCTGGTCAGCAGACGCAGTCGCTCCCGCTCAGCGCCAGCGGCGGCGACATCACCGCGGCGCTCGAGTCGCTGAGCACCATCGGCCCCGGTAACGTGCGGGCGAGCCGATCGAGCCGATCGACCCGGAGTGATCCGATCGAGAATGGCGAAGTGACGATCACCGTGCGATTCACCGGGCGTTTTTCGGGTCTGAACGTTCCGCTGCTGACGGTGGACGACTCCCGGGTGGACGGCGTCGTGACGATCTCCGACGACGAGGTCGAGCCGATCCGCGGGCTGGACGCCTCGTTCTGGACATCGTGGGCCGACGAGACCCCGTTGCCGACGGACGATCGTGTCATCACGTCGGTGCTGAATCAGGAGCGTCGCGACAATCTCATTCCTTCATCGGGACGTTGGCTCCCGATCGACACGGACATCCCGCAGTCGTTGGATCCTCTGGACGCCGTCCCGACCCAGCGACGCGGCCGGGCGACGCTCGGCCCGCAGCGGGTGCTCGTCGGCAACGCCCAGGCCAACGGCTTCTTCAGCATCCCGCTGGATCAGCGCCTGCTGCCCGTTGCGAGCAAGCCCGCTTCGTCGCTGGACGACCCGTCCCTGCCCACGCCGCAGTTCGTGTGGGATCTTGCGGTTCGCCGGATGAAGTCGCTGCCGGTCGAGGGCACGAACGAGGCGGTCTCGAGCGAGGCGAGGAACGTGCAGGTGGCGGTGTTCGTGCGTCGGCTCTCGCCGCGTGTCGAGCCGCCGCGGGGCGTGTCGCTTCGCCGGTCGATGCTGGACTTCTCGCTCGGTGCCGCGGATCGTCGCTGGCCGGTGGCGGTCGATGCGCAGGGGTGGGCGACGAACACCGGGCTTGCCACGGACGAGTACAGCACCCCGGTGGCGGTGCGTGCGGAGTTCAACGAGAACCAGATCGACGGTGCCGGCCGCCCTGTTCGCGATCGTCTGTCGATCGTCGGCGCGACCGATGCGCAGTGGCGGCAGGCGTCGCAGTCCGGGCAGCTCCTTGTCGACAACCTGGGCAACACGCACACGGTCCTCGGCGTGGACACGCGTCCGGGCGCGGGCCCACGTTCGGTCCGTCTTTCGCGGCCCATCCCCGCGGGCGTGCGCGGTTTGCCGACGGTTCAGTCTGATCAGTTCGACGCGCTCGGCGAGGTCGTGATGGTTCCCCAGGTTCCCGCGGCGGTGCTGGTCTTTACGGTCAACGAGTGAGCAACCCATGAGCATCAAGCACACAAACAGCCGGGGCGGTCGACGGGCGTTCACGCTCATGGAGCTGACGATCGCGATGGTGTCCGTCGGCCTTCTGGCCGTCGGCATCGCACAGATCTTCCGCGCCACCGGGCAGACCGTCAGCCAAGGCAAGCGCCTGAGCGGTCTGACCGCCAACGCTTCGGCACTGGAGAGGCAACTCGCCTCGGATATCTCGCGCATGACGCGGGATGGATTCCTGGTCATCCGCAATCAGCGCGTGCGCAACGGCACGCCGATTCCGGGATATCGCGGCGACAACAACCCTCGCCCGCGCCGAGCCGATGAACTGCTGTTCTTCGCGACGGGTGAGTTTCGCAGTCAGCGTCCTGCGCGCAGCACCGTCGTCGAGCCGGTCAGCAACGAGGCCCGCATCTGGTGGGGGCATGGCCATCGCCGCAACCCGGCCAACGCCGACTTCGCCGAGTCGCTGCGACTGGACGACACGAACGTTGACCCAGACCCCACGGTTCCGCCCGCTCTGGGCCAGCCCGGCGGCAACCTGTTCGCGTCGGACTGGATTCTCGCGCGTCACGCCACGCTCCTCCTGCCGCCCAAGGCCATCCGGAGCGACAGCGCTCCGGAGTTCGCCGTCAACATTCAGGCCGACAACACCATGCAGGTCGCGCTGCAGCCCGCGGCCAGCCACCTCTTCCGCAATCTCGCCGAGACCGGCACGCTCGAGACCCAGCCGATCCGCGGCGTCAACGAGCGGCCGCTGTTCTCCAGCGGGCTTGTCGATATCGCGTCGGTGGACCTCACGTCGATCCGCACGATCATTCAGGAATCGCAGAACCCCTCGCTGTTCTCGGGTACGTACTCCTCGTCGAATCAGGCCAGCCTCGGCGGCGCGGCGCAGCGCATCGCCAACCAGCAGGCCTGGATGCGTCAGGCGATGCCCGCGGACAGCGATGCCGCGCAGCCCCAGCGCATCCGTGTTGAGGCCCGACCGCCCAACCTGATGGGTATCGGCTGGAGCGAACGCACCGAGACCCAGCGGGCCGATCAACTCATGCTCGCCAGCCACGCGTTCATGGAACGCTGCACCGACTTCATCGTCGAGTGGTCCTTCGGCGAGCGCGACGCCCGCGACAGTTCACCCACGTACAACCAGATCGTCTGGTACAGCATCGAGCGGCCCTTCAACCCCACGCCACAGTTCCCCTTCTCGCAGACCTACACGCGTCGCGACGGCACCGTCGGCACGCATCCGGATCCGGCGGTGAGCACCGCGCTCGACGACTTCAGCCGGGCGATCTCGCCCGGCGTCACGGGCGGGGCGCAGTATCACTACTTCGGCTTCACCGACCCCACGTTCGAGCCGAACAACATCGGGCTGCAGCGTGACGATTACGACTTCTCCCGCTCGTTGCTGCCCGAGGAGACCGATCGCCGGGCGCAGACCGGCCGGTTCTCGCTGAATGATCCCGACACGATCGAGTGGCCCTGGCCCAAACTCCTCCGCGTGACCATCACACTGGCCGATACGAGGGATCCGTCGATCGAGCAGACCTTCCAGTTCGTCTTCCGCCTGCCCGAACGGGCCTCGGGTCAGACCAACTGATCAACCGATCGGGAGCAGGCAGTGGGGGTCGGCGGACTCGGGGGCACGGGCGGAGCGAGCGGACACGCCGGCCTCCGCGATGGCGACGGCGTACTTGCACATCAGAATCGAGCATGCACATGATCAACACGACGAATCTGACAACCCTGGCCGGCACCTCGCTGCCGATCCTTCCGACACGACGCAGGGGCTCCGTGCTCGTGCTGGCGGTAGGGGTTCTGGCCCTCATGTCGATCATGGTCGTGGTGTACGTCACGCTCGGGCAGAACGATCGCCGAAGCGGTGCGGCGTCGCAGGCCCGCGTGCAACTGACCACGCAGGGCCAGAGCGTGCGCGACTATCTCTCGCAGGTCATCGCCGACGGCGCGACCGCGGTGGTTCGGCAGCGCGACGTCCTCGGCAACGACCACATCGTGCGCAAGGCCTGGGACTATCCGTCGACCGATGAGCAGTTGATCTCCATGAACCCGGGCGCGCCGAACCCGCTGCGCCCCACGGCCCCGCTCGTGCCGGGGTTCAACCCCGCCCAGTGGCCCGCACGCAAGTTCGATCCAAGCGGGAACGTCAGCACGCCCTGGGCCGCCGGTTCGCAGACGGACCCCCGCACGGGCGGCACGCCGTTCCTTGCCGCCGCGGAACCCACGTTCCTGAACTTCGACGGCGATGATCCGACGGACCCCGCACGGCTGTACATCGACTACACCGACTGGCAGCACATCTCGAACTTCGCGCCCGACGGGCGATTCGTGAACCTCGCGGCCATCCGCGGGAACTTCAGCGCGGAGGTCGGCCTGGGCGTGGACGGCCAGAACCGCCCGCGCACAAGCGAACTGATCACACTCATCGACACCGCCGCGGCGCCCGGAACTAGCGGGCGATACGACAGCACTCTTGATCGCGATGACCCCGCGAACCCCAACCGCCCGGCCGACTTCACCGCGCGCCAGCGCGGCATGGCCCGCCCGATGAACGACCCGCGATTCATCGCGGGCGATCCGCGCAGGGTCGACAACCAATGGCGCGACAACGACGGCGACGGCATCGCCGACGGCAGAATCTTCGAACTCATCGATGCCTCCGAGCCCGCTCAGGCCCGCGCCGTTGTTCCGGAGATGCCCGGTCTGCGAACGTTCGTCTCCGCACGCGCGATCGACCTCTCGGGCCTGATCAACGTCAACACCGCCCGCAACGATGTCCGCAAGTCCGCGCAGCGGACCTCCGCCACGTTCCAGAACGGCAACGCAACCCAGCCATCCGACGTGTTGTACCCCGTCGGATTGACACCCGCCGACGTGAACCTCGAGCGGCTTCTGACGCTGCGCGATGTGTTCCAGAACACGCAGGATCCGATCGAGCAGATCCCCCAGCCGACCCTGGCCGGCAGCGTCGCACGGTACGAGCCGATCGATGTGGCGCGAGCAACGCGCATCGGCGAGTCGGCGTTCTCGTCGCTGCTGTTCGCGTCGCAGCGCGGCTCGGTCGGCGTCACCGATCTCTTCACTCCCGGGCAGGTGCCGACCGCTCCGGCCTTCGCGTCGCAGGCGTATGTCACCGCGGGCTCCGTGGGTGGGCTCTCGCCCCTGCAGCGGGCGGAGATCTACCGCGTCACGGGCAGCGATCCGTCATCCGGCGTGGTCAGCCGCCCGGCCGCGGCCACCGTCACGCTGGGTTTCTCCAGCACGTTCGGCCTGGCCGACGAACTCGAACTGCGGACCTTCAACGGTCGCAACAACGACGCGACTCTCTCCCGACTGGAGTCCGCGCTCGACGGACGCTCCGCGGGCGATGAGAACTTCGGCCCCATGCGCAGCAACCGTCCGCTGGCCGTGGAGCGTTCCCTGACGCCCGACTCGGCCACCGGCGCGCTCAGCGAGCACGACAACCCGCTGGACTACCGCGCCCAGCGAGCGCTGTCGAACATGGACGTTCGATCAAAGCTCACGACCATCAGCGGCGATCGGCCCATCGCCACGACGATCCTTCCGCCGGGCGCCAGCCCGCTTTCGCTGACGGATCGCGAGTTGCGTCTGGACATCAGCGATGCGATGAGCCGCGTGTACGTCGCTCGCGACCTGCCGCTGGATCGCGGCGCCGACCCGCTCCCGGGCCAGGTCGTTTCCGCACCGGTCCACGCCGCGCGGCTCTCGGCGATGACCGAGGCCGCCAACGCGATCTTCGCGGGATACGCCGACGCGCTGCTGCCCTTCGCCGGGCTGACCGGGCCCGCGGCGAATCCGGTGCTGGGCGTGGCATGGAACGGCGCGACACCCGCCGCGAACAACACGCGCGTGCTGCACTACTCCGGGTCGCGCCCGGGCGTCCAGAACAACCCGGCGGAACTGGCCCTGCGCTCGGCCGCCCACATGACGCTGAATCTCCTCGCCTCGCGATACATCCCCTCGACGCCGGTCGGCGTGACCATCGACGCGAACAACCCCGCGCAGTTCGCCCCGCGCGACACGCTCTTTGCCTCCACGCTGCTCATCGACGAGAACGCCCGCCCCCAACTCGAAGACAACAACGGCAACCCGCTGCCGGTGCCCGGCAACGGCCTGGACACGAATACGGATTCTCAGCCCGACTTCCCGTACTGGCGGCCCTTCACCAGCCATCGCGACGACAATGTCGCCTTCAGCATCCCGCTCGACCTCAACCGCGGCGTGGCACGCACCAACGCCGGGCTGCCGGTCGTCAGCAAACTCGCCATCGCGCCCAACAACCAGAACCTCACCTCCCGCGCGGTGAACATCTTCGCGATCACGCCCCAGCCGTTCGTCGTCGGCGCGGCGACGTTCACGTTCTACACCGACATGTGGAGCGGCGGCGGCGGCGATGAGGAGTTCGAACCCGGTGAGAACGGTTTGGAGGAAACCCGCAATCCGGTCTCGATCGAGGGCGGCGTCCGTGATGAGGAGCCGGACTTCCTCTTCGAGTACGCCGTGGTGCAGCTCCACAACCCCTGGTCCGAGCCGATCGCGCTGACCAGCGTCGATGCCTTCGGCAATCCCGAGCGTTCGGCCGTGACCCCGCAGGACTTCCGTTACTACATCGAGTTCGCGGGGCGCACGTACAAACTCGCCGTCGACGAACTGTCCGATCCCGACGCCGGCACCTCGCGTCGAGGTGCGGTGCTGCTCCCCGGCCGATCCGTCAACGTAATCATCCTGCCGAATGACATCGACCAGATCGTCGCCCGCTGGCGGCGAGCGATGGGAGGCACGTACGAGACCGATCGATCCCTCTCGGTGAGCCAGTTGCCGGAAACCATCGCGAACATGATCCGGACGCAAACCCGCATCGACGTGGACGAGACCGAGGGCTCCACGCTGGTCACGGGCATCCTGTTCGATCCTGCAGATGGACGCGACGTGCGGTTTTCAGAGGTTTCGGGCCAGCAGTACGGCTTCGTCGTCACCGCGCCGTTCAGCTCGGCGTTGCCGGGGGATCCGGATGATCGTGCCGGGATGTTCGCGTCCAACCGCGTCGTTCGCCTCTGGCGGCGGGTCGATTCTCCGGGCGTTCCGCGCGGACAACGCATCGCGGATGTCGAAAATGCCCACTGGAAGCTGACTTACGGCAACGACTACCTCGTCGATCGCCTCCGCGATCCCTACATCCCGTCTGACGACTCGATTCTCGCCACGCTCTCCCCCCGTCTTCCGAGTGGCGAGTACAGAATCGCCGGCACAGCGTGCGGCCCGGACAAGGGCCAGGGCAACTTGTCTGCGCCGAGGGCCTTCGACAACAAGGGCTTCACCTTCGTCCGCTTCGGCAGCATCTTCCGCTCCAACGACCCCGGTTCGCTCACGCCGCCGAACCCCGGCAACACGCCCATCGGCGCGGTCCCGGCGTATTGCTTGGAGGTCAAGAGCAACATCCAGCCCCGCTCGGGCCCGACCATCAAGGCCCGCCTCTCGCTCAACGACGCGACGCCCGACTCGCCTCACACCGACACGCCCGACCAGAACTACTTCTCCGGCGGTTCGCCCGACAGCGGCCTGTACGGCCAAGAGGACGTCGGGCTCTTTGTCCGGGCATTGGCCAGCGATGCCGCCGAGAAGATCTCCGACCGCCTCGTCGATGGCCCGAGGGCCGACCCGGACGTGACCATCAACAAGCCCGGGGACAACATCTCCGGCGGCGGAACCGGTCGCGGTCAGGACTACAACGAGCGCTACATCCAGATCGTCCAGGGTCGGCGCGTGCCGGCCTCCGACAACGGCAGCACCGGCTCCCCGCCTGTACAGGGCGATCTGCCACCGATGCTGAGCGTGGACCTGCTGCGTCCCCTGGCTGTCGGACCGTGGCACGATCCGCTGCTCCGTCTTCGCGACGTCACGGCCCCGCTCGACCCCCGCAACCTCGACGCCCAGTGGACCACGCTCTCCGAAGCCCTCGCCCTCGCCTCGGACTATGACGAGCAAGGCTTCGAGCTCACTGCGACTCTGATCTCCGGCGGTTCGCGGGAAATCTCGCCCAACGAGTTCGTCTACTTCGCCGCGGGTCGCGCCGATTTCACCGACCCCAGCGGCAAGAAGGTGATCAACAACGGCGCGTTCGATCGCGGGCAGTTGTTCATCGACCGCTTCATCCCGTTCAACGATCTGAACAACGACGGGCGCTTCACGCAGTCTCCCAACGCCGCGACCTCCGACCCGCATCTCGGCCTGGGCATCCCCTTCGCCCTGAACATCCTCAACAACTTCCGCACGCAGCCGTACGGCTCGCTCCAGCAGGTGTATCAGGGCCGCGTCAACATCAACACCGCGCCGCTCAACGTCCTCCGCGCCGTCGGCATGCTCTCGCCCGACATCCGCGGCTGGGCCTCCGGCGATTCCGATGTCTACGGCAACACCGACTCGCGCCTGGCCGATCCGCTCTACAGCGCCACGCAATCGTCGTTCGACCTCGCCGGCACGCTCATCGCCTATCGCGACAAGGCCCGCGTGCGTCTGCGCCCCGTCGGCACGAACTTCAACTCGCGCCTGGTCGCCGACTACCGCGACAACAACGAGAACAACGCCTCGGGTGACGCCTTCGGCCCCGGCGATGACAACGGGCGGCGCACCGCCGCGTTCATCTACGAGAACAACTCCTCCGTCGGCACCCCCAACACCATCGAGCCCATCCGCGAGACGCCGGGCTTCCAGTCCATCGGCGAGGTGCTCGCCGCTCGCTTACGCGGCGACTTCTCTCCGGTCGGGGCCTCTCAGAGCGCCACTGAGAACGCCGACATGAGCATCGATCGCCTGTCGCGCATCGACCCCATCTCCCCCGCCGACGCCGCGGGCAGCGACGCCGGCCTCTTCGGCTTCCTCAGCGACTACTACGCACCCACGTCCCAGCCCCACACCATGCGCGTCGGCAGCGTGCCCAACTCCTGGCAGCGCCAACTCGATATCGCCGCCTCGGCCATCGACACGCTGACCGTCCGGTCCGACATCTTCGGCGTGTGGTTCACGGTCATGGGCTTCACCCCCTCGGACGTCGAGGGCCTTGCACCGCTGACCGTCGCGCCGTCGCCCGCGACCGAAGAGGACCCGCGCTTCGCCGACCCGATGGTGCCGAGCTTCGAGCGCCGGTACTTCATGGTCGTCGACCGCTCGAATGTGACGACTCGCGGGCAGAAGCCCCGCATCTTGCTCTTCCAGGAACTGCCCAGCGAGTAACCCGCCCGCCTGCCCCCC
>VYLX01000099.1_pt1 | contig 18401 bp, 12 predicted proteins | sample 5114181 | NCBI WGS metagenome assembly VYLX01 (sample SAMN12291812, study PRJNA351875) | freshwater metagenome | isolation source: freshwater lake | place: USA: Michigan, Sherman Lake | collected 2011-08-08
AGGGCGGACCTGCCCGCGCCGGAGCATGATCGCGCGGCGGGCGCGATGTCGGCGACGCTGCACGCGTTCGTCATGCTCGCGATCGAGGCGGTCGTGCGTGCCCTTGATGCGCTGCTGCTGCTCGCGGGTGTGATCGTCGGTGTGATGCTGCTGGGCGTGTCGGAGCGCGACGTGCTTTCGTGGCTGAGTTCGCCGACGCTTTCGAGCGGGGGCGTGGTGTGGACGCTGGCGGGCGTGGTGATCGCGACGCCGATCTGGCTGGTGTGGCGTGCGGTGCTGCTCCGACTGCTCGGAACCGTGCGCGAGGGAGAGATCAGCCGATGGAGCCTCGCGTACATCCGCGTGTGGCACAAGACGCGCGTGCTGGAGGCGTGCGGGCGGTGGCTCAGCGGCACGCTGTTCTGGCCCGTGTGGCTGCGGCTGGCGGGGATGCGCATCGGTCCTCGCTGCGAGGTGAGCACGATCATCGATGTGGTGCCGGAACTGGTGGAGATCGGCACGGAGAGCTTCTTTGCCGACGGAATTTACCTGGGCGGGCCGCGCATCGCGGGCGGTCGAGTGCGGCTCGGACGCACGACGCTTGGTGGCGGGACATTTCTGGGCAACCACGCCGTGCTGCCGGCGGGGGCGTACAAGCGCGGTATGTTCGTCGGCGTGAGCACCGTCGCATCGCCGGGGACGTGGGCGCAGGACACGGGCTGGTTCGGCATCCCTGCGTTGCGGCTGCACCGACGCGAGATTGTTCAGGCCGACCGGACTCTGACCTTTAGCCCCGGGCCTGTGCGGTTCGCGACCCGTCTGTTCTGGGAGGTACTTCGCTTCGGCATGGGCGTGCCGGCGGTGCTCTCGGCGTATGTCTGGCTCTGGATGATTGAGGCGCTGGCGAGCGACTCGGGCGTGGCTGTGCGTGTCGCGCTGGCCGCGCCGCTGGCGACGCTGACTGTGCTCGCCGCGGAGTGCTTCGCGGTGGTGATGCTCAAGTGGGCGTTGCTGGGCCGGGCCAGGGCCGGGCAGCACGCGCTGTGGTCGTGCTGGTGCAGCCGATGGGACTTTCTCTATGTTGTCTGGCAGTTCTGCGCGGGGCCGCAATTGACGCTGCTGCAGGGGTCGCTGCTGCTCAACGCGTACCTTCGGCTGACCGGTGTGCGGATCGGGCGACGAGTCGCGCTGGGGCCGGGCTTCGCGCAGGTTGTCGATCCGGACATGCTCACGTTCGAGGACGACACGACGATCGCGGCGCACTTCCAGGCGCACTCGTTCGAGGACCGCGTGCTCAAGCTCGCGCCGGTGGTGGTGCGACGCGGGAGCACGATCGCGGAGCAGGCGGTGGTGTTCTTCGGCACGGACATCGGCGAACGATCGCTGGTCTCGCCGAACTCGGTGGTCATGAAGAACGAGCGCGTAGAGCCGGGAACATATGTCGCGGGCAGCCCGCTGAAGCCGATGCGGCCCTGAGTCAATGACTCGCGCGGATGGCTCTGCTCAAGCGCGCGCGAACAGCGTCGACAGGGTGCCTGACTCGAGGTCGAGCAGCGCACGCTTGGCATCCAGCCCGCCCGCGTAGCCGGTGAGCGAGCCGTCGCTGCCCAGCACGCGGTGGCACGGGATCATGATCATGATGGGGTTGCGGTTCATCGCCAGCCCCACGGCACGAGCGCCGCCCGGGCAGCCGAGCCCACGGGCAAGTTCGGCGTAGGTCGTCGTTCGGCCCATCGGTACGCGGCGGAGGGCTTCCCAGCAGCGGAGCTGGAACGGTGTCCCCGACGGAGCAAGCGGCACGGTGAACGCCGAGAAGTTCGCGTCGAAGTATCGCGAGAGTTGCTCCGCCGCGGCGTCGAGGACCGACGCGTCCTCGGCGCTTCGCGGCTCATCGCGGCCGATTCTGTTTGCGGGCGTTCCCGCGACGGCGAAGCCGATGCGCTCGATCGCGCCCGCGCGGGCGGTGATACGGAGCCTTCCGATCGGGGCATCCACGCATCTCTCGGCGGTCGGGTTCACTTGACGGCTCCGTTGTTCGGCGCGAGACGAGCGGTCAACCATGCGGTGACCTCCGCGAGGACGGCCTCGTCGATCGTCGTTGCGATCGTGCCGTACTCCGAAATCGACCCTGTCTGGCACGGCTGGAGGAGGTGATTGAGCGTCGGGTGGACGGTGAGCGTCACGTCGCGTGTGGAGCTGCGGGCGAGCGCGGCTTCCATGGCTGGGCGCTCGACGCTGGCGACGACCTGGACGTCACGCCCGCCGAAGATTGCAAGGACGGGGGATCGGACCTTGGCGAGGTACTCCGCCGGATCGATCGTGAGGAATCGGGCCATCCAGGGCGATCGCAGCGTCAGCACCGCCGACGCGGCCTCGCGTTGCAGCGCGGGATCGTTCTCAGGCCGGGCAGTCTGTCGCGCAACGAGTGCCTTGGCCAAGACGAGGAGCTCGGGCTCGTTGTTCTCTGCGGCGATGCCCTCGAACAGCGCGTCGGCGGCCTGCGCGATCGCCTCGGCATCCTGTTCGGACCGGCCACCGGCGATCGCCAGTGCGCGGTTCTGGGCCACGAGCGTCTGGCGCCCGGTCAGGCCGGGACCGGCGAGCATGACGACGGCGTCGATGCGCTCGCTGCGAGCGGCGAGCATCGCGGCGATGAGCGCCCCTTCGCTGTGACCCATGAGCGCGACGCGGCGAATGTCGGGACGTGCGAGCAGAAACTCGACGCACGCGGTGGCGTCGCCGGCAAGGTCATCGGTGGTGGCCGTGGCGGCCGGGCCGCGGGAAGCACCGACGCCGCGATCGTCGACGCGGAGCACCGCGAAGCCGTCGCGTGTGAGGCGATCGGCCCAGATGAGGAACGGGCGATGATCGAAGATCTCGCTGTTGCGATCCTGCGGCCCGCTGCCGGAGATCAGCAGCACCGCGGGGTGCGGACCGGGGCCGGGCGGCAGCGTGAGCGTGCCCGCGAGGCGTGCCGAGGGCGCGGTGATCGCGACGTCCTCTGAGCGGTACGCCGTGATGGGCTCGGCGGGTTCCTGCGGCCTGGGCACTCGTGCTGGCGGAGCGTCGCCGCGGGCGAAGATCAGTTCGAAGGATGCGCCGCTCTGGGTGAACGTCCCGCGGATGCGGTCGCCCTCACGCACGCCGGCGTAGGCTGGCGAACCGGGCACGCCGGGCATCCGCCAACTCACGCGATCCTCGGCGGCGATGACATCCGAAAGCGCGAAGTCCGCGAGACCCTGCTCGGGAATCGCGAGGGTCGCGGTCCATGGCGCGGGGGTTGAGGCTGGAGTTGGGGCTGGTGTGGTCGCTGGGGGTGCGAGCATCAGCCGGAACGTGAGCGTCTGCCCCCCGACACGCATGGTGCCTGTCCACTTGCCATCAGCGCGAGCGGGGGCGCTGGCAGGGGCGCTGGCGGGAACGGCGGCCGGGGCTGGGCTGGCATCGGCGGGCGTGACCTGAGCCGCCATCGCGCTCAGCCCGAGGTTGAGGGTGCACACGCCCATCATCAACAACCGGGACATCAATTGATGCGCACCGACGCATCGACTTGCACTTCGCTGAATCGGGCCGCGGTCCGGGGTCATGATCTGCTCCTGATCGAACCAACCCCACAGCAGAGCGATCATACCAAGGCGGCACACGCCCCATTCTCCTGGGGAGCGCTCCGCCGATCCCGACCGCAGCGTGCGGACGCGCTCGCCCATGTCCGAGCCCGGGCGCAATGGAGCAGGCCAGAGGCCTATGCGGGCTTGCGGGCCTTCATGTCGAGACTGGTGACGTAGTCGGCGACGGTGGTGCCGAGGGAAAGGCGTTCGAGGATCGAAAGGTAGAGCGGGTCCTTCCATGTGCTCAGAGCGGCGACGTACTCGTGCTTGGGAGTGAGTTCGACATCGACAAGGCCCGCGGCGAGCATGTGAGCGCGGATCTCTTCGACCAGAGAAGCACCGGCGATGCAGCCGACGAGAGCCTCGACATCAGCGCGGACGCTATCTGGCAGCGGGCGCAACAGGGCCAGGTCGGAGATTGCGACGCGGCCGCCCGGGCGGAGCGCGCGGGCGATCTCGCGCCACACGCGGGCCTTGTCGGGAGAGAGATTGAGCACGCAGTTGGAGATGACCACGTCGACACTCGCGTCGGCGACGGGCAGGTTCTCGATCTCGCCCAGACGGAACTCGACGTTGGACAGGCCGGTGGTGCGGGTGTAGTGCTGAGCGTTTGCGCGGGCCTTGGTGAGCATGGCGGGGGTCATGTCGACGCCGATGACGCGGCCGATGGTGCCGACCTTGGGTCCCGCAATGAAACAGTCGAAGCCGCCGCCGGCACCGAGGTCGAGCACGGTCTCGCCGAGCCGGAGTGTTGCGAGTGCGGTTGGGTTGCCGCAGGACAGGCCCATGTTCGCGGCATCGGGGACGCTGCCGAGTTCACCCTGGGAGTACCCGATGGCGTGGGCGAGTTGCTCCGGCGTGAAGGTCGATGGGCCGCAGCAGCCGCCCCCGGCGCAGCAGGAGCCCTCGGCGGTCAGCCCGGCGGGATAAGCCGCGGACGCGGCCTTGGTGGCGTTCCATGTGCCGGCTTGCGCGATGCGTGCGTAGCCCTCGCGGACGACTTCACGGACATCGGGCGCGGTGCTGGGAGTCGCGCTGGGCGTGGTGACCGCGGTTGGAGGGACGGTGGCGGTCGCGGTGGCGGGATCCGTTGTGACGGCGTGGCATCCACAGGATGCGTCGCAGCAGTTTGGGGTTGTCATGGTGGACTCCTTTGAATTGTGGCGAGCGCGATGGATCATCGCGTCGCGTTGGCGGACTCAACGCCGCTGAGGGCCGTCCCGCCCGGCAGCGATGCCGGCAGGCCCGCGATGAACGTGCGGATCTCGTCGCGAACCCGGCGGTAGTGGACCATGGCCTGGTCCTGGGTGGCGCAGTCCTTGGCCAGGCGGGGCGGATCGTCGAAGCCGACATGCACAACGCGAGCGCCGGGCATGATGGGGCAAGACTCGTGGGCGGAGTCGCACACCGTCACGACGATGTCCATTGGCACGCCGAGTTGGTCGGGGCGCTTGGACGTGTGCGTAGAGATGTCGATCCCGACCTCCCGCATCGCCAGGATGGCGAGGGGGTTGAGGCCGTGGGGGTTCGTGCCTGCGCTGAAGGCCTCGATCACATCGGACTTGAGGGCCTTGGCCCATCCCTCGGCCATCTGGCTTCGGCAAGAGTTGCCCGTGCAGAGAAACAGCACGCGCGGACGGGGGGCTCGTGATTGTGTCGTGGTCACTTGATGACTCCCTTGATGCTGGACTTGGCAGATAGTGCGGCGGGGGGAACGGATGCCGGAACACACCCCGAGCCGGCCTCGCATTCGCACGCGCTGCCGGAACACGCGGACGTGCAGCTCGCGCCGGCCTGGCGGCAGGCCTCGACGGATTGAGCAACGTGTCGAAGGGTCCGGACGAAGTCGGCGGAACGTGCGGTGTACCAGACTTCGCGCCCGGCGCGTCTGGCCGAGAGCAGCGAGGCGTCCTGGAGGGCCTTGAGGTGCCGTGAGACAACGGAGAGGTCCACGGAGCAGCACTGGGCGACTTCGCCGACGGTGCACGCCCGGCCGCACTTGAGAAGACAGGCCAGGATGCGCAGTCGCGTCTCGTCGGCCAGGGCGCGGAAGAGCGTCGGGTCAAGGGCGCGGTCGAGGGGCAAGCGGATGCGGGAGGCCTGCCTGGGCGAGATGGTCCCGGCGGCGCGGGTGGCGGCTGGGCGAGCGGCGGGAGCATGGGTGCCAGAACGTGTGCGTACTTGCGTCATTGTGCAAGTATAGCATCGGCCGGGCCTGAGGGCGAGCCGCCACGGCCCGCGTGCCCCGTGTACGCTCCGGAGACACTCTCCCGAGCCGGAACCGACCATGAGCGAAACCGACCCCTCCACTCTCCTGCCACGCCGAACCTTCGCGATCATCTCGCACCCGGACGCCGGCAAGACGACGCTGACGGAGAAGTTCCTTCTCTACGGCGGGGCGATCGGGCTGGCCGGCTCGGTGACGGCCCGCAAGGACCAGCGCGCCACCGCGAGCGACTGGATGGAACTGGAGAAGCAGCGCGGGATCTCGATCAGTTCCACGCTCCTGCAGTTCGACTACCAGGGTTACCGCGTGAACCTGCTGGACACGCCGGGGCACAAGGACTTTTCGGAGGACACGTATCGCGTGCTGACGGCGGTGGACGCGGCGGTGATGGTGATCGACGCTGGCAAGGGTGTCGAGAGCCAGACGCGGAAACTCTTTGAGGTCTGTCGGCGTCGCGGTGTGCCGATTTTCACGTTCATGAACAAGTGCGACCGCCCGACGCGCTCGCCGCTGGACCTGATCGATGAACTCGAGAAGGTGCTGGGCATCGGCGCGTTCCCGGTGAACTGGCCGATCGGCTCCGGGCCGGCGTTCCGCGGCGTGTTCGACCGGGTGGCCAATCAGGTGCACCTGTTCGAGAAGACGCCGGGCGGTGCCTTCGCGGCGCCGGTGGCCGTGGGCGGGATCGAAGACCCGGCGCTGCTGAGCAGGCTCGACAGCCCGGCGCATCACGAGTCACTGGACGAAGTTCGCATGCTCGACGGCACGGGCGGCGCGGGAGCCGCGTTCGATCAGGCAGCGGTTCTGGAGGGCAAGGTCACGCCGGTGTTCTTCGGCAGCGCGATGAACAACTTCGGTGTGAAGCTTCTGCTGGACGGATTCCTCAAGCACTCATCCCCCCCCACTGCACGCATGAGCAAGAGCGGGCTCATCACGCCCGACGACAAGCGTTTCTCCGGGTTCGTCTTCAAGATTCAGGCCAACATGGACCCGCGTCACCGCGACCGCATCGCGTTTCTGCGCGTGGTCAGCGGCACGTTCGACCGCGACATGTTCGTCGTCCACTCACAGACCGGCAAGCGCGTGCGTCTCGGCAACGCGACCAAACTCTTCGGCAACCAGCGCGAGACCGTCGAGCAGGCCGTCGCGGGGGATGTTGTGGGCCTGGTCGGCAACGACCTGTTCGGCATCGGCGACACGCTCACGGACGATCGCACGATCGTGTACGACGAGATTCCCGAGTTCACGCCCGAAGTCTTCGCGTACCTGCACAACCCGCAGCCCGGCAACTACAAGCGGTTCAACCTCGGGCTCGAGCAGTTGCTGCGCGAGGGCGTGGCCCGCAAGTTCGACGCCGTGGGCGGGGCGCAGAAGGTCGCGCTGCTGGCGGCGGTGGGCCAGCTGCAGTTCGAGGTGCTCGTGTACCGCATGCAGAACGAGTACGGCGCCGAGAGCCGGCTTGAGCCGGCGTCGTGGACGATGGCGCGCTGGTGGCGGTACAAGGGCCAGCCCGCGCCGACGCTCGGCGACATGGAGAACCTGACCTTGCCCGACGCGCCGGAGGGGTCGCGGCTGGTGTTCGATGATCGCGGGCGGGCGCTGGTGCTGTTCGTGGACCAGTGGCCGCTGCGGTTCTTCTCGGATCGCAACCCGACGGTGGAACTCTCGCCGATCCCCTTTGACAAGCCCGCGGCGGTCGCAGCGACCTGAGCCCCGCCTTGGTCGCATCGGCCGACGGACACGCACGGAGTGACTCAATGCTGATGGACCTGATCATCATGGTGGCGCTTTTTGGGCTGGTCATCGGCTCGGTGCTCGCGGGCCTAGCCAGGGGCCAGCGTGTGCCGCGCGAGCGCCGTCCCGAGAACGAACATCTCGGGACGATTCAGGGCGCGTTCCTCGGGCTGCTGGGCCTGCTGCTCGGCTTCGCGTTCGCGGGCGCGATGGCCCGCTTTGTCGACCGTCAGGATCGCCTGGCAAGCGAGGCCAACGCCATCAAGGCCGCGTTCGATCGCGCCGAGCTGCTGCCCGACCCCGCGGAGTACCGGGCCAACCTCAGCGCGTACGCGCGCGAACGCCTGGCCCTTTTCCACGAGCAGAACTCCACCGCCGCCGAGAAAGTCGAACAGCGGCTCGACACCCATTACCACGCCGCTCTCGGCGCAGCGATCACCAGCGCGATCCGGTCCCCTCAGTTCGCCTTGCTGATCATCCCGGGCGTCGAGGCGATCGACAACGAACTCTCCGCCCGCAACGCCATCACACGGCGTCACCTCCCGACGGAGTTCATCTTTGTGATGATCGCCTGCTCCTGCGTGGCGATGTACTCCATCGGCTTCGGCGTGGGCATCGCCGAGCGGCGCTCCGTCGGCACCGCCATCGCCCTTGCGTGTCTGGTCGCCACAACGATCTTCGTAACGCTGGACTTCGACCGCCCGCAGAACGGCCTGATCCGCCTGGACCCCTCGCCATTGGAGGACGTCGCCCGTCAACTCGCGCCCTTCGCAACCGCCGAGGAGCCACCCGTCGCGGATCTCCGGCCCACGCCCCATCCGCCAATGCCAAGACAGCGTTTCACGTACCACTAATCGTACCTACCAACGCATAGCGTCCCCCCGACAGTCGTCGGAGGGCGTTTACACATCGGGGTGACAAGACACCAGTTGACCCTTCCTGGCGGGCTTGACCCGCGTGATGGAAGGACTCTCGCAACAGGCTCCGGCGTGGAGACTGCGTGCGCTCCAAGTTCGTTGGCCTGCCGCTCACCCACTCCGGCATCCGGACGATGGTCGACGGCCATCCTGACATTCCATCGTTCGGTCAGGATCGAAGCAACTCGATCGCATTCGTAAAGGTGGCGACTACCCGGTCGGTCCCGCAGGTGCGGAGCCGTCGCAAGGGACTGGCGAATCCGGTTCTATACTTGTGGATGGATACAGTCTCCAGCATCTGCTCTCCGATCGGCTCACGGGCGTGATCACTCAGATCGCAGCACGTACTTCGTCCCAACCGGTTGGAGGCGGGCCATGACAGTCCCACGGCTCTCAACCCGGCTGTTGCTCAAGCCTGAGCATGTGCCCCCCTCACGCGATGATTTTGAGGTAATCGGTGTGTTGAATCCCGGTGCGGTCCTGGCTGGGGATGAGGTCGTGCTCCTCGCGCGAGTGGTGGAGCGGCCCAGGGATCGTCGGCCGGGGTTCACCGGGCTGCCGCGGTGGGACTCGGTCTTGGGATTATCCATCGACTGGGTGCCCGACGTCGAACTGGACGCGGTCGATCCGCGGGTAGTTCGAAGAAGGGCCGATGGTCTCGTCAGGCTCACGTTTATCTCGCACCTCAGAGTGATCCGTTGCGGAGACGGGCGGGCCGTGAGGGAGATTACCAACGTCACGTTTCGTCCACAGATGGAAGTGGAGGAGTACGGCATCGAAGACCCGCGGATCACAACGCTCGAGGGCCGTTTCTATTTCACCTACGTCGCAGTGTCGCGACACGGCCCAGCGACGGCGCTCGCGTCCACGGCCGACTTCCGCACGTTCGAGCGGCATGGGATTATCTTCTGTCCCGAGAACAAGGATGTGGTCCTGTTCCCGGAGAAAGTTGGAGGCGCCTTCGCGGCGCTCCATCGGCCCGTCTGCGGATCACCGTTCACCCGACCGGAGATGTGGGTCGCAAAGTCACCCGACCTCATCCACTGGGGCACGCACGCACCCCTCGCCGTCGTGGGCGGCGAGTGGCAATCGGGCAGAGTGGGGGCGGGGGCTCCGCCGCTGCAAGTCGGCGCCGGCTGGCTTGAGATCTACCACGGGAACCGACAGTCCGATCGACCCGGGGAGGTCGGCGCCTATTACGCCGGCGCAATCCTACTCGACCAGAATGACCCGTCCAAGGTGCTTGCTCGCTCGCACGGGCCCCTCTTCGCCCCCACGGAGCACTTTGAGCGGACCGGGTTCATCCCCAATGTCGTCTTCCCGACCGGAGCGGTCCGCGACCGCGGATCTCTTCTCGTGTACTACGGGGCCGCCGACGAATGCACGGCTGTCGCTGAGTTCTCGGAGCATGACCTGCTTGCATCACTGATCGCCACCAACTGATCGCTACAAGGTCGAGTCATTGGCGAGTCATGGCGTTGAGGACATCGTCCAGTGGAACCGTCGCGAACGTGCTGGCGTAATCCGCCATCGCGTAGGGAATGATCAGCTCGCGGCCGTGCAACTGCGCGCCGCAGCTGTACACAACATTTGGCACATATCCCTCACGCTCATCGGCATTCGCCTCCAGGAGGGGAGTCTTCAGCCGACCGATCACGCAGGACGGAACATGGCGGTCGAGCAAGAACGCCCCACGGACATACTTCCGCATGGCACCGACGCCGTGGGTGAGCACCAGCCAGCCAGCCTCCGTCTCGATCGGCGAGCCGCAGTTGCCCAGTTGCAGCAACTCCCAGGGATACGTTGGTTTGGCAACGATCTTCTTGGTGTACCAGAAGTAAGGCACATCAGAGTACATCAGATAGATATTCTCGTTGTCCTGTCGCGACAACATCGCATACTTCCCGTTGATCTTTCGAGGGAACAGGGCGAAGCCCTTATTCAGGACCTCGGGCCCGTTCAAGGTGTTTACCTTAAAATGGAGGAAGTCTTCCGTCTCGAGCATCTGCGGCAGCGTTACGCGGCCGTCGTACGCGGTATACGTGGCGAAATAGCAGCCCCGGCCGTCGTCCTGGGTGAAGTGAACGAACCGAGCATCTTCGATGCCGTGGGTCTCCGTGGGCGAGGAGGGGAAGATGATCCGCTCGGACACATTCAGCTCGGCCGCGAAGCGGATTTCGTAGTTGGCCTTGGCCAGCATCAACATCGTGTGGGCTACTGGGTCAAGATCGCGATGGCGGACCCGGTTGGCCCGTAGAAAACTCTGAAGCGAGATCTCCAGTTCATCGAGCGTGAAGCGGTCGCCAACCGCGCTGAGCATCTGCTCTGCGAGAGCGCTGTCGATTCCCAGTTCGACCAGTTTGCAATGAAAGAGTGGTTCGTTGTAGGTCGCGTTGAGGAGGAGCTCGGGGGTCTCGACAAAGCGCGTGGGCTCATCCATGCGGATCAGATTCTGTGCGTCGATCGTACCGGAGCGGAATGTAATCGACGAGATGTGACCTTCGCCGGTGGCCCGCAGACTCAGGATGAACCGACGCGTTCCGTCGCTCAAGCCCGACTGGTCGGGGTGCCAGACCATTGAAGGATTGAACAACGCCGCGGACTCCAGGGCATACTCCTGCGAGAAGTAAGACCCGATAAGCAGCCGCCGACTCTCGCTGACCGGCTGGTCGGTCAGCAGCTGCGACCGGACCTGATCGAAGCGATGCAGGAAGAACTCACGGGTCCGCTGGTGTCGCCCGCGGAACTCCCGCATGACGGATTCCAGCAATCCCTCGACTTCCTGTTCGGAGAGGGAGGTGACTCGCGCGATGATCCTCTCAGTCCGACCCCCGCTTCTTGCCTCGAACGGCCTGATGACGACACGAGAGTTTGAAGGTTTGAGTATGATCTTTGTGCGCTTAACATCCATTTTTTGACTTTGACTTTGTTACGAAGAAGCTCGGTCCATCGCACGGAGTCCACAAACCTACCGTGCCTTGCTAAAGGCCGCGAGAGAGCTTTCCAGCAGGTTCAACTCTGCGAGCGACATGAGGAACGCAAGAGTCGACTCGGCACCCTGATTCCTGTTGACCCTGTCCTCGTGCAGGCCGTCGCAGCAGCCCCCGGTCGTTGGGTCGTACAGCTCCTGCCCCAAGTCATTGCGGCCGAGGAACCACTCGAACGACGAACGGGCCTCATTCATCCAGCGGACGTCCTGGGTGGCTCGATAGGCCTCCAAACAGGCAGCCACCGTCGCGTTTGCCTCGATAGGCTGTTGGTCAAACTGGGCCAGCGGGCCCCCTTTGCGGTAAAAGCCGTTGCAACCGACGGGCCGGAAGTGACCCTGTGGGGCGCGCTGGATCTTGACGAGCTAGCTCAGCGCGAGCAAGCCAATCTCCAAGGCTCTGGGATCCCCGCCGTCGCGGCCCCGGCCGATCAGGGCTTGAGGGAGGCGAGCATTGTCATATGTCAAGCTCTCCTCGAACCACGACCAGTCGGATGTCGCGGTGCGTTCGTAGAGACCGACTAGCCGGGTCGTCAACTCATCGCGGACACGGCCGCACTCCCGATCGCCGCCGAAGCGGCGCAGATACTCCTGCACACCCAGCAAGCCGAAGGCCCAGGCTCGTGGCGAGGTCATCTCTGGGACGGTTAGCAGGGCTGCCACAAAGTGAGAAGCGGCCCACGCCGGCAGGTCGGGGCGACGCGACCGGCCCACGCAAGCGCCGAGCGCCCAGAGGGCGTGCCCCTGGCAGTCTTCCGACCCGACCTCCTCTATCCATCGGCGATCAAAGCTCATGAAGTTTCGGAACCGCTTTCGGTCGCGGTCAAACGCCGCCTGGAGGAACGCAGCGCAGGTCGTGCCGATGTGCTGAACCTCAGGCCCGTCCTGTCCCAACTCGCCCAGGAGCACCGTCAGCAGGAGGGCGCGGGCGTTATCGTCGGTGCAGTATCCATCCACGAAGCGCGGCACGGTGTACGTGGCGTGCTGGAACATCCCCGTTGAATCCGTCATGCTCTGGAGGTGGTCGAGTCGCCAGACGGGCAATTCTGCCTGCTGCTGCGCGAGTGTACGCACCGCGAGGGGCTTGATCGGCTGGTCCTGGCGAACGAGGCGAGCGCTCTGGAACGATCGCATGTAATGGTCGGCGGAACGCTCCCAGACCATCTCGCGGCCCAACACGTAGGCCTTCGTGCGCATCGCGAGCCGACGGGTGTCGTCCCGTAAGAGACCGCGGATGTCGTGCGCAAGCGAAGCCGAATCGGCGAACGGAACCAGTACACCCAAGCCACCGGCGAGCAGCTCCTCCGCGTGCCAGTACGGTGTCGAGACGACCGCCTTGCCGCAGCCGAATGAGTACGCGAGCGTGCCCGAACTGATCTGGGCCGGGTTCAGGTATGGGGTCACATAGACGTCGGCGGCCCGTATGAACTGCGTCAACTGACCCAGTTCGACGAAACGGTTGTAGAAGATGACGTTGGTCTCGATTCCCAAGTCGCGCGCCAGTCGCTCCAGGCTCAGGCGGTATCGCTCCCCCTGGTCGCGCACCAAGCCCGGATGGGTAGCACCCAAGACGATGTACACGAAGTCAGGCAACTCTTCGAGCACCGTTGGCACCGCACGGAGCATGTGCTCGATGCCTTTATTTGGCGAGAGCAACCCGAACGTCAGCGCCACCGGCCGCCCCCCGACTCCGAACGGTTCTTTGAATGGGTCGGGGTCCGCGAACGGCGTGTCGGGGATGCCGTGTGGCATCACGTCGATCTTCGCTTCCGCAACGCCGTAGATCTCTCGAAGGAATGCTCGGGCCCGCACGGTCATGACGACGATGCGTGAGGAAAGTTCCGCGAGTTGCGTGAGAACCTGCCGCTGGTCGGCATCCGGCTCCTTCAGCACGGTGTGCAGCGTGGTGACGACCGGCATTCTCAAGTCTCGGAGCATGCTGAGGATGTGGCTACCCGCCGGGCCGCCGTAGATGCCGTACTCGTGCTGAAGACAAACGACGTCGGTATCCGCGAAGTTCAGAAAATCGGCCGCACGGAGATAGCTGTCCAAGTCCTGCTCGTCAATCTCGAACCGAACCTCAGCTGGATAGTCGTAGCCGTCGGGGTGGTCGTTGACCGGTACCACGAAACACTCTGCATCCGGTGATTTTTGGGTCAGCGAGGCGTACATATCATGAGTGAAGGTGGCAATCCCGCATTTTCTGGGGGGATAGTCACCGACGAATGCGATCTTGGTGTTTTCGGAGTGGCCCAAAGTGTCAAGTTCCGTGTGGCTCGGCGAGAACGTGCCCCGGAAGATAGAAAAGGACTGCACTTTGCTTACACCGGGCTGAAGATTCAGTGTATCAGGACCAGCCGCGACAGTCATCGAACCTCAATCTTGGGCTGAAGAATCAGGAACATTTCCGCAGAGTCTGGCGAGCAGAGAGCGAACCAGCCGTGCGAACGGAGTCTCAAGCGATGGCATCAACCTCTACGTGACCGGCTTTGGCTTCAACACGATTACGAATCGGGCCGAGGCCCTCCTCTGGACCGGACCCATCCCGACACCCGGCGCGGCAGTTGGCCTGGCACGCGAAGACGACGGAGACAACAAGTATGAAAATGAGTCGCACGGAGTTGATCCTAGATTGTCAGGGGTTCGCGCCTTGACGCGGCTTTGTCAGCACCGGTGTCGCGACTCTCGTAACGAGATTCACATCCACCGTGCGGTCGGCCGCGAGAGCGGCAAGCGAGACGGCCTTGCCGCTGGGCAGGGTGATGGTGATGTCCGCCGCGCTGGCCTTGCCCAGGCCGAAGTGGGCTTCGGGCGGGGAGCCGCTCTTGTACGAGTGGTTGGCGTGGATCCAGCGGGTCTGCTTCTGGCCAGCAGCGATCAGGTCCACGCGAGCGCCGATGAGGGCCGCATCGGTCATGCCGCTGAAGCGCAGGCGCAGCCAGTGGTTGGTCTTGGCGCTGGTGCCCGCCGCATCGCCGGTGTTCCAGTAGATCCGGCTCTCGTAGCGGGCGGTGTCGGTCGCCGCACCGCTGTTGTCCGGGTCGGCGGGGAAGGCCAGATCGAGCAGGCCGTCGTTGTTGAGGTCGGCCGCGACGCCGCAGATGCCGTTGCTGTCCAGCCCGCTGAACTGGGTGGGTTTGATCGTGAACGTGCCGTCCCCGTTGTTCATGAGGAGTGTGGCCCGCGCGGCCTGCCCGGGTTGCAGCGACTCGCTGCGGTCCTGCACGACCAGATCGAGCCAGCCGTCGTTGTCAAAGTCGCCGAAGATCGCATCGGCGAAGTAGGGCCAGCCTTCGAGCGGGTTCGTGCGCTCGCGACCGGGCTGCGTTTCGAGCATGCCGTTGCCCGCGGGCTGCCAGTTGCGCTGCCGCGGCGTGAGGGCGACATCGAAGAACTCGGAACGCTTTCGGTTGGTCCAGTTGAGCGAATCCAGGCCCGCCTTGGCGGTGGACTCGGCGAAGCGGAAGCCGCCGAGGTTGGTCCAGAAGCGGCCCGCGACGTACTCGGCCCTTGGTGCCCAGCCGAAGTTGGCCGGGCCGACGGCGATCACATCGGGCAGGCCATCGTTGTTCACATCGGCGATCGAGCAGTACGGCAGGCCCGGGGCCTTGCCCTCGGGCTCGAAGCGTTGCGTCGTTCGGTCGTAGCGCAGGCGTGCCTCCGCGGCCAGACCGTTGCCGAAGACCTTCTCATAGCGCAGCGTGCCGGTCTCGGCGAGGATGTTCTTCCAGACGAAGATGCCCTGGCGATACTCGCCGGGCCAGTACGGCAGCAGCGGCTCGCGCACATCGACGTGGCAGGTCTGGATCAGATCGAGGTCACCGTCGTTGTCGAGGTCGTGAAGCGTGACATCCGGCCCGGCTTTGTCCTTGGCGCTGTCGTGGTAGAAGCCGCCGAAGTCGGGTACAAGGTCGGTGCCGCCGATGTCCTTGAACGTGCCGCTCTCGAAGCGGTCACCCTTCGGCTGGAACACGTACAGCCGGCTGTGCGGCACACCGCCCATCGCGTTCTTGATGTTGTCGCAGCCGATGGCGATGTCGAGCCACCCATCTCGGTTGACATCGCCGATGCTCGGCTGGCGGTTGTACGCCTCCTCGTTGCGGATGCCCATTTTGTCCGACACATCGCGAAAGGTGTCCCACGCCCCGTCGGAGAGCAGCAGCGAGTTGCCCGGCGACTCGATGCCGCGGACGCTGCGGCCAGCGACCATGGTCGCGCTCCGCGTCACGAACAGGTCGAGAAACCCGTCGTTGTTGAAGTCGGCCAGCACCGGCACCTGGCCGCGGCCGAAGTCAGCGGGCGAGAGTTTCGAGTCAAGCATCTTGATCGTGTGCTCGCGGAACGCGAAGCCGCCCTCGCCCAGGAACACGCGCAGGCGTTCACCATTGCCGCGCGCATCGCCCGAGCCACGGATCGGCGAGTACGTCGCGACAAGATCGAGCCACCCGTCGCGGTTCAGATCGCCAATGGCCAGTCCGTTGCACCCCTCGCGGATGTCGGTGAAGCCGGGCACATGGATTGCCTCGAACATCTGCCCGCGCCCCGCGGCATCGCGCACGGCGTCCGAGTCCGGCAACTTCTTGAGCGGCGGTTCGCCCGGGCGCTCGGGAGCGGGAATCGGCTCTTTGGCTCCGTCCTTCGCCGCGGCAGTCTCTGGACCACTTGCCGGAGCCGTGCGGCCGCCCGTCGCTCGCTGTGATTCGGCCCGCGACACCTTGCCGTCCTTGTTGGTGTCGAGTTGGTCGAAGAGCCCTGGGTTGTTCTTGCCAAACTGCGACTTGCCGAACTCGTCGCGATCAACGAATCCGTCGCCGTTGGAGTCGAGCCGGTCGAATGCGGATGGCTGAGTGGATGTCTGGCCCCACGCGGCGGGAGCAAGAGCAGTCAGAGCAAGCAGAACGGAGAGTGGCAGCGTGGGCATGTTGGGACCTCAAGAACAATCACAGATGCACGAAGAACGCCACGTGGGCGGGGGTGATGCCGTCCAAGTCAGCATGTGACATCAGCCGCCTCCCGCAGGCCGCCGGCGCTGCTGCCCACCCGCCGAAAACGCCGCGGTGACTTCCTCCAGTGAGAGCTTGCCGTCCTTGTTGGTGTCGATCTGGGCAAACGTCCGCCGTGCCGCGGCGGGCGGGGCCTTGGCGTACTCGGCTTCGGTCAGGAACCCGTCCTTGTCTGTGTCGAGGCTCTCGAACGTGGTGCGGACCTGGGCTGCGGGCAGGCCGCGGCCCCCGCCAGCACCCGCGCCACCATCATCATCGTCCCCAGCACGTTCCGACCGCTGCCACATTGGCGCGATGTTCTTGGCGTTCCACTCGTCGTAGGCCTTGCGGAGTTCGGCGACCTTCTCGGGCATCTTCGCGGCCAGGTCGTTCGTCTCGCCGATGTCCTCGCGGAGGTTGAAGAGCTGACCCCCCGCACCCCCCGCGCCCGCAGCGGCACTTCCCCCGCGCCGCCCGCCCCCACCGCCTTGCGACACCAACTTCCAGTCACCCTTGCGCACGGCCCACTGGTTGCCCATGCGCCAGAAGAGCGCGTCGTGCGGGCCAGCTTTTCCGCTTGCCGCATCAGCCACCTTCGCGCCGATGTACGGCAGCAGGTCGTGCCCATCGAGCGGCTTGGCGTCGTTCTTCGCGCCGCCGGTCGCGACCGGTTCCTTCCACCCCGCCGCGGCCAGCGCCGTCGCGTGGATATCCATCGACACCACCGGCTGCGCGTACACCTTGCCCGCGGGCACGTGCCCCGGCCACTTCATCAGGAACGGCACACGGATGCCGCCTTCGAGCATCTGCGTCTTGGTGCCGCGCAGGGGCAGGTTGCTCGCGGTGGTCTGCGGCGTGGGGCCGCCGTTGTCGGAGAAGAAGAAGACCAGTGTGTTCTCCTCCTGGCCCGAGTCCTTCACCGCCACCAGCACGCGGCCCACGGCCTCGTCGAGCGCCGTGAGCATGCCCGCGTAGGTGCGGCGGTTGGCATCGGCGATGTGCGCAAAGCGGTCGGTGTACTTCTTCGTCGCCTCCATCGGCCCATGCACGGCGTTGAAGGGCAGGTACACGAAGAACGGCGTGGGCTTGCCCTCGCCGCCGGCCTGCGCGTGCTTGGTGATGAACGCCACCGCCTCGCGGGCGAAAGCGTCGGTGAGGTACTCCTTCTCCTCAACCGGCTTGCCGTTGCGAACGATTCCTTCGTTGTATCCGCCACCCCGGCGCCCGCGTCCCTCGCCGGGCATGTACGTGTGCGCCCCGGAGAGGAACCCGAAGAACTCATCGAACCCGCGCTGCTGCGGCTGGAGTTCATCTTTGTATCCCAAGTGCCACTTGCCGAACATGCCGGTGGCGTAACCGGCCTCTTTCATCTTCTCGGCGAGCGTGCGTTCGCTGCGCGGCAGGCCGAACTTGTCGGAGGCCTGCTGCGCGGGCCCGGGGTTGTGCTCGAACCCGAACCGCTGCTGATACCGCCCGCTGAGCAGGGCCGCGCGGGTGGGGGCACAGATCGGGCAGGTGACGTACCCATCGGTGAAGCGCACGCCGCCGCGGGCGAGGGCGTCGAGGTTGGGCGTGGGGATCTCGGTCCCGCCATACACGCCCAGATCGCTGTACCCCATGTCGTCGGCGAGAATGATGATGATGTTGGGTTTGCGCGCAGTCTGCACTTGCGCGTACGACATCTGCACGACAAGCGCGAGCGGGACGACAAGCGCGAGCAGCCATCGAATGAGGTTGAACCTGGTGTGGAGCATGGGTCTTCCTTGTGACACTCTGATCGCGTCTAGCGCCCAAAGTCATCCTTCGTCAGCACGCCGTCCTTGCTGCGGTCGAGGCGGTCGAACTGGCGGTGCAGGTTCTCGGGGACTTCCTTTTTCTCGATCTTGCCGTCCTTGTTGGCGTCGAACTGCGTGAGCAGGCTTTCGAACGACAGGCCGCGGCCGCCCGCGCCTGCGGCACCGCCCGGCC
>VYLX01000100.1_pt1 | contig 18394 bp, 12 predicted proteins | sample 5114181 | NCBI WGS metagenome assembly VYLX01 (sample SAMN12291812, study PRJNA351875) | freshwater metagenome | isolation source: freshwater lake | place: USA: Michigan, Sherman Lake | collected 2011-08-08
GTGTCGGCGTGCACCACACCGACAAGAACCACGCCGGGAAAGTCCAGGCCCTTGGCGATCATCTGCGTGCCCAACAGCACGCGGGCCCGGCCCGACGCGAACGCATCCAGCGCCCGCGCGTAATCCGCCGCGGTGCGCATCGTGTCGGCATCGAACCGCAGCATCGTCGTGCCGATCGTCAGCCCGTGCGTCGAACCGAACTTGCGTTCGAGTTCCTGCTCCAGCCGCTGCGTGCCAAGGCCGAACGTGTTGACCGGCTTGACGCACATCGGGCACTTGGCGGGCAATCTCGTCTCGGCCAGGCAGTGATGGCAGCGCACGAACCCCGGCAGCGACCGCGAAGGCACGCCGCGCGCCTGGTCCATCGCAAGGTGATAGACACTCGTCGCGTCGCACGCGTCGCAGCGCATGATCCAGCCGCAGCGCGGGTCGGGGCAGCAGAGGTAGTTCGCAAACCCGCGCCGGTTGAGCAGAAGAATCGCCTGCGCGCCGGGCGTATCGAGCGTGCGCGTCAGCTCGCTCTCGAGCGTCGGACCGAGCAGGTGCAGGTGGCGGTCCCGCACGCTCGCCGGCACCTGCTGCGCACGGATCCGGCGCTCCTCCAGCAGGTCCACGATGCGCACCGCGGGCATCGGGCTGCCCGTGGCCCGGCGTGTCAGGCGGTGCAAAGTCCACTTCCCGCCGACGGCCGCGGGCACGCTCGCATTTGCGTAGCTCTCCAGCGAAGGCGTCGCGCTGCCCAGCACCACGGGGCACGACTCCAGGTGCGCCCGCTTGATCGCCACGTCCCGCGCGTGATAGCGGGGCAGCTGATCCTGCTTATACGACGTGTCGTGCTCCTCATCAACGATGATCAGGCCCACACGCGCCATCGGCGCGAACACCGCCGAGCGCGCGCCGACGACCACGCGCACCGCGCCGCTGGAGACCAGCGACCACTGGCGGTGCCGCTCGCTGCTGCTCAGCCCCGAGTGCAGTACCGCGACACTCGAGTGCCCGAACCGATCGGTGAACCGTCGGCAGGTTTGCGGCGTCAGCGCGATCTCCGGCACGAGCACGATCACGCCCGGCGGCGGCCCCTCCGCCCCCCCACCTCCGCCCGTGCGCGCCAGCAACTCGCTGATGAGCCTGAGGTAGACCTCGGTCTTGCCCGAGCCCGTCACGCCCAGCACCAGGTGTGCGTGAAACGTGCCGAGCGTCTGTGCGACTGTGTCAATGATCCGCTGCTGCTCGCTGTTGGGCGTCGGGCCGATCGTCAACGTCGGCGGAGCCATCGAGCCCGGCGTACGGTCGCCGCCGCGTGTGACAACTTCGCTGCTGGTGCTCTCGACCAGTGCCCCTTCGCGCACAAGCCGAGCGAGTGTGGGCGTGGTCAGTTCGGGGATCGCCGATCGCAGCGCCGCGGGCGTCGCGGGCAGAGCGATCTCGCCGTCGCGCTCGGCCGCACGCAGGCGGTCCATCGCCGCCGCCAGACGCTTTCCGATGCGGGGCAGCGACCGCACCCGCTCGTCCGCTGCGCCCGGCTCGAGCGTCGCCAGCGCCAGGCGACGCACCCGCGTCCGCCCCACCTGCTTCTTGACCGCCGAGGGAAGCAGCGCCTGCAGCACCATGCCCAGCGGGCAGACGTAGTACGTGCTGAGCCATCGGCCCAGTTCCAGCAGCGAGCCCGGGATCGCCGCGGGCGTCACCTCGATGAGCGCCTTGATCTTCTCCGGGTCGAGGCGGGCGAGTTCGCGAACCTGTTCCGCGCCCGGCGCGCCGACGACCACGCCCATCGTCGGCGTGTTCTTCCGGCCCAGCGGCACGCGCACGAGTTGCCCCGGCACGGGCATCTCCTGCCCCGGCGCGAGGCGGTACGCCAGCGACACATCATCCGCCGACGCCGCACCACCCGTACCGCGCGATGTCCCCACGCGTTCGATCCCGCGGTGGACCACCACGCTCACCAGCGCACCGAGTGCCGCGCGTTCAGCCTGAGGAAACAGCGATTCCACCGTCACTCCCGCTTCTGCCCGCTCGCGTCCGCTCGCGCGGCACGATCCACGCTCACCGCTTCAGTCGCAGCACCGCGAGATAGCTGCCGTCGCTGTACGCTTCGCCCGCAGCGCTCGGCATGATCGCGTGCTCCGCCACCAGCTCCAGCCCGAGTTCCGCACACGCCCATCGCGCCTGATCCTGATTCTCCGCGGGCTCGATGCTGCATGTGCTGTACGCCAGAACCGCCTTCGGATCGCCCGAGAGCAACTCCACACCGCGACGAATGATGCGCTGCTGAAGGTCGATGAGCTCCTTCATCGACACCTCACCGAAGCGGTACTTGGCCTCGGGGCGACGCGCCAGAACTCCCGTGTTCGAGCACGGCACGTCCAGCAGAACAAGGTCCGCGCCGCCCCTGCTCGCGGTCTGGCCCTTGGTCTGGCCCCGATTCTGAACCTTGCCGCGTGCCGGCTCGGCCGCGACCGCCTCCTCAAGCCCATCGAACGCGACGACGCTCACACGCCGGGCGTCGCGGAAGACATCGCGAAGAATCAGGCGACGCCGATCATCCGCATCGGTCGTGATGACCTTCGCATCCGGGAACGTCATCGTCAGTTGGCGGGTCTTGGTCCCCTGGCCCGCGCAGGCGTCGACGATCAGCGAGGGCTTGAGCCCCATCGCCGAGAGCGTCCGCACCGGACGCTGCGAGCCCGCGTCCTGCACCCAGACCGCGGGTGAAACGCTCAGCAGGTCCGTCAGCGACTCGCGCGTGCCGACGAAGAGCCTGCAACCCGGCTCGGCGTGAGGACGCAGGTCCTCGCCGAAGGCCGCGATCGCGTCCTGCTCCACGTGGGTCACGTTGAGCGTCACGGGCGGCTCGACCAGGCTCCGCGCCGCGATCGCCATCGCGCCGGGCACACCCAGCCGATCGACCCACGCCCTGATCAGCGCCCGCGTGTGGCTCGTCGCGACGCCCAGACGCTCGACTTCATCCTCGGGAAGCACCGAATCGCGAAGCACAATCGCAGTGCCGTCGGCCATGGGCAGCTCGTCGCGACGGTTCGTCCACGTCGGCCTGCGCGGAGTGGCGTGGTCCACCAGCGCCGCGATCTTCCGCAGCACCGCGTTGGTCAGGTTGCCCGCGCCCCGGCGGATGTTCACCTTCGCCCACTGCACACAGTGATCGATCGCCGCATACGCTGGCACGCGATCCAGCAGCACCAACTGCGCCGCCCCGCACAGCAGCGTCGCTCGCAATGGCGCCTCCAGCCCGTCGAAGCCCTGATCCAGCCGAGACTGAAGCAGACCCCGCAGCGTCAGCAGCCGAGAAACCGCCGCATCCGCGATCGCGTGCGCAAGGCTCGCGTCCCTTGGCATGACCTCCGGCGGCAGCCGCAGAGGCTTGAGGTCCAGCAGCGGATAGCGACGAACCTGATGGTTCAGAAACAGCACCACCGTGTCTCGCCCCGGATCTCCTGTGCCCGTCGGCCCCTCCCGCTCCGCGTGCGCCGGCTGGGCCGGCCCGTTGCCCCGACGCTGCGCGTTGGTCTTCTGAGAACGCGGAATGCCCTTGCGCACCGGCTTGCCGCCGGGCGCTGCGCCGGGCCGGCCGCCGGGCCGGCCGCTGGGCCTACTGGCGGAGGCTCGTCCGGGCTTGGAAGGGTCCGACTCGCGATTTGGCCGACGTTCAGAGGGAGACATTCGCGTGAGCGTAGTGCGCGAGCCAACAATGATCCGGGAAGGACCCGAGTGCCGATCCGCGTTCGGCCCACCTCCGCTCGCCTCCAAACGGACCGATCTTGACCCGAACACCGCCTCCGCCATCGCCGTTGCCGCTGCCGCCGACGCAAGCCACGAACGGCCCGTCGGTCTCCACGACGCCGGGTGGCGCTCCGTCACCCGCGGCCGCGCAATCGGCCCGCGCGTTGCCCGCGATGCTCCGTCAGCGCGTCGCCGGCGGGCTCTCCCGCGGCGGGTTGCTGGCCACGATGCGGATCCGCAAGAAACTCATCGTCCTGCACACCCTGTTCTCCATCATCCTGGCGATCGTGCTGCTGGTCGCCATGAAGCCCACGCTCGATCGCATCATCGACCAGGCCGAGGCGCACGAGGCGCGCCTGGCCATCGCCCTGGTCCGTTCACAACTGCAGGCCAACCGCTCGCTCGCGCCCGGCCCCGAGGCCCACCAGCGCCTCATCGACGATCTGGCCACCACGCTCCCCGAAGGTGTTCGCCTGCAAGCGGGAACGGGTGAACTGCTGGGTGTCAACGCCGTCGCGCTCGCCGAAGCGCGGAGAACGCCCGGCCAGGCCGTGGAGTTCCGCCTGAGCCCGGCCTCGGTCCAGGGCTCCGGCCTGCTCTCGCCGCCGGGCTACAACGCCGCGGTGCTCATCGATCCGATCGACGGCTCGGCGTTCGTCGCGAGCGTCTACCTTCGCGAGGCCCGCGCCAGCGTCCTTCGTCTGTACATCGTCATGACCGTCGCGCTTCTGGGCGTGTACGCGCTCATCGCCCTGGCGCTCGAGGTGCTCGTGCTCCCGCAGCACGTTTACGGCCCGATCCGCCGGCTGCTGAGCGCCGATGAAGCCGTGCGCGTCGGCTCGGCCAACGCGGAACTCATCGATGATCGGCTCATTCCCGCCGACGAACTGGGCGAGATCATGCGCTCGCGCAACCGCACCGTTCGCGACCTCCGCCGACACGAGACGCAACTGGCCAGCGCTCTCGCGGAACTCGAAACGACCGCGACGGACCTCCAGCGCAAGAACCACATGCTCGAGACCGCGCGCCGGAATCTGGCCGATGCGGATCGGCTTGCCAGCCTGGGCATGATGAGCGCGGGCCTGGCGCACGAGATGAACACCCCGCTGGCCGTCGTCAAGGGCCTGGTCGAGAAACTCCGTGCGCAGGGCGGACGGCTCGACGATGCCGAGGCTCAACTGCTGCTCCGCGTCACGGGCAGGCTCGAGCGCCTCAGCGACAGCCTGCTGGACTTCGCCCGGGTGCGCCCGCCCAAGGCCGTGAGCACGAATCTCCGCTCGCTGCTGGAAGAGGCCTGGACCCTCGTCGGGCTGGATCTCGATGTCCCGCGCGCCGAGTTCGTGAACGCCATCAGCCCGACCACGCTCGTGCCCTGCGACCCCGATCGAATGCTCCAGGTCTTCGTCAATCTCCTGCGCAACGCCGCCGAGGCTACCGAGTCTCCGCTCGCGACCGACAGCGGCCGGAGCGAGCAGCCGGCGAACCGGGGCCGCCAGCCCCGTGTCGAAGCGCACGCTCAGGCCCTGACCCGCGACGGCCGCTGCTGGATCACGATCACCATCCGCGATAACGGCCCGGGCCTGGACCCCGCAGTGCTCGCGCGACTCTTCGAGCCCTTCGCCAGCACCAAACTCGACGCCCGCGGCACAGGGCTGGGCCTCGCCGTCAGCGAGGGCATCGTCCGCGAACACGGCGGGCTGCTCATCGCCCGCAACGCCACCCCGCCACCCACCACTCCGGGAACCGCCACAGCCGAAGCCCCCACCTCCGGCGCGGCCTTTGAAGTCCTGCTCCCGCTGGACATCGAATCTCCAACGGTGACCACCGCCGGTGCCGATCCCGTACACTCCGCCTAGTCGCCAGAGTCGCCAGACCTCGCCGCCCGGGTCGCATCCGCCATCACACACCCATGAGTCCGCAGCACGAACACCAGCCAGGCCCGTCCGACCATCGCGCAGGCGCCGCCGCGTCGAAGGCTCCCGACCCCAGCGCGCCGATCCCGCCGCTGCGCATCGTCGCGCTCGATGACGACGCGGACTTCCGCCAGTATCTGCTCTCGCTACTGAACTCTCCAAGCGCCTGCGTCACGCCGCCCGGCATGCACGATGTGCGAACGTGCGCAACGCCCGAAGAACTGCTGGCCGCGTGCACCGAGCAACTGCCCGACGTCGTGCTGCTGGACATGAAAATGGGCCGTGCCTCGGGAGAGGATGTGCTCGTCGAACTCCGCAAGCGCTGGCCCCGGCTGTGCGTGATCGTCATCACAGGCTTCCCGTCGATGGACTCGATGCGACAGACCTTCCAGCAGAACGTCTTCGACTACCTCGCAAAGCCTTTCTCCATCGCCGATCTGAACAACAGCCTTCGCTCGGCGGTCGCAAAACTCGGCCTGGGCCAGCGCCCGCAGGACCGCCTGCGCATCGAACTGGGCCGCCAACTCCGCCTGGCCCGCACCGAACGTGACTGGACGCTCAAGGAACTCAGCGAGGCATCGGGCATCAGCATCAGCCAGCTCAGCAGCATCGAACGCGGCGCGCACCTGCCGAGCCTCGAGTCGCTCGTGGACATCGCCCGCGCGCTGGAGAAGCAGCCCAGCGCCTGGCTCATCGCCGCGGGCCTGTAAGCCACCGCTCACTCCGCGGCGGCCTCACGCCTCCGGGTCGCCGATGTCCTCCTGCCAGAGGTCCGGGCTCGCTTCGATGAACGCCTTCATCAGCGCCACGCAGCGCTGATCGTTCAGGTTCACCAGTTCCACACCCTGCGCCGCGAACAGATCCTCGCCGCCGACAAACGTCGTGTTCTCGCCGATGACCACGCGCGGGATCCGGTGCAGCAGCGTCGTGCCCGTGCACATGACGCACGGCGACAGCGTCGAGTACAGCGTCAGAAATCGCCAGTCCCGCCGACGCCCGGCGTTCCGCATGCACACCACCTCGGCGTGGGCCGTCGGGTCGCCCGTCTGCACCCGGAGGTTGTGCCCCAGCGCCACGATCGTCCCGGTCGGGTCCATCAGCGCCGAGCCGATGGGGATCCCGCCCTCTCGGCGTGACTTGTTCGCCTGCGCCAGCGCCGCGTCGATGCCCAGTTCGTCCAGCGTCGTTCGATCGAGTTTGCGAGCCATGGCCGAGCATAGCGCCGACCGCCACGCCGTCCGCTTCCCCGCCAGCCATCCCGGCCGCCTACCAGAACTTCAGCCCCGCCCGCTTCGCAGGATCCTCCGCATCGCCCGCGGCATCGCTCGCAGGCTCAGCGCGCGCCGTCGCCCCGCCCGCATCAGGAACACCCGCGTTGTCTCCAGCCGCGCCGGGCCGCGCATCGGCCGATCGCGCGGTCGCGGGCAGCAACGGCCCCGCCCGCTCGGGCTTGATGATCTCCCGCAGCACCGCGGTCGCGAACGAGCCGGGCGGCAGTTCGAACGAGCACAAAATGTACACCCCGTGCTCGTCCGCTCCGGCGCTCACGCTCGGGTACGCCACCGGCACGCGCACGGGCCTGCGCGAGCCAGGCATCGCATCGCCCGCCGTCAGCCCGCTCTTTGCATCCTGCACACGCGACTCATACGCGCGCAACTCCGCCACGCCCAGCCCCAGCGACTCCAGCGCCGCGACTTCCGCCGCGTCCGTCGCGCCGGCCGCCCGCATGTGCCGATCCCCGCCGCCCCACATCGGCCCGCTCGGCGAAATCTCCAGTGCCCCGAGTCGCTGCGCCGTCGACGGGTCGTTCATCGTCTCCTCGGTCACGGCGAAGCACGCCCCGTTCTCGTGCTTGAACGCGACATCCCCCGCCGCCAGCATCCGCAGCCCCTCCGGGCCGAGCCTGGCCATCCGCTCATCGAGCACCCGGTTGAACACCGCCGACTGCAGCGCACTGATGAAGAACCCGCGCCGCGTCCCGCCCAACCGTGCGATCGCACGCCGGGCATCACGCTCGCCCCACGCCCCCGTCGCCCGCGCGAGTTCCTCCAGCACCAGCCGTTCGGAATCCACAAATCTCGGCATGAGCCGAGCAGCCTCGCGCACATCCCCCGCCGCAAACAGCTCGCGAGCCCGCGCCTCCAGCTCGTCGGGCACGTGCTCCTGCCCTTCCAGCGACGGCAGCATTTCCGATCCCGTCGCCCGGTCGCGCTCGGTCCTGGGCCGGAGCATCTCGTTGACAAACCCGATCACATCATCCAGCACCAGCGCACGCCCCAGCAAGTGATTGTTCTGAAAGTACCCGAACCGCTGCTCGCCCGCACGATTGGGAACGCCAAGGTTCGCCAGCACCTCCAGCACACGCCGGGCCGTTGTCACGTGCGCGATCGGCGTCCGACGGATGCGGATCGCAAAGCGGTTGCCCCTGAGTTGACCCCGACGCAACTTGTTCGTGTGCAGGTCCGTCCACAGCACCTGCAGGCGATCATGCTGGATCTTCGCAAAGTCCTCGGGCGTCTTTCCCGGCACGTGGATCGAGATCACCTGCCGAGTGACGGCACGCTTGTCCTTCAGCCCCGCGTACCCGACATCCGACTCGCGCACGCCAAAGTGCCTGGCCACCAGCCGGATCATGTCCAGCGTGCTCATGTTGTACTTCTGGATGTACAGATAAATGTGCTCCCCGCTCCCGCAGGGCTCGTACGCCGGGATCTCCTCAACGATGAAGTCCTCGGGCCGCTGGCGCAGCACCCCGCCGACCGCGGGCAACTCATCGGTCACATACCGGATCATCACGCTCCCCATCCCCGCGACCGCCCGCCCGTGATCCTCCGCTCCACGCTCGCCGACGGATTCCGTAGTCATAGCCCCAACAGCGTAGCGGCTCAGAACGACACCTGAAACTGCGCTCGCACCACCGCCTCATGCCCCTTGGCAGATCCGAGCAGCCCCGTGGTGCTGCTGGGCAGAACGCCAAGCTCCACCAGATCCGTGTACGAACCCGTCGGCGCGGGAGCACCATCGAACAACCTCGCGGTCCGATTCAGACTCAGCACCGTGTCGACCGTCAACTGCACCGCTCTGCCCGCAAACATCCACGTCGCCCCGGCGGTGACGAAGCTGTACTTCCGGCTCCGCAACTCTCGATCGGGGCTCGTCGATACGAACGCTCCCTGCCGAGCGCCGAGCAACAATCCCTCGTACCGCAGGAACAACTCCAGTTCGCTTCTGGGCCTGATCGTGCTCATCGCGACAATTCCCGTGCTCCACGCTTCCACGCCCGTGCCGCTGCTGGCCCCGGCGTTGTTGCGCTCCGCTCGGTTCCATTGAGACACCACCGCCGCCGAGAAACCCAGCCCGTGCGCATCGAGCTGCAAGTCCGCCGATGTGCTCAACGCGTCAAAGTCCCTCCAGTTCCCGCCGTCAGCACTGTCTCCGATCCGTCGGCTTTGATGCCATGAAGCCGAGGCACCGATCATCGCCGCGAGTTCCTGATCTGGCCCTGCGCCAAAATCTGTCAGGTCCTCCCTCTTCCCCGCCAGAATCCACTCACCGCGGGTCGACACCGCGAGCGCTCGCTCACCCCTCGGCGCAAGTCTCGAGCCCGGCCGAACGGCCTCGCCAGCCCACCCGGAGTTGATCGTCCCGAACCCGTCGTGTAGGGACAACAGCACACGCGAGCCAGGCGTCGTGTGTGCAACCTCGACCCCCTGCGAACGCAATGCCCCGAAGATCTGCTCGACCAGCGTCCGCTCCACCGCGCCCACCGACGCGTCCTCGAGCAGCGATTCACGCATGAGCGGAAACTTGAACTGCCCGGCCCGCACACTCCACCCTTCGCCTAGACCAGCAAAACCTGCCGGGATTCGCATGCTGATCAGCACATCCTCCGCCGTCACCGTCCCGGAGTTTCCCGACGGATCCTCGGTGACAAAGCTCACCACGTACCGCAAGTCCGGCGTCACCGCGTGCCCCGATAAACGGAGCGTCGCCTTTCGCACGTCAAAGCCCGAGTTCACTCCCGTTCGGGGCGCACCGCCTGGATCCACCTCCCCACCCGCAACACCGCGCACCCCCGCGTCGCTTCGAAAGCTCGCGACATACCGCAAACGCACAAGCCCGTTGAGCCGGAGCCGAAAGCTCCCATCCTCAGACGCCACAAAGAAGCCGCCGTCATTTCCCGCCGATCCACCCGCCCCACCCAGCAAACTGCTCCGCGTCTGCGCATCGCAAAGCATCTCAGCGACCACCGCCCGGACCTCATCACGAACACCCGCGCTCTCCCATCCATCCTGCGCTGCAAAGACCTCTCCCCCGCTCCCCGCCGTCACCCATGCGGCCACCCAACACGACACTCCCACTCGGCTGCTCCTCTTCATCATCCAGGTTCGCTCCATGCCCGAGAGTCATGAATCCGCATCTCGCGCCGTCTCCACGGACGGCCGCCGACAAATCGGCACAACCGGTCTCTCGCGGTCAAGCCGACACTCTTCCCGCCGAGAGTCCGAAGTCATCATTGTCCGACTTCATTCTTCGCCGCCGGGCTTGCCGTGCCCGCTCCGCCCTGATGAAGCATCTCAACCAACGTCGAGTACCCGCTGCGACCGATCGCCTGCACGAACTGCTCCAGCGCCGGCCGAAGCTCCTCTCTCGCCCCCGGCCACGCCTCGACGAACAGCCGCAGGCCCTCATCCGCCCGCCCGCCGTAGATCCGCTCGCTGACCATCGCCAGCAGCGTTGCCAATCTCGCCTCGCCCTCCGCGTCCGCACCGCTCACCGCGGCTCGAGCACCCGCAAACTCCGCCTCGGTCCAGGGCCGAGCACGCTGCAACTCCGGCGCAAACACGAACGTCCGTCGCCAATGGTCCCACCGATGCACCAGCGTCGGCCTTGGCGAACCCGCGTTGCTCGTCAGCACATACGCCAGCGCGTGCTCGATCGCCAGCCCCTCAGCCACGCCGTCGCCATCAACATCACGCAGCAGCAGATCGTCATACACCCCCAGCAGCCGAGGCTGCGCATCGGGCTCATCGCTCTCGGGAATCGACCAGAGAATCATCGTAAAGTGTCCCCCGCTTCCCCCGCTGTGGTCCATGATCGCCATCACCGCGGGCGCTTCGGGGTGCAGCATGATCCGCCGTCCCGCGGGTGTGCCGTCGATCGAATAGATCTCCGGATAGAACGTCGTCAACTCGTACACGCACCGCCCGCGATGCAGCACCCGCACGCGCCGGGGCGGCATCGCCGCCGGGTCCGTCGCCTCCTGCACCCGAACGCTCAGCGTCCCCGCCTCCCACTCTTCAACCGTGATATACGCCGGCATCACCACACCACGCGCCACCCGCACACTCGCGGGCCAGATCGCCGCGACGATCAGCCCCGCCGACACCAGCACCAGCACCGCGATCACACCCCTCGGCATCCGCCTTCGATACATCGACGCCTCATCCCCGCCCACGTTCCCACACTCCGGACACGACCGCCCCGCGATCCCCACCATCGAATAGCCGCACCCGAAACACGCACGCTCCCGCCCCGGCCTGCGCGATCGAACCGCGACCCACACCGCCGTTGCCATCAGCGCGAACCCACCCGCGCCGATCACCAGCGCAAGCCACACGGGTTGAATGAACATGTGGTTGAACATCTCAGACCGGGCATGCGAGCATTGACAGCAGAGCAGCGGGCGAGACCCCCGAGGGTCATGGTAATCTGGGCGAACCGGGAACGCGATCTCAAGAAGATCGCTGACGCTCATTCATGAAGGACCTCGAGTTTTTCGCCGCCGCCGTCGCTGAGTGCCCAGCTCCAGCCGCTCCATCGACACAGCCTCCGGCCGCGCATGCCGCATGGGCTATCCTGCGCTCATGAGCACCTCGCCCAGTGTTTGCCATCGCTCCGCACGCCTCGCGGCTGGCTCGCTCCCGGCACGCTTCATTTCCCTCGCCGCAGGGCTGAGCATCGCCGTCTCGTCGTCATGGGCGCAGGATCGCCCGGCGTCGCCCACACCCGCAACATCCTCGCCGGCTCCAGCCGCCGCCCCCACACCAACCCCAGCCCCCGCCCCGCTCGACTGGTCCACGCTCGAAGCCGGCGTCCTCACCGATCAGGTCCAATTGACCTTCCCGGAGCAGTTCTCTCGCGCGGGCGAGGCGTACTTCGACCACCAGTCCCCGCCCAGATGGATGGTCTTCCAGGGCGTCGCCGCCCCCGCCGAGGGCCAGACGCCCTCCCCTCACTTTGCCATGTACGTCGCTCGCCTCCGCTGGCAGGGCGACGGCGACACCGCCAGACTCGTCGGCATCGATGAACCGATCCTCATCTCCGAGCCCGGCTCGGCGAACACCTGCGGCTGGTTCCACCCCACCGCCGTCGGCACCGTGTTGTTCGGCTCAACCAGCGTCCCGCCCAGTGAAGAGACACCCGCCGGCTTCTCCCGCGATCGCAGCCGCTACCAGTGGCAGTTCCCCAAAGAGATGCGCGTCATGCAGCGCATGATCCGCCCGATCATGGAGGACCAGCGCTCTCGCACGCCGCTGAGCATTCCCCTCGACAACAAGCTCTTCGCCCCGAGCCCGCTCTTCGATCGTCCCGGCGGACAGGACGGCGCGGGCTACGCCGCCGAGTGCTCCTGGTCCTCCGACACCCGTCATGTGCTTTACACACTCGTCGACCCGCGCACGAAGAACCCCGATCTCTGGGTCTACGACACGCGCACACAGTCGCACACCGTCCTGATCAACGCCAAGGGCTACAACGGCGGCGGCTTCTTCTCGCCGAACGACCGCGCGATCGTCTACCGCTCCGACCGCCGGGGCGACAACCTCCTCCAACTCTTCACCGCGACGCTCGCCTTCGATGACCAGTCCGACCCGGGCCGGATCACCGGCGTCCGCCACGAGTTCGCGCTCACCGACAATCAGCAGGTCAACTGGGCACCCTTCTATCACCCCTCGGGGCGTCTCATCGTCTACGCCACCAGCGAACAGGGACACAGCAACTACGAGATCTTCGCCATGCACCTGCCCGATGCGCAAACCCTCTCGCAAGCCCCAGGCGAAGACTGGCCCGCCAAACGCGACGCGCTGCCCCGCCATCGCATCACCCACGCCACCGGCTTCGATGGCCTGCCGGCCTTCAACGCCGACGGCTCCTGGATGATCTTCACGAGCCAGCGCGCCGGCGCCCGCCCGGGCGAGCAACGCCCAACCTCCCAGGTCTGGGCCGCCCGCTGGCTGAACACGCCCGGATCATCGCCGACGCGCAAGTAAGCCGGTTGCGCACACCCAGACGCCGGAGAAGAGGCACCGCGAACATCCGAACGCACACGATGGCCGTCACGCCCCGTCCGCCTCAGGCCCACTTCGTCGGCGACTGATCCGCGAACAGTTCTCGCAGCCACTTCACATCCGCCTCGCTCATCGCCGGGTCCTTTGCCGCCCGGACGTTGGCCCTCGCCTGGGCCGCATTGCGGAAGCCCGGAATGACCCCCGCGACGTTCTCGTGCGCCAGCACCCACCTGCACGCCACGCTGCCCAGCCCCGCCGTGATGTCCTCCGGCGTGCCCGCGATGCCGAAGTACGCACGGACCTTCGACAGTTTCTCCCGCACCTTGCGGAGCGTCGCCGGCTCGAAGTCCTTGCGGTTCAGGCGATAGTCGCCCTCGCCGAATCTCGGCGGCTTCTCCGGGTCGAACTTATCCAGCAGGATGCCCTGATCGAGCGGCCCGAAGCCGATCATCGTGCACCCGTGCTCGCTCATGAGCTTCTGAACCCGCGAGCCCGGGCGGATGAAGCCATCGGCACGCAGATTCACCTTCGTCTGCAGCACGTGGGGCTTGAGCACGGGGATCGCCCGCTCGAAGTCCTCGTCGGTGTACGCGCTCTGGCCGATGGCCCGGACCTTGCCCTCGCGCACCAGCGCGTGCATCGTCTCCGCGGCCTCGTGTAGATAGTCGTGGTCACGCCCCTCATAGTCCGGCCCGACATAGGTGCCGTGATGGAAGTAGTACAGGTCGATGAAGTCGGTCCGCAGGTTGCGTAGCGACTGCTCGCACTGATTACGGATGTGCCGCGGGTCGTACGCGTGCGGCGCGGTGCCCTTGAAGTGCCCGACCTTGGTCGCGATCACCACGCGTGACCTCTCCACGCCGACGATCCGCAGCGCGCGGGCCAGCAGCCGCTCGGCACGCCCGTTGCCGTACACATCCGCGTTGTCCCAGTGGTTCACGCCCGCATCGAGACCCGCGCGGATGCCCTCGATGATGTCATCCTCGTTGACGTCGGCCCAGCCGATCGGCGCGCCGTTGACGGGTGAGAAGTTCGCGCCGCCCATCGTCCAGCACCCGAATCCGATCTCAGAGATCATCACGCCCGACGAGCCCAGTGGTCGCATATTCATGCCTGATCATTGCCCGGGCATCGGCACGCCGCACCGCGGCCCCGCGGGGAGCAAATAGAAAAAGGCCCCGGGCGAGGTGCCCGGGGCCTTGGGAGTTCTCAGATCACGCCGAAGGCGTGTGCCGGCCCTGCATTACGGGCAGCCGGCGAAGAACGCGCTGAAGAACAGCGTGAAGTCGCCGTTGTCGACCGCGCCGTCCGCACCCGGATCGCCGTCGGTGTTGGCGATGTCGGCCAGGAGGGAGTTAGGATCCGAAGGATCAAGGAAGAACGCGCTGAAGAACAGCGTGAAGTCGCCGTTGTCGATGGCGTTGTCCGCGCCCGGATCGCCGTCGGTGTTGGCGATGTCGGCGGGGGAGCAGCCGGCGGGGCCGCCGCCGTTGATCGTCAGCGTCGCGGCAACGCTGGTGACCGAGCCCGCAACGTTCGAGACCACCACGTCGTACGAGCCCGCATCCGCGGCGACCGCGCCGGTGATGGTCAGCGTGGCGCTCGTCGCGCCGGCGATCGACCCGCCGTCGGTCAGGTTGTTCCCGTCCTTGCGCCACTGGTAGCTCAGGTTGCCGCCGGCGGCGGTGACGCTGAACGACGCATTGTCGCCCGAGTTGATCGTCAGAGACGCCGGAGCGCTCACGGTCGGGGCGACGATCAGATCGAAGACGTACAGGTTGCCGTTATTGATGTCGTTGACATACAGCAGCCGCTGCTCGCCCGGGATCCAGGCGAAGTCGGCGACGCCGCCGGAGTCAGGGAACATGGCCGTGAGCATGCTGTCATCCATGAGCACGCCGGCCTGGTTGTAGATGCTGATGCGGTTCGCCGGGTTCGCGTCGTTGGGGGTGAGCGTCGGGAAGGGGCTGGGATCCGTGAAGTCCGTCACCTTCGTGATGCGGAAGAGGTTCTTGAACGTGTTGCCGCCGAAGGCCGCTCGGCTATTCCACGCGATCAGGTCGCCGCCCGCGGCGTTATCCATGTAGCGGACGTTCTGCTGGCCGATGTTCGTCGCCAGCGGAATGTCGAAGCGCACGCGGTTGATGGTCTGGTTATCCGTCCCGCGGCCGATGATGATCAGGCTGTTGTTGGCGCGGGCGACGGCGTAGCCGTTGTCCGTGGGGCTGAAGTCCATGTCGCGGTACTGCGAGTTGGTCGTGTCGACAACGAGATCGGGAATGGTGGCGGTCAGGGGCATGAACCGCGGCGAGTTCGGCAGGTTGCCGAACAGACCGCCGATGTTCTGGCCGAAGAAGTACGCCGCCCCGTCCGGGTAGATGTCCAGAGAGGCGAAGTCGTTGCGGAACATCCCGAGCGGACCGGAGAACCCGCCGCCGGAGCGGAAGGTGATGAACGACGCGATGGGGAAGCCGCTGCGGAGCGGGTCGGGCGTGCCGAGGTTGCCGGTCGACGGACGGGGGCCGAAGTCCCACGCACAACCACCAGAGCCCATGCTGCCGTTCTGTGTCTCAAAGTCCAAAGCGAGCGGCGGCGTGGTGGCGGTGAGGTTGTAAAGGCTGTGGCGCGAGGTCGTGTTGAAGTCCGTCGCCGCGAGCAGCTGCGCCGGCGCGGGCACGTCGTTCACGTTGGTCGCGGGGCGATAGTCGAGGCTGACATAGCCCTGGCCCGAGCCACCGCCGGTGGGATTCCGGCTGGCGACCACCGGGGTGAACGAACGGTTGCCGGTGCCGAGAATCCCGTCGGGACCGGAGTAGTCGATTCGGACGATCTGCGACTTCCAGGCCTGGCCAGCCGGAACGGTCGCGCCGCCGGCGAGGCCGCCGAGGAAGATGGTGCTGCTGGTGCCACCGTGCTCAATCGAGCCGATGAACGACCCGACGAAGTTCGGGTTCGCCGTGGGAACTCCGCCCGGCGCGGTGACCTTGATCGGGAAGAACGTCTCGCTGTCAGAGCCCAGCCACGCACGGCGAAGCTGGAGCGTGACCTGAGCCGACACCGCGGAGCTGAGCCCCGCGACAGCCACCAACGCCAGAGCGATGCACTTGGTCTTCATCTTCATATCGAGTTCTCCCATATATCCCGCAAAGAGGTTGGCAGCCAAGCCAGAACGATGGCGCGGAACCGCGCCGGGCTCGACTCACTATCACAGATTCTAGAACGTGATGGCCCAACGGCCAGAAATCCGGCATCGATCATCAATTTCACGCCCGCCGACCATGCATACCGGCGCGCGCACCCATGGCACTCGCCGAACCTCCGCTCATCCGATCGGGCCGAGTACTCGCCTTCTACTTGGTATCCCTAATACCTGCGGCGACCCTTGCCGCACCGCTCGCGGCGTGGTGAGCATTGAGCGCAAACCCCAGCGACCACCGCGGCCGAGCCAGCGACGTCAGACCTTCAACTACGGCCGGTCGTAGTTTTGCCGCAAGCGGTGAGTCGGCAAGTCCTAACCCGACACCCCCAAGCAGTGCGATGGCATCCGGCCGGTACATCGCATGGGCGATGCGCAACACCTGAACCAGCGCGCGAACCGGCACGTCACCGAGACTGGCGCGACGAAACCACGCCGCGACCGAGTCGCCGAAACGGACGCGGAGCGCGGGCACGCCGAGGTACGCCTCCAGCGACCCTCGGCCGCCATCGGGGCCGATCGGGATGGAGCCGTCGTCGTCGGCAACATTCACATCCACCTGCCCCAGATGTCCGGGCGAGGTCCCCGAGACGTGCAGGGGCCTGTCGCCGTCGAGAACCGCTGCGCCGACGCCGGTTCCGAGCGAAATCGCCAGAAGTCTCGGGGGAACTGGGGAATCCGGCCCCGCCGGGCGGGTGGGGACGAGCGCCTGATAGTCGATCGCCGCGGCCAGCGCATCGGACACGATTACCGCCGACGGCAGCGCCTCCCCCGGGACGCCAACGCTGGCCATCGCATCGCGCACCAGGGAGTCCAGGCTCACGCCGACCAGCCCGGGGAGGTTGACCGAACGGGTGATTTCTCGGCGCAGCGGGTCCACAAGCCCCGGCACGCACAGGCCTACGCGGGCGACCGGGTGTGTGCCGGCGCGGGCAATGGCTTGTCCGATCGCGTGAGCAACACCCGCGGCGTCGGGGCGGGAATATGGGTCGGACTGGCCGACGGCGAAGGTTCCGCCATCGCGGAATCGCGCGACTTTCACCGAGGTGCCGCCGACATCAAGCCCGAGAACCTCGTGCATGGTCGAGGGTAGGGAGTGCCGAGCGCATGGGCGGAATGGCTCGTCGCGGCCGCGTCGAGAGGGATACGGGCGGAGAGTGAAGATGGGTAAGCAAAGAGTCGGGTGGGATTTGGGGCCAACTTGCGAGGAAAAGATGGCGGCGTGGGCGTCGGTGGTAGACTTGAGGCATGACAGGCTTCGGCGCCGACAGCCGCCCACAGATCGACGCGGGCCGACACCCCGATTCAGCCGCTGCGACCAAGGTCGCGGGCGGCAGCGCGGGCGTTCGCTGCCTTGTGCTGGTGCCAAGGGGCGAGCGGATCTCGCCTGCGCTGCGCGAGAGCTTTGCTCGACGCGGGATCGACGCGGAGGCGTGCGAAGACCCGTTCTCGCTGGTCGCCCGAGCGGTATCGCAGACCAAAGGGCAGCGCACGGGGGGCGTGGTTGTGGTGTTCGCCGAGCCCGCACGGCTGGCGTTCGCGGGGGATGTCGTTGATTCGCTTCGGCGGTACGCGCCGCGCGCGTCGTGCTGGTTGTACCTCAGCGAGGGCGGGAACGCCACGCTGCGAGCCGTGACATCGGGCGATGCGCAGGGGTGGTCCAGGCGGACCGATGTGCGAATCGGAAACATTCCGGAAGGATTTGGTGCGACAGTTTCGCGGTCGGATGCCGCTCGCAAGAGTCCGCCCCTGAGCGCCGCGCCGGGAGCGAGCGCTCCGCGGCTGCGTTTGGCTGGTGAGGGGCAGTTGCCGCCGGAGAGTGACCCGGACGTTCGCTCGGCGAAAGGACAGGCGGGAACGGCGCCCGGCGAGATGCTGACGCCCGAGGAGTTGGACCTGCTGCTGGGTGATGACGGAACCGGCAGATGAGCCTTTGCGGGTGATGCGGGGGGCGGGGGGCGGGCGGAGTTGGCGGGCGGAGTTGAGGAGCGAGAGGACTGGGCGAAGGTCGAAGGGTCTTCGCGAGGAAAGCAGAACGGCGAGAACGGCGTGCCGACGCGGTGTTGCGTTCGGTGCCCGGGTGAGCCCACGACGGACGGAATCGGCACGGATCAAGAGGCACAGAGCACCCGATGACCAGCCGAGAGCACGAGACCTTTGCGACGATGACAATGCCCAAGGCCAACCCGTTGCGATCACCCGTCGGCGACACCGGCGGCGCGGCCACGCCCGGCGGCGGCGGCGGTGGTGGTGGCGGC
>VYLX01000286.1_pt1 | contig 17863 bp, 19 predicted proteins | sample 5114181 | NCBI WGS metagenome assembly VYLX01 (sample SAMN12291812, study PRJNA351875) | freshwater metagenome | isolation source: freshwater lake | place: USA: Michigan, Sherman Lake | collected 2011-08-08
CACAACCCCACACCCCACACCCCACACCCCAAAACCCCAACACCTATTTTCACTTGTCTATGAGCGATTCTTACTCTGCTGCCGTCGATAATCCGGCCTATACTGTTGAACAAGCGATCGCTAATATCCAGCAAAGAGAAGACCTAGGAGCGCGTTATTATGCCGCTTGGTGGTTGGGTAGATTCCGCGTTCGTCAACCGGAGGCGATTTCGGCGTTAATTGCCGCTTTAGAGGACGAAAGCGATCGCACTCCCGATGGCGGTTATCCCCTGCGACGCAATGCCGCCAGCGCTTTAGGGAAATTAGATGATCTCAGTTGTGTTCCCGCTTTGATTGCCTGTCTCGACTGCGAAGATTATTATGTGCGCGAATCGGCTGCCCAGGCATTGGAAATGCTTCAGGATCGAAGCGCAATCGCACCTTTAAAGCAACTATTAGAGGGTGGCATCGAAGTGGCCGTTTTAGTGGCGGGAAAACCCCATTTAGTCCAACCCTACGAAGCGATTATCGAAGCCTTGGGAACCCTGCAAGCAACGGAAGCGATTCCCCTCATCGAACCGTTTTTACAGCATTTCGTCGAAAAAGTGCGTTATGCGGCTGCCCGCGCCCTCTATCAACTCACGGCTAACCCCCACTATGGCGATATTCTGATTAATGCCTTGCAAGGGGAAGAATTACAGCTGCGTCGTTCTGCTTTAATGGATTTAGGCGCTACGGGTTATCTGCCGGCCGCCCCTGCGATCGCTAATACGTTGGCGGAAAATAGTCTGAAACTGGTTGCTCTCAAGGAACTTTTAGAAAACCATTTAAAAACTAATTCTAGCAAGGAAAATCTCTCCGAAATTCTCACTTTAATGGATGGTTTATTATAATCAATAATTGGTTATTTTGTATCTAAATTCAAACGGATAAAATCCAGAGTTTTTATGCTAATTCAAACTGATTATGTCGGCTGGCTGAACGAAACAATCACTCTGTTAAAACAAAAAAACTTTGATAAAGTTGACTGGGAAAACTTGATCGAGGAGATAGAAAGTTTGGGCAGAAGTCAAAAACGTGAACTCCGCAACCGGTTAACCACCATCTTAGAACACTGCCTCAAACTCTGCTATACTGATTACGTTCAAGATTATCGAGGTTGGCAAGAAACTATTAGGCGCAGTCAACGGGAACTAGAAGAACTTTTGAGCGATTCTCCTAGTTTAAAAACCTACTGGAATCAAGTATTTTTAGATTGCTATGGCACGGCTTTAAAAAGCTTGCGAGATAACCCCGATTATCAATCCTTTAACTTTCCCGATGATTGTCCTTTTCCCCAAGAAATTAGTCAGATTTTACAGAAAAAAGTTTGGCGATAAAATTATCTTTAAAAGTTTGTTGGTGGGGTTAGGAGACGGTCAACTCTGAGACGATGTCCGCTCAGTTCATACTTCATCTTTATGAGAAATGCTGTAAATAGGGTCTGCTGAAAAAGTTTTTCGGTGGGGGTAGGAGTCAGGAGTCAGGAGTCAGGAGTCAGGAGTTTCAGGCTTTGTTGCCCTTGTTTTTTGTACCAAGCGATGTACTACATCGGACTTTAACAGGTCAAAAGCTTTATTTTAAAAGGGTTTTACCATTATTCAGCAGACCCTAAATAATTGGTTATTTTCTATGAAAATTCAAACTCATAAAATCCAGAGGTTTTATGATAACTCAAACTGATTATGTCGGCTGGCTAAACGAAACAATCACTCTGTTAAAACAAAAAAACTTTGATCAAGTTGACTGGGAAAACTTGAGCGAGGAGATAGAAAGTTTGGTAGTCTTAGGCTAAGTTTCTAGGTCATTGGTTTATGGGGTAGCCAAATATCCTAAAACAGGATAGAGTATTGATATTCATACTGTTTATAAGACGATAAAAAAATCCATGGATATACCTGAGCCTTCCCATAGCCTGCCAAGTATAAAAAAGAATAAAGCAACAAGCACTGTTGGGCGTGGAAAAACTGTCCAACTTATTGAGAAACTGGCTTTTTCAGCTTGGAATAACAGCAGTGTTAGTCTGAGTCTTGGTAATAGCATTGAACATTATGATTCTTGGGAACAACCTATAGTAATAATCTCAGACGGAGGCTACGGTCTTTTAGGATTTGAAGGTGATACATCAGATCATCTTGACTTACCTGAATGGTATGAACCTCATGTGGAAGCTTGGTCTAAGTTGGCCTTGCCAAATACAACTCTTTGGTTTTGGAACTCAGAAATTGGCTGGGCTGTGGTACATCCAATACTTGAGAAATTTGGTTGGCGATATGTTAATTGTAATATATGGAATAAAGGAAAAGGTCATATTGCAGGTAATGTCAACACAGAAAAAATAAGGCGTTTTCCAGTTGTTACAGAGGTTTGCGTCCAATACGTTAGAGAAGTCAAAATTGCTGACTTAACACTTAAAGAATGGCTCCGAAAGGAATGGTTAAGATCGGGCTTACCTTTGCGTCAAGCTAATTTAGCTTGTGGTGTCGCAGATGCGGCAACAAGAAAATATTTTGATCAAGGACATTTATGGTATTTTCCCCCACCGGAAATGTTTGAAAAATTAGTTTTCTATGCCAACGAACACGGAAACCCAGAGGGAAAACCCTATTTTTCTAAAAATGGCCAGCGTCCTTTAACAGGTAAAGAGTGGGAGAAGATGCGCTCTAAATTTAATTGTCCCCATGGTTTTACAAATGTTTGGGATCGTTCAGCTTTGCGCGATGATGAACGAATTAAGTCTCAGGATGGTAAAGCTGTTCACTTAAATCAAAAGCCACTGGATCTGATGAAATTAATTATTAAAGCTTCAAGTGAGGAACAGGATGTGGTTTGGGAACCATTTGGGGGGCTTTTCAGTGCCTCTTTAGCTGCCAATATCCTGAATCGAAAAGCTTTCGCTTGTGAAATTGACGAAACTTATTTCTATTATGGAGTCAAAAGGTTTAGTCAAGTAGTTCATCAATGTTCCCTTCTTTAATGCCAAGGTGTTCCCTGAAAGCAGATTTAATTAACTCCTCTCGACGACTAGCTAAAAGCCTGTTCCACTGTCCAACTTCCATTCCAGAGAACTGTGTTCGATAAACACGCTTTTTAAAATCCTCAATTCCTGGATGCACAATCCTGTCCATTTTAGCAAAATTGGTGTCTAATCTGTATTTGAAGCGAGTGATCAGTTCCCGTAAGAGCATTTGATACTCTTGTGTCGGCTTATACAGCCTGCCATCATTTCCCCAAGAATTAACTATTTCTTGAGCTTGAAATAGTTCTTCATCCGTTCCTTGAAATTTGTATCCATTAGTATTTGTTTGCTGCAAATTTGCTGTTCTTTGGGTTGTATCTTCAGGTTCTAGAACAAGGTAATCAGGAGGATTATGATAATGGTCATCTCTCGCTTTAGCCACTGAAAAGCCAGAGACAACGCATACATCTAGAATCTTGGGTTTGCCATAAATTACTGCTTCGGGCAGCCAAGCTATTAGAGAAACGTAGGTTTGATCAAACTGAAAATGATTTTGACTATCTTTGAAACGGGCTGTTATTTCAGTAGCTAATGGGAACCATGCTTTTATTTCTAATCCGGGGGTAGGCTGGATGCTACCCATGAAGACAGTATCAGGAAATCCTGGATCTTGCCTTTTCCATTCACCAAACGGCGCAAATATTTCCTGCTTATTCAAAAACTCAACAGTGTTAAATTCAATCAGATTTCCCAATAGTGGTGATAGCTTTGAAATTACTTTGGCTAAATTAACTGCTGCAGCAACCGATATTGGTCTAGCAATGTCTAATAGGTCAAATCTATGTCCAGACAAATCATCTAGATATTGCGATGCAAGGCTAATAACATCTTCTGTATTCATAACCCTTCCCCAGAAGATGTGGGCTGACAAGCTTGCTCAACTTGCCTTAAAATTTCGCAAGGATCTACACCGATTACACGACTAACCAGAAGGAACTCAACGACATCTAATCTTCTTTCACCATTTTCGTATTTGGCAACGAAAGATTGCGGCTTTTTGATGGCTTTAGCGAGGGCTGCTTGCGTTAAATTCGCATCCTTACGAGCGGCGATCAGGCATCGACGAAAGACATGGTACTCTGGGCTAAAAATAGATTTCATCGTGCTTTAATTAGCACAGAAGTTAACAATTCCAAGATAAACCTATTTTAGGATAATCCCAAAATGGGATTTTAACTTCCCTACGGCCTTAGTAAACAGCTTGACACCCCTAGTGTAGCGGACGGTATGGATTCTTTGGTACAATAACGGAGGTTACTCGCTGCTAAAGCTTGCGAGATAACCCCGATTATCGATCCTTTAACTTTCCCGATGATTGTCCTTTTCCCCAAGAAATTAGTCAGATTTTACAGAAAAAAGTTTGGCGATAAAATTATCTTTAAAAGTTTGTTAGTGGGGTTAGGACATAAGAATCAGTCGTCAGGAGATTATTTTTATTTATTCTCCCTTCTCCCCACACCCCACACCCTACACCCCACACCCCTAACCCCTCATCCCCTCTACTGATAACCAATGCTTCCTACCGTTGAAACTTTAATTATTGCCGTCGAAAAAGCCGACTCAGCTAACGGGTTGCTGACAGCCGTAGAAAATCTAGCAGCGGCTAAAAGTGAAGCGGCAATCCCCACCCTCACCGATGTCCTAAGATATAACAACCCCGGTGCCTCCGTGGCAGCCGTGGATGGTTTAATCGCCATCGGCAAAGCGGCGGTTCCCTATTTACTGGCCAATCTAGACGGTTATAATTATGGGGCGAGAGCTTGGGCAACCCGCGCCCTAGCGGGAATTGGCGATGTGCGAGGATTGGACTTATTGCTTGAGGCGGCGGTGAGTGATTTTTCCTTTAGCGTGCGGCGGGGGGCGGCTAGAGGCTTAGGAAATATAATTTGGTCTGATTTGGAGGAAAGTCGGGTTTCTGAGGCTCAGAATGCAGTTTTTACGGCACTGGAGCAACTTTTGCAAGGGGATACAGAGTGGGTGGTTAGATATGCGGCGATCGTTGGATTGGAGGGGTTAGGAACTGCGGCGGTGGCATTTCGCAGGGCGATTCGGGAACTTTTAGGACAGATTCGGGAGACAGAAGCGGAAATAGTGGTAAAATTGCGCGCCGATCAAGCTCTGGAACACTTACAATAAGCCTAAGTCGAAAGTAGAAAAACTTATTTCTCTACAGGGAGAAACAATTACACTAACATTCTATGAAATATTGGCAGGAAATTTTAGCGATCGCTCAACGAATTTTAGTGGAATTAATCCGGCGCGGGCGTAGCTTAATCCTCTGGGGTATTTTCCCGATCCTTGTCCTGCTCTTAAATGGCTATATTATGGCAGAAAAAGGCAAAATTGAGCTTGCCGAGGCGATGGCTCTGGCTACTCCTCCCACCCTCGTCGGGGCGGCACTTTTCTTTAGTTGTTTGGGGGGAACCGTGGCGACGGTAGTAGCAGAAAGGGAACAACAAACGATTAAACGGTTATTTTTATCGCCTTTAAGCGGTGTTTCCTATTTTATCGGCATTTTTCTCGCCCATTGTGCGATTGCCGCCTGTCAGACAGTTTTAGTTTATTCTATTGCTAAACAGTATGGAGCCACTTTTAAAGGCTCAATTCCTCTAGAATTATTAATTATTTTTCTTAGTATCACCGCCTATGTGGGTTTAGGATTTATCCTCGGTACTCAACTGGCGAAAAGAACAGAAGATGTTAATGCTTTGGTGGGAACTTTTGGGGTTCCTTTATTAATTTTAGGCGGCGTTTTTCTCCCAACTGCTTTATTCCCCGACAATATTCTATCTCTGGCTAAATATAACCCTATCTACCACATGAATGAAGCTTTAATTGCTGTTTGGGCAAAAGGCGAAAATCTGCAAGATATTAGCTCTCATTTTCGTTTTCTCTGTCTTTTTGCTCTAGCTATGGTAGCAGGTGGTTGGCTTACCTATCGACAAATGTTAAACCTTGAACGCCGACTGTAAATCAGTTATCAGTTATCAGTTATCATTTATCAGTTAGAAAAGGCAAGAGTATTGATTAATTTGTCTTCCCATGTCTCCCACTCCCTAATCCTGACTCCTGACTATCCTTATTAGTTTATTACAAATGCTGACTATTAATAATGTCAAAAAAAATTACGGAAGACGCTTAGTATTAGATCAATTAAACTTTCATATTGAAGCGGGGGAAATTTACGGTTTACTCGGTCCCAATGGTGCGGGAAAAACCACCACTATTAACTTAATTTGTAATTTATTAAAACCCTCATCGGGAGAAATTACCTTTAATTATTTGCCAATTTCCAGAGTTACTAAAGAATTAATTGGGGTTGCCCCGCAGGAAAATTTGTTGTACAAATCCCTTACTTGTGAGGAAAATCTCAACTTTTTTGCTCAGATTTATGGACTCGATCGCACCCAGCGTCGTCATCGGATTAAAAGCAGTTTATCCGCAGTAAATTTGCTTGATCGCGCCCGTAGTCCGGTGGAAACTTTAAGCGGTGGAATGCAGCGCCGGATGAATATTGCCGTGGCTATTGTTCATCAGCCAAAATTATTAATTCTCGATGAACCAACCACCGGTTTAGACATCGAATCTCGTTATGAAATTTGGGATTTAATCGGAGAATTACGGCGCCAGGGAATGACAATTTTATTAACTACCCATCTCCTCGATGAAGCACAGCGTCTCTGTCAACGTATCGGGATTTTAAAACAAGGTCGTATTATTGCCGAAGGTAATTTAAATCAGCTGCGTCAGCATATTCCTGCGAAAGAAATTATTATCATGGATACCCAGGATCAAGAAGCGGCAATAAATCGAGGTAAACAATTAGGATTTACTCCCAAATTTTACGGAAAAGATTTAGCTTTTTGGTTACATGAACATCTAGAATTAAGCGAGATTATTCGGGCATTCGATGGCATTAATATTGATTCTATCGCCCGTCAGACGATACAGTTAGAACATATTTATATGGAAATTATGAATCAATTTTAAACCCGTTTTTGAGAATTCAGGTTGATTATCGGCATTTTTTTCAGTAATTGACCTCAATTAAGCTAAATCGCCGTTTTTTTTAGCGTCATGATCATCTATAATTTTTGGATAGGTTCTATTAATTGGAGACGGAATCAATGATGAAATTAACTTCTATCACTGGCTTATTGGGTCTATCGGCGGTATTATTAAGCTCACATCTACCGGCAGCCGCGCAAAATTGTCGGCCACTTTCTCTATTAGGGGGTGAAGGTAGTGAAGTTACGAAAACCGTCTCACAACCCACTGTTCCAGGTCCTTTCGGTGTTATCATAACTCGTAATAATTGGAATACCGATTGGGCAGTTCCGGGGGGTAGAAGTTTTCAGAGGTTTATCGTTACGGTTTCTGTCCCCCGGGCTGCCTCCTTTGATATCCGGCTGTTTCTCAAGTATAGCGATCAAACTAACGAGGAATTTTTTAATACTAATGGAGTACGAATCGAACCCGATAAACCCTTAACAATTACTGCCACAGTACGGGCAAATGATCAACCTTTTTTAGTCAATCTTTTTGTCAATGGTATTCAGCACATCGGTAATACCTACACCGCTTCTGTTGTCGGTTGTGAACGATAAAATATATAGGGTGTGCTGAAAAAGTTTTTTCTGGGGGCAGGGTGTGGGGTTTTAAGCTAAGAGGTATTTTAACCACCTATCCGATTAGCTGAATCTCACCCAATCCCTTTACTGTTGCCTCTTGTCTCATCTCAACAGGCAATTTAACTGCGCGGGTAGCCCCGGATCTTACTCTCTACCCCGATTGACCTTCAGTGGGACAATTAGAGCAATGCACAATTAAGGATTTTTGTCAAGAAAATAATATTAAACTTATTATTGATACCTGCCATCCCCAGGCTCAAATTATCTGGCAATTAGCGATTAATTAAGCTACCCTAACTAATATCCCCCCCCATTTGCCTCGATTTAGAACTGGCTTTTATCCGTCCCCACCTTATTATCGATTTTTTTCGAGAATATTATGTCTGAAACTATCACTCCCACCATTAGCGACCGCATCTGTAAACACATGAACAAAGATCACGGTGATGCCGTGCTTTTCTACGCTCAAGTTTACGGTAATATTACCGATGCAGAAACCGCTCAAATGCTCTCCATCGATCCCCAAGGCATGGATTTAGTAGTAGAAAAATTAGGGGAGAGTCAAACAATTAGAATAGCTTTCGAGCGCACCCTAGAATCAGCCAAAGATGCCCATAATATCCTCGTTGAGATGCTAAAAGTTAATCAAACCACCCCTTGACAAAGATCGATTTTGCGACTATCACCGAAAAAGACCAACCTAGAGAATTAGCCCATGAATCAGGTTAATAGTACGGGAATAAAAATACCCAAGTCTGGCTGGCGTTTACTGCCTTTTTTAGTCTTGGGTGTGCTAGTTTTTGCCTTTAATTCCTCCCTAGAATTAAATTATCTAGTCAAGGGTTATATTACTCTCTTGGAATTACAGACAGGCATCGTGGTTTTATACTTTCTTCTGGCTAAATTAGGGAAATCTCAAAAATTATGAGAAATAGAACTATAGCGGCTTTACTAGCCTTTTTTCTCGGTTATCTTGGCATCCATAAGTTTTATCTAGGGGAGAATTTGGCAGGTGTTCTCTATCTACTTTTCTTCTGGACTTTTATCCCCGGCATCATTGCTTTTTTTGAATTTATTGGTTTAATCATCATGTCAGATCAAGCTTTTGATGCTAAATACAATCCTAACTATCTCCCCAGCAGTAGAGAGCGAGGACTGCCGGAATCAGGTCAGCAAAAAACCGCTACTTTACTCCAGCTTAAAAAACTTTATGATCAGGGAATTATTACTGCTGAAGAATACGAAGAAAAACGCAGAAAATATTTAGATTCTCTTTAAAAAATATGTCTAATCTCTCTCCTCGCCCTCCCGAATCTTCTGAGTGGATCTGGCTATCTTTAGTCCCAGTTTTCGGTGGGCTTGCCATTGCTAATGCTGGCAAAAAAACTAATAACCAAAGTTGGTTATCCGTCGGCATTGCCTTGACAATTATCTCCCTTATTTTCCTTACACAAGAGTCTTTTATCGTAATTTGGTTTGCCCAAATCGGCCTGGGTTTATACATCCGTCAACAGCTTAATTCCCATCCAATAGCTTCGGCAAATAGAACCGATTCCAGACAGTCATCCTCTCCTCTCGAAAAAATTGATATTAACAGCTGTTCCACCAACGATCTGGTTTATAAATTAGGGTTGCCGATTGTCTATGCCAATGATATCGTTTCTGTCCGTAATGAAGGACATATTTTTACCCATTTAGAAGAATTACACTTCTTGGCTGGCCTACCAGAAAATTATCTCAAAAAATTGGAACCTTTGATTATCTTTGCCTACGATATTCGCCAAGAAGTTGACGTTTCTTGGCGTTGTTTAAACTACCACTCCGTTGAGGAATTAGTCAATCTCGGTCTTGACTTTTCCCTGGCCGATAAAATTGTCGCCGAAAGAGAAAAAAACGGTGTCTATCGTTCGGCGATCGAAGTGAGAAACCGTACAGGTATTCCCTTAAAATCCTATCAGCAATTGCTCTAATTAGGGCTTGCTGAATAATGGTAAAACCCTTTTAAAATAAAGCTTTTGACCTGTTAAAGTCCGATGTTAGTGCAAGAAAATAGGATTGGGACTTTCAAAAACCTTGCATTTGAAACTCCTGACTCCTGACTCCTGACTCCTGACTCCTACCACCACCGAAAAACTTTTTCAGCAGACCCTAATTAGCTTGATTCTAGTTATACCTTGAATTGCTTTTCTATCAAAGACACGATCCAACTTCTGGGTAAAAAACGGGGCAGATTGACGATAATTTTATTAGCAAATTTACCGGCTACCACGTTGGGGCGTTTGTTTGCCAAGGCGGTTAAAGCCTCTTGTACCACCACTTCCGCCGAATCTAACCGGCCGTTTTTGCCCATAAAAGCCCTGGGAAATCGGGCCACCTCAAAAAAATTCGATTCCGTCGGACCGGGGCAAAGAGCGAGGATTTTAACGCCTTTGTCTTTATTTTCTGCCCAGAGAGACTCGCTAAAGCTGAGGACAAAGGCTTTTGTCGCCGCATAGACGGAAAGATAGGGCAGCGGTTGAAACCCAGCAATGGAAGCAACATTGATGATTGCCCCCCCGGCGCCGGCAAGCATCGGACGGAGAAAATAGTGGGTTAATTCCACCAGTACCAGATTATTTAACTGGATCATTTCTAACTGTCGGGCTAAATCCTGCTCGCTAAAAGCACCATAATCACCAAACCCGGCATTATTTACCAGTAAATCGACGTTGATTCCTTTTTGGTTCACCGTATCATATACTAGCTTTCCCGCCCCGGCAACGGTCAGATCTTGAACGATAACTGTCACTTTTACCCCGTATTGTTCCTCTAATTCCGCCGCTAATTGTTCTAGTTTATCTCTGGATCTAGCGACTAAAATTAGCTCCATTTGCCCTTGGGCAAGTTGACGAGCAAAGACGACACCGATACCGGTAGAAGCGCCGGTAATGAGGGCTGTTTTCATAGAAGATCAACTAAAAATAGCTTTTTTTCTGGAATTGTACCACAGTGAACCTTCCATTTACAGTTCTTAACTTGGCGGGGAAGGCATTTTTTCAACTCAGAATATATGTTAGGCTAGAAATAGAACAAAGGTCGAGGAAGGTGCAGAAATGACAGTTATAAGCTTCACTGATCAAGATATTGCCAAGTATACCGCCGCTGATATTGCTTCTTTAGCCGAACGACTAGAAAAAGATGAGTATAGTAACCCCTTCGAGGCTTTGCAGGATTGGCATCTGTTGCGAGCGATCGCTTTTCAAAGGCAGGAATTAGCCGAATCTTATCTTTATCTGTTGGATCTAGAAGCCTACGATGAGGCTTAAAGTTGCTTAGTTAAACAAAACTTAACACAAATTACTGGGGGTGTGAGACTAGCACACCCATTATTTTTGATTATGGTATTCTCTGGCTGAAAAAAGCCCCTAGCTTTTTGCTCCTTATTTCCCTACTATCAGTAACAAAGTATTTTTAGGCGATCGACTAAATTATGGGCAAACAATACAACGTTTATGGGATCGGTAACGCGCTCGTCGATATGGAATTTCAAGTCTCTCCTGAATTACTGCAAGAATTAGGCATCGATAAAGGAGTGATGACGCTGGTGGACGAAAATCGTCAAACCCAGTTGATGGAAAAATTGGCTTTTGATTGTAAACGCAGCGGTGGCGGCTCGGCGGCTAATACCCTAGTAGCGATCGCTCAGTTGGGGGGTAGAGGTTTCTATTCCTGTAAAGTGGGTAATGACGAATTGGGCAAGTTTTATCTACAAGATCTGCGCGCCTGTGGTTTGCATACCAATGAACACGGTGGCGAAAAAGAGGTGGGAATCACGGGAAAATGTCTAGTTTTCGTAACTCCTGATGCCGATCGCACCATGAATACTTTTCTCGGCATCACCGGGGAAATTTCCGAACGAGAATTAGTCCCTTCAGCGATCGCTAATGCCGATTATCTCTATCTCGAAGGTTATCTCGTCACCTCTCCCACTGCCAAAGCTGCCGCTATTAAAGGGCGAGAAATTGCTCAGGCTGCTGGAGTCAAAACCGCTTTATCCCTGTCGGATCCCAATATGGCGATCTTCTTCCGGGAGGGATTACTGGAAATGATCGGAAAGGGGTTAGATTTCGTTTTCGCTAATGAGTCGGAAGCTTTGACTATTTCCGGCAGCGAGGAAATCGAGTCAGCGATCGCCTATTTTAAAACCATTGCCAAAGGATTCGCTATCACCCGGGGTGCCAGTGGTTCTTTAATCTATGATGGCGAAAATCTCCTGGAAATTGACCCCCATCCCGTACAGGCGATCGATACCGTCGGTGCGGGGGATATGTATGCAGGTGCGTTTCTCTACGGTATTACCCACGGTATGGGTTACCAAGGGGCGGGAAATCTCGCTTCTCTGGCAGCCTCGCGGGTGGTTTCTACTTTTGGGGCGCGTTTACAAACCGAGGAAATTCAATCCCTGCGCGATTCGATCGTTTTGGGATAGGTTTTGTCGGTGATCAGCTTTCAGTCAGTAGTCAGGTTTTTTCTCCCTGCTCCCTGCTCATAGACAGTCTTAACGAGTAATTTAGATAGGTTTTGCTGAATAAATTTGAAATGTAGGCAAAGTAAGGGTTTTGGGGCTTTACGAGCGAAACAGGTGCAAGATTTTGAGAGAATCGTCGTTCAAAACCTTGCGTCTTCATCGGCCCGCGTCCTGTAGGGGCGAAGCATTCGGGCAATAACCTATCGGTGAAAACGTAGATTTTCTATCCGAATGCTTCGCCCGTACTTATTCAGCAAACCCTAGATAGTCAGACTAAATCCTGTTTAAAGGGTATAGGAGAGCGGGCAGTGGAGAGAAGGGAGCGGGTTTTTCAAGTTGGATTGGGAGTTAATCATGCTATTAAAAACCGATTCAGTATAACGTTCCCCTTCAGCGGCGGCAAGTAACCTGGAACTCAATACCAACAGCTTTCAAACGTCCGCTGCAAGAGGGTTGTTGGGCTGCTTGGCAATTGACCCTGGATTATTAAGAAGTTGTGTGCTTGCTCAATATGCAAAATGACAAAGCTGCTCTGATATCGGCCCTCGCCCTCAAGTGCTGCTAGGGAGGGAATAGAGTAAAATTACCTCTAGCTCGAAGCCGATTGAGGTTACAGAGGTAAAACATATCTAAAACTTTGTGAAAATAATGACCAACTCTGAAATGATCACAGTTTCGGAGGCTTCAGAGGTATCAGGATATACACGTCAACACGTTAGGCTCCTTATTCGTCAAGGACTTATAAGCGCTCGTCGTGCAGGTGGGATCTGGTTAATTGAGGCCTCCAGCCTAAACAACTATATAGATGGCAACCCTAAACCAGGTCCCAAACCTGACAAAATATATGATTGACTTATGTTCCAAATGGAATATAATTACAGCAGAAGTTCAGATAAACCCTAAAGGTCAGCAGTGAATCACCTCGAAATTCTTCAATCTACCCCTAATGCTCAAATAGGAACGGGGAGGGAAAACCTCTTAATCAAAACAACAGGTAAGTTTTATACACCAAAATTCATCGGAGAACGCCTGGTCGATGCTGTCCTAACCGTTGCCTCTCGAACTAATTATTCTGGCGAAATATCTGTCATCGATCCATTTTGTGGTGACGGAAGACTAATTATATGGCTTCTGGAACGGATTTCAATTTTTCCTGGTCTTACAGAAAGACTATGGCGAATTGAAATATGGGATTGTGACGAGCAAGCAGTTATTAAAGCAAAACGGAGCATTCAACGAATTGCCAATCATGTTGGGATAAACTTCACGATCAGCGCATCTGTTCATGACAGTTTCACTTATACTACGTCTCAATTTAGACATCGATCACCTTGTATTGAATCTCAGTTTGATATTACAATTACCAATCCTCCTTGGGAGGTTATAAAGCCTGATCGCCGAGATATCAAAGCATTAGACGAGAAAACAGAATCAATCTATATTGATTCACTGAGGAAGTTCTCGGCAAAGCTTCAAAAGAACTTTCCAACATCAATGCCTCGGAAAATGTATTCAGGCTGGGGAATTAATCTTTCTCGTGTTGGATTGGAGGTCGCTATCCATTTGACTAAAAGTCATGGAATTATAGGTATTGTCTCGCCAGCATCTCTTCTTGGTGATCAAAACTCTGAATCACTGCGAAAGTGCTTACTAACAAATCATGCAGTTAAATATATCGATTATTTCCCTGCGGAAGCAAGACTTTTTGAAGGAGTTGATCAAAATTGTATTAATCTCACCATCCAAGTCAATAAGCCAGGGCAAAAAACTTTCATTTATAAATTTGACAAAGATTTACATTGTATTGAGTATCATCAAGAACTGAAGTTGCCTGAAGGCTTCTTAAAGTCAAATGGTTATGTTATCCCCATATCTTCTAATAAATCTCAACTCGATCAATTGCTAAGATTTTCAGTACTGAAAACTCTTGGTGATCTGCAAGGTGACTATGAAGGTCAATTGTGGACGGGACGAGAATTGGATGAGACAGGTCATACAAGCTATTTATCTCTAAAAGGATATTATCCCTTTCTCAAGGGTAAAATGATCGAGCGATTAACTAGTGTTAATCAGCCTCTCGTATTTATTAATCCAGATCGGGGTCTAAATATCCCTCTTTCAGTGAAGTATCCACGAATTGTTTGGCGAGATGTCAGCCGTCCTACTCAGAAAAGGAGAGTTCAAGCCACAATTATCCCTGCAAATTGGGTCACGGGTAATTCTCTTGGCGTGGCTCACTTCCGAACAAATAATATTTCAAAACTATACACCTTGCTTTGTATCATGTCATCTATACCTTTTGAGTTTCAGGTTCGCTCAATGCTTTCAACTGCTCATATATCCGTAGGAGTATTACGTAAAACTCGAATACCAGAAATCACTCCTGAATTGACTAAGAAGTTAGTGCCGTTGGCTGAACTGAGACTAGCTGGTGATTTAACCGCAGAACAAAAAATTGAGGTTATTGTTGCTCAAGCCTATGGTTTAACTAGTAGCGACTTAGCTGAGATAATACAGTCCTTTCCAAAAATAACGCAACAGGAGAGCCAAAATTTACTTGAGCATCAGCTATGGAGAGAATCATGATTCCAAATCATTACTCAGCACGACTCAGCGAACTTGATTTGGCAATGGCTATTCATATTCCCCCAGGGGGTAATTGGAAGAATATTCCAACATCTATACCTTCTCAACGGCTAGCCCAAATTCGGGAAAGCTATGCAAAAGGAGGAGGAAGTCGCTCTACCTACTATGGACGACTACGCCCAGATGCACCTGCTTATACGATTAATACCTATTTCGGTCGTCCTGGAAACGGCTGCCACCTCCATTACGATTATGCTGGTGGTCAGCACAGGGTTATCAGCCAGCGTGAAGCTGCAAGGCTCCAGAGCTTTCCAGATGACTTTGTTTTTTTGGGATCTCGCACAGCAATCAACACGCAAATTGGTAATGCTGTTCCACCACTTCTTGGATATCAGATTGCCTTACATTTGGGATCTTCAGGAATTTTTGTAGATCTCTTTTCAGGCGCAGGTGGGTTAGCCTTGGGATTTAAATGGGCTGGTTGGCTACCTGTTATAGCTAACGATATTGAGCGCATAGCCATTGAAACCTATGCTAAGAACGTTGACTCTTCTGTGATTGTTGGAGATATTCAAGACCCTGAAATTTCTTCAAAGATTTCCTCAATGGCTAATGTAGCAAGACAGCTAAATCCTGATGCTAAATTATTTGTTTTGGGAGGACCACCATGTCAAGGATTTTCTACAGCAGGTAATTCTAGATCAATGCAGGATGGGAGAAATTCACTGTTTAGAAATTATACGCAAATCATTACATTAATTAATCCTGATGGTTTCGTCTTTGAAAACGTTATGGGTTTGTTAAACATGGAACAAGGTCGTGTTTTTGAGCAAATTAAAATGGTTCTTGAATCTGTGACCGATCAACTTTCAGTCTGGAAACTTGACACAGCAAACTATGGAATCCCACAGCGGCGTAAACGAGTCATCTTGGTGGGATTAAAGCAACAGTTACAAATTCTTCCACCTCCTGTAGTCACAGGCGATTCAACTGAAAATGGTTTAATTGATCTTCCATCAGCAGTTACAACTTATGAAGCTCTTAGTGATCTGCCACCTCTGGAATCAAGTCAAGATGGGGAAAGCCTTGATTATATCTTTCCCCCTGCCACTGACTATCAAGAATTAATGCGAGGCTACATATCACCAGAGCAATATTTGAATGCCCTGCGAAAAAAAGCTGAAGCTTCCAAATCACGCAATATACAACTTTCTATGTTTTAATCTAGCTGTCTAGATTCAATTCACCTCGAACGTAGCGATCGCTGTTCCACTGATTACTCAATTCAACTGCTACTAAGTGCATCGCCTCAGTAATCCTTGTTTTAGCTTCAACAAAGTTCACTGGATGTTCTCTGGGGATACGCTCAACAATTGTACGAAAGCTTTTCTCTCCTGGAATCTCACTACTACTTGAGAGGAGTTCTGAAATTTGTTTATCTAGTTCTTGGATTTCTGACGAAGAACGTTCTAAAAATCTTAGAGCATCAACAATCTTGCCTTCAATTTGAGGTGTAGCCACAACATAGGCATTGCGAGTTATCTTCCTAAAATAGTCTCGCAATGATTCAAATGCAACACGACAGCGCCTATCCTTCTGTACCTCTACATACTTAGTCTCACGGGGAAGATAAATAATACGCTCAAACTGTGTAATGTGATTCTCGATATGAAGATTCACAAATTCAACTTTCTGCTCTGCATATTCAAGCTCTAGGAATGTTGCCAAAAATGTGAAGTGCCTTGCATCGTCAATTCTCTGCAAAACACTCATTAACGTGTGGCGGTTATCTCGAAGTATTTTACTTAATCTTAAAGCTGTTTCTTCATCTAAGACATCGTTTTTTCGTAAATCCCACAGTGCTTTGCTATGCCATGAAATTACAGTTTCTCCGGCTGCCTCAACTTTTCGTAAATGAACTACCTCTCGTAGAGACATTCGGTTGTTCTTAGCACTGTTACATCGTTTGCACAAAAGTTGAAATTCAGGTCTATGAGTAAATCCGAGCGATAGAGGACCAACATGATCGGCTGAACAAGGACCAGGGTGTCCATTAAAACATGATTCGCCACTAAAATCGGCGCGAATCCGACCCATCAATCGATCAGCAGCGATCCAATTTCCTTCAGTCCAATACTCAAAAACGCGCCGATCTGTTGTGTAAGCCCTCAAATTTGACTGACTGCGACCTTTATCAGCACTACTGCGGCAGCATAGATTAAACGAATGAAAACCATCAAAGCGATCAGGTGCGTTAGACATGGCACCAGGACTCAGGATACTTGGCTCTTGAGGCACATACTCTTTTTCTATCCAGTCTAACCAATCAGGCAAATTTGGCTCAAGGTTCGGTGGTACAATTTCACTCGTTTGTAAAAGATCTGGGAGATGTGAGAAAACCGAATCCCCAAAGACTTCCACTAACCGAGTTACTAAATCTGTAATTCTTTCAAATCGCTCAAGAGGAAAGCTTTCATCGACATAGCCCATCTTTATCAATCTTTTTAAGAAAGTACTAGATGGGTAAACGTACCTCAGTTCCATTACTCTCCCACATAGTTTGCAAGGCTTCTTGAGGGTAGGATGGACTTGCTTTGCCGTTCTGCTAATCCACTCCGCAGATTTAGGATCGATGCTTATTGAGACAGCTTTTCTACGCCACCACTCACGTCGCTCATGGTGAGTATCTTTGTATTTTCCTGAGCTTCGGTTTGAGGGAGCTTCCCACTGAATTTTATTTTCTTCATTGAAAGCATCTGGCATCCCTCTGTACGTTTCATGGTTTGCAATAAATTCCATGTAGCGAATAAAGTCTGGATCCCATGATTGACCTTTGCTACCATACTGTTGACTTTTTGACATGAGAACCTCCTAAAGATTTCTTGTTTCAATCACAAGATCCAAGGTTCCCTGATTAGCATGGGTTAAGTCAAGCTTTTAGTGTCTGGATAAGCTTCAATCGCTGCCTTATGAGCTACTGTCCTGAGGTACTAGACCTCCTGCAAAAATAGGAACTGATTATGTACAATAAAGTAAAACACTCAGAAAAACCATGACTTACGAAAAAGTAAAAAATTTGAATCCAGAAGAGTTTAAACGCTT
>VYLX01000109.1_pt1 | contig 17598 bp, 15 predicted proteins | sample 5114181 | NCBI WGS metagenome assembly VYLX01 (sample SAMN12291812, study PRJNA351875) | freshwater metagenome | isolation source: freshwater lake | place: USA: Michigan, Sherman Lake | collected 2011-08-08
GTGGGGGGTAGGGAGTGGGGGCATCACGCGCCCGAAGCCCCTGCACTGATTAGACTGCTCAACCCCCACGCAGAAGTCGAATCAGTGGCACCCCCACGCCCCCCACCCCACCCACTGGGGCCCCGGATCAGTGCACGTTCCCGCGAGCACCGCATGAACACCCAATCGATCATCGACCGTCTCCAGCACACACCCGCCGCCGTCGCGGCACTCTGCGCGGGGCTGACGCCCGAGCAGGCCCGCGCCCGCGGCCCGGCCGGCCAGTGGTCGATCCTCGAGATCCTCGGCCACCTGTGCGACGAAGAGACGCTCGACTTCCGGGCCCGGATCGAGACGACCCTCCGCGACCCGTCCGCGCCGTGGCCGGGCATCGACCCCGAGGGCTGGGTGAAACGGCACGACTACGCCTCGCGCGACCTGGCCGAGTGCCAGAGCACATTCGCCCGCGAGCGGGCGGCGTCCGTGGCCTGGCTCCGCTCGCTGCGCGACCCCGCGTGGTCCGGCACGTACCTTCACCCCAACCACGGCCCGATCGCCGTCGGCACACTCCTGGTCTCCTGGGCCGCCCATGACGCGCTGCACATCCGTCAGATCGCCAAGCGCCTGTACGAACTGGCCACCCGCGAGGGCGAGCCGCACGGATTCACGACCCTGTACGCCGGGGAATGGGGGGCGTGAGCGAGGCTGGTGGCACCGGTGCCGTGCCGCCGACACCCCGGGCTTTGGCGGGGAGTCGGTGACGCTGGACCATCGAAGAAGTGCGCGAGGCCGTGCCGATCGAACCCCCGGGCGGGCACGCACCGACTCAGCGCCACCCCCCAAGCGCAACGAGTGACCTTGCCCACGCTCGGTGACAGGCTTCCCAGTGCTATCGCTGGCCGATGGACATGACGGTCGCCTCGCCGGTGCGCAGGAGTAGGTTGAGCGATGCGGTGTCGGCGGCGTTGACGGTGCGGTCGCGGTTGACGTCGCGGGTCGGCGTGCGGATGTAGGCGTAGAGGTCGTCGACGTCGCAGCGGGCATCGGCGTTGATGTCGGCGTCCATCGACGGTGCGATGCGCATGAGCGAGACGAGCATGAGGCTGTCCCTGGCGTTGACGATGCCGTCGGCGTTGAGGTCGTACAGGTGCAAGGTGGCTACGCCGGGCGCAGCGCTGTCGCCCCAGCAGGCCATGAGCGCGTCAAGGTCGCGCGGGTCGACGCCGTCTTCGCCGAAGTGCCAGCGTGCGAACTCCGCTCTGAATGCGACGAAGTCGGCCTCGTTGATCACGGCGTTTGCGTCGTAGTTGAGTCGTGCGCTCGCGGGGGTGACGGCGATGGGCGTGCCGGTGTAGATCGCGGCGAAGGCAGCCCAGTCGCGGGCGTCGATCACCAGGTCGTTGTTGAGATCGCCGCGCTGGCGCGTCGCGTTGGCGGTGAGCCAGTTCGACAACTCCGCCTGGCGTGCGGGCACGAGGAAGACGTCGGACTTGAAGACGGCGAGGTCCTCGACGCTGTTCGTCAGGGCGGTGTTGAGCTGCGAGGTGAGACCCGGGTGTGCGCTGCTGCCGGTGAGCGCCAGGGCCACCCAGAGGGGCTTGCCGGCGGCGAGCGAGCGCGTCGTGGCGATCTCTGAAGCGATGCCCGAGAGCGTGGAGGAATAGCACATCGGCGACACGACGTCGCAGATGCCGGTGGAAGCCCACGTGGGCCAGTCCTGCATCTTTGCGAGCTGCGCGGCGTTCGTGGGGGGCGACGGGGGGACATCGATCGCGAAGGTCATCGTCGGGTTGGCGGTCTTGACGCTCTGGTAGAGCGCGCCGACGGTCTGCGTGATGCCGTCGCGACGCCAGGTGACGAACGTGTTCCACCGGCTTTGGCCGGGGGTCGCGGCGGTGAGGAGCGGGTCAGAGCCGTAGATGGATTGGAACGTGGTGCGAGACCAGGGGTCATAGGACCAGGGGCCGGGGTAGGAGTCGGCGGTTGTGTCGTCGACGGGGAAGCGGCAGTAGTCGGCGAAGACGGTGCAGAGGCCGGGCACCCGGGCGAGCTCGGCGACGTATGACACAAGCTTGGCTCGCGGGCCGGGGTGCGCGAGGTTGACGAAGCCCTGGTCTGCCTGGTCGCCGGTGAGGGCGGTCGCGGGGTTGACGTGCACGACCTTCCACGCGGGGTCGCCGGGACTCTGGCCCGGCGGGTTGATGGTGAAGTTGTACGCGCCGACGGTTTGGTACTGCCAGTAGCCCATCTGGCACCAGGCGTGAACGCGCATGCCGTAGCCGGCGCTCATCCGAATGGCGGCGGCGAGATAATCAAAGGAGAAGCGTGCGTTGAACGTGCCGGGCTTGCCGGTGGAGACGCCCCAGTAGAACGTCTCGAGGAAGACGTCGGTGAAGCCGGCGTTTGCACACGCGCGGAGGGACTCGTCAAGGCTTGCCGGGCCGGTGAGGTTGTCAGGAGGACGGAGTTTCACGCCGCGCATCGGGCGGGTGGTTCGATAGGTCTGAGCAACGGCCGGCGAAGCCGCGGCGAGCAGGAACAGGGCGGCGACACCAACCGCGATCGCGCGGGATCTCGCAGCGGGCTTGGTCGCTCGGCATGGCGGTACACGTCGCATGGACAGTTCACACTATCACGCAGCGGGCGGTATGGCCACAGAATTGGGGCGTTGATGTAAACACCCGTCGAAAACGTATTCATCAGGGAGATACAGCGCGGATCGCGATGCAGTTGCCCTCGCTGTCCTGGAACTCGGCGACGAAGCCGTGCTCGCCGATGGAGGTTCGCGGGTAGAGCACCGCGCCGCCGTTTTCGACTGCGCGAGCCAGGGTCGCGTCGATGTCCGTCACGCTGAAGTACAGCCGAACGCCCTGCGGGCCGGGCGTGTAACTGCGGCCGTGGGCGAGTGCGCCGGTGATGCCCGGGGCGTCGGGGGAGAAGGGGAACAGGGCCATGGGGTGGCCGTCGATTTCGGTGCGTTCGAAGTCCACGCCCAGGACGCGCTCGTAGAAGCGAACGGCGCGATCCATGTCGGTGACGGGGATCTCGAAGTATGTGGCGGGGTTGGGCATGGGCGGTGTGGCTCGGGAAGGTCGATCGTATCGCTCGGCGTGCGCATGAAAAAGGGTCGGCGTGTGCGGCCGACCCTTGAGGGGCGAATGGAATGAAAGACAGAAAAGAGTCGGCACGGAGTGCCGACCTACCCGGCCGACCTAAGTGGTCACTTGGCCAGCGCGGCGTCGATGGCGGCCTTGATGTCGGCCTCGGTGGCGGAGCCTTCAAGGAACGCCGAGACGTTGCCCGCCGCGTCGATGACGGCGACGCTGGGGAAGCCGCGGACGTTGAGGGTGTTGAGCATGCGGTCATCGCCCATGAGCGACTTGAACGTCAGGCCGAAGGACTTGTGGAACTCGCGCACGCCGTTCTCGGCTTCTTCGCTGGACTCGCCGTTGGTCTGCGTGCGGCTGGCGACGCCCCAGATGGCCACGCCCTTTTCGGCGTACTGGCGCTGGAGGCTCTCCATCGCGGCGACCACGCGGGCCGAGGCGGGGAACGTCGGGCCCCAGAAGCCCAGGACGGCGACCTTGCCCTTGAGGCTGGCGCTGTCGATGGTCTGCGCGGGCACGCCGGGCTCGCTGACGGGCTTGGCGCTCCATGCGGGCATGGGCGAGCCGACGGACAGGCCGCCGGCGGCGACGCCGCCCGGCGCGGCCGGGGTGTTCATCGCGGGGTTGGCGGGGTTGGTGGGCTTGGCGGCGGGCGTGACGGCGGGCTCGGGGGCCTTCTCACGCTTGAAGCCGTCGGGCGTGGCGACTTCGAACGAGGCGTCGGTCAGCGCGGGGGCCGCATCGACCTTGCTCAGTTCCCAATAGCGCACCATGCGCTTGGCGCCCTCGATGCGGACCTGCTCGTAGCGGCGGAGGATCTTGTCCTTGCTGCCCAGGTACACCATGCGCTCGAGCTTGCCCTCGTCCATGACCACGCGGATGACATCGCAGGGCTCGCCGTCGATCGGCTTGCTCTCGAGCAGCTCGTAGCGCTGGGCGGCCATTTCACGGCGGAAGGGCTCGGCCTCGGTCAGGGGCTCGGGGAAGAGCATGTTGCGGGAGTTGGTGATGACCTTGCTCGCCTCCGAGCGCGGGGCGTTCGAGCCCTCCCAGACCGTCTTGGCGTCCTTGTCGATCCAGACGACCGGGACGACCTTGGCGGCGGGGTCGGCGCCGTAGCCGATGGCGACGTGGAAGTCGCGCTTGCCCTGCGTGGGCATTTCGGTCTGGCCCTTGAGGAGCGTGCGGGTCTTGCCGTCGTCGCTGCGCTGCCAAAGCACGGTGCCCTCGCCGCCGTAAACCAGACCGCCGAAGCCCTCGGTGCCGGCCTTGAGGGTGAACGAGAGGGCCTTGGCGGACTTGATGGCCGACGCGGCGTCGGTGAGCAGTTGCTTGGCCTCGTCGTTGACGGCCAGAGTCGAGCCGGCCAGGGTGGTCACGGCGAGGACCGTGTTCGAGGAAACCGGGCCGAAGAAAGGCCCGGCCAGACCGGCAAGGGCCACGAGACCGATGAGACCAGAGTTGCGCATGCGTCGCTCCTGTGTGCGAAAGGGGAAACTTGTCTTTGTCTACCGCCAAGGCCAGGCCGGGCGGCAGGAGGGGAATGGTACGGTGGGGACAGGCCTGTTTCGCCCCCGGCGGGTGCGTGGATTCAGGCGGAGGTCTGCCGGGGTTTGCGGATGGGCGTGAACATGAAGAACGGGTGAGGTGCCGAGCAAAGCCCGCACGCACGGGCGTGTGAGCGCGGGGTCATCGCGCCGGCACGCCGGGAAACGGGCCCCGGGGATGATCGCGCCGCAGTGCAGATATCGGCCAACGATGAGGTCATCTGATGCTGGCCCATGATTTGATCACGACGACGGCGGTTCTTGCGCAGGCTGTTGCCTCGGGCGACGGGGGGACGGCGGTGCCGGGGGCCGCCGGGGGGGCCAACGCGGGGGCCAACGCGGGTGTCGCCGGGGCCGGTTCGGGCTGGCTCGCGCTGCAGGGGTGCTTGCTGCTGCTGGCGCTGGTGGCGACATGGGTGCTCTGGAAGCGCGATGTGCTGCGGCCGGGGTCATTCACCCGGCTGGGGCGGAGAGAGCGGCTGTCGGTGCTGGGCCCGGGTGATGAACTGCTCTGGCTTGGCCTGGCCGGTGGGGTGTTCGTCTGCGGGGTGTTGCTGGCGGTCCTGTCGCAGGTCCTCGTGCCGATGCTCGGGCCGGCCGACGATCTGCAACGCTCCGTCATGACGCTGGCGTTGAGCACCGGACCCCTTGCGGCGGGGGCGCTGACGCTGTGGCTGCTGTTCGCCACACGCGCCGGGTGCGGCGTGACGGGCCAGACGCAAAGCGGGGCGGCGGGCGTGATGCGCCGCGGCATGCGGGGCGCGATATGGGGCCTAATCAGGGGCGCAGGGCTGTTCGCAATCATGCTGCCGATGCTGCTGGTGCTGTCGGCGGCGGCGACGTGGCTGGTGACGCGGATGAGCGGGCAGACCCCGCCGGGGATCGTGCACACGACGCTATCGATGATCGTCACGCGGCGGGACGACCCGTGGACCTGGGCGCTGGTCGCGCTCGTGGTGCTGGCGGTGCCGGTGGTTGAGGAGGTGCTCTACCGCGGGCTGCTTCAGACGGCGCTGGTGCAGATGACGGGGTCGACGTGGATCGGCATCGGGACCAGCAGCGTGGCGTTCGTCGCGGTGCACTTCGGCTCGGTCCCGCCGGGGCAGTTCGCCTTCGCGGTGGTGCCTCTGGGCGTGCTGAGCGTGGCGATGGGCATCGCGCTGGAGCGGACGCGAAGCCTGAGCGCGCCGATCGTGATGCACATGCTGTTCAACGCGGCGAACGTTGCGCTGGCGGTGCTGTCGGCGTGAGCGGGCGCTAATGTTGGCCCCATGAGCACCAACAAGCCGCGGATCCTGACGGGCGACACGCCGACGAGCACGGGCCTGCATCTGGGGCACTTTGTCGGCTCGATCGAGAACCGCCTGGCGCTGCAGGACCAGTACGAGTGCTACTTCCTCATCGCGAACGTTCACGCGTTCACGACGCTGGCGGAGAAGCCGGCGGAGATTCGGGCCAACACGCTGGGGATCGTCAAGGACTGGCTGGCGGTGGGGCTGGACCCATCGCGGAGCACGTTCGTGCTCCAGAGCGAGATCCCCGCGATCGCGGAGCTGACGTTCCTGCTGGCGATGCTCATCCCGTTCAACAAGGTCATGCGCAACCCGACGCTCAAGACGGAGATCGCGACCAAGGACCTTGGCGAGACGTATCCGTTCGGGTTCCCGATGTACGCCGTGGGGCAGTGCGCGGACATTCTCGCGTTCCGCCCGGAACTTGTGCCGGTGGGCGAGGACCAGGAGGCGCACATCGAGATGTGCCGGGATGTGGCGCTGAAGTTCAACCAGCTCTACTGCGGCGTGAACAACCGCACACCCGCCAGCGAGCACCACAAGGCCGGCGGGGTGTTCCCCATCCCCAGCGCCAAGATCGGTCGCGTGGGCCGGCTGGTCGGGCTCGACGGCGTGCAGAAGATGAGCAAGAGCCTGGGCAACGCGATCTTCCTGTACGACTCGCCCAAGGACGTTCAGAAGAAACTCAACAAGATCACCACCGGCAGGCAGAGCCCCACCGAGCCCGGCGACGGCGGCAACGTGCTCATGCAATACGTCGACGCGTTCATCGGCGGCAAGGACCCCGCGCGTGCCGCGGAGATCAGGCGGCGCTACACCACGGGCGACAACCTTGGCGACGGGCACGTCAAGCAGGAACTGGGCGAGGTGATCAACGCGCTGATCGACCCGATGCGGGCCCGGCGTGCGGAACTGGAGACCCCGGCGGGCGAGGAACGCGTGCTGGGCGTCATCCGCGACGGGATCCGCAAGGCGAACATCATCGCCGAGGAAACGCTGCACCTGGCCAAGAAGGCGATGGGGCTGGACTTCGGAGGGCGGACGATCGGGTGAGGTCGCACGCCGTTACCCCAGCGGGTTCGGCCCAAGCATTTCAATCCCGAACTTCGGCGCCTCGCGCGCGATCCGCTCGGCGAACACCTCGGCGCTCGGCGGCGAGCCGTCGGGCATCATCGCGCCGATGATGCCGTAGAACCGCTCGAAGCTCCCCGGCGGCGTGACCATCAGCAGCATCCGCATCGGGGTGCGGCCGAGGTTCGCGAACGTGTGCGGCACGCCGCGTGGCCCGAACACCGTCGCGCCGGCCGGGGCGCGCAGCACCTTGCCACCGACGTGAAACGTCGCCTCGCCCTGAAGGATGTAAAACACCTCATCCTCGTGCGTGTGCTTGTGCAACGGCGGACCAAGGCCGGGGTCCATCGTGTAGTCATCGATGCTGAGCCGGTCGCCCGTGTGCGCGGTGCCCAGGATCTGGATCACCTTGCCGCCCGCCGCGGCGCTGAGGAGCCGTCCCTCTCCGGGGAGCACGAGCCTCGGCTCGAGTCTCGCTTGTTGTTCGCTCATCTGTCGATCCTCAGGAGTCATGATCGCTCGCCACGGGCCACTCGCCTGGCGGCTTCGATCGCGCGAGCATATTGGGCTTCCAGCCCGTCGACCATCGCCCCGACGCTGAAGTCTCGCTCGCACACCTGGCGCCCTGCGGCGGCGAGGGCCTGTCGCCGGTCGGGGTTGTCGCAGCACCAGCGGATGGCCGATCGCAGCGCCGCAAGATCCCCGAGCGGAACGAGCCGGCCGGTGCGCATCTCGATGCACGCCTCGCCCGTGCCGTCCACGTCGTACGCCACGGGGCACACGCCGCAGAGCAGCGCCTGCGGCACCGTGCGGGGCAGACCCTCGCGCGCGCTCGGGTGCGCGAGGACGTCCATCGCGCGGATCATCGCGCCGACGCGCTCCGGCGGGACCAGCCCCGTGGTGATGATGCTCTGCCTCAGGCCCATGTCGGCCGCTCGCTGAAGCAGACGCTCGCGCCACCAGCCATCGCCAACCCAGAGCAGCCGCCAGTGTGGCTGGTCACGCAGGTCATCGCGCAGGGCATCGAGAAGATCATCGTGTCCCTTGTGCTGCGCCAGCCGAGCGACGGTGCCGACGACGAAGTGCCGATCGCTCAGGCCCAGCGCCGCGCGAACGCTCGCGCGGTCCTCGCCCGGCGCGGGCGAGAGGAACCGCTCGGTCTCCATGCCCGAGCGCACGGTCGCGTACAACTCCGGCGTGCCGATGCCCCGGGCAAGGAACTGGCGCGTCATCGCGTCGGCAACGCTGACAATCGCGTGGCAGCGGCGGGCGGCGAAGCGCTCGGCCAGCGTGTAGATCGCGTTGTTCGCGCGGCCCTTCAGCCGCGAGAGCGTCGAGCCCTCGATGGGCATGAACGGCGGGCCGTGGATCGTGTGCACCACGCCGGGCAGACCATCGCGAGATGATCGCGACACCGCGAACGCCGCAGCGCGCCCGAGAATCCCCGCCTTGCTCGAGTGCGTGTGAACGACGTCGGGCGCGAGCGTCCTCACCAGCGCCCGCGTCTGTCGCAGCGCCCGCAGATCACGCAGGGGAGAAATCTCCCGCACCATGTCCGGCACGACGTGCGTGCTGATCGTCCGGCCATCGGGCGTGCGGAAGTGCTCGACGCGCTCCAGCAACGAACCCTCGGGCCCGTAGATCGGGCCGAAGGCCAGGTGCACCTCGTGCCCGCGACGGGCCTGCTCCTCGCAGGAGAGAACGGTGTTCTCCTGCGAGCCGCCGAGGATGAGCCGGGTTGAGATGTGCAGGATGCGCATCGGGGTGTTCTTGCCGGGCGAGTGTACCGACGCGTCGGCACGCGTTCAGCGATAGCGGATCCACTCCAGGCACAGCCCCTCGGGCCGCAGCGTCGGCCCCGCGCGGGCGCGCTCGCGCGAGGCCAGCGTCGCGGCGACATCCTCGATGCTGCGCTGGCCCAGCCCCACCTGCATCAGCGTGCCCGCGATGATGCGGACCATGTTCCACAGGAACCCGCTGCCGCTGATCGAGAGCACCACGCGTTCGGCGGGCGTGTCCGCATCGCCCGGTGCCGCCCCGGGCGGAGCGATCGCGCGGACGCGCAACTCGTGGATCGTCCGCACCGTGCTCAGCCGCCCGTGACCCGCCGCGGCGAAGGCGGCGAAGTCGTGCTCACCGACGAGGACCTCCGCCGCGCGGTCCATCGCCTCGGCATCGAGCCCGCGCGGGTGCCAGAGGTGGTGCACGAAGCGACGGTCCCACAGCGGGCGCGATCGCGAAACATGAAACGCGTACGTGTAGCCCTTGCTGATGACATCGCCGATGGGGTCGAAGTTCGCCTCGACCGCCTCGGCCGCGATCACGACGACATCCTCGGGCAGGCGCGAGTTGATCGCCATGAGCAGGCGATCGGCCCCGCGATCGATCGGCCAGCCCGCGCCGGGCAGAGCGCCGGGGCGGTCCGCCCGTTCCTGAGCCATCGCCCCGTCATACGGCGCACAGGTGAACGCCGCGACCTGGCCCCGCGCGTGCACGCCACTGTCGGTCCGGCTCGCGCCGACGAGCTGCACCGGCTCGCGCACCGCCTCGCTGATCGCGCGCTCGACGACGCCCTGCACGCTCCGCAGCGCCACCCGTCCCGGACGCGTCGACTCGATCATGGGCGTGTCGCTGGTGTACGCCGTGATGCCCGCCACGATCGCGCTCTGCGCATCGAGCGGCTCCTGCTTCTGCCAGCCGACAAAGTCGGTCCCGTCATAGGCGATGGTAAGTTTGTATCGCGGCATGCGTGCGATCGCTCACGGGTGGGCGGTGGCGACGATGATCGTGCGGTCATCATTGGGCGGGGTCTCGCCCGTGAACTTCGCCACGTCGTCCAGCAGCGCCGCCATCAGCGCCTGCGCGTCGGCATGACCATGGGCCAGGATCGCGTCCAGACGCTCGGTGCCGTACATCTCCCGCTTGACGTTGAACGCCTCGGTGATTCCGTCGGTGTAGAACACAATCGCGTCGCCCGGGTCCAGTTCCACGCGGAAGTCCTCGTAGTTCCAGCCCCCGACCACGCCCAGCGGCAGGCCGCGCGCCTGGTCGAGATTCAGGACCGGGCCGCCGGCTCCCGCGAAGCCGACGCGCAGCCTGGGCGGATTGTGCCCGGCGCTGGCGAAGCGGAAGCTGCGGTCGCGCGGGTCGTACACGCCGTAGAACGCCGTGACGAACATCCCGCCGATGCTCTCGCTGACGGTGTATCGGTTGGTCAGTTCATCGTTGATCGACGTGAGCATCTTGCCCGGCTCGCCCGGCTCGTTGCGCCCGACGTGAGCGATGGCGTGCATGATCGCCATGAGCACCGCCGCGGGCGTGCCGTGGCCCGAGACATCGGCGATGAGCAGCCCGATGCGTCCGTCGGGCAGGTCGAAGAAGTCGAAGTAATCGCCGCCGGCGTTCTTGCTGGTCTGGTAATACGTCGCGAAGCGCAGGCCCGGAACATCGGGCACCTTCGCCGGGAGCAGCGCTCGCTGAATATCCGCGACGACGCGTGCCTCGCGGTCGAGCGCGTCGTGGGCCTCGGTGACCTGTCGGGCCAGCACGAGCGACTTGACGCTGCGCCCGAAGAGGTTGGACATCCAGACGAACTCCGGGAACTTCTCCGGGTCCATGCTGTGCGGATCGTGGCGGAAGGACACGACCATGTTCAGCCCGATGCCACCGTCGTAATGCGGGATCGCGGCGATCGCGCGGGCCTTGCTCAGGAACTCGTACGCCGGGTCGTCCGGCGGGCAGCGGAAGTCGTTGATCAGCGTCGGGCGGTCGGCGTAGAGCAGATCGACCAGCACGCCGCCCGTGATCACCGGCTGGCGGTCCCGCTCGTTCCACGGATCCGGTGCCGCGTCCCACCCGCTGAAGCGCGTGACCCGCAGCGTGCCCGGCGGCATGTCGCGACGGCTGATCGAAACCAGGCCGTCGTTCTGGAACAGCGTCCGCGCACGCGCGCCGTACCGCTCGACAACGACCTTCGGATCCGTCGATGCGGACATGTCGCGCATGAGCTCAACAACATCGTTCAGTCGCTGACGCGCGGCGGGGGAACCGAGATCCTCGGGCAGGCCGAGCGAGACAGGCACGTCGGGCGAACTCGGGCGCATGCGGGCATCAAGGCTCATGCGATCATCGTTGGCACCCCCGCGGACGCACGCCCGCGCGGGCGGAAGTCAGCGGGATCAGCCGCGGAGCCCGATCAGAGTTCGACCACTTCCATGTCCGCCGTCTGCTCGATGCTCACGCCGGGCATCCGCACGTCGCTGACCAGCGGCGAGAGTTCGGGCACGCTGCTGGCGGCGTGGCGGCGCGTGTCGCTGGCGTTGTACAGGGCGGGAACATCGCCACGGCCATCGGCCCGGAGCAGGTCCAGGGCGACTTGCGCCTCCGGGCGCGCACCCTCGTGCACCGGAATCGCCGCCTCGAAGGCCTGCAGCATGCCGCGCCAGTTCTCGAACGTGCCAGCCTTCTCGCACCAGGTGGCGCTGGGCAGCAGGACATCGGCGCGCGAGGCCAGTTCGCTCGTGAGCGTGTCCATGACGACGACGAACTTGCCCGAGAGCGCGTCCATGAGTTCGCGCGTGGCCCACGCGGTGGGATAGTTGCCCGTGATGATCACGCCGCCGATTTCGCCCGAGCGGAGTTGGCCGATAAGTTGCTCGAAGCTCGCGACGTACCCGTTGTGCGGGCCGGCCTTGCTCAGTGCGCCGAGCACGCGGCGGACGCCGCGGGCGTTGGGGGCCTTCTCGCCGCTGACGACAAAGGCCTTCGCGTCATCGGGCTTGGCGTTCGGCGGGAAGACCTTGTCGGCGCCCTGCGTGGGCACGGGGCCGACGGCCAGGAAGGCCTTGGGGTCGATCGCCTGCGCCGCACGCCCGAGCCAGTACGCGTCCTCGCACGAGAGCATCGGGCTGACCATCACCGCGATGCGCTTGCCCGAGGCCACGACATGCCGCAGCCCGCTGTGGGCCTCGCTGATGGCGCGGGGCCACTCTGCGAGCACCGCGGTGCCGAACTGCTTGCGCGTCGGCCCGTTCAGCCGCTGATCGCTGTGCACGAACCGCCAGCCGAAGCGCACCTCGTCGGTGATCCACCACTTGTTGACGCTCATGTTCGTCCGCGGCTTGAAGCGGTAGATCTTGCCGTCGTTGTGGTGAATCGAGATGTTGTCGCCGCTGGCGGTCAGACCGTCGATGCTCGGCGTTTCCTTCAGGAACCACACGCGCTGGGCGAACAGAAAGTCCTTGTCCAGCAGCGCGCCGACGGGGCACAAGTCCACGACGTTGCCGGCCAGTTCGTTGTCCAGCGCCAGGCCCGGGAAGACGTCGATCTCCTCGCGGTTGCCGCGGCCGGCGACGCACAACTCGCCCGTCCCGCTGACCTCGCGCGTGAAGCGCACGCAGCGCGTGCACATGATGCAGCGGTCGGAGTAGAGATAGATGTTCGGGCCGACGTCCTTCTTGGGGTTCTTGACCTTGGTCTCTTCGAATCGGCTCTGCCCCCGGCCGTACTCGTATGAATAGTCCTGCAGATGGCACTCGCCGGCCTGGTCGCAGACCGGGCAGTCCAGCGGGTGGTTGATGAGCAGGTACTCCATCACCGCCTTCTGGTTCGCGACGGCCTTGGGGCTGTCGGTGTAGACGACCATCCCGTCCATGCACGCGGTCTGGCAGGTCGGCATGAGTTTGCCGCCCATATACGGCGCGAGTTTGCCCGTCTTGGCGTCGGGCATCCAGACCTCCGCCAGACAGATCCGGCATGAGGCCACGACCGACAGGCCGTCGTGATAGCAATACTGCGGCACGTCGATCGTCGCTTCGTTGGCCACCTGAAGAATCAGTTGGCCAGGCTTGAACTCACACGCGCGACCGTTGATGGTGATCTTGGGCATGGAAACGCATGGTAGCCCCCAGGCCCGCCGTCATCGGGCCGACAGCACCGGCTCGCTCCGGGCATGCGCTTTCCGAGGACCACTTGGCCGTGACGCCGATCCGCGTCCAGCCGCGACGCCAGCAGGCCCCCGAAGAAGTTCTGGAAAGTCGCGCATCGACGCGTCGTGCTTGCCCATCTTGACATCACGAAGGGGAGAAACCCCCTGAAAGGTTGGGATCTACTGGCCAATCTGCCCACAATTCTTGCTCACGTCGGATTCTCGGATACAGTCTGCCCAGCGTCCGAAAGGGCGCGTCGGGAGGTAGAGAGATCCTCCAGCCAACTTCACCATCGCCCGTGCGCGGTCCCTCGATCGCTCACTGGCGGTCGTCGTGATTCGTCGCTTTTGCGTCGCAACGTGCGGCCGGGGTGGGGGACGACGCAGCAGGAGAGAGAGACTTCATGAATCGTTGCATCACCATCGGTCTGTTCGCGATCGCCGGCCTGGCCCTGTCCTCGACCTCGGCGATGGCGCTGACCCAGTCGGCGCAGTTCAACAGCGTCGGCCCCAAGCAGGACGTCACCATCACCCTCAACGCCGGCGCGAACACCCAGAATGTCGCTGCGGGTCTCATGAACTGGACCAGCACCGGCGGCGGACTCAAGGGCGGCGGCGAGCAGTTCAAGACCTTCTGCATCGAAGTCGACCAGAACATCGGCGGCGGCAACATCGTCACGTTCAACGTCGTCCCGCCGGAACTGGCCCCGAACACCGCCCCGGCGGGCGTGATCAAGGCCGCCCTGCTGAGCGAGCTGTACGGCCGCTTCTTCGCCGGGCTCGTCGCCGGGAACAACCAGCAGCACGCCGCGTTCCAGTTGGCCGTCTGGGAGATCGTCTACGACAACGGCGTGAGCCTGTCGGCCGACTCGTTCCGCGTCACCAACGCCCCCACGGGCACCGCTGCACTGGCGCAGTCGTGGCTCGATGCCCTCGACGGCACCGGCCCGACGGTGACGCTCTCGGCCCTGACGCACACGACCAGGCAGGACCAGCTCGTGCCGTTCAGCGTCATCCCGACGCCCGGCGCGATGGCCGTGCTGGGCCTGGGCGGCCTGGTCGCCACCCGCCGTCGTCGCTAAGACGACCGGGCCCATCGTTCGATATTCAAACTCCCCCTGCGCGGGTTGGCGATCTTCGCCGACCCGCGTCTTCATTTGGGTCATCGAGTCCGGCGCACCCGCACCTGCGTGCCGCTGGGTCTGTACCATCGCACGTTCATGCCCGATCCCGGTGCACAGCCTGGGCCAGATGATGCGCTGGACGCACACCTGGTCACGCGCATCCGCGCCGGAGACCAGCAGGCCTGGACCGAATTGCTCACGCGCTACCAGGATCGGCTCTTCGGCGTGTGCCTGCGCATGATCGGCACCGGGCCCCAGGCCCGCCAGACCGCCGGCGACTTGTGCCAGGAGGCGATGGTCAAGGTCATCCAGGGCCTGCACACCTTCGACAGTCAGGCCAAACTCAGCACCTGGATGATCCGCGTGACGATGAACGTCTGCCTGAGTCACCTGCGGAGCCAGAAACTCCGCCGTCACGCGAGTTTGGACTCGCCGCGATCGGGAAACTCCCAACAATCGGGTGGTTCGACATCGAAAGTCGCATCGCGTTCGGGTTCTACTCTGTATTTTCAGCCGCTCGCGTCGGAACCAGACACAGAGTTGCGCGTCCAACAGGACGAGGATGTCTCGCGGGTCGCACGGGCACTGTCGAAGCTCGACAGCGACCAGCGTGCGATTCTGGTTCTCCGCGATGTTCGCGGCCTGGACTACGAGCACATCGCCCAGGTGCTCTCGTTGCAACTGGGCACGGTCAAGTCCCGCATCTTCCGCGCACGCATGGCGCTGAAGGCCATTCTCGAATCTGAGCAGCACAAAGGCCCATGAACCCCGAGCCGACGAACACTCCGAGTCACGATCTGCCGAGCGACGATGTGCTGGCGCTGATCGACGATGCGCCACTGTCGCCATCGGCCCGGCTCTCGGCGGAGGCGGCGCTGGCGAACGATCCGGCGCTGCGGCGTTTGGTCGACGATCTGCGCGCGCAGCGGCATGAACTGGCGGCACTGGGCTCGGTGCGTGCACCGGCGGGTTTGATCGAGCGTGCGATGGCCACCGCCGAGCGCGAGGCGCTGCTGGACCTGGCGGCGCTGGAGGCCAGCGACGCGGAGCCGTCGGTGATTCCGGTGTCGCGCTTGCAGCCCCGGGGCATGGGCCTGTCGGGCGTGCTGGCGATGATCGGCTCGCGTCGGTTGGTGATGCCGATGGCCGCCGCGGCGGGGGTGGCGATCGCGGTCGGTGCGGTCTGGCTGACGCTCGCGCCGATTGTGCGGAGCCTGAAGCTCTCGGGCGCAACCTCGCCTTTGGCGACAACCGACGGCAAGAACCCCGCTGCCCCCATTGCGGGCAATGACCAAACGTCGGCCGGGGCCACGGGGCCCGGGCTTGCTGGCAACGCCGCCACCGACTCGGGCAAGCCCACGCCCGAGGCGGCGACGGCGGCGTCGGGCGCAGGCACGTCTCCAGCGGCGGATGGCGCGTCGAGCGTTGAGCCGTGGCAGGCGCGGCTGGCGGCGATGGCGATCGAGGCCAGGAGCGAGCGGTCGCTGTTCGATCGCGCCATGGCCGCGGCACGCCAGGGACGGCTGATGCTCGTTGTTCGCCCTCGAACGGACGATGACCTTGCCCGCGCCCGCGAACGGCTCGCGATGCTCTCGACGCGCACGCCCGAGACGAGCGCTTCATGGCGCTGGGCGGTGGTACCGACGACGGAGACGTCGCTGGCGATCGCGGCGATGAGGCCGACGTCGGCGGATCGCGGGGCGGTGGCGTTTGCGAGCGTCGGCCCGGCGGAGATGCCGGCGGCGCCCGCCGGGCTTCCGATGGTCGCGTCGGGATCAGCGTCGGGCTCGCCCGCGATGGCGACGCTCGCGCCGATCGAGGCCACCTCGGTTCCGAAGCGAGAGGCGGGGCCATTGAATCTGCCAGAAGTGGCGCAGTTTGATTCTGCGATGTACAGCGTGCAGTTTGCGCTCAGCGAGCCGTCGCTGCGGTCGCTGCTTCGGCAGGCCGCGCCGGATGGGCGGACCGGGACGCAGGTGGAGTTGGTGATCCTGCCCGAGGCGCTGCCCGCGTTGAACACACCGGGAACGGACGCCGCGTCGGTGCTGTGGTGGACGCAGCCCGAGAGCACGTGGGGCTCGCGCGTTCGCGTCGGACTGATCGTGCGGACGAACTGATCGCGGGAGTTGCCGACGGCGCTCGGCGTCGCCTCAGCACGGTTCCTTGATCAGGTACGCCAGTTCGCTGACCATCCGCTCCAGACGGGCGGCGAAGGCCGTGTTGCCGTCGGGGATTTTGCGAGCCAGCGCAACGAGAAGATCCACGAGCCCCAGATAGTCGGCTGTGTGGATGAACTCGCGGGCGGCTCGGGGCGGGCCGAGCTTTGCGTGGTCGTATGTGCCGGCCTGGAGTTCCGTCAGGTACGGCATGTTGTGGTAGTTGCCCAGCGGCAGGCAGAGGCACGTCGCGTCGTAGCCAAAGGTGCAGAACACGCTCGCCTCGCACGCGCCGCCGGCCATGAGCTTGCGCTGCCACGCTCGGCTGTTGTGCGAGCCCGCTCGCTGCGAGGCGACCGGCGCCGACGGCCCGCCGAAGATCTCCTCGGCGCGCTGTGCGCACGCGCCGGTGAGCCACGGCGTAAAGACGCTCAGGCGGTCGCCCACGCGGACGATCGGCCCGCCGCCGACGGGGCTCTCGCTGAACGCCCTGCTGTTCTCCAGCGCGATGATGCGTGAGCCGCGGGGCATGGTCTGGTGCTTGCACGCGGCGATCGCGCCGACAAAGCCGACCTCCTCGGCTCGCGTAAAGAGCAGGCGCACGTCGCCGACCTGCTCGCCCGCGCGCCGGGCACGCACAAGTTCATCCATCGCGCACAAAGCCGCGGCCAGCGCGGCCAGATCGTCGCACGCGGGGGTGTGCAGCACGCCCTGCGCGTCGATCTCCGCCGGGTCGAGCAGCCAGGTGGCGACATCGCCAACGTTCACGTCCTTCATCGAGACCGCGCCGGGCTCGTCGTCCAGATGGACATCGGCGAGGTAGTGCTTGCCCGCGGCGGAACGGGTGTTGCAGTCGCCGGTGAGCGTGGCGTGCGCGATGCGGTTGTCGCGCGTGTGGATGGTGATCGGCGCGTTCTGGAAGAAGATGTCCATCACCCCGCCGCGGAAGGACAGTTCGATCACGCCCGGGGCGACGATGCGTTCGATGACGAACGCGGGGTGGTCCATGTGGGCGGTGATGAACAGGGGTTGGCTGTCGCCGGCACCCGCGAAAGCGACGACAAGGTTGCCCGCGGGGTCCGTCGCAAGGGTGAGTTCCGGGCGATTGGCGACCCAATCCCGGATGTACGAGACGACGCGGTGCTCGCGGCCCGCGGCGGTGGGGATGCTCGTGACATCGATGAGCGTGCGCAGGTGCGCGGCGCGGTCGATGCCGACTTCGGTGGACATCGGCGCGCCGGAAGTGCTGGCGTGGGTCTGGGTCATTGGTCGTCCTGGCGCAGGGGTCGCGAAAGTCGGGTCAGGTCCCCGCGGGCGGGTTCGCGCCGGTGGCGGGCGCATCGGGCGCGGGGGCCGGGGCCGCGGCGGCGTCGCGCATCGAGCGGTGCGTCTTCAT
>VYLX01000113.1_pt1 | contig 17021 bp, 11 predicted proteins | sample 5114181 | NCBI WGS metagenome assembly VYLX01 (sample SAMN12291812, study PRJNA351875) | freshwater metagenome | isolation source: freshwater lake | place: USA: Michigan, Sherman Lake | collected 2011-08-08
CCGAGCCCCCTCCCCTCGCCCCTCGCCGCCGCGATCCCCGCCATCGCCCGGCGCAGCCCCGCCCGCCAACGGCGATCCAAAGCACCTCAAGCCCACCCGCGCGCCGGTCCCATCCCGTCCGCCGAGCGCCGCCGGAACGCGCCCGTCCAAGGGGCCGGTCTCCCCTCGCTCCGGTACATCCAGACCGCCCTTCGCGCCCATGCCGGGCGTCGTACCCAGTCTCACGCAGACTCCCGCCGCGACCTGGACCAGCGCCCCGGGCGAAGCGCTCGATCAGTCCAGGCCCCGCCCGCTCCCGCTGGGCATCCGAATCATCTATGAGGATGCGGACGTCATCGTCGTCGAGAAGCCCATCGGCCTGATCACGGCGGGCCTGGGCGTGAATGTCGCCGAGGATTCTCTGCTGAACATCGTCAAGGAACACGTGCGCCGCCAGAAGCCCCGCGGCCCGGGTCGCCAGCGCGTCCGCGATGAGGCCGACGCCACGGGCAATGCGTTCCTCCTGCGTCAGCGCGGCCGGCCGTATGTTGGGGTCATCCATCGCCTCGACCGCGAGGCCTCGGGCCTGGTGGTCTTCAGCAAGTCCAACACCGCCTTCGAGAGCCTCAAGGAGCAACTCAAACTCCGCAAGGTGCACCGCCTGTACCTCGCGCTGGTCGAGGGTCAGGTCGGCCCCGAAGGCAGCGCGGGCACAATCCAGTCCCTGCTGCGCGAACTGCCGTCCGGGCGTGTCGCGAGCATCTCCAGCGACACGTTCCGCGGCCCGCCGCCGGGCACGCAGCGCCCGTACCGCGCACGCCCGGGTGACACCGACGATGAGGCCCGCCCTGCGGTCACGCACTACCGCGTCGCACGCGTCGCGCCGGGCCGATCGCTGCTGCAAGTCCGCCTCGAAACCGGGCGCAAGCACCAGATCCGCGTCCACCTCTCCGAGCGCGGACATCCCATCGTCGGCGACGAGAAGTACGGCGCCACGATCAACCCCATCGGCAGGCTCGGTCTGCACGCGGTCGAACTTGGCTTCACGCACCCCGCCACGGGCAAGGACGTTCGCTTCCGCAGCGAGCCCCCGGCGTCGTTCGGCGCATCATCCGTCACACGCCCGACCGCCCCCGCCGCCGCACCCAACAGCGAGCAGGACGCCTCCGCCCGCACGTCCGCCACGGAGCAGGCCAACCAGCGCGTCGTCGCGGAGACCGCGTGGGAGAATGTCGCCGGCTGGTACGACCAACTCGTCGAGCAGGACCGCAACGACCACTACGACAACGTCATCCTGCCCGGTGTTGTCCGTTTGCTCGGCCCCAAGCCCGGACAGGCCGTTCTCGACGTCGCCTGCGGGCAGGGCATCGTCGCCCGCCGGCTAATCGCCGAGGGTGCACGCGTGGTCGGCGTCGATGCGTCGGCGTCGCTCATCGAGAGCGCCCAGAGCCGCACGCCGCCAAAGGCCGCCGCGCGGTACGTCGTCGCCGACGCACGCAAATTGTCGACCATCGACGCCGAGCCCGCGTCATTCGACAGCGCCTGCTGCGTGATGGGCCTGACGAACATCGATCCGCTCTCGCAGGTGCTCAAGGGCGTCGCGTCACTGCTCCGCGCTGGCGGGCGATTCGTGCTGGTCATTCAGCACCCCGCCTTCCGAATTCCCGGGCAGACCTCATGGGGCTTTGATCCGAAACTCGGCGTCCAGTACCGGCGCGTCGAGAGTTACCTCACGCCCAGCGCCAAGCCGATCAAGATGCACCCCGGCGCCAAGCCCGACGTGATCACGACGACGTTCCATCGACCGCTGAGCGCGTACGTCTCGGCCCTGAGCTCCGCCGGGCTGCTTGTTGATGCGATCGAGGAGTGGTCGGGCCAGCGCGTCAGCCAGCCCGGACCGCGCGCCGAAGCGGAGAACCGCGCACGACGAGAGTTCCCGCTCTTCATGGCCGTCCGCGCCGTCAAAAACGCATGAGGCCCGCCAGATGGCGGGCCTCATGATCCTCACTGATGATGATCCCTCATCGGCTCACGGGCATCCGACGAAGAACGCGCTGAAGAACAGGGTAAAGTCGCCGTTGTCCACCGAGCCGTCGGCACCGGGGTCGCCGTCGGTGTTGGCCAGGTCCGCCAGCAGACGGGCGGGATCGCTCTCGTCGGCGAAGAACGACGAGAAGAACAGACCGAAGTCCCCGTTGTCAACCGCACCGTCCGGCCCGGCGTCTCCGTCGGTATTGGCGATGTCCGCAGGCGAGCACGCCAGCAGAACGCTGCCGGAATCCATCTCCACGGGAGAGGACCTGCCCCACTTGTACCACTGCGCGAACACGATGTCGCCCAGCGAGTACGGCGCGGCACCCAGCGGCGGGAACGGCCCGCCGATCGCCGGCAACGCCCACGAGCCCTCGCCCGGCTGCGGCACGACCGTCGACACATCCGTCGCGTGCGAACGCAGGAACTCGACATACTCACGCGTCGTCGTCTGACCGAAGACCGAAACCTCGGCACGAACCGCGCCGGCCGGGATCGCAAAGTCCGTGTCGTCCCAGAACTGCCCGTCGGAATACGTCGCACCCACCGGCGCGGCACCGATCGCCTCAAAGCCCGCGTTCGTAAAGCCCCTGGGCGGGATCCGATTGTCCAGGTACGTCTTGTTGTTCAGATCCAGGTGGAACGTCGGACCCATCGGCAGGCCCGTCTCCAGTGCCATCGCCGCGTCGAGACCGTGCTTGGCCTCATACACCTTCGTCGACGCCTCGTCCAGCACCGCCGTCGTGCCGTCGTACGCGCCGAGCTCCTGAACCAGACCACCCGCGCCGTTCAGGAACCGCACGTTGATCCACATCCGCCGCCCCTCGGCGAATCCGCCGGGCAGCTTGTGACCCGTCTGGTTGATCACCCGAACGCGCAGATTCGGGCCGACGCGCGAGAGTTCCATGTCGCTGGCCATGCGGCGCATGTGCAGGTTCCGCTGCACCGACGCCGTGACTTCCTCGGGCCGCTCCATCAGCGTCTCGCCCGTGGGGTACAGGTCGTTGACCGCGTTGAGCACCCACGAGTTCGTGCCGGCGAAGTTGTGGATCGGCACATTGCGGCTCTGCGGGCCCAGCGCCGGGTCGCACCCGGTGCCGATGCTCTTGGGCTGGTGGCACGACTGGCACGAGTCATACGCCACGGGCACATACCGCAGACCATCCTCGTTCCGCTCGCGGAAGATCAACCTCTCGCTTGTCGTCTCGTCGATCGTCACGCCGTCCATCTGATAGCGGCCGATCAGTGTCGGGTTCGCCAGTGGCTCGGGCGGCGCGCCGGGCGTCGGGTCCTCGTTCGGCACCGGGACTGTGCTCGGGTTCGGGATCGTCAGCGCCACCGGTGCCTGCGCAAAGGCCGACTTGAGCCACTCGCTGTACGTCCGGTCCATGGGGTACATGTCGTACTTATTTCCCGTCGGGTGCGGCTGGCCATAAGGCGTCAGCGCGTACGAGCCGTCGGGCTGCTTCATGAACAGCGCGTTGGACACATCGTGGCAACTGGCGCACATCGCCGACTGACGATGGAAGTCCGACTCGAGCCACTGGTGGTAGAAGAAGAACCCCAGGTCCACCGGCCCACGACGACGATCCTCGGGATCGAACACCGCGCCGTTGGCCGCGATCGCCGATCCGGGCCGCTCGCCCACCGCCGGGAAGTTCGGCGGGCGATCCGCGCCGAGCGCCGCGAGAATGTCCGCATCAACCGCGGGCGCACCGGGGTTGTTCGCGGGGTCCACCTGTCGATGGCACGAGATGCAGTTGACACCCTGACGATCCGGCGTCTCGATCAACTCACCGTTCCGCCCGGAACCGTCAGGCTGCACGCCTCGATCCTGAACCCACCCCGCCGGAGCGTGACACCGCATGCACGAGTCGCTGCTGTTGACCGCCACCTTCTCCGTGATCTGCATCGCCGCGAGATAAATCGGATCCCGGAACGATTGCGACATCATTGAGTACGACCACCGGTTGTACGGCGTCGAGTAACTGAACGGCTGCTCGGTCACGCTGATGTCCGTCGCGTGGCACCCCGCGCAATTCTCCACCGACGTCATCTCGTTGAACCCCAAATCCCCGGGCGGGTTCGCCGGCCTGGGGGTCTGCGGCTGCGTCCCGTACAAGTAGAAGTCGCCCAACTGCGTCGGCAAAGGCAGACCCGTCCCCGCCAGCGCGAGCGAGCCCGCCGCAAGTCCGATCCCGCCCAGCCACAACACCGGTGCCCACGACCACGCGCCACGCTTGCGATTGCCCATGCCTGCGTCTCCTGATCCGCCAACTCATCCGCGTTTGTTCAAACTCACGTCCGAGAACCCCGACCGCACGCCGACCACACCCTTCCATCTTCGGCACGCCGGACGCTCGGATCCTCTTCAATATGACACGATCGCCCTCCGGGACCACCTTCCGGGTCATCACTCGGGCAAGGTTCGGTCATTTCCCCACTTCCGGCGACACGAACTCGAACACTCCCACCTCAGGCAAAACCCCATTCGCCTCACCCTCCGCCAGCAACGCCCGAACCGCCGACGCACCCGCCGACCCCGCCTCCACCGTCAAATCGTTCACGTACATCGACACATACCGATCCAGCTCCGCCCTCTCCTTCAACGGCGAGAACGTCCCCGCGTACTCCAGCGCCTCGTCCCGATGCGACATCGCATAATCGATGCTCGCACGCAGCAACCCCACCACCGTCCTCATGCTCCCCGGGCCGAAGCGCTCGTCAAGGTCACGCCGAACCGCGTTCGCACCCAGGGGCAACGGCATGCCGCGTTGCTGCGTCCACCACGCGCCCAGGTCCGCGACAAGTGTCAGCCCCGCGCGCGCAAACATGAGTTGTCCTTCGTGAATGACCACGCCCGCGTCCACCTCATCGCTCATCACCCGCTCGATGATCCGATCAAACGGCGTCGGCACAGGCGTGAACCGTCGCGCACCCACCAGTGCGCTGAGCGTCAGGTACGCGCTGGTGTTCAGCCCGGGCACCGCGATCCGCAGGCCCTGAAGATCCGCCGGCGAGGCGAACGCTCGCGACGGCTTGGCGACAAGTTTGGGGCCGTAGCCCTTGCCGAAACTCGAGCCGCAACTCGTCAGCGCATAGCGCGTGCGGATGTGCGGATACGTCGAAAAGCTCACAGCGGTGATGTCCAGATCACCCGTTTCGATCGCACGCTTGTTCAGATCCTGGATATCCGCCGGCAGCGCGCGAAAGGTCCACCCGCGCGTGTCGATACACGCCGGTGCGATCACGCCGTGCGGCGCACTGGCGCTGACCTTGCCCGTGATAGGCCACCACATGAATACGTCGTCGGCGTCGGCGGAATGCGCAAGCGTGAGCGTCGGCATGGTTCCTCGTTCAGCAGGCCCCGAAGATCCGCTGTTGCGGCGTGACGACCTCGTCGGTCGTCGGGTGGTCAACATCGATCCGATAGTCGCCGCTGAAGCACGCGGTGCAGTACTCGCCCGGCGCGCGGTCCATGCACGCGAGCAACCCCTCCAGCGAGAGATACGCCAGCGAGTCAACGCCCAGAAACGCACGAACCTGTTCGACAGTCTTGCCCGCGGCGATCAGCTGATCGCGCGTCGCGAAGTCCACGCCGAAGAAGCACGGATGACGGATCGGCGGGCAGGAGATCCGCAGGTGAATCTCGCTCGCGCCGGCCTGACGGATCTGCTCGATCTTGGCGCGTGTGGTCGTGCCGCGAACAATCGAGTCATCGACGATAATCAGGCGCTTGCCCCGCACGATGTCGCCCACGACGTTGAGCTTCAGCCGAACCGCCGCCTGCCTCTGCTCCTGCGTCGGGCGGATGAACGTGCGACCGACATAGCGGTTGGGCACGATCGCCTCACGGAGCTGGATCCCGCTCGCCCGCGCGTAACCGACCGCCGCCGACCGACCGCTGTCGGGCATGGGCACAACAAAGTCGGCGGGCACCGGCGATTCCTTCGCGAGGCGCTCGCCCAGCCGCTCGCGCGTGATCTGCACGTTCTGACCGAAGACCTTGCTCGCGGGGTGGGCGAAGTACACGTGCTCGAAGACGCAGTGCGCCGCGGGCATGGCCGCGGGCGCGAAGCGTCGCGACGCCATCCCCCCGGGGATCGTGTGCGAGAGCGTGACGATTTCGCCCGGCTCGACCTCGCGAACGAACGTCGCGCCGATCACATCGAGCGCCACCGTCTCGCTGGCCACAACCCACGCGCCGCTCGGCGCATCGCCCGGCGCGTCGTGCTCACCCGCGAGCCGGCCCAGCACTAGTGGCCGCCAGCCCCACGGATCGCGCGCCGCCTCCAGACGATCCTTGAACAGCAGCAGCAGCGAGAACGCGCCCTGCAAGTGCCGAAGCGTCACCGCAACGGGATCGACGCTCGACTGCTGCTCGGGCGAGGCCAGGAGGTGGATCACGCACTCGGTGTCGCTGGTGGTGTGGAAGAGGTGCCCGCGCTGCTCGAAGTCCCTCCGCAGGGCGTCGGCGTTGACGAGGTTGCCGTTGTGCGCCACGGCGACCTGCCCGCCGATGTAGCTCTCAAGTAACGGCTGCGCGTTGCACGCCAGCGACCCGCCCGCGGTCGAATACCGCGTGTGCCCGATCGCCCCGTGCGTCGCGAACTTGTCGTAGTCGCGCACCACGCTCTCGGTCAGCACATCGGGCACGAGGCCCGTGCCCGTGTGAACTCGCAGCACCGTCCCGTCGCTCCCGGCGATGCCTGCGGCTTCCTGGCCGCGGTGCTGCTGGGCGTACAACCCGAGGTATGTCAGCATTCCCGCAGTCGTAGCGTGGCCAGCCGCGTGACCAGTACCGTTGCCCGCGCCAGCGCTCCCGACAACACTCGCCCCGGCATGCCCGGTACGGGTCCACACGCCGAAGACCGCGCACTTCTCGCGCGCATCACGCGGCACGCCCGCTTCACCGCTCCCATCGCGACGCGTGTTCGAGTTCAGAACGACCAGCGGAACATCACGGCGTGTGCCGGTCGCGCTGCTTGTTGCGCTGCCTGATGCAAAGCCAGTGTCGCGGGCGTCGGTCGGCATGCGCGCAGTGTAGCGCCACCCGGGCGCATTCAACCCGCTCGCGCGGATGAAGTTCACTGGCCCCTTCGCATCACGCGTCGGCCAGCAGGTCCGCAAGCAACCGCACGCCCCAGCCCGTGCTGCCCTTGGCGTACATCCCGCTGTCGCTCTCGCTGACGTGCACGCCGGCGATGTCCAGGTGGCACCAGGGCGTGCCCTCTTTGACAAACGACGCGAGGAACGCCGCACCCTGTCCAGCATGGGCCTTGCGATTCGGGTTGCTGTTGAGGATGTCGGCGATGGGCGACTTCATCATTTCCGTATACTCGCGGTGCATCGGCAGCCGCCAGACTCGCTCGCCGCTCTCGCTGGCCGCGGCTTCAACCCGCGCCCGCAGCGCGTCGTCCTCGCAGAACAGCCCCGCGAAGGTGCTGCCCAACGCCACGATCACACCGCCGGTCAACGTCGCCAAGTCCACGATGTACGCCGGGTCGTCCTTCTCGCACGTGTACGCAAGGGCGTCGGCGAGCACAAGCCGGCCCTCCGCATCGGTGTTGGTCACCTCCACCGTTACGCCGTTGCGGTACGTGATGACGTCGTCCGGGCGATACGCCTCGTCGCTGAGGCTGTTCTCGGCGGCGCAGAGATATGCGATGACCTGGCGATCGGGCTTGATGATCGTCGCGATCGCGTGCATCGCGCCCAGCACGGCGCACCCGCCGTCCTTGTCGCGCTTCATGCCCACCATGCCGTTGTTGACCTTGAGGCTCAGGCCGCCGGTGTCATAGGTCATCGTCTTGCCGACGAGCACCGCGGGCTTGCTCTTCTTCTTCGAAGGCTTCTGCGGGTTGTACACCAGACGGATCATGCAGGGCTTGTTCTCGCTGGCCTTGCCGACGTTCAGGTGGCCCGTGAGTTTCTCCTTCTCGATGTCCTTGCCCTCGAAGGACATGAAGTCGAGCCCGAGGTCCTTGGCCATCTTCCTGGCAAGGTCCGCGATGTACTTGGGCGTGGCGATGTTGGGCGGGGTCTCGCTCAGGCTCCGGCACATGTTCGTGCTCTCGGCCAGACGCAGCCCGAACTCGATCCCCTTGCCCAGCGCCTTCTTGTCGGCGTCGAGCGTGAGGCTGGGTCGCTCCTTGCGGGCCTCGTCGGTCCCCTTGCCCTTGAACGTCAGGTTGTTCCACGACAGCAGTCCGAAGGCCTCGCCCGCCGCGCGTCCGCCGACATCGCCCTTGACACCCGCAGCGTCCAGCGCCGCGGAAACATGAAGCGCCGCCGAGGAAGCCTTGATCCCCGCCAGCCGACGCGCCAGCGTCGCGAACGCCGAGCGCAGAGTCTCGCCGCTGATCTTGTCTTTCTTGCCCAGCCCCAGCACGATCACACGCTCCGGCGAGCCCTCCGCGACGGGGAAAGCCTCGGCGATCTTGCCGCTCTCGCCGCCGGCGAACTCCGTCCGCTTGCTCGCCGCGATCACGTCCGCCGAGTATGCCAACTTGCGGGGCAGAATCTCCGCGATGTCCTGGCCCTGCAGAACGCCGAAGACCACCACGGCCGGGGACGCGACGGGAGAGGACGAGAGCGTGACACCTTTGAACATGCTGGCAACTCCGATAAAGGAGTGTTAGTCTAGCGGCATCGCGGACACCCGGACACGCCGACGTCGCGCGCGGCGGCTCACTCCGCATCGCACGTCGAAACAGACCGAGCCACTTCGCCATGCCACGCACAACGACACGATCGCGCGTCACGCCCGCCTCGCCGGCCGACCCCGCGCGCGAACCACAACGCGCGCCCAGGTTCCGCCGACGCATCCTCGTCGTCACCGGCTCTCGTGCCGAGTTCGGGCTGCTGCACCCGGTCATGTCGGCCATCGCCGAGCACCGGACGCTCGAACTGGTCGTCGCCGTCGCCGGTTCGCACCTTGTCCCGGCCGCACCCGGCGCAATTCCAACCTGGCGCGATGTCGCCCAGGCGGGCTTCGAGATCCACACGCGCATCGCCATGCAGCGGCCGCGACGCCCAGGGGTCGAACGCTCGCGCCTCGATGATGCCCACGCCGTGGCCCGCGGCGTTGCCGGCGTGGCCCGGACGATCCCTCTGCTCAGCCCCCACTGCGTGGTGGTGCTGGGCGACCGCATTGAGGCCTTTGCCGCGGCCAGTGCCGCCGCCGTCGCCGGCGTGCCGCTGGCCCACATTCATGGCGGCGACCGCGCCGAGGGCATCGCCGACGAATCGCTCCGCCACGCCATTACGCGCTTGGCCCACTTGCACTTTCCGGCCTCCGCCCAGAGCGCCGAGCGCATCATCCGCTCGGGCGAGCCCGAGTCGAGCGTGTACCTCGTCGGCTCGCCCGGCATCGACCCGCTCGCCTCGATCCCGATCATGCCCGACGCGCAGGCCGGGCCGATGGGCCCGCCGCGGATCATCACGCTGCTGCACCCCGCGGGGCTCGCGCCCGCCGATGAGGCCGACGCCGCACGCGCGCTGATCCTCGCGATCGATCAGGTTTCCCTCGGCCCCACGCTGGCGCTCGCCCCGAATCTCGACCCCGGACGCGAGGCAATCGACACGCTGTTGCGCAGACGCTGCGGCTCGAACACGCCCGACTCGACCCGCTGGTTCTACCGATCGCACCTGCCGCGTTCAGAGTTCGTCGGCGTGCTCAAGCGCCTCGCGCTGCCTGCCGGCCCGAGCGATCCACGCCGGGGCGTGCTCATCGGCAACTCATCGGCGGGGATGATCGAGGCCGGGGTCCTGGGCGTGCCGGTGGTGAACATCGGCCCGCGCCAAGCCGGACGCGAGCGCACGCCGAATGTCATCGATGTGCCGAACCCGACGCCAGCCGCCATCGCCCGCGCGATCCGGGCCGCCGCATCGCTGCCCGCCGTACGACTCCGCCCCACCACCATCTTCGGCGCTGGCACCGCCGGCACCGCCATTGCCCGGATTCTCGCCGAAACACCCCTGCTGCCCACAAGTGCCCGAGACGCCATCCGCCCCGAACTGCTTCGCAAACGGCTCACCTTCTGAAGCTGACAGATTCCAAACACGCTGCCCTTCGTTCTCGGACTTCATTCTCCTGACCCTTCGTACGCGCGTCGGCATTGCCCGGCCGGGGCCAGGCGTCTACCATCTCGACCCCGTACAAACCGGCCCCCGGCCCGAAGGACCGACCATGAAGACCAAGATCCATCCCAAGTACTTCGACTGCAAGGTGTTCCACAACGGCGTGCAGGTCATGACCGTCGGCGCAACCATTCCCGAGATGCACGTCGAAGTGTGGTCGGGCTCCCACCCGTTCTTCACGGGCCAGAAGGTTTTGGTCGACTCGGCCGGCCGGATCGAGAAGTTCCAGCAGAAGTTCAAGGGCGACTACTTCAACAAGAAGGCCGAGCCCAAGAAGGTTCTGCCCCGCAACGACGACTGATCGTCGTTCGCGCAGGCTCCCGGTCACACACCCCATCACAAAGGCACCCGCGTGAGCGATGCAGGCTCGCCGACCGCCGCGGCTTCACCTCGAAAGCGTCGAGGTGTTCGCACATGGTTCGCGTTCGTCGCGTGCGGCCTGCTCGCGATCGTCATCGCGCTCGAAGTCTTCTGCCGAGCTGTGCTGGGGCTGGGCGATCCGCCGATCTTCCGCACCGACCCGGTCCTGGGCTACATCATGGAGCCCGGCGAGTACCGCCGCTTCGGCATCACCACCCGCTACAACCGCTTCTCCATGCGTGGCGACGACATCGAGCCCCGCAAAGCCGACCCACGCGAACTCCGCGTCCTGGTCATCGGCGACTCCGTTCCCAACGGCGGCACCCTGACACGCCATGAGGAACTCGCCACCACGATCCTCCAGGCAAGGCTCGCGAGCGAAACCGGCAGGCCGGTCCGCGTGCTCAATGTCTCCGCCGGCTCGTGGTGCCCCGACAACTTCGCCGCGTACGTCGAGCGCTTCGGCACCTTCGATGCCGACCTGGCGATCATCGTCATCAACTCGCTCGACTACGCCGAGGTGCTCAACCCCGGCCCGCTTGTACGCGATCAGCCCACGCGAAGGCCGCTGCTGGCCCTTGAAGAAGTGATCACGAACTACACACCCCGCATGCTCATGCGCCTGGGCGTCATCGCCATCCCGCCCGACAAGTGGGACACGAACAACCCGCCGCCCGAAGTCGCCGCCCGCTCGACCGCGTCGCTCGAACGCACCGTCGAACTCTTCCGGCTCTCGGGCGTCCGCGTCGCGGCGGTTCAGCACTTGCGGCAATCCGAGGTGCTCGGCACCCCACGAAACGGCTTCGACGTGCTGGGCCACGTCCTGGCCCGCCTCAACGTCCCCGCGGTCAACAACGCTGAGCGCATCCGCACGGGGCTCAACGCCGGCCGATCTCTCTATCGCGACGATGTACACCCGAACGCCGACGGACAGGCGGTGCTGGCCGAGGTGCTTCACGACGCCGTGATGGCCGCCGGCATCCCCTGATTGCAGGAATGACTTTGGAACAGGGTTTTTGCTGGCCCACTCGACCTTGTCCCCATGTTCGGGTATCCTTCATCCGTTCATCCGCAAATATGGATGAAGAGCGAGCCCCCACCTATGCCCAGCACCTTCGCCGACCACGCCCGACGCCGCACCCTGATCCTTGACGGCGGCATGGGCACGCAGATCTTTTCGCGCAACCTGTCGGTCGAGCACGACTACTGCGGCTGCGAGAACTGCACGGACATTCTCGTTCGCACGCGCCCGGATGTGATTCAGGAGATCCACGAGGCGTACCTCGCCGCGGGAGCGGACGCGGTAGAGACCGACTCGTTCGGCGCGAACAAGCTGGTGCTGTCGGAGTTCGACCTCACGCCCGAGACGTACTCGCTGAACAAGATGGCAGCGGAGGTCGCTCGTGCGGCGTGCGACAAGCACGCGACCAAGGACAAGCCGCGGTTCGTCATCGGGTCCATGGGCCCGGGCACGAAACTCATCACGCTGGGAAACACGACGTGGGATGAGATGCTCGATTCCTACCGCGAGCAGGCACGAGGGCTGATCGACGGCGGGGCCGATGTGCTGCTGCTGGAAACCTGCCAGGACATCCTGCAGATCAAGTGCGGCATCAACGCGATTCTCGCGGCGCTGAGCGAGCGCAACAAGACCGTTGACGACATCCCGATCATGGTCAGCGTGACGATGGAGACGACCGGCACGATGCTCGTCGGCTCGGCGATCGAGGCGGCGGTCACCGCGCTCTCGCAGTACCCAATCATGTCGCTGGGACTGAACTGCGCCACCGGCCCGGCGGAGATGGCCGACCACATCGCGTACCTGGGGCGGCACTGGGGCGTCGCGCGGACATCGGGACGGATGGTCTCGTGCCTGCCCAACGCGGGCCTGCCCGTGCTGGTCGAGGGGCGCACCGAGTATCCGCTCCAGCCCGAGCCGTTCGTCGAGGCGATGCTCAAGTTCGTTCAGCAGCACGGCGTGAGCATCGTCGGCGGCTGCTGCGGCACCACACCCGCGCATATCCGCCTGCTGCACGACGCGCTGCACGAGCACCGCCTGACCACGCCCGCGGATCGATCGGGCGTCCGCGTCGCGCCCGCGCCGGGCGTGACGAGCCTGTACCAGTCGCAGGACTACCGCCAGGACAACTCGCTGCTGATCGTCGGCGAGCGGATGAACGCGTCGGGGAGCAAGAAGTTCAAGCAGCTCCTGGAAGCGGAGGACTTCGACGGCATCGTGTCGCTGGCGCGCGAGCAGGTGCGTCACGATTCGGCGCACGTGCTCGACCTGAACGTCGACTACGCCGGTCGCGACAACGCGCGCGACATGGGCGAGATCGTCAAGCGCGTGGTGCGACAGGTCGACGTGCCGTTGATGCTCGACAGCACGCAGATCAAGACGCTCGAGGCGGGGCTCAAGCACGCGCCGGGCAAGTGCATCATCAACAGCGCGAACTTTGAGGACGGCGAGCACAAGTTCGACGAGGTCTGCCGACTGGCAACGACCTACGGCGCGGGGCTGGTGATCGGATCGATCGACGAGGACAAAGAGGCGAGCATGGCTCGCACCGCCGAGCGCAAGCTGGCGATCTCGCAGCGTGCGTACGAGCGGGCCATACGTGTGCACGGCATGTCGCCCGAGGATCTGATGTTCGACCCGCTCGTGCTGCCAATCAGCACCGGCATGGCCAGCGACCGGCGCTCGGGCCTGGAGACCATCGAGGGCGTTCGGCGGATCATGACCGCGATGCCCGAGTGCCAGACGACGGTCGGACTCTCGAACGTCTCCTTCGGCCTGCGGCCCATGGCCCGCGTCGTGCTCAACAGCGCCTTCCTGCACGAACTCCGCGAGGCCGGCCTGACCAGCGCGATCCTGCACTTCAGCAAGATCCTGCCCAAGAACAAGATCCCCGATGACCAGTGGGCCGCGGCGATGGACCTGATCTACGACCGGCGCGACACGAGCGTCGGCGGCACCGGCCTGCCCGCGGGCATCAGCGATCCGAAGTTCGACCCGCTATCGCGCTTCGTCGAACTGTTCAAGGACGCCGACAGCGCGGGCGGCACCGCCCGCGTGACCAAGAACCTCACGCTCGAAGAACGCCTGCAGGCCCACATCATCGACGGCGAGAAGGAAGGCCTGCCCGCGACGCTGACCGAGGCGCGCGCGAAGTACAAGCCGCTGGACATCATCAACGACCACCTGCTCGCGGGCATGAAGGTCGTGGGCGATCTGTTCGGCTCCGGGCAGATGCAGCTGCCCTTCGTGCTCCAGTCGGCAGAAGTGATGAAGATGGCCGTGGCGCAGTTGCAGCCCTTTATGGAGAAGGCCGAGGGCTCGACCAAGGGCTCGATCGTGCTGGCGACGGTCAAGGGCGACGTTCACGACATCGGCAAGAACCTTGTCGACATCATCCTGTCGAACAACGGCTACACCGTTCACAACATCGGGATCAAGCAGCCGATCGCCGACATCATCAAGGCGTGGAAGGAGACCGGCGCTCACGCGATCGGGCTCTCGGGACTGCTGGTCAAGAGCGTGACGGTGATGGAGGAGAACCTCCACGAGCTCAACGCTCAGGGCATCGGCATCCCTGTGCTGCTGGGCGGCGCGGCACTGACCCGCCACTACTGCGAGGGCCACCTGCGAAGCGTCTACAAGGGCCGGGTCTACTACGGCAAGGACGCCTTCGAGGGCCTGCGCACGATGGACCACATCGTCGGCGACCGCCAGGAGACGCTCAACGTCGAGATCGATGAACGCCTCGGCAAGCGCACCGCCGCGGAGGAGACCATCGCTCGCTCGCGTGCCGAGAGCGCCAAGCGCATAGAGGCATTCGAGCAGGGCAAGGCCGACGGCTCGGTCGCGGTGGTCGAGCGGTCGGAAGTCCGCACCGATGTGACGATCCCCCGTGCGCCGTTCTGGGGCTCGCGCGTGGTCAGCGATATCGACCTGGATCAGGTCTTCCCGTTCATCAACAAGGTGGCGCTCTACCGCGGCCAGTGGCAGTTCAAGCAGGGCGCGATGGACGACGACCAGTTCGAGGCCCAGATTCAGGACACCGTCGGCCCCATCTTCGACCGGCTCAAGGAACGCTGCAAGCGCGAGCGCATCCTCCGCCCCAGCGTGGTGTACGGCTACTTCCCCTGCAACAGCGACGGCAACGACCTGATCATCTTCGACCCCATCGACCACGGCAAGGAGATCGAGCGTTTCACCTTCCCGCGGCAGAGCAGGCGCAAGCGCCTCTGCATCTCCGACTACTTCCGCGATGTGTCCACGGGCCAGCGCGACGTGCTGGCGATGCACTGCGTGACCGTCGGCAAGCAGGCGACGGAGGCGGCGCAGGAGCTCTACAAGGCCAACCAGTACAGCGAGTACCTGTACCTGCACGGCATGGGCGTGGAGACCGCCGAGGCGCTGGCCGAGTTCTGGCACAAGCGGATTCGCCAGGAGCTTTCGATCGCCAACGACGACTCGCCGAGGGTCAAAGAGCTCTTCACGCAGAAGTACCGCGGCTCGCGCTACTCCTTCGGCTACCCGGCCTGCCCGGACATGTCCGACCAGGAGAAGCTCTTCCGCCTGCTGGACCCGAGCCGAATCGGGTGCGAGCTGACGGACAACTGGCAGATCGACCCGGAGCAGAGCACCAGCGCGATCGTGGTGCATCATCCGGAGGCGAAGTACTTCAACGTGTGAGCCACGTCGAGCGGCGTTGCTTGGGACTGCACGCGGCGGCCTCGGGGCGTCTCGGCTCCTATACTCAGTCCTCTGTTTTTCACGCCGCAGGTTCGTTTTTCGTAAGGGCCATCCATGGCACTCAGCTCGATCGACTTTACCAAGCCGTTGCCCGCGTTCGAGGGCGATCGCGTCATTCAGTTCCGCGAGGCGCTCCGCGAGGCGATGACCGAGGAGATGCGCAAGGACGACCGCGTGTTCCTCATGGGCGAGGAGGTCGCGTACTACAACGGCGCGTACAAGGTCAGCCAGGGGATGCTCGAGGAGTTCGGGCCGCAGCGGATCATCGACTCGCCCATCAGCGAGAACGGGTTCGCGGGTCTGGCTGTCGGCGCGGCGATGTACGGGCTGCGCCCGATCATCGAGTTCATGTCGTGGTCGTTCTCGCTGGTCGCCGCGGACCAGTTGCTCAACAACGTGCCCAAGATGCTCTACATGTCCGGCGGCCAATGGGGCTGCCCGGTGGTCTTCCGCGGCAACAACGGCGCGGGCGGGCAGCTCGGCTCCACGCACTCGTGGACGGTCGAGGCCATGTACGCGAACGTGCCCGGTCTGAAGATCGCCATCCCCTCGTGCCCGTTCGACGCCAAGGGGCTGCTCAAGACCGCGATCGTCGATGATGACCCGGTCTTCTTCCTCGAGAGCGAGCGCATGCTGGGCGACAAGGCCCACGTGCCCGCCGAGGCGTACTACATCCCGTTCGGCAAGGCCGCCCTCCGCCGCGGCACCTGGAGCGGCGAGCGCGACAGCGACGTGACGCTCGTGTCCTTCGGCCGACCGGTGAACTTCTGCGTCGAGGCGGCGGATGAACTGGCCAAGGACGGCGTGGCGTGCGACGTTCTGGACATGCGCACGGTCCGCCCGCTGGATATCGACAGCATCATCGAGAGCCTCAAGCGAACGAACCGCATCGTGGTCGTGGACCAGTGCTGGCCCTTCGCGAGCATCGCCAGCGAGGTGATCACGCAGGTCTGCGAGCGTGCGTTTGACTATCTGGATCACCAGCCGGTGCGTGTGAACACGGACGACGTGCCGACGCCGTACGCGAAGAATCTGGAAGCGGAGTACCTGCCGCACAAGGGCAAGATTGTGCGGGCGGTCAGGAGCGTGCTGGGCTGAGAGAACTCAAAGCTCGGAACTCAAGGCTCAAATTCGGAGAAGAGCCGGAGGCAACGGGCCATGGCGAGACTGTCCGACGAGTTTCTGACCGGGATTGAGCACGCTTGTGATCGTGTCGTTGCGGTGGCCGAAGCGTTGGATGAAGCGGGCGTGGCCATTCGTCTTGGTGAACTCGAGTCCGAGGTCGTTGAAATCAAGAAGGTCATGGGTGCCATGATCGCCAATACCATTCGCAGCCAGCCCCGTCGCCGTCCGATTTGAGCTCTGCTGCTTTGAGATTTGAGCTTTCTTATGCCAAAGAACCTCACCATGCCCCGCCTCTCCGACACCATGGAGCAAGGTACCATCGTCAAGTGGCACATCAAGCCCGGCCAGAAGGTCAAGAGCGGCGACGTCATCGCCGACATCGAGACCGACAAGGCCACGATGGAAATGCAGACCTTCGAGGACGGCGTCGTCGCGGCGCTGGACGTCAAGGAAGGCCAGCAGGTTCCCGTCGGCACGCTGATCCTCTCGTGGGAAGGCGGAACCGGCGGCGCGGAGGTCAAGGGTGGCTCGGCCAAGGCGCCGGCCGTCGCTGCGTCGGCCGGTGGGAGCGCGAGCGTCGGCGGCGGTGCGTCGACCGCGGTCGCCGAGCCGGATCACGCCGGGC
>VYLX01000120.1_pt1 | contig 16802 bp, 15 predicted proteins | sample 5114181 | NCBI WGS metagenome assembly VYLX01 (sample SAMN12291812, study PRJNA351875) | freshwater metagenome | isolation source: freshwater lake | place: USA: Michigan, Sherman Lake | collected 2011-08-08
GGTCCGCGTGCCCGCGCCCTTGCCCGTCGGGTCGGGCGTCGCGCCCAGCACCGCGTCGCTGAGCCAGTCGCACAGCGCGCCCGGCGCGGCGTCCAGCGCCGTGTGGGGCGCGTAAATCGCCATGCCCGCCCGCACCGCCCGCAGCAGCGAGCCGTGCAGCGGCGAGCGATCGGTCAGGCGCGAGACGGGCTTGAAGATCGGCGGGTGATAGACGATCAGCGCGCTGGCCCTGATGCTGATGGCCTCGTCCACCACCGCCCCGGTCAGGTCGATCGTGAGCATTACCGGCCCCGACAGGGTGTCGGCGTGCGAGCCCACCAGCAGCCCGACGTTGTCCCAACTTTCGGCCATCTGCTCCGGTGCGATGGTGTTCATCACCCGTACCAGGTCCGCGATCGTGCTTGCCATGATCTGAGTTTATGCGATCGGGCGATCATTGACCCGGCCGAAAAGCAGGCCTTGGATCGATGCGATGCCCACCCCAGATCAACCATCGGCGACCGGCCCATTCCCCGTCGGGGTGCTGAGCCTCAGCGCCCCCGCGAAAATCAACCTCGCCCTGGCGGTCGGCCCGCCCGAGCCCGCGGGCTCGCCCAAGCCCGGCTGGCACCGTATCGCCAGTTGGATGGTGTGCGTGGACCTGTGCGACGATCTGGAACTGCGGGTGATCTCTGGCCCGAGCCGGTTCAGCGTGTCGTGGGCCGACGATGCGCCGCGGCCCACGCCGATCGACTGGCCCATCGAGAAGGACCTGATCTTCAGGGCCCACGCGCTGATGGAGAAGGCCGCGGGTCGGAGCCTGCCGGTGGAGGCGGTGCTGCGCAAGCGCACGCCTGTCGGCGGCGGGCTGGGCGGCGGCTCGTCCGACGCCGCGGCCATGCTGCGCGGGCTCAACCGCCTGTTCGCCCTCGGGCTCGACCGGGCAGCGCTGAGCGCGATCGCGAGCACGCTCGGGTCCGACATCGCGTTCTTCATCGACGATGACGTGACGTGCGACGTTGCCCGCCCGGCGCTGGTCAGCGGTTTCGGCGACATCATCGAGCGCGTGCCCTGTCCGGAGGAGGACATCATCCTCGTTGCGCCGGACTTTGGCTGCCCCACGCCCGATGTCTACCGCGCCTTCGACGCGATGAACCCCGGGCCGCTGCGCGAGGACGCGGTGCGCGAACTCATCGCCCGCGCAGAGGAAACCGGCGAGATCCCCATCAGCGAACTGTTCAACGACCTTGCGCCGGCCGCCAGGGCGGTGCGCCCCGGGCTGACGAGGATCATCAGCGACGCGCTGCCCGGCACGCAGATCCCGATTCATGTGACGGGCTCGGGCAGCACGCTCTTCGTGCCGTTCAACGTGCCCGACGAGCCCGACGCGATCAACCGCGTGGCGGACCTGATCGAGCAGACCTGCCCGGGCGTGGTGTGCGTGCTGAGCGCGACGCTGTCGGGAGAGGCCCTGGTCGATGACGACGAGCTCGCGGGCGAAGTTGATCAGCACGACAGCGACGAGAACGGCGTGCCCGGCTGAGCGCGCGTTCTCGGGCCCTGGGTGACGGTTGATCCCGGGCCGTGAGGGCGGCCGATGGCGTTCTTCTCGGCACGCGAGGGCTTTGTGCCGATACCATCGCTTCCCATGAAACTCATCCGACCACTCATCGGCGTCGACCTCGGCGGCACGAACATGCAGATCGGCGTTGTCTCGCCCGAGGGCAGACTGCTCGGCCGGAGCAAGAAGAAGACCCGGTCCGAGGACGGATCGGCGAAGGTCATCCAGCGCATCCTCGACGGCATCAACGAGGCGTGCGAGGACGCGAAGATCCTGCCCCGTTCGCTCGCGGCCATCGGCATCGGCGCGCCCGGTGCGATCGACCCGGCGACCGGCACGGTGCGCGAGGCTCCGAATCTGCGCTGGCGTGATGTGCCGCTGGCCCGCATCGTCTCGCGCAGGCTCAACAAGCCCACCGCGGTCGATAACGACGTGCGCAGCGCCATCTGGGGCGAGCACAAGTTCGGCGCCGCCAAGGGCGTGAGCGATTGCATGGGTGTGTGGATCGGCACGGGCATCGGCGGCGGGCTGATCTTCCACGGCCGGCTGTATCACGGGCACACCTTCACCGCGGGCGAGATCGGGCACACGACGATCTTTCCGAACATGCCCCCGGGCTCGCGCAGCCTCGAGAACAACTGCTCGCGGACCGCGATCGTGGACCGTCTGCTGCGTCTTATCCGCACGAACAATCCGTCGATGATCCCCGAACTGGCCGACGGCGACCTGAGCGACGTCAAGGCGCGCGTCGTGGCCATCGCTTACCAGAAGGGCGACAAACTCACGCGCACCGTCGTCGATAACGCGGCGCAGACCCTGGGCATCGGCATCGCCAGTGCCGTGACGCTGCTGGGCCTGCAGCGCGTGGTGATCGGCGGCGGGCTGACCGAGGCGATGGGCGAGCAGCTCGTCGCGCCGATCCGCGAGAGCGTCCGCATTCACGCTGCGCCCGACATCTGCAAGCGCGTCGAGGTTGTCGCGACCAAGCTCGAGGCCGACGCCGGGCTCATCGGCGCGGCCATGCTCGCGGCGGACAAACTCCAGCGGGCCAGCCGCGTGCGCTGAGCCCCCACAGCGCACGACCCGCCCCGCGCGATCTGCCCGGCGCGGACGCGCCCGCCTACAAGTGCCTTCGTCATGAACACGAAGATCGACATCCCGCAGTTGGCCTGGATCGCGGAGCACCTGCCCGACCTGCGCAGCAGGCCCGTGGTCATCAAGGTCGGTGGGTCGATTCAGGACGACCCGGCCGCGATGCGGTCGCTCATGCACCAGGTGGCGCTGCTGTCGGAACTGGGCGTGACGCCGGCGGTGATTCACGGCGGGGGCAAGGCGATTTCCGCCGCGATGAAGACCGCGGGGCTGACGCCGCGGTTCGTGCAGGGCCAGCGGTACACCGATGAGGAGACGCTGCACATCGCCGAGCGTGTGCTGGTGCACGAGGTCAATCGTGAACTGGTCAACGCGGTGCACGAGCGCGGGGCGCAGGCGCGCGGGCTGCACTCGCTGGGCCTGTGCGTGCTGCGTGCACGCCGGGTGATCGAGCCGGACCTCGGACTGGTCGGGCGCGTGCACGAGGTTGATGCGCCGGTGGTGCGGGCGTTGTGCGATGCGGGGATCGTGCCGATCATCGGGCCGGTGGCGATCGATGGCGAGAGAGAGAGTGGGGGCGGCAAGCTCAACGTCAATGCGGACCTGGCGGCGGGGGAGGTGGCCTTTGCGCTGGGCGCGGGCACGCTGCTGATGGTCAGCGACACGCCGGGCATTCGTACCGGTACCGCGCCGGAAGTCTGGGCCCAGCGACTCAGCCGCGATGACCTTTCGCGGCTTCGGGCGACGGGGATCATCGACGGCGGGATGCTGCCAAAGGTCGAGGCATGTCTGCGGGCGCTGGACGCCGGCGCCCGCCGCGTGCTGATCATCGACGGGCGAGCGCCGGACGCGATCGTGCGCACGCTGCTGCTGGAAGAGCCCGGATCGCTATCGCCGGCATCGCCCGGCACGCGCATCGTGGCGTGAGCGCGGGCATTCACGAGGCCCGCAGGGCACGCGCGTCGAGTTTCTGCTTGTCGAGCAGTTGCTGCAGCTGGCGACGGGTTGAGCCGATGGACAGCAGCATCACGCCCGTGATGAACGCGCTGATCGCAAAGGACGTGCCCATCATCGCGCCGGGCATCCACGATTGGATCGAGCCGGGAACGTTCGCGATGGCCCACGCCGAGCCGCCGACGAGCCCCGCGAGCGACACGCCGGTCATGAACTTCGTCCAGCGGATGCAGAACGCGTTGGGTTGCCAGAGGTCGAGCATCGCGCGGACGACGGTGGGGGACATCCGCTGCCCGTTGAGCGCACCGGTGCCGCCGGGGGCGAGGGCCGAATTGGTGGGTAAGGCGCCGTCGATCGCGCGGGCCTGAGCCACGGCGTACGCGGTCAGGGGCAGAGAGATCATCGGGCCCATGACCGACACGCCGATGCTGCCCATGAGCACGAGCACGTAATAGACGTGATACGGCTGGCCGGTCGCCGCGGCCACAAGGCCCGCCGCCAGCGCGCAGAACGTCAGCCCCAGCACCAGCGCCCAGAGCGCCAGTACGGGCGTCTTGGCGATGCCCTTGGGAGCCAGAACGCCGGTCGCGGCCCCGAGCAGCCCGCCGACCACGCCCACCGTCGCGCCGCCGATGCCCCCGACCATCCCGCCCGACTGCGCGGACCACCACGCCGATACGCCGGTCTGTGCGCCGTCGGCCTGTGCCAGAAGCAGGAACGAGAACGCCTGATCGAAGAGTTCATGCATCATGTCGGTTCTCCTGAAGTCGATGGACTTGGGGTGAGGCGAACGAACTCGCGCACGCGCTTGGCCGCGGGGAGGGTGATCTCTCCCCGCTCGACAAGATCCGCGAGCATGTCGCTGAGTGGGTCGGCGGGCTGGCCGTCGAGCCGAGCGCGGAGGCGTTCGATGACCTTGTCCAGCCGACCCCGGATCGTCGGGTACGAGACGTCGTACTCAGCGGCCAGGTCCTTGAGCGAACCGGAGTGCAGCACCAGCGCGCAGATGAGGTCCAGGTCCTCCCGGGGCAGGGTCGCCAGCGGGTGGGGCTGTGCCGACGGAGCGGCGGACGGGTTGGAGTTGGGGGTTGGCATTGTGAAGAGCGGGGTGCGGGTATCTTTGAATTGTTGAAGTAGACTTTTGAATAGTGTCATCAGATCGTTTGAATTGTCAAAGTAGATTTGTGTTTTATCAAACTCTTCTGGATAAATGCCCTTTTTAGGGGATGTCTTGAACCGCCCGCCTCGGGGTGGTTTCCAACGCGGGCGGAGTGGGGGCCTACCTTCGATTCATGCCGGCACTTCTGGGCGTGAACATTGACCATGTCGCCACCATCCGTCAGGCCCGCTATCGCGATCAGGCGGAGCACGGGGTCTTCGGCGAGCCGGACCCGGTGCTGGCGGCGCACGAGGCGGAGTTGGGCGGGGCGGACATCATCACGGCGCACTTGCGCGAGGATCGGCGGCACTTGCAGGACCGCGACCTTGAACTGCTGGCGCGGACGAGCCGGGTTCGGCTGAATCTGGAGATTGCTGCGACGGATGGGATGGTCGAGATCACGCGGCGCACGCGTGCGCAGGTGCTGAACCTGGGCCTGCGTCGGCCGGAGATGGTCACACTGGTTCCCGAGGGGCGGCAGGAGGTGACGACCGAGGGCGGGCTGGATGTGGCGGGGCAACTCGGTCGGATGACCGCGATCGTCAGCACGCTCAAGGGGCTCGAGGGCGGGACGGTGGTCTCGGCGTTCATCGACTGCGACGATCGGCAGGTCGAGGCGTCGGCCAAGGCGGGGTTCGACGCGTGCGAGTTCCATACCGGGCCGTACGCCGCGGCGTTTGCGATCACGGGGGGCGATGATCGGCTCAAGGGGCGGGACGGGCGGAGCATCGCGGACCACCTGGCGATGCTGCGCGATGCGGGGCACCGCACGCGGGCGCTGGGGATGCGGTTCCACGCGGGGCACGCGCTGAACTATGCGAATGTCGGGCCGGTGGCGCGGCTGGCGGGGATCACGGAACTGCACATCGGGCACTCGATCGTCAGCCGAGCGGCGTATGTGGGTCTGCGTGCGGCGGTGGCGGAGATGAAGGCGCTGATCGGACGCTAGCATCGGCCCATGAGCCAGCGAATCGGCAAGCCCGCACGAAAGCCCACGGCCAAGCCGCGGGGCACGAGGAAGTCGAAGGCGCAGGTATCGCAGGGCGAGGCGGCGTTCATCGCGGATTCGCCCGACACACGTGTGTATCTGGGTGATTGCCGAACGGTGCTGAGCGACGTGCGAGAGGTTCGCGAGGGCAAGGTGGACCTGGTCTTTGCCGATCCGCCGTTCAACTGGAATCGTGATTACGAGCGTGCGCGGGCGGTGGAGACGCTGTCGGCCAAGGGCGGGGGCGAGTTTGAGACCTGGCCCGACGACCTGCCGCGGGAGAACTATCTGGACTTCACGCGGCAGTGGATCAGGGTGTGCGCGGGGGCGCTCCGGCCGGGCGGGTCGATGTGGATCAACATTCCCGACGATACCGCGGCGGAGATCGTGATGTTCGTCAAGAACGACCTGAAGTTCTTCATGGCGAACTGGTGCATCTGGCACTACCGCTTCGGGCAGAACCGCACTGGCGCGTTCATCAACAGCAAGGTTCATGCGCTGCACTTTGTCAAGCCCGGCGGGATGGCGACGTGGCGGCCCGAGCGGGTGCTGGAGATGAGCGACCGCGCGACGATCTACTTCGACCCGCGCACGCTGAGCAAGAAGGACGGCATGCCCGCGGGCAAGCGCGTGCCGATGGATGTGTGGTACGGGGCCAACTGGGGGCGCATCCAGGGCAACAACAAAGAGCGACGGCACGGGCACGACAACCAACTGCCCGAGGCGTATCTGGAGCGCGTGATTCTGGCCACGAGCAACGAGGGCGACCTGGTGCTCGACCCCTTCGTGGGCTCGGGCACGACCGCGACGGTCGCGCGGGCGTACGGGCGGCGGTTCATCGGCTCGGAGTTCAGCAGGGCCAACGCCGTGAGTGCGTGGGAGCGGATCAGGGACATCGGGATGATCAACAAGGGCAAGGCGCTGGGCGGGAGCAGCGCGATTTTCAAGGCCCGGGGTGTGGGGAAGAACAACGCGGTGGTGCGCTCGCTCCGGGGCGAGGCCGAGGCCGCGAGTGCCGACGATACCGATGGCAAGGCCTAAGGCGCGTCAGCGCCGCGAGGGGGTCTGGCTCCGCTTGTCAGCCGCTCGCGCAGCACGTCCGTCGCGGCGCGCTCGGCGTTGTCGGCGCTGCACGAGACATCGGGCCGAACGCCGGTGCGCATGAGCGACTTGCCCGAGGGCGGGAACCACTCGGCACTGGCCACGCGCAGCACCCAGTCATCGTCCAGCGGCGCTTCGCGTCCGAGCAGCGGCCGACCCATCGTCGGCTCGCCCACGACCGACGCGCCGGCGTTCTGCAGCACGAACGCGAGCGCCTCGGCGGTGTTGGCGGTGCGCCGACTGGTGATGACCGCGAGGGCCATCGGGAGCACCACGGGCGGCAAATCGGTGCGGGGCAGCAGGCGCAGCCGCACGCCGCCGGTCTGGTCGAGCGTGCGCGTCGCTCGCCGGAGCGACGGTTCGTCGGAGACCTCCACGAGGGCAAACGCGTCGCTCCAGTTCGGCGCGTTCACATCGACGCGCGCCCGTCCGGCCCGGGAGAGCACGGTGCCCGCGTCGATCGGTCGGTCGATGAACGAGCACGCCGCGAGCAGTGCCGAGAGTTCGACGCCCGGGCAGTATCGCAGGTTCAGGATCACGCCTTTGGCGCCGGTCGATCGCAGCGCGATCAGATCGCGATCGAACGCCGCGGGGTCGTCGAACACATCCACGCGCAGGCGGGCGATCGGCCCGCCCGTGCCGGCGTCCGTTCGCGAGGTGACGCTCAGACGTTTGGCGCGGGTGTCGTCGTCGCTGGGCGCCAGGGGCGAGTCCGCCCGGGATGTTCGACGCGAGGGAAAGAGCAGCGGCGTGGCCCCGCGGAGGTTCTTCCGCGCGCTGAAGGCCGCGACGAACGCGAACTCCGCGTCGTCCTGCGCCATCGCGGCCCCGCGGTCGAGGTCATCGAGGTAGCGATCGACCGATGTGCGCGCGATCGCGTCGGGATCCCACAGCAATTCCGGCAGCACTGCACGCACGCCGCGGGAGAGCCTTGCGTAGAGCGCGGGGTCGGGCGCCCGGCCCGCCCGCTGCGCATCGCGCTCGGGCTCGAGCGTGACCATCGCCAGCACCTCGCCCTCGCGCGTGCGCAGTTCGATGGGTCGCGCGGCGGAGGCGAGCGGCGTGCGGGCGTGGTCGTCGCTGGACGCGGGCCTGGGGGCGACGTGCGTGGCGACGCGCATGCTGGCGATCGAGCCGATGCCCACGCTGCCGACGCCGGGCTCATCGGCGGTGGGGAGCGTGGAGTCCCATGTCAGGATCATGCCCGAGGGGAAGAGGAACGGGGCGAGGATGGTGCCGAGGACCGCGTCGATACCGCCGACAAACGACCAGGCGACCCCCGGGCGGGTGTTGCCCTTGAGTTCGCGTGGGATGCCGTCGCGAACGATCGGCGCGATGGTCATTCGAGTGCGGATGGGCCCGGTCCAGCGGGTGTGGAGCGTCGCGATGAACTGCCCGTTGAGCACATCCGGGTCGGCGGTGCCTGTGCCCATGGTCAGCGCTGAGAGATCGTCCAGCGGCTCGGCGGGAGAGACGCAGCCGGGCATGAGCGCGCTCGCAAGTGCGATCATCCCCGCGGCGCCCAGCATCCGTCCCGCGCGAGAACCGCGGGCACCTGAGCGACGGAGCACATCATGCCGGGGAGTGCCGATCACGCCAAAAGTGTACCTCACGTTCCGTGTGAGATGAGGCGAATGTCCTTCCACGCGGGGAACTTCGCCCGCCACTCCCGAAGCGCGTCGATGTCGACGCTGACGCTCAGGACGCCCGCCTGATCGCTCATTTCACCGACGATGGCGCCTTGGTGGTCCACGGCGTAGGACGCGCCGTCGTACGCCAGATGCGGGTCCGATCCGGCGCGGTTGACGAAGAGGAGATATGCCTGGTTCTCGATCGCCCGCGCGATGCCCAGAGCCCGGCGGTGCCACGCCCGCGTGCCCGGCCAACTGGCCCCGAGCGCGAACATCTCCGCCCCGGCGAGCATGCCCAGCCGAAATAGCTCCGGGAACCGCAGGTCGTAGCAGATCGCCGGGCACACGCGGATTGTCGTCCCTCCCGACACCCAGTCGTACGTCATGACGCGGTCGCCCCCGGCGAAGAACTCGCTCTCGCGCCCGATGCTGAACGGGTGCATCTTGTCGAACATGCACAGCACACGTCCGTCGGGCGCGACGACCGGGGCCTGGTTTCGGCCTTTGCCGTCGGGGCCGATCACGCTGCGCGACCCTTGCAGCGTGATGCGCAGTTCCCGAGCCATCGCGCACAGAAAGTCGAGCGTTGTGTTGTGGCGGTCGGCGGTCACATCCAGCCGAAACGAGAAGCCCGTGTCGAACATCTCGGTCAGCACGACAAGGTCGCCTGGCCTGATCGCTCCGCTCTGGGCGTGCGAGCGCAGCAGCGCCGCCATGGCCTCGCGGTTGGCGACGCGGTCCTCCCAGGCGATGTCGGACTGCACCAGATGGGCGCGCATGGTGTCTGCTGGCATAGCCGAGGATAGAAGGCGGGCTCGACGGGGCGCATAAACTCGCGGGCATGTCGCGAGCGTCGCCGGGACAATCCGCGTTCGCCCGCCTGGCCCGCGCCGCGGGGCCTTCGGGCGGCATCGCGCCTCAGGTGCGGGCGGAACTCATCCTCGCCAGCCAGTCACCCCGCAGGCGCGAGCTGCTCACCGACGCCGGCGTGCGGTTCTCGTGCCTGTCGCCGGCGATCGACGACGCCGACGTTGCCCACCCCGGTCCCGGCGTCACGCCCGGCGTGTGGGCGATGTCGCTGGCGTACTTCAAGGCAAGGCTGGTCGCGGGCGTCCTTCCCGAAGCGCGCCGGGCCGGCGCGTGGGTCCTCTCGGCCGACACGCTGGTCGTGCTCCCGGGGATCGGCGGCGGGCCGGCCCGCGTGCTGGGCAAGCCCGCGGACGCCGACGAGGCCCGTGCGATGATCCGCGATCTTGCCGATGGTGAGCATCAGGTTGTCACGGGTGTGTGCCTGCTGCGTGCGGATCTGTCCGATCGGCACATGGCCTTTGATGTTGCCCGCGTGACATTCGGCCCGCTCGCGCCCGATGTGATCGAGCGGTACGCCCGGGGCGGTGCGTGGGCCGGCAAGGCCGGGGGCTACAACCTGCCGGATCGGGTTCTCGACGGATGGAACATCTCGGTCGTCGGCGATGAAACGTGCGTCATGGGCCTGCCGATGGGCGTGGTCATGTCGCTGCTGCTGGAGCACTGCCCGGGCGTGCTGGAGGGTTTGGCATGATCGGTAGCACGACCACCCTTGCTCACGGCGTGTCGGCGGTGCTGGCGCAGGTCGGCTCGTCGACGCTGAGCGGTGCGCCGCTGGTCTCGCCCTGGATCGGGATTCCGCTGGCGGGCGTTGTGATGCTGCTGGCGTCGGTGCATGTGCTGCTGCTGCAGAGCGCCGGCGTGCCGCCGAGCCGCAGACGACTGCGGACCGCCAGCGGGCTGATCATCCTGCTGCTGGCGCCGCTGCTGTGCTACGCGATGTGCATCGCGAGCACGGCCAACGCCCGGCAGTTCGTGCTGGTGTGGATGGGCGTGCTGGGCCTGCTGTTCATCGTGCTGATGCTCGCGATCATGGACATGTTCAACAACGTGCGCATCGCCCGTCAGGAGTGGCAGCAGGGACTCTCACCCTCGGCCCGCGCCGCGGCCGAGGCGCTGGCGCGTGTTCGCGCCGGCCGGAATCAGCGCGGCGCGCCCGGCGAGGGCCGTCCGGGCGATTCCGATCCGGGACGATCCTCATGATCGTGCCCGCGTGGGTGCATCGCGTCCGCCGAACACTCGCGCCCGTGCTCGGCCCGATCGTCGGTGCGCCGTACGCGCTGGGCCTGGGCATCGTGTCGCGCCGATTCGATCGTGGCGTCGGCGTCGCACGCCTGCCGATGCCGGTGATCAGCGTCGGCAATCTCTCCACGGGCGGCACGGGCAAGACGCCCTGCGTTGCGTGGCTGGTGCGCGAACTTGCCCGGCGCGGGCACGAGCCCATGATCGCCATGCGCGGCTACGCGCGAACCCGCGACGGCATCAGCGACGAGCAGGACGAGTACGAGCGGCTGCTGCCCGGCGTGGCGATCGCCGCGGACCCCGATCGCGCCGGCGCGATCGCTCGCGTGCTGGCGCAGCGTGCGGAGCAAGGCCTGCCCGCGCCGAGCGTCGTGGTGCTCGATGACGGCTTTCAGCACCGACAGATCGCGAGAGACTTTGACATCGTGCTCATCGACGCGACGCGTCCGCCCGGGCGGGAGCACCTGCTGCCTCTGGGCGATCTTCGCGAGCCGCTCTCGGCCCTGCGCCGGGCCAGCGCGGTCATGCTGACGCGCTGCGAACTCGCCTCGCCCGCCGACGTGCGCGAAACGGTCGAGAGCATCGAACGCTTCACGCTGCGCGAGCATGCCGATCGCTCCGCGCCGCCGGTGTTCCGCGCGCGTCACGAGTGGGATGGCGTGATGGTGAGCGACCGGGCCGGCGAGCGGCACGAGCCCGAGACGTTCCTGGCGCAGCGTGCGCTGGGCGTGGTCTGCGCCATCGGGCGGGGCGACCTGTTCGTTCAGCGCGTCGGCCAGGTCGGGCGCGTGGTCTTCTCTCGTTTGTTCGATGATCACCGCGACTTTTCCGCGGCGGACATCGACGCGATGGCCGCGGCCCTCGTCTCGGCGCAGGCCGGGGCGCTGGTGGTGACGGAGAAGGACTGGTCGAAACTGCGTCGCGTGCCCGGGATCTGCGAGCGCCTGGGCCTGCCGATCGCGCGGCCGAGGCTGACGCTGGAGATCGACGATTCGGCATCGCTGCTGCGTTCGGTGCTGAGCGCGATCGACGCGCGGGCGAGCGCCGCGCGCTGAGCGAACGCTCAGAGCACGAGTTTGACCTTGATCACCCGCGTGCCCGCGGCGCGGACGAGCGCGTGCTCGCCGCCGGCGCGCAGCCAGCGTTCGAGTTCGTAGCGCGTGCTGGCGTCCTGGCAGCGCACCTGCAGCACGGCCCGCGCGACGCCCAGGATGACGGTGCGGGCCGCCAGCGGCCCGGGAACGAGCGTTGCCCACGCCTCGCCCAGCGAGCCGACGGAGCGTTCCAGCCGCCGAACTTCGCGGGCGATCCCGCTCATTTCCTGCTTGAGCGACAGATCGCGCGCCGCCGGGATGCGCCAGCCCCGCAGCCGGGCAAGGCGGCCCGCGTCGGCGTGCCGGGGGTTCGCGAGCCCGTCGGCGGTGAGGAGCGGGTTCTCGGGCCGGTCCGGCATCATCGCGCAGCATACGCCCGCATCCCCGGTCCATGGATCGGGGTCTACCCTCTGGTCCTATGCCCACCGGGATCAGCATCGAGCGTGTCAGCAAGCGATACCCCGGCGCACCGACCGCCGCGGTCGACGCCGTCAGCCTCAAGATCGAGCCCGGCGAATTGTTCTTTCTGCTGGGCCCCTCGGGCTGCGGCAAGACGACGCTGCTGCGCATGGTCGCGGGGTTCATCGACCCGACCGACGGGCAGATCCTGTTCCAGGACGGCGCGGGCAACAGCCGAGACGTGACGCACCTGGCCCCGAACCTTCGGAATACCGGCATGGTGTTCCAGAGTTACGCGCTCTGGCCCCACATGAGCGTGTTCCGAAACGTCGCGTTCGGGCTGGAGGTCCGCAAGGTTTCCAAGGCCGATATCGAGCGCCGCGTGACCGAGGCGCTGGAACTGGTGCAGATGGGCCAGTACGCCCAGCGCAAGCCCAACGCGCTCTCGGGCGGACAGCAGCAGCGTGTGGCGCTGGCGAGGGCGCTGGTGGTGCGGCCTGATGTGCTGCTGCTCGACGAGCCGCTGAGCAACCTCGACGCGAAGCTGCGTGTGGAACTGCGATCGGAGATCCGGCGGATCTGCAAGGCCGCGGGCACGACGACGATCTACGTGACGCACGATCAGAAGGAGGCCCTGAGCATGGCCGACCGCGTCGCGATCATGAGCATGGGCAAGGTCGAGCAGCTCGGCACGCCCGCGAAACTCTACCGCACGCCCGGCAGCAGGTTCGTCGCGGAGTTCCTTGGCGAGACGAACTTCATCGCGGGCCAGGCGAGCGCCGGCGCCGCGGGCGGCGCGAAGGTCGCCACGGCCTTCGGGATGCTCCACTCGACGCACGCGCCGACGGGTGGTGGAGGCGCGGAGGTCCTGGTCTCGGTGCGTCCGGAGGCCCTGCGCCCCGCCAGCGACAGCGATGCAAATGTCCTGAGCGGATCGATCGTCGAGACGACGTACCTGGGCGAGATGGTCCAGCACGTCGTCGAACTCAAACCCCTGGCCGGCGGCTCGCCGCAGCGTGTGAAGGTCGCGATGATGAACCCCGGGCCGGAGGATCACGACGCATCGCACGTGCGACCGATCCGCCTGGCGGTGAACCCTTCGGACGTTGTCATCGTGCCGCGCTGAGCCGGCCCCAACCCCGCCAGCGCACGCTCGCGCCGGAAGCGACACCATGCCGTCACAGGCGACTCTCGCCAAACTGAACACGGTCGCTCAACTCTCCGAGGCCGGTCGGCATCAGGAGGCGGTGGCGATTCTGCGCCGGCTCGTGCAGAGCGACCCGCGCAACGGCGTGGTCAATCGCTGGATGGGCTGCGAACTGGCGTACCTCAACCAGTTCGATCAGGCGATCTTTTACTGCCTCAAGGCGCTCGAGTCCGATCCGAGCGACGTCGCGGTGCTCTGCACGCTGGGCAACATCTTCTTCAACACCGGGCGGCTGGCCGCGTCGATCGATGCGCTCAAGCGCGCGGTCGAGGCCGACCCGAACCACCTCGAAGCCCTGTGCATGCTCGTCGACTCGCTGGACAAGGCCAAGCGCCTGGCGGACGTCGCGGTGTACGCCGACCGCGCTCTGAAACTCAAGGACAACCTCGCGGAGATGTACATCTACAGGGGCGTGGCCCTGCTGGAGACAGGGCACGCCAACGAGAGCGGGCGGACGTTCGACACTGGCCTGCGCAAGTGCCCGGGGTACGAGCGACTGGCCAGCGTGCGCTGCTCCTCGTCGCTCTATCGCGACGACCTGAGCATCGACGAGATGGCCTCCACCGCCCGGGATTACGGGGCCGTTGTCCGCGCGATCCACGGGCCGCCCATGAAGCGGTCCGCGTTCGAGCGCGACCGCGATCCCGAGCGGCGCATCCGCCTGGGCCTGATCTGCGCCGACCTGCGCCGCCACTCCAGCGCGTACTTCTTCCAGGGGCTCTTCGACACCATCGACACCGACAGGTACGAACTCTGTTTGTACAACACCTCGCGTGCAGAGGACGACTGGACACAGCGGCTGCGGGCACGAGCCTCGATCTACCGCCAGTGCAACGACCACGATGGTCAGCCGCTGCTGAAGATCCTCCGCGACGACACGCTCGACGTGCTCATCGATGCCAGCGGGCACACCAGCGGCGATCGCCTGGCCACGATGGCCCTCCGGGCGGCGCCCGTGCAGGCCACGTGGCTCGCGTTCCCCGGCACGACGGGCCTGCGCACGATGGACTTCCGCCTGACCGACCGCTTCATCGATCCGCCCGGCCCGATCACCGATCGCCTGCTCACCGAGCGTGCGCTGTACATCGACCGCTGCTTCATCTGCTACACCCCCCCGGCGAGCGTTCCGGAGGTTTCGCCGCTTCCCTGCCTGAGCGGTTCGAGCTTCACCATCGGGTCGTTCAACGCCAGCAAGAAGATCACCGACACCACGCTGGCCCTCTGGGGGCGACTGCTGGGCGCGATCCCGTCGGCCCAACTGTTCATGCGCATGAACGGCATGGAGCAGGCCGCCGCACGCCAGGCGATCATCGACCGCGCCGCCGCCGTCGGGCTCGACACCTCGCGTCTGCACCTGCTCCCGCCCGTCGACGGCACGCAGCAACTGCTCCACGAGTACTCGCGGCTGGACCTGGCGCTCGACCCATTCCCGTATCACGGCACCACCACCAGCTGCGAGGCCTTCACCATGGGCGTGCCCGTGCTCTCGCTTCAGGGCGACCGCCCCGCCTCCCGCGTCGGCGGCTCGCTCCTGGCGATGGTCGGCCTGGAAGACTTCATCGCCGACTCGCCCGATGACTTCGTCGCCCGCGGCGCGCGCATCGCGGGCGATCACGCGCGACTGGCCGCGATCCGCTCGGGCCTGCGCGAGCGCATGACGAACGCCCTCGGCGATCACGCGGCATACGCCCGACGCTTCGAGAACGCCATCCGCGGCGCGTGGCACGCGTACTGCGCGGGCCAGTTGCCCGATGACGCCGAGTGACCGCAGCCCCCTTCGTGTGTCCGCCCGTCTCTGCCTGTCCCGTTGCATGCACATGCCCAGCCCGCTCCAACAGGCCGACGCGATGCTCCAAGCCGGGCGTGCGGCCGATGCGCTGGCCCTGCTCCGCGCGCACCTTCGCGCACAGCCCGCGGACATGCAGGCCCTGACCCGCGCGGCGAACGTGCTTGCGCGCCAGGGTCAACTCGCCGACGTCGAGCCGCTCGTCCGCGCGGGGCTGGCCGCTGAGCCGCGCAGCCCGGGCCTCTGGAGCATGCTCTCCTCGCTGCTCCGCCACCTGGGTCGCCTCGGCGAGTCCCTGGCCGCGGCACAGACCGCCGTCACGCTCGATCCCGCGCACCCGTCGCGGCTGGCCGATCTGTCCGACCTTCAGTACTGGTCGGGCGACCTGGCATCGTGCGCCCGAACGTGCGCTGCGCTGCTGGAGGTCCAGCCCACGCACAGCGACGCGGCCATTCGCCACGGCGCATGTCTGCAACTGCTGGGCCGCCCGGGCCCGGCCATCGAATCGCTCCGCAAGAGCCTCACGCACCAGCCCGCGAACTACGCGCTGGCCGAGGGCATCGCCACCGCGATGAACGCCAGCCCCGATGCGGACGCCGCGTCGATCCTCGCGGCCCACGAGCGCTTTGCGGTCATGCTCGAGCGTGCTGTCGCGGAGCGCGGCTTCGGGCCGAGGTTCGCCGCGGACGTTGCGGCCGCTGCCGCGCCGGTGCCCGGCGACCGCCCGATCCGCCTTGCGATGCTCTCGGGCGATCTTCGCCGCCACTCGGTCGCGTTCTTCCTGCTGGGGTGGCTGGGGCATGTCGACCGCCGCCGCGTGAGCATCACGCTCTATGCCACCAGCGCGACACAGGACGACATCACCGAGCGCCTGCGCTCGCTCGTCGGTGCTGACGCGTTCATCACCCTTGCCGGCGTGCACGCGCCGGACCAGGCCCGCGCGCTCGCCTCGTCCGGCAGCGACCTGCTGATCGAACTCGCCGGCCTCACCGGTGCGAACAACCTGCCGGTCATCGCGATGCACCCCATCGCACGCCAGGCGACGTACCTGGGGTACTCCAACACCACCGGCCTGCGCCGCGTCGGCTGGAGACTGGTCGATGCGCTCACCGATGAGCCGGGCATCGCCGATGCTCACGCCGTCGAGTCGCTCGTGCGGATCGAGCCGCCGTTCGTGTGCTACTGCCCGCCCGGCGACGCCCCGCCCGTCGCGCCCCTGCCCAGCCTCGATCCGCGTGCGCCCGTCACCCTCGGCTGCCTCAACGCCATGAGCAAGTGGAACGACGCGACCATGCGGCTCTGGGCCGGCGCGCTCCGCGCGTGCGACGATGCGCTCCGCACCGCCGCCAGCGAACGGCCGCCCGCACGCCTGCTGCTCAAGTGCCCGGGCATCGAGAACGCGCCCGTCGCCGATGACATCCGCCGGCGCCTCGCCGAGGTCGGCATCGATCCGGCCCGCGTCGATCTCGTCGGCAAGACCCTCTCCCAGCATGATCATCTGGCCACGCTCGCACGCGTTGACATCGCGCTGGACACGTTCCCCTATCACGGCACCACGACCACGTGCGAAGCCCTGCACATGGGCGTGCCCGTCGTGTCCCTTGTGGGCGACCGCCACGCCTCGCGCGTGGGCCTGTCCTTGCTGACCGCCATCGCCCGCCCGCACTGGTGCACCCGCACGCCCGACGACTACGCCCGCGCCGTCGCCGCCCTCGCGGCAGACACGCCGCGCCTCGCCGCCG
>VYLX01000121.1_pt1 | contig 16698 bp, 7 predicted proteins | sample 5114181 | NCBI WGS metagenome assembly VYLX01 (sample SAMN12291812, study PRJNA351875) | freshwater metagenome | isolation source: freshwater lake | place: USA: Michigan, Sherman Lake | collected 2011-08-08
CCCGCCGCGACCGCCAGCCCCGCCGCCTTCGCCGCGGCCGCCTCCGCCGCCAGGGCCTTTGCCGCCTGCTCCTCGAACTGCTTGCGCCTCGCCGCCTTGAGCGCGATCACACCGACGAACGCGGCGAACACGAGCACCACCGCGTAACTGAACCGTGCCTTGCTCAGCGACAGCAGCAGCCCCAGCCCGCCGAAGGTTGCCCCGATGAGGTACAGCACCGTCACCGCACCCTTGACGCCGAGCCCGCGCTTGAGGATGTGGTGCAGATGCTGATCGTCCGCGGCGCTGAGTTTCTGGCCCGAGAGTTTGCGCCGGACGATCGCCAGCGCCGTGTCGATGATCGGCACCGCGAAGATCACCAGCCCGGCCATGACCAGGTTCGTCTGCCCCTGATCGCCCAGCGTCAGCACCAGCACGATCAGCGTGTAGCCCAGCAGCAGCGACCCGCAGTCGCCCAGAAAGATCGACGCGGGGTTGTAGTTGTGCGGCAGAAAGCCCAAACATCCGCCGATGAGCGCCAGCGTCAGGATGATCCGCGCCGAATCCAGCGGCCCGTTGTCCCACGCGGCCATGCTCAGCGCGATGATCAGGATGAACCCCGCCGCAATCGCGCACACGCCCGAGCACAGCCCGTCGAGCCCGTCGATGAGATTCGTCGCGTTGCACGCGCCAAGGACGAAGATCGCGATCACCGCCGTGCCCGCCCAGTACACCAGGTCGATCGTGATCGACGAGCCCAGCAACGGCAGATCCCCCGGCAGCGGAATATGGAAGGCCATCCCGGGCACGCCGATCCAGTTGCCCACGGGGTTGAGCACCTGCGCCGCGACTTTCACGCCGACGTCCTCGAACGCCAGCGCCGCCGCGGCGAAGAGCATCCCGGCGATCTTCGTGCTCGGCGCGATGTTGTACACATCGTCGAGCAGGCCCACGATCGTGATCAGCGTCAGCCCGAGCAGGATCGACCACGGAATCGGCCAGGGCATGCCCGCGTCGGTCAGGTGCCGCGTGGTGTGGAAGCCCATCAGCCCGTGCAGCGGCGCGCTCATCGCAAAGGCGATCCCCGCCATGATCCCCACGAACACCGCCAGCCCGCCAAGGTACGCGATCGGGAACTTGTGCTGCTTGCGCGCCTCGTTCGGGCGATCGATGATCCCGTTGGTAATCGCCAGTCGCCGGAAAATCGGCGTCGCCAGCAGCGTCGCCATGAACGCCACCACGAACACCCCGAAGTACCCGTTGAGCACCTCGATCTGCGACAGCGGCTCGGCCACCGTTCCCGCCGCCCGCGCCAGCTCATCCTGCTGTTCACGCAGCGCCGTGATCTGCTCGGTCACACGCGTCAGTTGCTCCGCCGCCGCCGACACGCGGTCGGCGCTCGGATCGATCGTGCCCGAGGGCGGCACAAAGCTCTTGAACGGATCGGCTTGCAACAACAACGCGGGCATCATGGCAGAGGCTCCCTGGCGGTCGGCGTCAGCGTCGCCGACACCACCACATCCACACCATCCGCCCCGCCGCCCGCCCAGCCCATCGTTCGGGCCAGATCCCGGATCGTCCGCGCCAGGTCGATCGTCGGCCGCCAGCCGATCGCCTCGCGGATCCGCGTCAGGTCCGGCTGTCGCCGATGCAGATCCTCGAACCGCTGGCCGAAGACCTGCTCATACGCCACATGGCGAACGCCGCTCGTGCTCCCGAGCGTACGGATCACGAGCGTTGCCAGGTCCGCGATGCTGATCAGACCGTCGGCGCCGATGTTGAACACGCGTCCGCGCGTGCGCTCGATGTTCGCCCGGGCCAGCAGGTTCTCGACCGCGACGACCACGTCGCGCACATCGCAGAAGCATCGCGACTGCGAGCCGTCGCCGTGAACCGTCAGGTCGCGCCCGGCCAGCGCATCGCCGACGAACCGGGGCAGAACCATGCCATACTGACCGAGTTGCCCCGGCCCGACGGTGTTGAAGAACCTCGCGACGACGACGCGCATCCCGCTCCCGTCGGCGTACGCCAACGCCAGGTGCTCGTCGATCGCCTTCGAGCACGCGTACGACCATCGCGCCTTGCTCGTCGGCCCCAGCACCAGGTCATCATCCTCTCGAAACGGCGTCCGCTCGCTCTTGCCGTACACCTCCGACGAACTGGCGATGAGCACACGCGCCAGCGGACAGCGCTCGGCGACATGCCGCAGCAGCGTGTCGGTCTGCAGAATGTTCGTGCGGATGCTCTCGATGGGCCGGTCCATGACCAGCTGCACCCCCACCGCCGCGGCAAGGTGATACACCTCGTCGAACACCTCGCCACGCAGCACGCCCCCCAGCGCCTCGCCCAGGTCGCTCCGCACAAACCGCAGCGACTCGTGCGCCGGAACGTTGGCCTCGCGGCCTGTGGACAGATCATCGACCACCGCGACCGCATCACCACGAGCCAGCAGCCCGCGGACAAGATGAGACCCGATGAACCCGGCACCGCCGGTCACGAGCGACCGCCGGGGAGCCGATCGCTCCGAACCGAGTGCGTCCGGTCTGGGCTGTTCCGTGCTGGACATGTCGGGTAGTGATCGCGGCGCGGGACTTAGTCGTTGGTGGAGTTCTGATAGTCGTAGGAGGCCTTGATGTTCTTGCGCATGTAGCCGCCCGTGGAGGACCGCACACCCGTGACCACCACGCCCAGGAAGTCGGTCCGCGTGTCGCCCAACTGATCCCGCAGACGCGCGACCAGACCTCGCTTCTCGCCCATCGCCCGCACGACCATCAGCGTCGCGTCGGAGCGGTTGGCCAGCGCCACGCCGTCGCCGGCGATCATGCCCGGCGCGGTGTCGATGATGACCATGTCGTACTTCGCCGCCGCCTCGCGCAGCACGCGCGTCATCTGCTCGCCGCTGAGCCGCTCGGGAACTCGCTGATCCTTCCCGCCGGCGCTGAGCAGATCCAGCCCGGGCATGCTCGTCGGCTGGATCGCCTGCTCGATCTCGCACGAACGCACCAGCACATCGCTCAGCCCGGGCCCCTCGGCGAGCTTCAGCACCTTGTGCAGCGCGGGCCTGCGGAAGTTCGCGTCCACCAGGAGCACCCGCTGCTCGCTGCCGGCAAAGCCCATCGCCAGGTTCACCGCCGTCGTCGTCGCGCCCGCGCCGGGCGCGCCGCCGAGAACGAGCAGCGACTTGTGCGCATGCTCGCCCAGCCGCTTGGAGACCATCGCGCGGATCAGACGGTAACTCTCGCTGATCGCCCCGGTCGGCGCATCGCGATAGGCCGTTTCGATGTTCTTCGGATTCGACGGATCCTCGCTGGCGATGGGCACCACGCCCGCCAGGCGCAGACGCGGGATCAGCCCGATGTCCGACGCCCCGCGGATCCGCAGGTCCAGCACCTCGCGCAGCACCACCACGCCCACCGTCAGGCCCATGACCAGGATCACCGACAGGGGCACGATCACGCTCAGCCGCGGGAACGCCATCGCGTCGGGACGCGACGGCGCTTCGACCAGACGCACGCGCCCGACGCGGCCCTCACGCCACATCTGCTCGATCTGAACGACATCACCCAGCGCACGCTCGACACGCGTGAGTTCAAGGTTCAGGTTCGATCGATCCGACTGCAGAACATCGATCTGCGCACGGGCCAGCGCCGCCGCGTTCTCACGCGTCCGCGCCGTCTCCAGCCGCGTATTCAGGTCCGCGATCGCCGCCTCCGCACGCTTGATGCCCTGACGCGCCCGGTCCAGATCCGCGTCGTACAGCTTCTTCAGCGCCGCTTCGCGCTCAGAGTCCAGCTCGCCCTGCGCCGACGCCAGCCGCTCGCGCAGCAGCGCCCGGTCGCGGTGGTTCTCGCCCTGGCCCATCCGCGCCAGCGCCGCGTCCTCGGATCGCAGACTGCTGATCCGCTCCCGCAGACTCGACACCAGAGGATCACGATCCGCCAGTTCCACCTGATCCTTGCCGTACGCCACCACGCCGTCGGCGGAGACCTGCGCCTCCAGCGACTTGACCTCCGCACGCAGACGCTCGATCTGCTGCGACGTGTCGGCGATCTGAGGCTGCAGCACCTCGATCTGGTTCCGACCATCCGAACTTGTCTCCAGCGTACCGGTCAGCTGGTTCTCGCTGATGAGCTTCCGCGTCGCCGCTTCGTTGGCATCCAGCCGACCCTGGATCGCCGTCCGCTCGCGCGACAGCGCGTCCTTGCCCTCGGTGCTCGCTCGGCTGGTCCGCTGACGAAGGTCATCGAAGTACGCCGAGTGAATCGCGTCGGCGATCAGCGCCGCATCGTCGCGAACGTTCGTCGACACCGTCAGTTCCACGAACTGCGTGCCCGCGACCACGCGCGCACCGGCACGATCCTTCAGATCCCGCAGCGCCTCGGGCTCGTCCACCGCCCCCGCGTTGTTCTTGAAGCCCCTCATCCACACCGCGTTGTCCCGCATCGTCTGGCCCGAACGGATCGCCTGACGCAGGATGCGCTCGCTGGTGATCACTCGCGCCTCGGTCGCCGCAAACCGCTCGAACTCCTCGCGGTCCTGCCCCTCGCTCCGCTCCGTCGGCGGGCGCTCAACGGGCAGCACCTGGTACACCACGCTGGTCCGGAACACCGGCGAGTACTGACGCAGCACGAAGAACGCGCCAACACCCATCAGGATGCTCGATGCGCCCGCGAGCATGAACAGCAGCAGGTACTGCCGGAACAGCTTGATCGGATCAACGGGCACGAAACTCGAGGCCGCTCCCGCTGTCGATGCCATCGACGCGCCGCTCGTGCGGGGTTGCGGAAGGGGGCCTTTGTTCGGGATCGCGGTCATGATGCTGTTCCTGCGCGGGCAAGTTGCTGATGCTGTGTTCCGTCTGTCGTCAATCCATCCATCAATCAGGTCGCCAATACCGCCCGGGTGCTCGTGGGGCACCCGCCTCTCTCATCACTGTCATCAATCGGACCATCTCGCCCCGACGTTCGACGGGGTCCGGTGGTCGCGCTCAGCGCCGGTTGGGTCTGAGCGCTCCGGGCCATGGTTATCAGAACCACGCCCGTCCATCCGCCGATCCGATGCGCTCAGTTCCCGCCGCGCATCAGCCCGCGGAGCCGTTCAAACTCCTCGCGATACGCCGCCGCCACCGCCGGGTCGCTCCCGATCATGCGCTCGACGGTCTGGAACAGATCGTCGGCATCACGCCGATTGCCCGTCCGCAGGCTCAGTTCCGCCAGGTGGATCTGCGCGATCGTCCGGTTCATGTTGTCCGTCGAGATGTTCATCGCCTGCCGCAACGCCCGCTCGGCACGTTCCAGCTTGTTCAGCGCCAGCAGCACCGCGCCCAGAGAGTCCCAGTACCCGGGGTTCTGCGGCGCGATCTCCACCGCCCGCTCAACATGCTTGAGCCCGTCCTCGTGACGGCTCAGGAACTTGCTCAGCGTGTAGCCCAGATTGTTCAGAATGTCCGGGTCGTTCGGCTCGTCCTTGAGGCCGCGCTCCCAGTACTGCACCGCCCGCGCATAGTCCTTCGCCGAATACGCACGCGAACCGAGCATCTTCAGCGCCAGCGACCGCACACCCGTGTTCTGCGCCGTCTCTGCCAGTTTCTCGATCGCCGTCCAGCCCGCGGCCGCCTGATCGCGCGCCTCGGTCTCGAGCCGCGCCTGCGCCATCGACACCTGCTCGGAGTATCCCGCCGCCGGCTTGCTCGTGGCCAGGAACCGCAGCTGCGCCTCGGGCGTCGGGAACACCCGGGCCATCTCCCGGAACAGCCCGCTGACCTCCGGCATCGCCTGCGTGCTGACCATCGCCAGCGCCGAACGCACATCCTTCTCCGCCTCGGGCATCTTCTTGTCCAGCGCATTCACGCGCGCCCGGCTCATCAGCAGCGTCGCCTCGGAGTCAACATTCAGCACCGGCTCGCTCAGAACCTCGCGCGCACGCGTCAGGTTCGGCGGCCGCTGGCCGCACAGCGCCGAGACCAGCGCTCTGGCGATCGTCCCGTTCTTGGTCGTGGACCACACCCGCTCGAGCTGCACCGCGGCGCTGGCCCAGTCCTCGCGCGACGCGTAGATGTCCGCCGCCATCGCCGACCACGCAGGGTCGTTCAACGTGCGTGTCGCCTCGAGGATCACATCCAGCGCTCCGTCGCCGCGACCGGTGTTCTGCAGCACCCGCACCAGCGTCAGGCGAATCTCCCCGTTGCTCGGGTCCCGCTGCATCGCCTCGCGGATCGTCGCCACCGCCCGGTCCGCCTCTCCGTTACGGATGTACGCCGCCGCGAGCGCCTGCCGCGCCGCGAACAGCCCGGGTTCGACACGCAGCGCCGCCTCGAAGTCGGCGATCGCATCGCGCGTGAACTTCACATCGTCCACAAGGTTCAACTGCCCGCGCCGCATCAGCGCCATCGCGGAGTTCTGATCGTTGGTCACCGCCTGGTCCAGCAGTTGCCGGGCCTTGGCAAAGTCCTTGGCCGTCGCCGCCGCGTCCGCCAGAAGCAGCGTCCCGCGCGTCCGCGAGGTTCCGTCCAGCCGCGCACCATTCAGCAGCCCCTCGGCCTCGTTCGCCCGGTCGGCACGGATCAGCGACTCGGCCTGACGCAGCAGCAGCAGGTTGTCGCGGTCCACGCTCCCGGGCGAAGTCCGCGCCGTCCCGTACGACGCCGCCGCCTCCGCATATCGCTGCATCCCCCACAACACATCGCCGATCTCCCGATCGACGATCATCGACTCCTTATCCTGCAATGCCCGCCCCGACTCGAGCGCCTTCAGCGCCGTCGATGCCATCCCGACCTCCACCAGCGCCCGCGACAGCGACACATGCTGCTCGCCCTTGCGACGATCCGCCGGGATCTTCTCCAGCAACTGGTTGAACTTCGCCAGCGCCTCCTGCTCCTTGTTCGTCACCGCAAGCATCACCACCGGCATGAACCCCGTCTGCTCCTCCCCCACCGCCGCGGCCAGCCCCTTGAACACCTCGTCGGCCTCGGGAATCTTGCCCAGCCGCAGGAGATTCTGCGTCAGCGTGATCGAGTTGACCGTCTCCCCCGGGTTCGCCCGGAAGAGCCGGCGACGCAGGTCCATCGCAAGGTTCTGATCGCCCGCGTTGAACTCAAGATTCAGCCACGGCTCGCGGAACGCCTGCTCACCCTGCGCGATCGCTCGCTTGTCCCGCGCGAGCGCCAGCGCCTCGTTGTCCTGCCCCGCCGCGATCCGCGCGTTGAGCAAAAGCACGATCGTCGGCAGGTCGTTGGGCGTGATCTCCAGCGCACGCTGAAGGCTCGCCACTCCCGCCTGCGTCTGCCCGCGCGCAAGCCGCGCCTCGCCCAGCAGCCTGTGCCCGGCCGGGTTCAGCCGGTCCTTCTCCGTCAACTGCCGCGCAAACTGCTCCGCCTCGATCGCGTTGCCGCGACGAAGCTCCAGCGTCGTCCGGAAAATCAGCCCCTGCGCGCCGTCGGCGTTGCTCGCCTTGGCCTTCTCCGCCAGCGCCTCGGCGGCCTTGAAGTCATTCTTGGCCAGCGCCTGATCCAGCCGCGCAGACAGCACAACCCGGTTGTTCGGATCCGCCTTCTCCGCCGCGTCCAGTTCCGCCTCCGCCTCCGTCACACGGTTCAACTGAACCAGCAACCGGAACCGCGCGATCCGCTTCTCGATCTCCGGCGCGCTGGACTCATCGATCATCTTCAACTGCTCCGCCACCGGATCGCTCGACTCCACCAGCCGAAGTCGCTGCGCCACCGACGGATCATTCGGCATTTCCTTGGCCAGTTGCGTCAGCACGGGCTTGGCGCCCTCGCGGTCGCCCATCTGCAACATCATGTTCGAGATCGCCATCCGCGTTCGCGGCTCGAGGCTGCTCTGCCCGCCAAGTTCGCGCAAGCGAGCCCGGATCGCCGCCACGTCCGCGTTGCCGTCGTTGGCCTTGGTCTCGAGTTCCAGCAGTTCGCGGATGATCGGGTCCGTCCCCGCCGCGCCGGCGTCGATGTTCGCCAGCATCTTCTCCCGCTCCACCAGCACCGGGTTGCCGGGAGACATCCGCAGACCCTGCTGCACCCAGCGCAGCGCCGCGGCCGTGTTGCGGTTGCCCAGCTCCAGGTCCGCGAGAATGCTGTACACCTGCCACGTGGCGCTGCCCATGTTGTGCAGCTTCTCGTAGGTCTTGATCGCCTCGCCCGAGAGGTTCTGCCGCTGGAGCAGCTGCGCCAGCGTCGCGAGCCCGCGCGGATCGCGGTCCTGCGTCTGCTCGTTGTATCGCGTCAGCAACTGCCGCGCCTCGGCGAGCTTGTCCTCCGCCAGCGCGATCCGCGCATCGATGAACGTCAGTTCCGCCGGGTTCCCGTCCGTCGCGTCACGGAACGCCGCGCGGTGCTTCCGCGCCGCCTCCAGCCGCGACACTCGCCCCTCGGCCGTCTGCTCACGCTCCAGCGCTGTCAGCGTCGCCGACGCCTTCAGCGCCAGCGCCGATGCTCGCTCGCCGTGCAGCACCATGCCCAGCAGGCTCAGCGGCTGATCGGGCATCAGCACGACCTTCTCCAGTTCCGCCAGCGCATCGTCGAACTTCCCGTCCTCCAGGAGCACGTTCGCCTTGAACATCCGCAGACGCGCGTCCAGCGGCCGCGCCTCGATCAGCCGGTCCATCGCTCGCAGCGTGGTCTCCGCCGCATCCGGAACGCTCAGCGCCCGCGACAGCAGAACCACCGCCCGCGCCGACCGCAGCATCGTCCGCGACGGATCCGCCTGCATCAACGACTCGAGCAGCGCCGTGACCCGCGGCAGCTGCGCCGCGGCCAGTTGCGCCGGCGCAGACCGCCCGCCATCGCGACGCGTCGCCTCGCGGATCTCCATCGCGACCAGCGTGTACATCGCGTCGGGCGCCGGGCCGTGCGCCTTGATGAAGTCCTCCAGAAACTTGCGACCCTGGGCCGTCAGTTCGTCGGCCCGGGCCTCCTCACGGTTCTGCCGCGCCGCCGCGGCGACGGCGAAGTACCACTCGCCCAGCGAGCTGGCCACTTCCTCATCCCCGGGAGTCGCGCCCAGCGCCGCCTCAAGATCCTCCTTGGTCCGCGCGATGTTCTCCTCGCTGATCGACAGCCGCTGGGCCATGATCCCCGCGCCGGCGATCCCGCTGTACCGCCGAAGCCGCGCGGCCTTCGCATCTCCGGGCGCGAAGTTCTTCATCGCCTCCCGCGCCCGATCACGCAGACTTTCCCACTCCCCCAGCGTCGCCCCGCCCGCATCACGGTACTGATCCAGCAGCATCAGCAGGAACGACTCGTGCGCTGCAACGTCCGTCCGCTTGGCCGTCGCCAGCGCCTGCAGCGCCGGAAGATACTGCTCGATGAAGTCCTCTCGGTACAGCAGCCGGGTCTTGGGCGTGGTCTTCTCCAGCGCACCGATCCACTTCTCGATGTACTCGACGTTTGTCGGCTCCTTGTTCACCGCATTGGCAAACGACCGCGACGCGCGACGCCAGTCGTTCTGCGACGCGAACTCCGCCGCCTCCGCCGCGTGGTCCTCCGCCGATCGGTTCATCGTCGAATACGTCAGCAGCGCCACCGCGCCGAGCATCAGAACGCTCCCGGCAACCAGCGGAATCAGAATCCTGTTGTTCACTCGTGAGGCCATCGTCGTTTCCTGCTCTGCGCTTGCTCGAAGCCTGCGCTCTGGGCCGGGTCACACATTCTCGGTGAGCCTCGGCGGGTCCTCGTTCACTCTGTCCGTCCATCCCGCAATCAGTCCGACAATCCATCCTTCGACACGTTCGTCACCGCAACTGTCCATCCATCCGTTGGTCTCTCCCCCGTTCAGCCGCACCGTTCACCGCACGCCCGCACCCACACCCACGCCCAGCCCCGCTCGCCGCGGGTTGTCCGACGGATACGCCCCGCGCGTGACCTGCACCCAGTCCGGCACGCACCGGCTGATCTCGGGAAGCAACTCTCCGACCAGGCTCGACGCCAGCGCCACCATCTCGTCCTTGTCCTTGACCCCGATCGACGACACCTGAACCTTCAAGTAGTACGCGTAGTCGTCCTCGAGCTTGAACGCCAGCTGCCGAACGCCCTCGGCCGTCCCCACATGACCTCCGTTGGCGATGAAGAAGTACCCGCCGAACAACTTCACATCACGCCCGGGCAGCTCGAACGCACTGACCAGCATCTCGATCCCGCCCGGATCCCTGGGCAGCACCACCCGGATCCCCGGCGCATCGCTGAACTCATTGTGCGTCCGCGCCGTGAAGTACTGCCCCTGCCCGCCCTCCGGCGCATCTCGCAGTTCCAGCCAGCCCGAAGAATCCATCTTCAACGGCATCCGCACCGGACTGCTCACCAGCGTCCACCCCGCGCCCGTCATGCACCGCTCCGGCACGTGCGGCACCGTGTCGATCATCCCCGTGTAATACGCCAGATGCAGTTCCAGCCGTCGCGGCGGCCGGCCGTCCTTGCCCTCGCGCTCCTGATACGACCGCGAGAGGTAGTTCCGCGTCCCCAGTTCCTCCAGAACCTCGGCGCTCATCATCTCATCCTGACCCACGCGCACCCACGACGGCGTCTCCGTCGGAATGCTCCGCACCTGCCGATTCTCCGCCGCCTGAATCGGCAACTTCCGCAGATGCAGCCCCAGCGCCCCGACCGCGAACCCCAGCGCCCCCGCCGACACACCCATCACCACCGCCACCGTCACCAGCGCGCCCATCGCCCCGGGACGCCAACTCCCCGCGCCGCCACCCCGCGCCTTCATCGCCATCGACGACGCCGCGGTCGTGGTCGTCGCAACCTTGGGCGGGCCCGCGGGCACCGCCTTCTTCGCAGAGCCCGCCGACGGCCTCTGCTCCTCCACCACCACGCGATTGAGCACCCACACCAATCCCATGTAGAACACAAACGCGACCGCCAGCAGCACCATGCCGATCCACATGTGCGCCTCGCCCGCCGCCAGATTCCGATCCTGCAGCGACGCGATCGCCAGCACCGCCACGCGGAAGATGTTCATCACCAGCGCCACGGGCAGCGCCAGCATGATCAGCGCCACACGCTGCCACCAGTGCCGAACGCCCACCAGCGCCACCGCCGCGCCCAGCGCAAAGAACGCGATGACCATCCGCATCCCGCTGCACGCCTCCGCGACATTCAGCGGGATTACATCCCCGTTGCTCTTGATCACCTCCAGCAGGTTCCCCTTCGCCACCGTGCTCACGCCGATGACATTCAGCAGCACGAACGCTCCCTGCGTCGCCAACAACTGCAGCGGGAACGTGATGATGATCATGATCTTTTCGCTGATCGTCACCCCGAGCCCCAGGTACGCGATCGGCAGGAACACCACCCGCGCCACGTCCGGCCCCGCAAGCAGCAGCACCACCCCGAACAGGCACAGCAGCACCGACAACCCCTGCCCCATGTGGTTCGGCACCCCCGCCATGAAAAACACGTAACACACCACGCTCAGCAGCACCGCCAAAAGCCCCGCCCAGCACGTCCGCGGCACCTGCCGCGCCACCTCGTGCCGCTGCTGCCAGAGAATGTACAAACTGATCACCGGCACAAAGTACGCGTGCGACCAGTCCGCGCTGCCCCAACTGTAAAGATGCTGCGAATAGAAAAAGTGGTGGAACAGCACCAGGAACATCGGCACCACCACCGCCGTCGCCACCACCCCACCGCCCGTCAACATCCCGCCGAGGTATCGCGCACCAACTGAGCCCTCACCGAGTGAAGGTTCAACCGTCGGGCCGGATGTCGTCGCGATCGTGCTCATGATTCAGCGGTCGTTGCTCTTCTGACGTAATCGTGCCTGCTTCGTGCGTGATGTTCCGGCCTTCCTCTCGACTTCTCACCTGCATCACCCCTCCCGCATCCGTCGACTCGATCCCCCACCGTCGCCCATGGGCCACAATCGCCCTTGTCGTACGTTCCGGCCCGCCACGGGTTCGCCGCAACGACACCATCGCCCCCACCCCTCCCGATCATCGGCCAGTCCCGCGCGCGACCGGAGGCAATCTTTGGCCATCGGCACCGGGATCGCGACCGAAACCTCGGATCATTCCGCCCGGCCAGCCGCAGTTCGGGCACATTTGCTACCCGCTCAGCCCGTAATTCCACTGGCGGGGCGGCGAGGAGCCCCATCGGGCTCAGAACGGGCTGGACGAGGTCTGCTGCGGCCCGAACACGTCAAACCCGAAGTTCCGATCCAGGATAAACCCGAACCCGTAACTCGCCCGGAATCCGTTCCGCAGCACCGCCAACGGCAGCGCAAAGAAGTTCGTGCCCACGTTCACCTGGTCGTCCGCCCGGAGGAACAAGTCCGGCTGCGTCCCTTCATAGATCGCCCGCAGATTCACCCGAACGATCGCCTGCCGATCCGGCCCGACCATCCGCGTGATGTCCACCCGCTCCGGAATCGCCGTGCTCGACAGACCACCCGCCGCCGTGATCGACCGCGTCAGCGTCAGCCGACCGGCCTGCGGCAGGTTGTACGGCCCAGGCCGCTGAACCTGCCCCGTCACATACACCAACCCCTCCGCAGGGCTCGGCACGCGGATGATGTCACCCGGCCGAATCACGATGTTCACATTCGCCGAGCCCGCCAGCAACGCCGCCATCGGCACGTCGATGACACGCTGAGTCAGAATGTTCTGAGCAGCAGGCTCGGTCGGTTGCGGCTTGCGCGCCCCCGCGCCGCCGGTCGGCAGGTCTTCCGCCGGGCGACGGCCATTGCCCGTCGCCGTCACGGGCGGGGCCACTGGCGCTGGCTGCTCTTCGGGAACCCACTGGCCATCGCGGAAGATCCACTTGGTATCGCCGCGGTTCGCAGCAGAAGCCGTCGCATTCGCGGGAGTCGCCGCCGGAGCCGATGCACCCGCCGTCGTCTCCAGATCGATCGCCGCTCGGCGGCGATTGTCGATCGGCTGCGCGCTCGCCTGCGTTGCCGCGACGCGCCCGGGGTTCGCCGGCGGCTTGCTCAGTTCGTCGATCAGATCGATCACCCGCGGCTCGTTGGCCGGGGTGTTGCCGGGGGTGTTGGCCTTGGAGGCCGAATCTGAGGTGGTCGGATTTGTCGGCCTGCTGGGCTGATTCTGCGTGTCGACGCTCGGCCGCCCCTCGGCCTCGGGCGTCAGCGGAATCTGCCGAATCACGAACACCGACTGCACGTTTTCCGTCACGCGACCGGCCTGATTGACCGCCTCCAGCAGCCGATAGTCCGGCCGGGGGATCTGGTACAGCCCGGGCTGCCCCACCGCGCCGATGACGTTGAACGTCAGCCGGCGGCGCTCGCGAATCTGCACTTCGATAATCGGGTTGGCCAGCACCGCCGCGTCGCTGTACGCCTTGGCAATCGCGTCCTGCACCTGCTCGGCACTGAGACGATCAACGCTGATCGACGGGACCTGCGGCAGGTCGATGAACCCGCGCGGATCGACCTCTCGAGCGAACTCTTCACGCTGGCCCGTCGCGAACAGGTCCTGGATCCGAATCTCCAGCCGATCACCCGGCCCGATGCGGTAAACCTGCACCTCGGGAATCAGATCTTCCGGGCGGACCTTCGTCGTCTCGACGCCCTCGTTGGGCGGGCCCTCGACGCTGGCCAGTCGCTCGAGAATCGGCACAACCGTCGGCGTGTGCTCCCACCGGCCGATGACCGACGGGTCCATAAAGGAGTCAACCTCGCACCCCGTCATCGCCAGCGGCGCAAGTGCCAGTCCGGCAACAAGCATCAGGCGAACACCCACCCGGCGGCCGGTGCCCCCGAGGGCGCCGGTCCGGCTGGGAAACTGGGCAAGAGTCGAGGTGGCTTGTCCGCTGATCGTCACGCGAGGACTCCTGAGGCTCCGGCCGTGCCAACTCGGCAACTCGGCCCGGCTTGAATCGACACGACAGACCCGGCGAGGACGAACCGTCCACGCGGGTCTCCATAGGTTAGCACCCCCTCACTATCGGAAGATGAGCCCACGGAGGTTCATCGAAGTCGCCGCTCTCCGGTCGCACTCGCGAATGTGCTCCGCGTCCGGATTCCGAATACCCGCCTAACCTTCAGTCGCCCGTTTGACGTTCCCTCGAAACGCGCCGGCCAGTCCCCGCCGAGAATTGCGGCTGCCGCGGATCGACGTGGCCGATATTCTTCGAGGGTGTACGGTGAGATTTGAGAAAGTGCCAGAGATTCATGAATACGGAGGAAGTAAAATCTCAGTTCGGCGTCGGGCTATACACGCCTGCTGAGGCCGCCTTTTTGACGAGGACCCGCCCCGAAACTCTGAACCGCTGGCTCTTTGGAGACTCGAAAGGCGCGGGCGTCGTCACTCCGCGATTCGAAGGGTCGCAGCAGAGAATCGTGAGTTTTACGGACCTCATGCAGGTTGTTGCGATTCGCACACTTCGACAGAGTCCAAAGGCAAAGGCGATCACCCTCCAGCACATTCGAGAGGTTGTCGCAGAGTGCGCCGAACGCGGCTACGACTATCCTCTAGCAAAGCGCCACACACTCTATGCCTTTGGCAATAAACTCCTCCTCCGCATTCAGAATCAGGATGGCGAGGATGTCTACACTGGAGTGGCGAATAAGGATCGTGATCAGCTCTTTCAGAACCCGATTATCGAACCATTCCTCAGCGAGGTCGAATACGGTCAGGACGACCTGATGTTCTGCTGGAAGCCCATGCAGCTCGGGGACTATCGGATCGTGCTCGACAAGAATCGCCGCTTCGGGATGCCGCTGGTGGAGCCCTATGGGATCTCGGCGTTCACTCTCGCGGAGTCGGCCCAAGCCGAAGGTTCGATCGAGGCGGCGGCCGATTCTCACGAGGTCTCTCGCGATGCGGTGTCCCTTGCCCTGAAGTATGTAGACAGCCTAACGCCAGCAGCATGAATCTCTTCTTCGACGAATGCATGCCCGCGAAGTGGTGTCAGCGACTCGCTGACCTCCTCATAGCACGAAGAAACCCCCTCAAAGCCCAGCATCTTCTCAGGGTCCTTGACCGGGGCACCACTGATGATCTACTGACAAAATGGCTCCGGGACAATGCTCGGGATGCAATCGTGATCTCCGGCGACAACGCAAGGAATTCTCGAGGTGCCGATCCCCGACTGCCCGACCTCTTGCCACGAGAGGGGATCCGGTCGGTCTTCATATCTCCAAAGCTTTGTCAGCGCGATGGATTTGAGAAACTTCGCATGATGATCGTCTGCCTCCCAGACATTGAAGAGTTGTTTCATGGGCCGATCACACGCCACAAACTCCAGGAGTCTCCCGGAGCAAGGCGGTATCACCTTACAGACTGGCCACACTCATCATTACCCCCGATACGGAACCAGTGACTCAGAGATGGCGGAACGATCTGCGAATCTCGTGTGTCGCCGCAGCTTCACCCGCTCGACGATGGGACTCGATCACGTCGTCGTCCGCAACAGATCGCCGCGCTAGAGTTCGGCCCTGTGCTTGATACTCCCGATCGATCGCCGACAAACGACTCGCCGTCCGCCGACGGGGCTCCGCTCGCCGGCCGCCCGGCGGCGATGCGCCATCCACGTCCGCTCGGCGGCGACCCGGTGCGCAATCTTGACGCCCCGCGCGTCTCGCTGGCCCAGATGGTCATCAACAACGCCGAGGGCACCAGCACGCTGGGCATCAAGAAAAAGCCCTCGTGGCTGCGGGCCAAGGTCCCCGGCGGCGCGGGCTATGAACGCCTCCGCACCATCATCGATGAGCACCGCCTGCACACCGTCTGCAAAGAAGCCAACTGCCCGAACATGGGCGAGTGCTGGTCCCGCGGCGTCGCCACCATCATGATCCTGGGCGACACGTGCACACGCGCGTGCGGGTTCTGCAACGTCAAAACCGGCCGACCGAACACGCTCGATCGCGATGAGCCCCGCCGCGTCGCCGACAGCCTTCGGCTCATGGGCCTCAAGCACGTGGTCATCACCAGCGTCAACCGCGATGAACTCTCCGACGGCGGCGCCGGCATCTGGGCCGAGACGATCCTGCGGACGCGCGACGCCTGCCCGGAGATGAGCATCGAGGTGCTGATCCCGGACTTTGAGGGCAACTGGCCCGCGCTGCAGATGGTCATCGACGCCCGCCCGCACATTATCAATCACAACCTCGAGACCATTCGCCGCATGTACCCGGCCGTGCGCCCGAGCGCGAAGTTCGACCGCAGCCTGGAGCTTCTCCGCCGCGTGAAGGAACAGGGCCTGGTCGCCAAGACCGGCATCATGGTCGGCATCGGCGAGCGCGATGAGGAAGTGCTCGAGATGATGGACGATGTGCTCGCCCGCACGGGAACGCCGAGCGGCCCGACGGACATCCTCACCATCGGCCAGTACCTCCAGCCGACACGCAACCACCTGCCCATCGACCGCTTCGTCACCCCCGAGCAGTTCGCGATGTACCACGACCGCGGCATCGCCAAGGGCTTCAAGGTCGTTCAGTCCGGCCCGCTGGTGCGCTCGAGCTATCACGCGGACCATCAGGCGGATGAGCTGTCGAACATCGCCGACGAACGCGAACGGCTGAACACGCAGAGGATGAAGGCGCTGCTGGGGGAGTGAGGGTGGGGCGCTGAGGTTCAAAGTTCAACTGGGGAGATGTTCCATCCGCCGCGAGTCGGCCTCGGGTGCGCGGCGGTGAACGCGCGTGCGTGTGCCCGTTTCACGCGTCGCGGCGATCAGATTCAGGACATGGGTGGCGCTGCGTCAGGACATGGGTGACAGATTGATCGGTGCGTGTCCGGGTATCGCGG
>VYLX01000277.1_pt1 | contig 16569 bp, 14 predicted proteins | sample 5114181 | NCBI WGS metagenome assembly VYLX01 (sample SAMN12291812, study PRJNA351875) | freshwater metagenome | isolation source: freshwater lake | place: USA: Michigan, Sherman Lake | collected 2011-08-08
AGTACATCGCTTGGTACAAAAAACAAGGGCAACAAAGCCTGAAACGACCGGCTACTGACTCCTGACTCCTGACTCCTACCACCACCGAAAAACTTTTTCAGCAGACCCTAACTATAACTCGTTCACTGGCTCGATGGGTATTAACGGGAAGTTGACGCAAAAATAAAAGCTTTTTTGCATAATTATCTTGAATAGATACTAACAAATCATCAGAGGAATTACTACAGTGATGGCATAACCAAGGCGCAAAAGAAGTTAAGAGAATTGTCAAGTTATCTCCTGATAGTTAATTAGGATGATCAACAAAAAAGCGATCAAAGGGACAAAAATTGCTACAATAACTGACGTGACCTCAATTAAAGACGAGATTGATAGCCTATGCAACGCCGTAAATTTTTGCTGCTCAGTGGCAGTTTAGGCGGTTTTAGCTTGGCAGCTTGCGCTCATCAAATTTTACAGCCCGTTACTTCCAAAAATCCCCCTGAGTCGGCTGTTAAACAAGCACAAAAAGCGAAAAAAGTCAAGATAATCGTGATTAGTGACCTTAATAGTCAATACGGTTCCACTACTTACGATCCCGAAATCGATCGAGCTATCCCTTTAATTATCAATAATAAACCCGATCTGGTCCTCTGTGGTGGCGACATGGTGGCAGGACAAAAAAGCAGCTTGACAGAGGCAGCAATTAACGCCATGTGGTCAGCCTTTGATCGCCATATCGCCGCACCCCTGCGAGCTGCTAAAATACCTTTTGGTTTTACCATCGGTAATCATGACGCTTCTGGAGCTTTATCGGCGGGAAAATTTATCTATGCTAAAGAGAGACAATTAGCCCTGGATTATTGGCAAAACCCCCAACATGATACAAGTTTAAATTTTATCGATAAAACCGGCTTTCCTTTTTATTATACTTTCACTCAAAATGGTATATTCTATCTAGTTTGGGATGCCTCCACTCATTTAATCTCTGGGGAACAACTAAATTGGGCAGCAAAAAACTTGAGTAGTACCGACGCTAAAAATGCTAAAATGCGGCTAGTAATCGGTCATTTACCCCTCTACGGTATTGCCGTGGGCAGAAATCGACCGGGGGATTATTTAGCCGATGCCGAGAAATTAAGAGCGTTTTTAGAAGGCTATCAGGTGCATACTTATATTAGTGGCCACGCTCACGCTTACTATCCGGGTAAACGGGGGCAATTACAATTATTACACGCGGGAGCTTTAGGCAGTGGACCGCGACGGTTATTGAACAGTGAACAAGCGCCCAGAAAAACCCTAACAATTGTCGATATTAATCCCAATCAACAGGAAACAGTTTATACCACCTACGACATGAAAACCCAAGAGGCGATCAATATTACCAGTTTACCTCCTTTGATTATGGCTCCCAACGGGCAAGTTTTACGTCGAGATATTCCATCGGTTAACTAGAAAGGAATTCCCATAATGGCCACTGTCATCAGCACCGTTAATATGAAAGGAGGAGTAGGAAAAACTACCCTGACCGTCAACCTTGCCACCTGTTTAGCTAAATTTCAGCAAAAACGAGTCCTTGTCCTCGATTTAGACGCTCAAATCAGTGCGACTCTTAGCTTAATGTCTCCCCACGAATTCGCTCAACTGCGTCGCAAAAAACGCACTTTAAGCTATTTATTAGAAGCAATTATCAAACCCAATCCCTACAATAAATTAACTATTGATGATATTATTGTCCCTTCAGTCTGTGAAATACAAGGCTTAGATATACTGCCGGGAGACATCGAACTTTATGATGAATATGTCGTCTCAGAAACCCTGCACCACCAAGCAATTTTACAGGAAGATTTAGGCTTTGATCATGCTTGGAATAACCTGGAAAGAATCTTAATTCAAAAAATCATTGATCCCATTCAAGACCGTTACGATTATATTATCATGGATTGCGCTCCAGGCTATAATCTTTTAACTCGTAGTGGTCTATGTAGCAGTCATTTTTATTTACTACCTGCCCGTCCCGAACCTTTATCAATTGTCGGCATTCAGCTATTAGAAAGAAGAATAGTTAAACTGAAAGCTAGTCATCAAGAAACCGAACCGATTAACCCCGGTTTACTCGGTATAGTTTTTATTCTTTCTGGTGGTGGCCTACTCAGTCGCTACTATAATCAAGTCATGCGCCGGGTACAACAGGATTTTCAAGCCCATCAAATTTTTGCTAATGCGATTCCTATGGATGTTAATGTAGCTAAAGCTGTTGATATGTTCGTGCCTGCGGTGGCAGCTATGCCCTCTTCTAGTGGTTCCAAAGCTTTTATGAAACTCACAGAAGAATTCTTGATGAAAGCCAAAAAATAGGAGATAATTACTATGGTCATTGAGTGGTTAGAATTTCACGTTAAACCCGAAGCTAGGGAAAAATTTATCCAAAAAGATCAAAAAATTTGGACAAAGTTTTTAGCAAAACAAGCGGGGTTTTTAGGTAAAGAAATTTGGATTAATCCCGCCATCGAGGAAGAATTAATTATCGTTGTCCATTGGCAAACGAAAGAACAGTGGAAAGCTATACCCCAAAATTTACTTGATGACACCGAGTCCAAATTTTCCCTAGTCATGGGAAAAGATAATTATCAATTACTCAAAGTCAAGGAATTTCAGGTCAGAAAATTTCGAGAAAATTGTCAGAACAATTTAGAATCTATGGGAACCTGATAAAAAATCAATTCATCTTTTTGTCCCCTCTCAACCTAGCCAAACTTGTCATGAGGGGCTAAAGTGTGCTATAAGCAGTCAGACCCTTTCATGGTCTTTATTCTTTCCGATTAGGTAAATTACTGATGACTGAAGCTAAACGCGCCCTAATTACCGGCATCACCGGCCAAGATGGTTCCTATCTGAGCGAATTATTATTAGAAAAAGGTTATCAAGTCCACGGTATCATCCGTCGTACCTCAACCTTTAACACCGATCGCATCGATCATATCTACACTGACCCCCACCAGCCCGATACTAAATTATTTCTTCATTATGGCGACCTCACCGACGGCACGACCCTGCGGCGTATCCTCGAACAAGTGCAACCAGTAGAAGTGTATAATTTAGGGGCCCAATCCCACGTGCGAGTTAGTTTTGATGCCCCAGAATACACCGTCGATGCTGTGGGGGTGGGGGTCTTAAGATTACTAGAAGCAATTCGGGATTACCAAAAAAGAACCGGCATCGAAGTCCGTTTCTATCAAGCAGGTTCCTCGGAAATGTTCGGGAAAGTCATGGAAGTTCCCCAAAAAGAAACCACGCCATTTTATCCCCGCAGTCCCTACGCTTGTGCGAAAGTTTACGGTCACTGGCAAACGGTCAACTATCGGGAATCCTACGACTTATTTGCCTGTAACGGCATTTTATTTAACCATGAATCCCCCCGTCGTGGAGAAACTTTTGTCACGCGCAAAATTACCCGCGCTTTGGCCCGAATTATTGCCGGACAACAGAAAAAACTCTATTTAGGAAATCTCGATTCTAAACGGGATTGGGGTTATGCTAAGGATTATGTGCGGGCGATGTGGTTAATGTTACAACAGCAAGAACCGGATGATTATGTAGTGGCGACAAATGAAACCTATTCTATCCGGGAGTTTCTCGATATTTCTTTCCAATACGTTAATTTAAATTGGCAGGATTATGTGGAGTTTGATGAACGTTATTTGCGTCCGGCGGAAGTGGATTTATTGATAGGAGATTCCACAAAAGCCAGAGAGAAATTAGGCTGGCAGCCGTCGGTAACGTTCGAGGGACTGGTAAAATTAATGGTAGATGCGGATTTAGCGGCTTTGGGGATTAGTCTTAATAACGGTGGTGATAGCGGACAGTTATTAAAAGATTTGGCTTATCTTCGCAATCGTTCAATGACAACTGTGGATTAAAGAGGTAAAAATATGCTGAATTTAAGCGAACAAAGAATCGTTGTCACTGGGGGGGCCGGATTTTTAGGTCGGCAAGTAGTTAATCAATTAATTGCAGCGGGGGCAAATCCCGAAAAAATTACAATTCCTCGGTCAAAGGATTGTGATTTAAGAGTTTGGGAAAACTGTCAACGTTTAGCCGACCAAGAAGATTTAATTATCCATTTGGCGGCCCATGTGGGAGGCATCGGTCTCAATCGGGAAAAACCCGCCGAATTATTCTATGATAATTTGATGATGGGAACCCAATTAATTCACGCTGCCTATCTAGCAGGAGTGCAAAAATTTGTCTGTGTGGGGACAATTTGTGCCTATCCAAAATTTACTCCAGTACCTTTCCGTGAAGACGATTTATGGTCAGGATATCCCGAAGAAACCAATGCGCCCTATGGTATCGCTAAAAAGGCTTTATTGGTACAATTAGAGTCCTATCGTTTGCAGTATGGTTTCAACGGAATTTATCTTTTACCGGTGAATTTATACGGGCCAGAGGATAATTTTGATCCGGGTAGTTCCCATGTAATTCCTGCTTTAATTCGCAAGGTTTATGAGGCACAACAACGGGGGGATAAACAACTTCCTGTCTGGGGAGATGGTAGTCCAACCCGGGAGTTTCTCTACTCCACCGATGCAGCGCAAGGCATTGTCATGGCCAGTCAATTCTATAATGAATCAGACCCGGTTAATCTTGGTACAAATTATGAGATTTCTATCAAGGATTTAGTTGAATTAATCTGTGATTTAATGGGTTTTGATGGCGAAATTGTTTGGGAAATAGATAAACCGAATGGTCAACCGCGACGCTGTTTAGATACAACCCGCGCTAAGGAAAAATTCGGTTTTGTTGCCCAAATGGAATTTAAAGAAGGTTTGCAGAAAACCATTGAATGGTATCGGCAAAACGCCGCCTAGGTTATATTTTTGGTGTGTTAGATAAATAACTAACACACCAGATTTTTTTAAGGTTACTGACCAGTAAAATCAGAACGAAGGGTTAATTTTAAATCTTCCTTGGGGTTAATTGACAATAATTCCACCGATTCTCCTCGTAATAACCAACCGGCTAATACTTCTAATCCCCCTCCTCGCAATAATCCCTCGCTAACCGGTTGGTCAGAAGTAAAAGAAGCGAGGACAGAAGCGGCCGATTTTCCTAATACTGCACCCTGAATAATTTTGTCGGGGTTAACTCCTTTAATTATCCTTTCTAGACGAGTGAAAACTGCTGAAATAGCATCAATAGATTTTTCTTGGGGTTGACGGGTTTTTAAAAAGATTTTTTGGGATAGAAAACGCGAACCTTGACCATTGGGTTTAATTTCTCCGATAATCTGACTACCATCGGGAATAATTATCTGTCCTTGGGAATTTTTGATATTATCAGTTACGGTCAAAGATAAAGAAAAAGTTTCTTCTTTGGTTAAAAGAATTTTTTCCCCTTGCTCGTATTTTACAGGGATGTCTGTGCCGGCAGGAATTAATCGATCATTCCCCAAAGGAATCGGTTTAATCGGGTTAATTGGGGCGAATTGACGTGCGATCGCAGGAGTCAAGGAGAGGGAGACCACAACGAAAGAAGCACTTAAAAGCATTGTTAATAGGGTCAGAGGATGATGACGACCCTGCTTTTGAAAATTTAGCATCTTACCCTTGAGTTTCCTAGTGGGAGCGAATTAAAGACAGAGACGAAAGCAGAAAAAGGTTTGTTTCCCAGGCAGAAAATGCGGTAAAAAGGAAAACTTTAGCCAAAAATAACTGATATTTCCTACTAATTTCCAGTTATTAGTTTATCTGGTCTATTGAAACGCCAAAACTCTTGATTTGTCCGCAGTTCTTAGTTTGGCACGGTTAATGGAGAACAAGAACTATTTCTGAGAAAATTATAGGTTCAATCCTATCAAAAAAAAATCACCCGATCGAATTAAAGTCTGTGAAAAAATGTAACAATTGTGACAAAAAACTGAAGAAACCTCAGTTAGGGTGATCATCACCATTCATCTGGAGCGTAGACGCGATCAAATCTAGAGCGTTTATCTTAATAGTGAGGTACGGAGTTTTCCTTTTGGAGAGTCGGTCAACGATAGCAAATCCCGTCTAACTTTAATTTTTGCTGTAGAGATTGCCGTCACTAGAAGTCCCCCACCCCTATAAACCAAGAATATTCTCCTTCAACACCAGTGAAGCTGATGCTGTTAAAGCTAAAATAATCTTCATAGTCCCCAAGCTACCGAAACGAGCAAAGAGAGAATTGCCACTTTATCAATTAATCAATTATGGATTTACTCGAATACCAAGCTAAGGAAATATTTGCTCAGGTAGGTATCCCTATTTTACCTTCCCAACCAATCCACGAACCGGGAGGACTAAAAAGATTAAACATTCCCTATCCTATCGTGCTGAAGTCCCAGGTACGCACGGGAGGCCGGGGAAAAGCAGGAGGAGTGAGATTTGTCGCTAATACCATCGATGCGATCGCTGCTGCCCATGCTATCTTTCATTTACCGATCGCCGGAGAATATCCAGAGGTAATCCTAGCAGAAGCCCGGTATAATCCACAACAGGAGATATTTTTAGCCATTTTACTCGATTATCATCTGCAAAGACCAGTTTTACTGGGTGCGAGTCAAGGGGGGATGGATGTGGACAGTTTACTGGAAACCATGCAAAAAGTGGTAATCGAAGAGAGATTTTCCCCCTATCTCTGTCGGCAATTAGCCGTATCTATGGGTTTAAGAGGGTCTTTGATCGAGTCTATCAGTCAAATTCTCGAAAAAATGTATAGTCTCTTTGTCAGCAAAGATCTCGATATTATCGAGATTAATCCCCTGGGTATCAACGAAGTTGGGGAAGTGATGGCCCTAGATGGCAAAATAAGTGTTAATGATGCGGCTTTAGCTAGACATCTCGATCTTCTAGCTTTGACCCCACCCCAATTACAATCCCCTTGGTCGATAATTGATCAAACTGGCCCAATAGCGATGATCAGTAATGGCCAGGGTTTGATGTCCACTGTCTGGGATGCCTTAGCCAGCAAGGGGGCAAAACTGGCAGCATGGCTTATACTGGAGGAAAGACTAGAATTAGAGCAATTAAACGAGCAAATAGAGGCCGGTCTGCAACAATTCCAACTATTGCCTAATTTAAAAGTGGTTATCGTTGATATTGTCAGTTATCCCGACTTTGGCCAAAAAGCGATCGAGAGTATTAGCAATTACTACCGCAGTTATAGCCCATTATCACCCAGCCGGGGCAGCGGCGAAAGAACGATCCGGGCCACCCGACAGGAAAGACAAACCTTGCAACCCAGATCTTTTCTCAATCCCACCGTACCACAAATAATTTTTCGCGTCCTAGCTGACAGCAAAGCGATCGATCTTAGCCAGAGTTTAACCGATGTTAACTTTCATTGGTTAGAGTCTTTAGAAGAGGTAGTCACTGAAGCAATTAAATTAGCCTAGAATCAGTGATCAGTCATCAGTTTGTCGGCTGTACATCAGTATGCTAGGGAGCATCTCACCTTTGTAACTCCTAAATTAAGTTTTATGTCAAGCTATTTTGAAAGCCTTACCAGAAGCAAGTTTTAGCGACAAGTATAATTAGGGTTGGCTGAATAAATCTAAAAACCTTGTTGGGTAAGGCTTTTAGACTTTTTTCCTCTCAAAAAGTGCCAACCATTGGAGTGATCGGGGGTAAAATTCCGGGACTTTTTCCCTGAAAATTAGGTAATTGACCCCCTCAAAATCGGTAAAACCCTACACCCCACACCCCACACCCCACACCCTGTCCCCACGAAAAACTTTTTCAGCAAACCCTAATTACTCACTTGCATAAGTGAGATGCTCCCAGTATGCTGTATGCCTGAACTTCCCCCGTATAAACATACTAGCTATGGCTAAAAGTCTTACAGAGCCTGATTTAAAGCAATATAATACTAATGGACTACTGGACACAAACTCCTGAAGTCCTTACGCAGATAGGGCTTGAGGCAAAAATTTTCAAATTTGACCCTTCGACCATTATAGCTTGTTTCGGGGCAGAAAACCAGCAAAAACATGGCTACAGAGTGAATCGCTGACTCTAGAGATTAATGACACCATCTGTTACAATCAGGTTAGCGATCACTATACAGCCAACTCTAGGTCATCGCTCTACTCCAGATACAGTCAACGGTACAGCCATTTTTAAGGGGAAAATGTACCCAGTCGTCGGTTGTCAACTTTTTCTGAAAAGCCCCATGCAGTCAGGGTTTTGTTGATTTTTTAGTATTTATGTATGGGGTAAGTCCAGCTATGCTAGTATGCTAGAGTGTAGGAAAAGTATTGCACACTACCAAATCATGCCAAATCCCAATTTCGATTCAGTGATTGATACGTTCACAATCGACGATCTGTTTTTTCTCCGTTATCAATATCGCGTCTACAAGGAATGGAACAACGATCCCCGTCTCGCCGTTCTGCCTGGCTTCAATCCGGGTGTGACGTAGGGTCGTTTCATTCTCCGAATCTAATTCTTTTTTTTGCTACCTTTAATCGCTTATGCGGTAAGCAAAGCACGACGTTTTTAAAAATTTTCAGCTATTTATTCCGAGAAATCAGATAATGACATTTGAGAGAATGAAACGACCCTAGGGTGTGACGGGTGCCAGGCCCACCAGCGGCATCCGCTTTGTCGATGGCACGGATCAATTGCGTTACCAGGTGGGTGGTGGCATCACCCCCATCTCGGCACCCTACCCCTTGTCCACCACGGATCCGAAATTCATGGCTGGGGCGACAGGCACAATGTTTCGCCGTCTCACCAGCCAGAGCTTCACGCCAGCCACGGGTGGTTTCACGATCAACTTCCAGACGGGAGCGGTCATCTACGACCAAAACTATACCCTTGATTACAGCCTTCGTGGCTATACCAATCCCAGCAATCCCTACATCTTTGATGCCAGCCCCAGGCTGATCAGCAATCTGGTTTCCAATCAAAGCGGCAAGACAGCGCTGCAGGTGTTGGATGATCCCTACGCCAGGGAGTGGACCCAGGCTGGCACCCAGGCCGGCAAGCGGGTGAGCCAGAAAAACAACACCCGCCATGAAACCATTCTCACCGGTGGCAATGGGGTGAATGGCTCCAATACCGGGAATCCCCTGCCGAATTCAGGCTTTTTCGCCCTGTTTGGCCAATACAACGACCACGGCATGGATTTTCTCGCTAAGGGCAAGGATGGCAGCCTGCTGATCCCCCTGCTCCCCGGAGACAGCCTTTACACCCCTGGCTCGCCCACCAACTTCATGGCTCTCTCCCGCACCAACACGGTGCAGGTGGAGATCGGCGAGGGCAGCCGCGATGCCCTGGTGGCGGAGCTGGGACTGGCGGGCTACAGCCGCCCCAGCCAATGGGATGTGGACAATGAGAACGCCGCCATCGGCACCAGCTTCACTGGCACCAGTGGGGGGACCTTGGTACTCAATGAGCAGCTGATCGTGATCAATGCGGGCGCCACCCTCTCCGATGTGGTGGCCACCATCAACAGCAAGGCGGCCTTCACCGGCGTGGTTGCCTCCACCACCACTAACGGCAGCGGCCAGAGCGTGCTGAAGCTCACCCCACGCAATGGCGAGAGCTTCAACCATACCTCCGCCTTTTTTGATCTCAACCAGGTCTATGGCTCGGTGGAGAGCCATGGCATTTTCATGCGGGAATACAAGGGCAATGGTGAACTGACGGGCAGGCTGCTCGCAGATCCGCAAAACTCCACCGCCCGCTGGTTTGACCTGAAAAAGAATGCCGAGCGCATTGGCCTGACCTTGCGCGATCGCGATGTGCTGTCTGTGCCCCTCGTGGAGATCATCCCCCAGGGCCAGCCCAATGCGGGGCGCTATGCCTTTGTGGTGCTCGACAAGGTGTCGGGGCAGAAGAGCTACGTCTTTGATACGGCGGCCGTCACGTCCACTCAGGTGCTTGCCAAGGCGGGTTCAGCGTTTCTGATCGATCTGGCCCCTGACTGGAAAGGATCTCCCCAGCCTGCTGGCAGCGATCCCTTCAAAGCCAACGGTGATCTGAAGGATCCCTCTCGGCTGAATCAACACGCTGTGGGCGGAGATGGGCGCCTGAATGAAAATATTGGTCTCACGGCAATGCATGAGATCTTTGTCACAACCCACAACAATATCCTGTCTCAGATCCAGGCCAATCTGGCCCAGAATGCCGGAAACAAGGGCCAGAACCAGGCCCTTTCCGGAGAAGAGCTGTTTGAAATGGCCAAGCTGGCCAATGAAAACTTCTACCAACACCATGTGTTGCAGGAGTACGCGCGGCGCATTACCCCCAACCTGGGTGCCTTCGCAGGTCCCAATGCGGGCAACAACAACAACGCCGGCTTCAATGCCAGCATCTTGGCGGAATTCGCCTCCAGCGCCTTTCGCTTCGGCCATTCCCAGCTCACCGAAACCGTGGCCCTCACCTCGGTGAACCAGCAAACGGGGCTGGCCAACCCCGGCGGGCAGATGGACATCCCGCTGCTGCAGGCCTTTCTCGCCCCCCAGATCTACACGCGCGACACGGCAGGGCAGATCGCCGCGGGGATGAGCCAGCAGGTGGGCAACGCCACCGATGAATTCATCACCAACACCCTTCAAAACGCCCTGGTGGGCCTCCCCTTGGATCTGGGGGCCCTCAACATCGCCCGCGGCCTGGATACCGGTATCACCTCCCTCAATGAGGCCCGTCGCCAGATTCAAACCTACCTTCGTGGCGTACGCACCTCTCCAGGTGGCACCACCGGGTTGGTGCAGGCGAACAATGCCATTGACGCCAACCTGGCGGCCCTGGAGGCCAACCTGCGGCCCTATATCAGCTGGAGGGATTTTGGATCCCATCTGCTTAATCCCGAATCGTTGAAGACGTTCATCATGGCCTACGCCCGCGATGCCATCCTCAGCGGCTATTCGGGCAATGCCGATCTCTCCTATTGGAATCAACTGCAAGCCAGTTCGGCTCCTGGCGCGGCAGCCACCTACGCTGCCGCCCTCTCCGCTGCGGCGGATTTGGCCATGGGGGATGAGGCCTTCATGGGCCTGCTCTACAGCGGCAGCAGCACGGATGCCCTGAATCCCGCAGCGCCCGTGAACACGCCCAGCGGCAACCAGGACTTCCAAAAGATCTCCCTCTGGCTGGGTGGATTGGCAGAGGCCAAAACCCCTGGCGGTATGCTTGGCCCCACCCATGATTTCATCTATGCCTACCAGATGCAGCAACTGCAGCGGGGTGATGAAACCTACTACCTGAGCAAGCTGGCTGCCACGGATCTGGTGGAGGAAATCAAGGGGAAGACGGTGGCCGACATGGTAATGGCTGCCACCGGAGTGAAGCATCTCTACCACAAGATCTTTGCGGTGAATGATGCTGATTATGAGCGATCCCTACAGAGCTTCAACACCTATTCTTCTGAAGCTTTATTGCTTGAGGCCACTCAGACGGTGGTGGATGTCACCGGAACTCAACGGCTCGTGGGCAGGGCTGGCTATGTGAATGGCGTGCTTGTCGGCAATGGTGGCAACTACCTTGATGCCCGCGGCGTGTTCAGTCCCAACGGGGAGGGCAAGGCCAGCGAGCTCTTTGGCGGCACCAACGGCTCCGATCAATTCAAGGGCTTGGCTGGGGATGACTGCATGTGGGGCGATGGAGGCGCGGACACCTTCTGGGCCGGCGATGACAATGACTTTGCCGATGGCGGTGAAGGGGATGACACCATCTACGGTGAAAACGGCTTTGACATGTTGCGTGGGGATGCCGGCAACGATCAGATGTATGGCGGCACTGGCAACGACGATATGTATGGCGGAGAGGGGAACGACAGCATCTTCGGCGAGGATGGCGCCGATGATCTCAACGGCGGCAATGGCAACGACGTTGTCAGCGGCAGCCTCGGCAATGATCTGGTGAGGGGGCAGGCTGGTAACGACACCCTCATCGGCGGCCAGGGGATCGACACCATCACGGGGGGTGGAGGAAACGATATCTTCACCTTCAACGAGTCGCCCAGCCTCAATGGGGTGGATCAGCTGCGGGACTTCCGCACGGATGTGGACAAACTGGTCTTCGACAAGAGCGTCTACGCAGGCCTGAGCGGCTCCACCCTCACCGCAGCCCAGCTGCTGGCGGGGGCCGGGGCCACGGCGGCCACCACGGCGAGCCAGCGCTTCATCTACAACCTCTCCAACGGTGATCTGTTCTTTGATCCCGACGGCACCGGCGTTGTCACGGCCACGCAGATCGCCAACCTGAACCGCTTCAATCCGGCCTTCCCTTCGGATGTGGCGTCGGCCAACGCGGTCTTCCCCAACCTGGTCAGCAGCGATTTCTTCCTGATCTGAGCGGCCCTGGAAGCGCAATAAATTATACTGAATTTTATTGCAATTCAGAATCGATTACGGCGGTTGCTTTATTCGTCTGGCACAACTAATTCCTTAGTGGAGAATGTACCAGCCCAATCCTGAATCCGCCGTAGTTATTGAGAATATTGAACGCAATTATTAGCGTTTCAGAGACTACATTCTCAATAAGTTGCGACAAAATCTCGGCTTAATGAGAACCAGAAAATTTCAGGACTCACGGTTCGCTCATTTGAAAAGCGTTGAGCACAATAAATTGGGTAAAACTCAGTCACCATAAGGATTAGAGCCATCTTAGTCCCCCTGGCTAGTCCCTGGCGAGGGAAGAATGTAGATAGATTCAGAAACCTTCATTAGAGCTAAAATCCGTTTCTGGAGAGGATTAAGACCCGTCATTTCCGTTGAGCCATCTCGATGAAAATAGAGATTGACGCTCCCGTCGCGCTCATGCGAGGGATTCCCTGTGTCGGGTAAGGCTCGGTAATCACTTCCCTCCCCTCCCCTAAGAACGGGACTTGACACTTTCGCATCATCCGGCTCAAGCCTTACTTCAACGAAACCGCGTGAGTCCCTACCCTCAGCAACGCGGGGTAGGGAGGTAGAGCGCGGCGATTGAGGGGTTCGATGCCCCGAAAATCGCCAATAAATTCGTGATCTTCCCCAAAATCCTCATGTGTTGATTATCGAAAATTTGGGTTAAAACCCCGTCCTTTTAGGACGGCTTTAAGCTACAATGGAAAAAGCGATAACCAAGCTAAAAACTGAACCTTGACAACAGACAGTAAGGGGTTTCGTTCAGAAAATACTTCAAATTCGGCCTTGAACGAGTAAAACTTTCTAGGAAATAAGGTTGAACATGAGATTTTTTCCACTTGTTCAAGGTGGCCGGAGGGCATTCGGACACTGAAAACGGACGGGTCGAAAGTGTCAGACTTAAGCAATTAAGCGTTTTTCGCTATCTGCGTCAACCCCGTTGACGCGACCACCCTAAAAAATACGGTTCGGAAGTATTGCTTTTTAACCCATTTGTTCGATTTGTTTGGATGTTTACGCTTTGCCCATTTCCAGAGATAATACCAAGTTCTCTGACTGATATAAGCGAAAGTTTCTTTGCTTACACCAATTTTGTAGTAGTTAGCAAATCCCCTGAGAATCGGATTTAGCTTTCGGATTATGGCTTCTGCTGTAGTTCCATTAAGAGCTTTGATTTCTTCACCAATTCTTTGGCAGAAAGCCAGGACTTTCTCTTTCATTGGTTTGATTAAAAGCTTGCCATCGTATTGACGAATATTGAACACTAGGAAGTTAAATCCTTCACTAATATAGTCATTTCAAATAAGTATTATACAAGTAAAAAATAGGGTAAAATAAGGAGAAGCGAGCAACCCATACAGAAAAATGTCTTATAGCCTAGACTTGAGAAAAAAAGTAATTGATTATGTAGAGAATGGGGGAATCATAACCAAAGCCGCCGCTCTATTTAATATAGGAAGAGCCACAATATATAGATGGCGTTCGTAGGGAGAAACTTGAAGCAACAAAGGTGAAACACCGTCAGCGAAAGCTAGACTGGAAAGCACTGTCACAAGATGTCCAAGAAAATCCCGATGCAAGATTAAGAGACAGAGCCGAGAAGTTTGGAGTGAGACCAAGTGCCATAAGACTATGCCTTAAAAAAAATGAAAGGGGAGCATCTCACCTTTGTAACTCCTAAATTAAGTTTTATGTCAAGCTATTTTGAAAGCCTTACCAGAAGCAAGTTTTAGCGACAAGCATAATTACTCACTTGCATAAATGAGATGCTCCCCTTGCCTTCAGAACCTGATTACTGTTTACTGTTTACTGACCACTGAAAAAAACTTCCATCAACAGTGTCTCACTGATTACTGATTACTGTTTACTGTTTACTGTTTACTGATAACTAAAACAACTCCCAACACTTAATATATGAAATGGACAGATAAAGATCAGATAATTATGCAAGGGATCGATCGACTACTAGGCAAATATTATGCGGCACGATTGAAAGCTCAGGGAACCTGTTTAGTAGCGGGAGTGGCTAGTGGCCACGGTGGTGAGATAATCGCAGAGATACCAGTGTTTGATCTAGTGGCCGAGGCCGTTGCTGAAGCCGGAGAAATCAAGACCAGTTTAATTTTAGTCCCCCCGAATCAAGTCCTAGATGCGGCCTTAGAAGCGATCGCAGCAGCAATTCCCCAATTAATTATCGTCACCCCCGGAGTTCCCCCCTTGGATCTGGTGGAATTATTAAAGATAGCTAGTACCACCGGGACATTAATTCTCGGCCCCGGCAGCCAGGGTGTAATTATTCCCAATTATCTTTGGTTGGGTATTTGTGAACCCAGTTTTTATCAATCGGGGACAATCGGTCTGATCACCCGCGGCGATCGCATAGGGGATGAAGTGGCGAAAACTTTAACAGCAGCGGGGTATGGTGAATCTATGGCGGTAAATTTGGGTACTGACGGCATTATTGGCTCCAATTTGTCCCAATGGTTGCAGGTTTTTGAGGAAGATGAAAATACCGAGGCAATTCTCCTCGTCAGTCAGGTGGGGGGAAAGGCCGAAATCGAGGCAGCCAAATATATTGCCTCGGCGATCGAAAAACCAGTGATTGCCTATCTTGTGGGGTTAAATGCAGCGATTGAAACCAATTTCGGCGATACAGAAACAATTATTTCTAACCAACTTTCCTACTCTGTTGCCGCTAAGAATACCAGAAAAGATAGCTTACGTCATTTTCAAGAAGCTGGGGTGACAGTAGTAGAAAAATTAGCCGATTTACCTGCCTCTTTAGGGAAAGTCTTGTCCTGAATTTGACCCCATTGCCTCAATAGTAAGCCGTTGACTACCTAAATTACTCGTTAAGACTGCACCGGAGTTGGGGGTACTGGAACTATCGAGGATATGGTTATATATTTTTCAGCTTACTAGCAGCCCTCTTTTCCTTCCCCCCTTATCCCGAACTGACGTTAATCATTAATCATTAATCAGTGCCAAAAAAGCGGAGCAAAGGGCAGGTCTAACTCTGCCCTTTATTATCGGAAAAAGTCCCTTCTTTTCTGTTTGTGGCCAGGAATAGATTTGTGGTTTTAGGACTGACAGCCTTAGTTAACTAAAACGCAGAGATTAGACACTAAGCCCAGAAATTTCGGCTTATACCAGTGGAGAGTAACTTTTAAACCATTAATTCGGGCAGCTTGTTCGATAATACGGGCAAATTCATCTTCCGCAAGCAAGCGCAGATTTTTTTCACTAGCCCAAAACTTCATCCCAATTAAGTTTAAGACAGAGCGATGCCAACTTCTCGGCAGCCAGTGCAAGAGGGGCAAGCGCGTATGAAATTCTAGCCAGTGGTAGCGATTAGGAGTGGTAATAAATAAGCGGGGACATAATCGCAGCAGGCTACTGACGTATTCAATCTGCGATTGTTCATTGCCGACGTGTTCAATAACCGCCGATGAGATGATATAGTCAATTCCTTCTACTTGGGAAGGTGTGGGAGGCCAATCAAGGACAACTAATCCGGGAAAAACTGCCGCTAAATGGCTAATTTCTTCGGGAGAACAGGCATAAACCTTAGCATCATCTTCCAACAACCAGCGGATAAAGCAATTACTCGCTTGTCTGGTGGTTTCCGGTGTAGAACCATGGTCTAAAAATTTTTTTCCCCTCACACCATCCACGGCATTCTGTAAAAAATCATACATTTTGCGGCGCATTTGCAGGGTGGTCTTGCCGTGAAGTTTCGCCAGGGGGCGGTTTTTGCCAAAATAATCGATGCCTAATTTTTCTACCATAAATCTATTCCTTAATTTTTTCTGAAAGACTTGACAACTGTTCAATATACACTTATATATTAACTAGAGACAAAAAGTTCGTGCGGTTGAGGAAAAAATTTTCTTAACCTTGCTCGCCTATAGCCATTGACTAAATATGGTTATGGTTAACCCCGACGAGGCTATCTCTGAAAAAAACCATCATAATCAGAGTTTCAACCAATAACAATCCACCTGGAAATAATGGAAAGCAGTGCAAAATTGGAGAGTCAATTATCGTCAAGTTCAGCAAGAAAGGAGAACAATGCCGCTTTTTCTATTGTCATCCCCGTCTATAATGAGGAAAAGGGTATTACTCCGACTTTAGAACTTCTCCAAGAACAACTAAAACTCTCTAATTGTACCTATGAGATTGTGGTGGTTAATGATGGTTCTAAGGATCGAACGGGT
>VYLX01000123.1_pt1 | contig 16438 bp, 10 predicted proteins | sample 5114181 | NCBI WGS metagenome assembly VYLX01 (sample SAMN12291812, study PRJNA351875) | freshwater metagenome | isolation source: freshwater lake | place: USA: Michigan, Sherman Lake | collected 2011-08-08
CGGGTACGGGTGCGGGGCGCAGGTCGGGCGGGGAGTCGGGCGGGGGGGTGGTTGAGCGCTTGCTATGCTGGGGCTGATGCAGACGCTGGCGGAGATCAAGGCGTTGCTGGAGGGTGCGGGGTTGTCGCCGCGCAAGGCGCTGGGGCAGAACTTTCTGATCGATAAGAACCTTGTGGCGAAGTTGATCGCGGCGTGTGAGCCGTCGGCGGGATCGGTGGTGTTGGAGGTTGGGCCGGGGACGGGGACGCTGACGGGGGAGTTGCTCTCGCGCGGGCTGCGGGTGGTGGCGTGCGAGCTCGATCGGGGGTTGGCGGAGTTGCTTCGGCAGACTTTGGGCGCGGGGGAGCACGCGGGGCGGTTTGAGTTGGTCGAGGGTGATTGTCTGCCGGACGGGCGGCACGTGCACCCGGAGGCGGTGGCGGCGGTGGAGCGTGCGCTGGTGGCGGCGGGCAGCGGGACGGAGACGGGAGGCGGGCGGTACATGCTGATCGCGAACCTGCCGTACGCGGCGGCGACGCCCTTGATGCTGTCGCTGCTGATCCATCATCCGCGGTGCGAGAAGTTGGGTGTGACGATTCAGAAGGAGGTGGCGGGGCGGCTGCTGGCCAAGCCCGGGACGAAGGAGTATGGGCTGCTAGGGATCGTGGCGCAGTCGATGGCGGAGGTGGAGTTGGTGGCGAACCTCCCGCCGGAATGCTTCTGGCCGAGACCCGATGTGACCAGCGCCATGGTGCTTCTGCGGCGGCGCGAGCGGCCCATGACGACTGACCCGGCGGGGCTGGCGGCGCTGTGCCAGCGGGTGTTCAGCCAGCGTCGGAAGCAGTTGGGCTCGATTCTCGGACGCGCGACGATGGAGGGTTCAGGGATCGACCCGATGCTCCGTCCGGAAGCGCTGAATGTCGAAGAGTTGATCGGGCTGTGTGCGTATCTGAAGGGACTGCCGGCATCCACAGGTGATGCAGATTGAGGCGCGGGCGTGCGGAGGCGGGCGGCGATGGGCGATACTTCATTGAATGGCAGCGTGTGTGTCGGCGGGAGCGTCGCGACGTCCGGGGTGATGGAGGCGAACTGAGCGATGGGGCAGCCGGCGAGCGAACACCCTGCGGTCCATGCCGACTCTCTGGGGCCGGCGCTGGAGCCGGCGCTGTGCGAGGCGGTGCGAGAGCGGGGCGGGACGCTGAGCGGGGTGCGGTGGTTCCGGAGCGACTGGCAGCGCGGCGGGGGTGCGACGGCGTTTGCGACGTTTACCGATGCGGACGGGCGCAGCCGAGCGGCGGTGGCGAAGCTGCCCGTGGGGCCGTCGGAGTTGCGGTGGACGGTGGCGCTGGGGACCGACGCGAGCGACCCGGCGGAGTGGTGCACGCCCAGGGTGCTGGCGTCGGGCGATTCGCTGGGTGGGTACGACCTTGGGTGGCTGGTGCTGGAGCGGTTGAGCGGCGAGTCGATGTCGCACCACGCCGACGCGGACGGGGTGCACGCGATGCTGCGTGCGTGCGCGATGTTCCAGTCACGGGCGGCGCGGGCGCGGCCGCCGAGCGATGAGCCGACGGCGAGCCCGGACTTTGATGCGCTGGTGGACAAGTCGCGGGAGGTGATACGCCGGAGCGATATCGCCGAGACGACGGCGTGGAGCGTGGAACTTCGGCATGCGCACAAGGCGATGCCGATGCTGCTGAGCAAGTGGCGCTCGCGTGAGATCAACGCGTGGTGTCACGGCGACTGCCACGTGGGCAACGCGATGCTGCGTGTCCCGACGGGGACGGTTCCGAGCGGGCCGGCGGTGAACGGGCACGCGCCGGCGTGTCTGCTGCCGACGGCCTCGATCGTGCTGATCGACCTGGCGCTGGTGCACACGGGGCACTGGGTGGAGGATGCGGTGTATCTCGAGCGGACGATGTGGGGCCGGCCCGGGGCGCTGGACGGCGTGCACGCGGTCAAGGAACTGGCGGCGGCGCGGCGTGCGCTGGGCCTTGCGTGCGACGGGGACTATGGCATGATCGCGAACGTCAAGCGTGCGCTGCACGCGGCGATCGCGCCGGCGCTGCTGGAGCGGGAGGGCAACCCGCGGTACCTCTCGGCGGCGTTGGAGGTTTTGCGGCGGACCTTGCCGCAGGTTGCGCACTGAGGCGAAGCGGGGTGGTGGATGATCAGCGGAGTTCGACGTCGCCGCGTTTGAGATCGGGCGGCCGTGTGGCGCGTTTGGCGGCGAGCCACTCATCGAAGCCCGGGGGCTTCGGGTAGATGCGTTCGAAGAGCCGTGCGGCGTTGGCCTGCTGCTCGGGCGGGGAGTTCGGATCGGCGCCGCCCTTGAACATCGAGAGGATGACCTCGTAGGCAACCTGCTGAACCTCCAGCGGCGCGGCGCGGTAGGCCAGCGCGCCGTCGACGGGGCCCAGGAGGTTTACGAATGCGGCGAAGCGCTGGCCGATGAGGACGGAGAAGTCGCGCGGGATGATCTCGGTGCGGCCGGCTTCGGGGTTGACGGCGTTGCCGCCGGCGGCGTTCTGGAAGTAGAGCGTGTGGATCTGACGGGCGTAGTTGACGGCGGACTGGAATCCCTCGGGGTTCTGGGCGAGCAGGCCGAAGGTGATGCCGGCCATGAGCGATGCGTCGATTTCCTGCATGGCGACGTTGGGGCTGGTGATGCGCTCGGCGAGGTTCCGCTGAACGTAATCCTCCAGCGGGAGGAAGATGGAGTTTTCGACGTCGATGTTGTTCTTGTTGCGGTGCGGCCAGGCGCCGAGCTTGGTCTTGTAGGCCTGAGCGTTCTGGATGTCGCCCGCGCGGTAGAGGAAACTGATGGCGTCGGAGAGGAAGTTCTCATAGCCGGCGGAGTAGAAGCGATAGGGTCGCTGTGAGATGTCGGCGCCGTGCTGATCAAGGAACTGCTGGACCTCGCGGTTCGCGGCTTCTTCGAGGCGTTCGCCGTAGGAGGGGATGTAGTCGCCGTTGACCATGGCGATGTATCGCGTGGGTGCGGAAATGTCGAAGAGGATGGTGCCGGAGCGGTAGAGTTCCTGAAGGGCCTGGATGACGATGCGGTCGGTGTTGATGAAGTCCTGATCGCGGACGTTGAACTCGTTGGTGCGTTCCTGAGCCTGTTCAACGCCGCGTGCGGCCCAGTAGACGGCGTGGCTGGCGGGGTGTCGCCAGTCAAGCGGGCCGTAGGTCTGGGTGTAGCGGATCATGCGGTCGACGTCGTAGCGATAGTCGCGTTCGAGCAGGTACTTGCGGAGATGGCGGACCAGAACGCGGCGCGCGTCCACGAGGGTGGGCTCGTTGAGCAGGTCGAGGAGTTGCTTGGCGGCGGGCTCGCCAAGCGTGACGCCGACGCCGGCCATCTGGGCCATTCGGGTCATGGAGCGGAACTGTTCGACGCTGGCCAGCAGGCGGCGGCGGTCGTCGCGGACGGCGATGTCGATGCCCAGGGAGCGGAGGCGGTCGACGAGATCGCGGGCGGCGGGCTGGGCGGCGTAGACGTCCTGGAGTGTCGACGGTGCCGAGCGGATGTCCTCGAGCCACGCGGCGAGCGCGTTGACGTAGGCCTCGCGGGTGCGGGTCTGTGCGGTGCGTACCGGCGGAGGGCCCAGGATCACGGACCATTCGACGGCCATCGCCTGCTTGTAATAAATGTTCGCGTCGTCGGTTGTGCCCTGGATCTTGTGGAGGAAGATCCAGCCCAGTTCGCGGTGCAGGAGCAGGTCGCTCGGGTTGGCGGGGATGGCCTTCTCGCGGAGCAGGCGCACGCCGGCGTCGACCCACTGCCAGCGTTCCTCGCGCGTCTGCGCAGCGACGGAGATGTTGTACGCGAGGTTCCATGCGTGGAAGACCCAGACGCGCGGGAATCGCGGCTGCAGACGCGTGATGGTGCTGGAGAGGTCGACGGCCTCGTAGTACTTGCCGTCCTGCTTGAGGTTGTTGGCGCGGATCCAGAGCCAGTTGACGATGATCCCCCGGAACGCGCCCGCGGCGACGCCCAGCGCCTCTTCGCGCGTCATCGAGTTCTCGATGCGGTCGGTGTACGTGAGCTGGTTGCGCCCGGCGCTGGCGGCGAGGAACTGCGTCAGGACGATCGACACGGCGACGCAGACGCAGAAGATGCTCAGGGCCAGCGGGTGCGCCAGGCCCGATCGGCGGACGCGCGCGGGTGTATGCGCGGCGCGCGAGAGTGTGCGCGGGGACGTGATCGGGAGAGAGGCGCGGAGCGGGTTCATGGCGGTCGGCTCGGATGAAACGCGGAGAGGGGGAACACTCGGGAACGCGCGGACGGTGCCGGCCTGGCGGCGGAAGGGCGGTCAGTTGCCGGAGTAGATGGCCAGTTCGCGCTTGCGGAAGATGATGACGGCGGCCAGACCGAAGCCGGCGCAGAGCAGGAGCATGACGCTGGAGGCACCGGCGGTCTCGGCCCAGTCGAGCATGAGGCCTTCGACAATGCGATTCACGGGGTCGACGGTGCCGTAGATGTTCAGAACGTCGGCGATGACGTTGGCGGCGTGGTAGATCGCGACGCGGTACCAGAGGACGTTCTGCTCGTTGTCGGTGACCTGGAAGTAGTCCAGCGCGGTGGCGAGGAACGCGCTGCCCTCGGCGGCGAAGAAGGTCGCGAAGGAGACGAGGCTGGCGACGGGGAACGAGAGGAACGTGGCGCTGGTGACGCCCAGCATGGCCAGGAAGGCGATCTTCATCCAGAGGACGATCATGACGCGGAGGAAGTTGGCGCGGAAGCCGCCCTCGGAGAAGCTCAGTTCCAGGCCGTCGGGCGGGAAGGTGAGGGTTTCGGCGTTGTTGATTCTTCGGACGAAGTCGCCGTTCCAGACCAGCAGCGGGAGCGTGCCGTCCTCGCGGATGAGCGATGCGGGAAGGGGCAGGGTCAGGGGTTGATTGAGCGTGACCTCGCGGACGAAGGGCTCGCCGCCTTCGAACTGGAAGGTGAGGCGGTAGGTGACGGTGGGGTTGTTGGCGCCGGATTGGATCTTGTAGCGGAAGGTCAGCGGCTTGCCGGTGGCGCGGGCCTGGGTGAGGCCCGCGAAACGGTACTCGCGCCCGTCGCCCGGGGCCAGGGAGAGCCAGCCCAGCAGGACCAGCCGCTCGGCATCTCGGCGGATGCGGACCATGTCCGGCGGCGGGTAGTCCGGGCTCTTCTCGCGCTCGGCCCGTTGCTCCTTCTCGCGCGTGTCGACCTCGCGCTGGACCATCTCGGCCAGTTCGGGCGGGATGGACGGCCGCTCCGACCGGCGTGCGGCCAGGATGCGGTACTCCAGTTCCATGCGGTCCGGGCTGATGTTGCGCGGATCGCGGGCATCGACGACGAAGGGCGTGACCTCGCCCTGAGCCTTCTGTCGGCGGAGGTGCTCCATGAACAGGAACACGCCCGAGGAGCAGACGCTCAGCAGGACCAGTCCGACCATCGTTGCGCCGAGCCACTTGCCGATGACGTATTGCCACGCGGCGACGGGCTTGGTGACGGTCTGCCAGATCACGCGGTCGCGCTGCTCGAAGGCGACGCTGCCGACGGCCAGGAAGAGCACGAGAAGGGCCGAGAGCGCGAAGGAGACGCCCACGCTGTAACTCAGGAACGATTGGACGCGGTAGCGCAGGGGCGTGGTCGGGTCCAGGGCAAAGGGCAGGGAGGCGAGCAGGAAGATCAGCAGGACGACGAAGACCAGCGAGATCTTCATGCGTGTGGCTTCAAAGACGACGTTGCGTGCGATGGCGGTGATGGGGTGCGGGTACGAGAGGGCCAGCGACAGGGCGCGGATGAGCCCGCTGAACGCGGCCGCGAGCGCCAGCACGCCGCCCGCGACGCCGCCGAGGGTGCGCATGGACTCGTTGCCCAGGAGCAGGAGCGGGACGACGACGATCGCGCCGGCCAGGGCGATGGCCAGGTAGGTCAGGGCGACGCCGATCCAGATGATCACCAGCGCGATGCCGGCGACGATGAGGGTGATGCTGGTGCGCTCGGCGATGCTGGTCTGGGCGGCGACCAGGTCGTTGACCATGCGGACGTACTGCACCTCCCGGTCGCGCTCGATCTGGACCATGCGGTCGATCGAGGCCTGCTCGGCGGGGTCGCGCCCGCGCGGGATGTTCTCGGTGTTCAGGGCGGTGGGCTCGATGCGCTGCGGGGCGTCGTCCGCGGGGCTCTCGACGGCGAAGTACAGCAGCAGGCCGGCGGCCAGCACCGCGACGGCGATGGAGGCGGCGATCTTGAACCACAGCGTCTGCTGCGTGCGATCGAGCGATCGGACCAGGTCGAGCAGGCGGTTCACGCGCGGCCCCCGGGCCCGCCGTCAGACTTGGGCGGGTTCGCGTCGTCGAGCAGCGAGCCGATCACGGAGCGGTCGATGGTGGACGCGGGCGCGGGGCCGACGGCCGGCGTGGTGCCGGCCGGGCGGGCCGGGGGTGGCGAGATGGACACGGGCGGGTTGGAGGCGGGCGAGTTGGTCGCGGGCTTCAGGAGCGCGTCGAGCACGTCACTCGCGGGCTGGCTTTGCTTGGCCTGCGGCGCGACGCCGGCGGGCACGGCTGTCGCGGGCTCGGGCGCGGGGCTTGCGGCGACGAGTTGATTGATGAGGGCCTGGCCTTGAGGGCCTTCGTCTTTGAGGAACGATGCGGTCTGCCCGCCGTGCTGGGCGCCGCTGGTGGCCAGGCGCTCCTGCACGGCGCGGTTGACCATGGCGACGAACTTGTCTTCGAGTTTCTGCCGCGGGTGGCTCACGCGAGAGAGGGCACTGGCGCCGCCGGTGCGTTGGCGGATGAGTTCATCGATGGCGGCGATGGTGTCCTGATCGAGCGGGTTGGTTTCGAGGACCATGCGGTCCTCGACCTCCAAGAGGGACTCGCAGGTGCCCTCTTCGCGGATCTTTCCGCCGTAGAGGATGACCATGCGCGAGACGCAGTCCTCGACGTCGCTGAGCAGGTGGCTGGAGAGGATGATGGTCTTGCCGCGACGACCGAGTTCAAGGATGAGGTCCTTGATCTGTCGGCAGCCGAGGGGATCCAGGCCCGTGGTGGGCTCATCGAGGATGAGCAGGTCGGGGTCGTTGATGAGGGCCTGCGCGATGCCGATGCGGCGCTGCATGCCCTTGGAGTATTCGCGGACGGGGCGGAACTGCACGGCGGTGAGGCCGACCATGTCCAGGAGTTGGTCGATCCGGCTCTCGCGTGTGCGCGCGTCGAGTTGGAAGAGTTTGGCGTAGTACTCGAGGGTTTCGCGCGCGTTGAGGAACGCGTACATGTAGGACTCTTCGGGCAGGTAGCCGATGCGCTTCTTGATGGAGACGTCGGAGGGGGACTTGCCGAAGATGGCGACTCGGCCCGAGGATTGGCGGAGAAGGCCCAGAATGATCTTGATGGTGGTGGACTTGCCGGAGCCGTTCGGCCCGAGGAGGCCGAAGATCTCGCCGGGGTAGACCTCGAAGGTGACGCCGTCGAGTGCGCGGGCGCGGGGACGCATCCAGAAGTCGCGGAAGGTTTTGGTCAGCGCCTGGATGGCGACCATGGGCTGCTGGCCGGGCCTCTGGGCAGCGGCGGGAGTGCGCGAGAGCGTGATCGGCGAGGTGGTCGTCATGGGGTTCATGCTCGCGGTCGGTTGGTCGCGTGCGAGTCGGTCGCGGGGCGCTCCGCCGGGGGAAGGCCGGCGGCGCGGGTCAGTTGCCCGAGTCCTGGCGACGCTGGAGTTCGGCGGTATTGGCCTTGGTCTCGGCCTCGATATCCCGGCGCTGGCGGAGGCTCTCGAGTTCGCGGGCGATGTCGGGGTCGATGTTGGTCTGGACCTGGAGCGTGCGGGAGGAGGCGGGCACGCCGAAGATGCTGACGGTCTCGCGACCGCTGAAGGCGGCGAAGGCGTCGGCCCAGTCGCCCGTGAGGACGGCGCGGGGGTTGGCGCGGTAGCTGGCGAGTTTGGCCTCGAAGAGTCGGGCGTCGCCCTGGGCACGGCTGACGATGCTGGAGCGGTACTGCTGCGCGTCGGCAAGGACACCGGCGGCGCGGCCGGAAACGCGGACGGTGACGGGCTGGCCTTCGAGGGTGATCGGACGGCCTTCGAGCAGGGACTCGATGTCGCGGAGGAGTTCCTGGGCCCGCTCGGACTCGCTGGCTGCGAGCGCTCGCTCGTAGCGATCGATGAGGGAGAGCAGGACGGGGGCGGCCTCACCGGCGGTGGCCGAGAGGCGGGAGAGTCGGGCCTGCTGGGCACCCTCAGCGGCGGCCTTGGCCTTGCTCTGGGCGGCTTCGACGCTGTTGAACGCGTCCTTGGTCGCGGGCGGAGCGGCGCGCTCGTTGAGGGTCAGGCTGGTGATGCGGATGCCGGTGCTCAGCGCGTCGAGCGTCTCCTGAGCCCGCAGACGGGCGGTGAGTTCCACGGCGGGGAAGGGGCCGGTGCGGGCCGCGTCGGGCTGGTTCTTGAGCAGTTCGTCGATGCTGATGCGGCCGACGGCGTGGATCATGCCGTTCATCACCGCGGCGCGGACGAGGTTGGCCTCGAAGCCGGGGTCGACGTTCATGGCCCAGCGGCGGACGTCCGCGCGGCGGTACGTGATGGTCACGCGGGCGTGGGCGATGTTCAGGTCGCCGGTGATCAGCGAGCCGTCGATGATCGGATCCAGAGATGACTTGGGCGCGAGTTTGTCGATGGGCGTGACGGCGGCGTTTTCCTGGGCGGTCAGGCCCTGGGTGAACTCGTTGTTGAGTTTGACGGTCTGCTCGCCGGTTTCGACCTTGACGATTTCGCCCAGCGGGCGGGGGAGCGAGAGCGCAAAGCCCGGCTCGAGTTCCTCCGCGTCGATCTGGCCGAAACTCAGCCGCAGGCCGCGTTCGCTGGCGGCGATGGTGGTCGCGGCGCTGAAGGCGTACGCGACGACCAGTGCGAACATCGCCACCTGCAGCAGGCGGTAGGTGATGCGGAGCGCGTCGGCCAGGGCCTGATTGGCCGGGTCCATCAGCGAGCGCTCGTCGCTGTCGGTCTGGCCCCGCAGGTTCACGCTGGCGGCGCGACGACGGATCATCGCGGGGTTCGGTGCCTGGGGGTTCTCGGGGGGCATCTGGCTCATGCGTCTCTCAGCGGGTTCGCGTCGGGTCTGCGACGCGCGGGTGATGGATCAGCGATCGACATGTCGGCGGAGTCTGGGCGTGCCTCAGCGTGGCGCGGAGGCGGGGGCCGTGGTGGGCGCGGATGGGGCGGACTGGGACTGCTTCTGGTCGGGCGTGCGTCGATCGTCGGTCAGGCCCGGGAGTTTGCCCTGCGTCTTGTTGTCCATCGCATCGGAGCGGAAGACCCACATGCCCGGGGCCGAGAGCGGGACGATGAGCGTGGTGCGCTTGGAGACGAACGAACGGAGGAAGTCGAGGTTCTTCAGGAACACCGCCAGGTCCACGTCCTCGGTCTGGCGGGCGTAAAACGCGGCGGCTTCCTGATCACCCTGAGCACGGATCTGCTGGGCGCGAGCCTCGGCGAAGGCCATGATCATCTTCGCGTCGTTCTCGGCCTGCTGGCGGATGGTCTGAGCGAGGCTGTCGCCCTTGCTCTGGGCCTCGCTGGCGAGGGTCTCGCGGGTGGCCTTCATGCGTTCAAAGACGTTGCGCGTGATCGCGTCGGGGAGGCTGATCTTGCTGATGCCCACGCTCAGCGGCTCGACCCCGCCGTCGGCGAGCGAACTGCCCACGCCCGCGGCGTTGCCGCCGCGGAGGGCTTCGAGGACCTTGGTCTCGAGTTCGGCAAGACGGGAGCCGTCGGCGGAGGGGCTGAGGATCTGGTCCATGCGGTACTCGCTGACGGCGCTCATGGCCGAGCGGAGTTTGCCGCTGAGGGTGTCGCTGGCCTGACGGAAGTGTTCGATTTCGCGCTGGCCGGTCCCGCCGTAGAGCTTGTAGAACTTGAGCGGATCTTCGATGCGCCAGGTGAGGAAGGACTGAACCGCGACCAGGCGGTTGTCGGCGGTCTGGATGCTCTCCAGCCGCGTTTCGACGATGCGGATGCGGTTGTCGTACTTGACGACCGACTGGATGGGGTAGGGCAGGCGGAAGCCCAGGCCGGGGTCGCGCTTGATGGAGGTTTCGTCGGCCTTGCCGAAGGTGGTCACGACGGCCATCTCGGTGAATCGCACGGTGTAGGTCACCATGAAACCGAGGACGGCCACGAGGATCACCAGGGCGACGATGTACTTGACGATCTTCTGCACGGTCGGATCCCTTTCGTCAGTCGTCCGCCGCGGGCTGATCCGCGGGCGGGGTGTTCGAGTCTGTCGTGATGCTTGCCGGAGAACGGGGGGGGCGGGGCGCGGATGGTCAGTTCGGGCTCGGCGCGAGGATGCTCGCGCCGGAGGTGGTGTCCTTGAGGTCCAGGTTGACCCAGAGGTTGTCGACGGCGTCCTCGGTGATGTAGACGCGAGCGTCCTGGAGTTCTTCCTGCATGACCTGGAAGTAGAGGCTGGCCTTGTAGAGCATGGGGTTGGCGCGGTACGCGGCCAGTCGTCCGCCGTAGGCCAGAGCCTGCCCGCGCGCGGCCATGTGGCGTTGCCAGCGCTCAGCGCGGGCTTTGGCGAGGGTCGCGGCGGCCTGGCCGCCGGCGGTCTCGATGAGCGTGGCGATCTGGTCTTCCTTCTCGCGGATCGCCTGCTCGCCGGCGCTGGTCGACACGAGCCGGTCGCGTTCGCGGAGCAGGTCGGCGATCCGGCGCGCCAGGTCCAGGCCGCCGACGGATCGCGTCAGGGTGGTGATGGCCTCTCCGGTGGCGCGCTGGACGAGTTCCTCGCGCTTGGCCTCGTTGGAAACGATCTTCTCGAAACTCTCGGCGGTGTCCTTGGGCGGGTGCGCACCCTGAATGCCGGCCGAGAGCACCTCGACGCCCGTATCGCGGGCGCCCTGGCGGGGCGAACCGGTCTCGGGGTCCTGTCCGCGGAGCAGGCGATCAATGCGGATGCGCAGGGCCTCGCTGATCTGCGGGCGACGGGCGCCCAGGACATCGTCCTCGCTGAAGCGGGCGAGGAAGACCATCAGTTCACGTTGGGCCAGGTTGCGGACGATCGTCTCGCGGGCCTGCGGCACGCCCAGTTGCTCCCACGACGAAAGGTCGCGGATGCGGAACCGCAGGGGCACCTCCACGGCCATCAGGGCCATGTCGCGCACGTCGGTTCCCGCGGCGGTGCGGACCGCGGCGGACTGAAGGATGACGAACTCCTCGCGCACGCCGTGGTCGTTGGTCCAGAGCAGCGCACGCGTTTCCTTGGTCGCGCCGGGGGTCGAGAGATCCATGGCGCGGATGCCCGTGACGTTCGTGCGCTCGATGCGATCGATGGGCCAGGGCCACTTGAAGTGCCAGCCGGGATCGAGCTCGCCCACGTTCGAGCCGTTGCGGAGCAGGAAGGCCCGCTCGGTGGTGTCGACGACGGTGAACCCGCTCATGACCCAGAGCACCGCGGCGGCAAAGAGCACCAGCGGGAGCAACGCCCGGGAGACAAGCTGATACGCCCAGGACGAGGAGATGTCGACGCCCAGTTGGTAACTGATCGCGCCGCCCAGTGTGCGGGCGATCTGATCGGGCGAGGCGACAAAGCCCAGCACGGGAGAGTCGAACGCGGCGCGGGGAATGTCACCGGCCTTGCGCGGGCGGTAGAGGTTCAGCAGGCTCGAGAGAACGATCTCGACGGCGAGATACGCGGCAAAGCCGGGGATGACGACCTGAAGATAGCGGAGGACCAGGTCGCTGCCGGCCATGTCAACGAAGTGGCCCAGGGCCATGCTCAGGCCGAAGATCGAGGTCAGGGCCATGTACGCCGCGCCGCCGCGGAGGTTGGCCCAGACCTTCTGCTTGGCCATGCCCGCGACGTATCGGCCGACGATGAAGCCGATGACGGCCAGACCGAGACCCATGGTGACGGCCCAGCCGCGGTTGGTGGGCTTGACGGCGGCGAAGGGGTCGACGCCGCCGGCTTCGAGTTGGGTCTGGGAATAGCCGGCGCGGATGAACAGGAAGCAGATCAGCGCCAGCAGGGCCGCCATCGTCAGGCTGACCGCCGGGACGAGCAGTTTGTGCATCAGGGCCAGGCGCCGGGCCTGAACCTTGAGATCCTCCGCGGCACCTTCGAAGGCGCTTGTGCGGGCCGAGGCATCGAGTTGCTCGGCTTCGAGCGCCTCGAGGCGCTCGCGCCGGTGCTGATCAAAGACCACGCTGAGGCAGAGCCATCCCAGCGCGCCGACCAGGACGGTCCACGCGGCGACGTTCGCGGAGAAGTCGGAGCCCAGGCGTGCGTACACCAGCAGGCCGATGCCCAGGGCCAGTTGGATGAGCAGGCCGATGAGCGCGACCCTGGACGCCCGTTGAAAACTGAGAAAGTCGACCTTCATGCCGAGTGAACTCCCGCCTGTGACCGGCACCCTGGACCGGGAAGGAACCCTGAGGATGATGCGTGCCGAGCGCCGAACCCGACGACGATCAACAACGCACGCGACCGACCCGACCGACCAACCACGACACCCCTGAACCAGCCCGGAGCAGAACGCCCCGGACCACACCGACGCCCGCCCGACCGACCCGCGACGCCGAACCCGAGGGATCGGGGGCGACGTTCCGAGCGCGGGTATTGTCAGGACGCTGCGGGCTCATGTCCACTCCACCCGCCGATGCGTCTGCACACCCCGCCGAGCGGACGGCGATGCACAGGCGGGCCTGCGCAGAAATCGCCGAGGTCTCGGGCGCAGGGTCGAAGGCAGAACGACCACCGACCGGGCGCACGCTTCGGTACGCCGATAGTCGCCCGACGGTTCGCCGGCACGCACCGGTAGCGGAGCAAAGGTGAACGAAGGTGTCGATGATCGTGACGATCCGGGCGGCGCGTGGCCGGGCGAGGGTGGTGAGCGGTGCCGGCACTCGGGCGTGTGGGGGCCGCCGAGGGCGTGTTTGCAGGATTTTGTTTGGGTTTCTGCTGTTGCAGTATGCGTTTGGGCGTGAGCCGGACCGGCCCGATGGGGTGCTCGGCCGGGCCGAACTCGGGCGGATCACGACGCCGGCGTTGTCGAAGCCGCCGATGGTGGCTACCATCCTCTCCCTTGCGGGCTTGTAGCTCAGTTGGTTAGAGCGTGCGCTTGATAAGCGCAAGGTCACTGGTTCGAGTCCAGTCAGGCCCATTGTCGGAAACCGCGGCCGAGGTGCTCCGTCGCGGCTGGCAGGGGGATTCTTCAGCGCGGTGTGCGTTTGGCCGAGCCGATGGCTTCTCTGCGGCTGGCATAGCTGCGCGTGCTCCGGATTTGGGCCTTGCCGCAAAGATCTCGCGGAGCGGCGCATGGAACGTGACCCCGACGACGCTCACCCTTTGGGCCTGATCTTTGCGTCGCCAAAGAATGACGCCCCGGGCGCACGATTGGTGCTTCCCGAGGCGGTGGGCTCTGGGCCTGATTCGTCATTCCGTCGATCCGCGACCGCTCGCGTCTCAGCGCTCGCCCGGGGCGGGCTTCGCGGGGGCGTCGGCGGGCTTGTCAGGATTTACAAGTTTGAGCAGCAGCGCCGAGAGCTCGTCTTGTGTCCGAATCCGCCTGACGCTGCCGTCGGCAAAACCGACCCACACGCCGCCGGCGGGGAATGCGTCGAAGGGCTCGTAGATCACCACGGTTCCGGCGGGATCGCGGGCGACCAGGGCTGCGTCCGGCTGAACGTAGTTCGGCGCGCGTCCCTTGGCGGGGCCCGAGCGGATCTTCAGCAGTGCCTCATCGACATACTTGCGCTCCGAGAGCTCGGCGAGCTTCTCGGGCCATTGCCCGTTGTTATCCGCGGCGTAGATCGCGCACCCGACCATGAGCTGACGCATGTCCGCCGCGGCGAGAACCTGCTCCGCCTCGCTCCGCGCCTGCGCAATCGCGGGGCTCAGTTGCGCGACGATCGCGCTGAGCTGCTCAGACGAGAACGTCCATCGGACCGCGCCCGCCTCACTCCGGCCCTTGAACAGCTCAGCAAACCGCTCGGCGCTGGCGATCGAGCCCGCCTTCTGACCCGCCTTTCCCACGTCAACCATCAGCTCGTCAAGGCTGTTGGCCATCGGGGCCGCGTCGTCGTCGCGAACGGTGCGAAGAACCATGCTCATGCTCAGCGATGGCTCGACAACGACCGCCGTCGTTGACGATCGGGTCTTGGCCGTCATGTTCATGAGCGTCGCGAGCGAGCGGGAGGCAAAGTTCGCCCCGTCCACCTCCGCGGGGCGCTCGCCCTGACCAGCACCGGTCGCCTGAGCCCCGGCACCCGTGGCGGCGAACTCGCTGAAGGACTTTCGGATGAACTCCGCCGGGATCAAGCACACCGAGATCGGCGCACGCTGCGCATCGCCGAGCGCCGACCGAATCGCGTCAACCCGCGCGGGCTTGGCCATCGGCAGGGTGGCGCCATCAGCGCGGGCGGTGTTCCAAGCAATCACTGCGCCGTCGGCAAGGCGCACATCGAACGCCGGGCCCGCAACGCCGCGGATGACGTCGGCAACGCCCTGACGCTGCTCGGCACGCTCAATCGGCAGCACCATGAGGGGCGAAAAGGTCTCACCGACCGGGTTGATGTCGTCCACGCTCACCACCAGCCACACTTCCTTCGCGCCCGCGGCGACAAGCGCCGCACGGGTGGTCTCGGCCTGAACGGCGTCATCGGTCATCTCCTTGGTCGATGGCGTCTGCCCGGGCAGGCCCCGCGTGAGCACCTGCGCCACCTGGCGCGCCAGCGCGTTCACGTCGATCCGCGTCAGGTCGGCACACGCCACGATCATCGTCGCGTCATCGACCCACGGGGCGATTCGCCGCGCCTGAGCGTCGAGCCGGGCCGACTCCCCCGGGTCGGCCGACGCGGCTGCGGGCCCGGCGACGGGCGCCGCGGGCTGTGCACTCGCCGGCCCGACGGCGGAAACCAGCAGCAGCGCCGCCGATGCCAGCGGCACGCCGATGGATTGACCGGAACGACAGATTCTCGACCGCACGTATCGATTCATGAGCGAACTCCTGGTCCCAAGAGTGGTCTGAAAACCTCCGACGATCACCGAGCGCAGTCAACGCGCGATGGCTCGCTTCATTCCCTTCTGAGCGTGACGCGCAGCTCGCTGAAGTACGGGCGCGTGTCGGCGAGATCGGGGTCCTGGCCCGGTGCTGGCTGGGGCGGCGGCTCGGTGCAGATGATCGCCACGCCGTCCTTGAGGGTGTACAGGAACTCGCGCCCGTTGGCGGGGTTCTTCGGCACGGGCGCGACGGTGATCTCCGCCAGCGAAGCCGGCAGCGACCCGGTGGTGGCCGCGTGCATCCGAAGCAGCTCGGCAACTCTCAGCATGGCGACCTGTCGCTGGATCTGCGTTTGGGACTGCATCGGCCGAGAGATGGTCGGGCGCAGAATGTCGGAGATCATCGCCATCGGGTTGAACCGCGAGGGCCGATCGGACTCCATGGTTGTCAGCACCCGCTGCGCCTCTTCGCTCGGCAGAGAGAGGACCGAAAGAAGTTTGTCGGTCTTCTCGCGGTGTGTGGCGATGGCGTAGCGCAGCGTGACGTAGCTGGCGGGCAGAGCCTCGATCTCCTCCTGCGTTTGGCCCTGGGCCCGCATCCACGCCGCGGCCTGCGGAAAGAGCAGCGCCGTTGCGCCCGCGCCGGCGAGCTGGCCCTGCGTCCTGGAGGCCGTCGCGCCGGGGATGCTCGTCGCCTGACTCTGGATTTCCAGCACGCGGACCCAGACGCTGCCGGCGCTCTCCGGGCTGAGCCGGCCGGACTCGATGTCGCGGAGCTCGGGTACAGCGCGGTCGAGGTACGACAGTTCGTAGCGGATCGCGGGCACCATATCGACCATGGGCGAGCGAAGGTCCGTGAGCGCCCAGTACATGTTGGGCGAGCCGGGCTCGAGGGCGTTGAGCATCACCAGCTCCAGACCCAGCGCGCCGATGGCTACGCCGACGAGCCGTTGGATGAGCAGGTTCCCTTCGCCGACACGTTGGCCAAGCTCCATCATCACGCGGGCGGTCTCGGTCGCGTCGTCGAAGCGCTTCTCGGCCAGCGCGAACGCGCCCCGAAGCATGAGCACTCGGGCGATGTGCCGGAACTTGGCCAGTTCAGGGAGCGCCATATCCATGCGGATGCCCGTGTTGTCCCAGCGTGTGGAGTCACGCCGACAGGCGTCCAGCAGCATCGGCCAGATCGGGTCGAGCTGCTCGCGGAGAACCTGGCGGATCTCCTCGTGCGTGGCGGGGTCCTGGACGAGGTTTCGGAGCGTGCTGATTCGGTCTTGCGGGTCGGGCTTGGCGGGCACGAGGCTGGCCACACGCATGAGATCCATCGCGGAGTTGCCCGCCAGCGCCTCCATCTCGCGCGTGCGAAGCGTGTTGCGCAGTCTCGGCACAGTTTCCTGGGCGGGCCAGACCTGGAGCGCCCGGACCGCCTGCGCCCGCGTCGGACTCGTCGGATCCGGAAGGGGGGACGGGGGGGGCGGGGG